>ENA-UOOK01000098-UOOK01000098.1-fermentation-metagenome-genome-assembly--contig:-NODE-98-length-93864-cov-7.338422_pt1 | contig 93864 bp, 81 predicted proteins | sample MGYA00245777_ERZ724023 | MGnify/ENA primary metagenome ERZ724023 (study PRJEB28704, sample SAMN03018312) | fermentation metagenome | biome: anthropogenic terrestrial biome; feature: soil; material...
AGGGAGCAGCTGATTACCGCGTCCGCCATTGAATTTTCCGATATTTATGGCTCTATGTCAAATGTTGTGGTAGAGCTCAAGTAAAACAAAATTTCATAAAGTTAATTTATCTGGGCCGGCAAAGAGATTCTTTGTCGGCTTGGTTTTTGTCTTTAGAATGAATAAATAGCACTACAAAATAGACCTTTCCGGCCTGTGGTTGGGTTATCCGGCAATCAAGCGGCCATCATATGCAGGATCCTGTTTCGGAATCTCTTAAAATTTCGGACACCATAACAATTTCGTTTTAAAACTTTGATCCGGTTGTTGCTGCCTTCCGTAAACCCGTTTGTATAACCCAGGCTGAAGGCCCTGAGGATGTACGGTTGCCACCGGTTGATAATCTCAAAGCACTTTTGAAACTCTTCGAGGGGAGCCACACCTACGCAAAGGTTCCAATTAGCCAGATTCTTTTTCGCCTCATCGATATTTTTACTGTCCATGAACTCATAGAATTTTTCTTTCAGCCAGTATGCGGTGCGTAATTTCTTGGATACCGACAGCATATTTTCAAGCTGCAGACACTGCTCTTCGTTGAGTTTCCCGGGACGAGAAAGTATCAGCCACCGACTTTTCTTGAAGTACTTCCGCCGCTCATCGGTAAATTTTTTCTGCTCTGATTTCCTCACGTTTTCTAAGGCCCAGGTTACATAACGGCAAACGTGGAACTTGTCGGTGATCACCTTGGCTTCTGGAAAACAGGTAGTCATCACGTCCCGAAACTGGAGGCTCATATCCATTACAAGGTACTGCACCTGTTTCCGTTTTTCCAAAGGAAATTGGAGAAAGTAGGCGATCAAATCCTCGCTGTTCTTCGAAGGCAGGATGTCCAGGATCTTCCGTTTGTTTGGATCGGCGAGGACGCATTGATATTTGCGTCCTCCTGCATTCCCTTTGAACTCATCAATGGACAGAACCCTCGGCAGCTTCGGCAGAGGGTAGGAAACCCGATCAAAGATGCGTACTGCCGTCCCGGCAGAAACGCCGTTTCTTCGGGCGATAGAAGCAGTAGAATGCTCACAGCCGTAATCATGCAGTATCTTAGCGGCAAGCCGCTTCGTATTCCTTTGATACCGCGGCAGGAAGGAAAGTTTCTCTTGAAAAACGGCTTTACAATGGGGACAGAAATAGCGGCGCTTCCGCAGATGCAGTATGCAGTGCATGCCTTGCAGCGGCAAGTCTTTCACCCGTTGCATCCGGTAGGAGTGCGTCCTTTTTGTTTCATGGCGACAGATTGGGCAGACCTGTGCCTGCAGCACAGGCTCCAGCCATACATGGATCTGGCTGTTAAAGTTCTCGACTTTGGTCACAATTACATCTTTCAATCCAAGCAACTCCGCGGTACAATTGGTATAGAGCATAGGTATGATCTCCTTTCGAATGTGTGTTGCAACTTCATTCTACTTGAGGTCTGCTTTATGCTCTATCTTTTTTGTAAAAAATTGAAAATGCTGTGGCATTTATTTCTTAAACACCACAACATTTATTATAGAGCCATTATAGAGCCTTAAAATCTTCTGTGGTTGGTAAATCTCTAAACGGCAATTTCGAATATTTCTTAATATCTTCAATAATATGTCCACGGTTCTCCATCGTAATAAAATTCTTTTTATCTTTCACATTTAAAATATTAAATCGTTCTTTATCTGTAACAGGCCTCTTAGAGACATAAACAAATTTTTTATAGGTACCGTAACCTGCCCTTGTATATGCAATACCTGCTTCTTTAACCTCTTCCCATAAAAAAGTTGGAAATGTAATAAACCACAAGCTCGGAGGTGTCCCATAACCAAGCGTTTTACACCATTGGTAACCACAAACGTTAAATATTCCGCCCAGCACCGATGTAATAATAATGCTTTTAACTTCATTTGGCTTCGTGAAATATTTCGCATCAAAGCCTTTTGAGAAACCTATGTATATAACTTGATTAGCCAGTGTGCCAGCAAAGCATATCGGCGCCCTTCTGAATCACTTCACGTGAACAGCCTGCCGCAAAAGACGGTGACTTGAACTTCTTTTTAACAGATTACAGCTTCATGTCCCGCACGCTTTTGGAAGGGTGCATCAACGCGCCACCGCGCCGATCAGCTCCGTCAGCTCATCCGTTGCATACAGGATTTTTCCATGAAATGCTCCGGTTTTACATCCACTGTAAGGCCGTACCCGTGGCTAGCCACAGCGTGGATCAGCTTTTCGTCGTACCCATGCTCCCGCATGATTTCCTGCTCTTTGATGCAGTGCTGATCCGGGTATTTCTCAAAATCGAGGTCGTGCAGAAGTCCCGCTGTTTTCCAGAAATCCACATGATCCGGATTATACTGCCTGCCGGGAAAAATACCTCATTACGCCCGAAACAATCTTCGCATGCTTCAGATGAAAAGCATCCTGGTTGTACTCTTCCAGCAATTTCTGGGCTTCTTCCAGTGTCGGCACTTTTCCCATGGCAATTTTCTTCCTTCCGAATGGATATTCAGTATGTAAAGCCGAACAGATCGCTTAGCCATTCGGCGCAGAGCGGGAACCACGCGGCGGCGTGCGAATTGGGAGTACCTACTTCTTCATTGCACAGAGACATGCCGTGCCCGCCCTTTTGGAAAACATGGTATTCAAACGGGATACCCTGTTTGCGGAGCGCTTCCGCAAACAGAAGAGTGTTCTCCAAAGGAACGGCTCCGTCTTCATACGTATGCCACAGGAACGTTGGCGGCGTGCTGGCGTTCACGTGTTTTTCCAGTGAAAACAGATTGACCTTTTCTTCTGAAAGATCGCCGCCGCAGACAGTTTCGGCCGATCCTAAATGAGCGTACTGGCCCATCGTAATAACCGGGTAGCACAGAATCATAGCATTGGGACGGTTCTTTCCACCTTGAATGTCAATTTTTTCTTTCAGGCCGGGCGCATCCCACAGCGTGCCCAGGCTTGCTGCCGCATGGGCACCTGCCGAAAAACCGCATACGGCGATTTTATCCGGCAGGATTCCCCATTTTTCGCTGTTCTCACGGATTTTCAGCATAGTGAGGGAGCCGTCGACCAAGGGGGTAAAATCTTTAGCGTGCTCCTGAATGGAATAATACAGGATAAACACGTTGTATCCTTTCGAGAAAAAGGCCATGGCCGGCGGATCAGCTTCGCGTTCTGAGAGGAAGACATACCCCCCGCCGGGAAAAACCACAACGCATGGGCGCTTTAAACGGTTTGGCATTTCTTCCGGATACACATCGTGCAGATAGCCCACCGCCCGGGCCTGACTGTTTGGATTCGGGTTAAAACGGACAGTTTTCATAATGCAAACACTTCTTCTTTCGAGATTGAAAATTAAGTTGAGGCAAAACCGAACAGACCGCCGAGCCATTCTGCGCACAGCGGAAACCACGCGGCGCAGTGCGGATTGGGGGAACCAACCTCCTCATTGCACAGGGACATACCGTGGCGGCCCTTCTGAAAAATGTGGCATTCAAACGGGACCTTGTTTTTTCGGAGAGCTTCCGCAAACAGCAGAGTGTTTTCAACAGGTACGCAGTCGTCTTCGTATGTATGCCACAGGAATGTGGACGGTGTCTGCCCGTTCACGTGCCGTTCCAGTGACAGCAAATTGACCTGCTCTTCCGTAAGGCCGCCGCCGAACACAGTATGCGCCCACTCCGAATGGGCATAGCCTGCAACCGAAATCAGCGGGTAGCACAGGATCATGGCATCCGGACGGTTTCGGCCGCCTTGGGTGTCTATTTTTGCTTTTAATGCCGGCTCGTCCCACAAGGTGCCTAAGGCTGCCGCAGCGTGGGCGCCCGCCGAAAAACCGCACACGGCAATTTTATCGGGAAGAATTCCCCATTTTTCGCTGTTTTCCCGGATTTTCAGCAGCGCAAGGGAACCGTCAAAAATAGGGCTGTAATCCTTCGCATGTTCCTTAATGGAATAATAAAGGATGAAAACATTATAGCCCTTTGAAAAAAATGCCATGGCGGGCGGATCCGCTTCACGCTCCGAAAGAAAAACATAGGCCCCTCCCGGAAAGATCACGACGCACGGACGCTTGATGCGGTTCGGCATCTTTTCCGGATACACATCATGCAAATAACCCACAGCCCGGGCCGGGCTGTGGGGGTTCGGACTAAAAGAAACCGTTTTCGTATGGGTCACTCCCCTTTCTCACCGCATAAAAAAGTTATTCCTTTTTCTGGTCGGAACCGAGCGCGGTCTCCAGCGTGTGCCACCCCAGCACAGCGCATTTTACCCGCGCGGGCATATGTGAAATATCGCGCAGGGCAACTGCTTCGTCGAGGACTTCCAGCTGCTTTTCGTCGGTAATTTCATTTTTAATCATGCCGAAAAACGTTTTTGCCAGCTTCAGCGCTTCCTCCGGTGTTTTTCCTTTGATAAGATCAATCATGATGGAAGTAGAAGCCTGCGAAATGGCGCATCCGACTCCGGTAAATCCGGCATCCTCAATCACGCCGTTTTTTTCGCGCAGCTCCAGCTGGATTTCATCCCCGCAGCTGGGGTTGACCCCCTGCTGCGTAACGGTGGGGTTCTCAATGGGATGCTTGTTGCGCTTTGAATTATTATGCTCCGTAAGGATCTGTGTATAAATCTGGTTAAGCTCCAAGGCCAAGCCACCCCCTGACTTTCTTCAGGCTTTCGAGGAAGGCATCTACGTCTTCCCGCGTATTATAGAAATACAGGCTTGCACGGCACGTTGCACCGACGCACAAATAATCCATCAGCGGCTGCGCGCAGTGATGCCCGGCGCGGATGGCCACGCCGTCCGCGTCTAGGATGGAAGCCACGTCGTGCGGATGGACGCCGTCCACGTTGAATGAGATGACGCCGCAGCGGTTTTCCCGGTTTTTGGTGCCGCCGTAAACCGTAACGTGCGGAATCTCCGCAAGGCCGTCCAGCGTATAATTGAGGAGATCTTCCTCCGTCTTCCGGATGGTGCCGTAGCCGACTTTCAGGAGATAATGGATCGCCGCGTCCAGCCCAACCGCGCCGCCCACATTCTGGGTTCCGGCCTCGAACTTGAGCGGCGGCGGGGCAAAAGTCGCCTCCTGCTCGTGGACATACTCGATCATTTCCCCTCCGCGCAGGAACGGCGGCATCTTCTCCAGCAGTTCCTGCCGGCCGTACAGCACGCCGATCCCCATGGGAGCCATCATCTTATGGCCGGAAAAGGCCATAAAGTCCGCGCCGAGATCCTTCACGTCCACCGGCATATGCGGAATACTCTGCGCGCAGTCCAGCACGACCACGGCGCCCACGGAATGAGCTTTCTGCGCAATCTTTTTCACAGGGTACACAGACCCAAGCACATTAGAAACATGCGCCAGCGCCACCACCTTCGTCCGCGGCGTGATCTTTGCGCTGATCTCCTCGTCCGTGAGACGGCCCTCCTCGTCGGGATACAGGTAGACGAGCTTTGCGCCTTTTGTTTCGGCCACCATCTGCCACGGCACCAGGTTGCTGTGGTGCTCACTGACAGGAAGGGCGATCTCGTCGCCCTCCTTCAGAAACGTGAGGCCGTAGCTGTACGCCACCAGGTTAAGCGCCTCGCTGGCATTGCGCGTGAAAATGACCTCGCTGTCCTTTTCTGCGCCGATAAACTTTTTTACCGTGCGGCGCGCTCCCTCAAATTTCTGCGTCGCCTCTACGCTGAGGGCGTAAAGCCCCCGGTGCGGGTTCGCATTGTACCGGCGGTAATACTCGTCCACCGCCTGGAGGACGGGCAGCGGCTTCTGCACCGTGGCGGCGTTATCCAGATAGACAAGGCGCTTGCCGTTCATGGTTTCCTTTAAAATTGGAAAATCTTCAGCCCATGGATTCAAGTCCGCTCAGCCTCCCTTTCACGTAATCCATCACGGCGTTCCGGATGCCCGCATCCGGAATTTTATCCGTCACCGGACGGAACCGCGCTTCAATCAGCAGCTTTTTGGCGTCCGTTTCGCTCAGGCCCCGCGTCATCAGGTAAAAGAGCAGGTCCTCCCCGACTTTTCCGGTGGAAGCGGCGTGCTGGCCGTCGACGTCCTCTTCCTCGCAGAGGATCAGCGGCGCCGTGCGGCTGCGCACTTTCGGGCTGAACAGCAGGTTGCTTTCGCTTTCGTGCCCGACTGCCTGCTTAGCCCCGCGCAGGAAATTGATGGTCCCGCGGAACGTCTTTTGGCTCTCATCCAGCAGGGCGCCGGCCATGCGGATGTCGCTGCGGGTCTTCTTCCCGGTATGATCAGCGGCATAATTGAAGTCGAGGGAACGCTTGCGGTCGCCGAAATAAATAGAATCCATTGTCAGGCGGCTTTTGTACCCGGCAAGGCGGGTCCGGCACCCGGCAAAGGCGGCGGCGGCGCCCAGCTCCGCCTGCACGACGTCGATCTGCGCGCCGTCTTCTGCAAAAGCGCCCACGTCGTCAAAATGAGTGCAGCCGTCACCCAGAAGCTGAACCTGCACCAGATGGATTACGGCGCCCTTTTGAGCGTACAGGCGCGTCAGGCCGCCGTGGAAGCCTGATTCGCCGCTGTAGTTCATCACTACGGTAATTTCGCTGTTCTCTTCGGCGACAACCGTATTGTCGTCCACCACGGCGGGATTATCTTCATCCACACGGTAGCGGAGAAGGACGGGCGCTTCCGCGTGCGTCCCGGCGGCGGAGCGCAGCCGGACACCGCAGTTCCGGTTGGCGCGCACCCAATCCGCCGTTTCACGGCCCATGCCGGTCTGCGGCTCCGCCCCGGGAAGAGGCCCTTCCAGGACCGACACCCCGGCGGGAAGCTCCGCAGCAGACACATTCCCCCGGTAAGGGGCGGGGCGGCCCTCCCATGCCGGAAATTCCGTATCATTTACGCCGAGCCGCACCCACGTGCGGGCCGGCAGGGCGTTTACATTGCTAACCATTGTACTCATTGTTATTCCCGCCCCCGGCTCAGCCGATGGCTCCCTCCATTTCCAGCTTGATCAGGTTATTCATTTCCACGGCATATTCCACGGGCAGCTCTTTGGCGACCGGCTCCGCAAAACCGGTCACAATCATGGACCGCGCATCCTGCTCCGACAGGCCTCGGCTCATTAGATAGAAGATCGCGTCGTCGCTGATGCGCCCGATCTTTGCCTCGTGCCCCACGTCCACATCGTCGCTGCGGATATCCATCACGGGGATGGTGTCCGAGCGCGAAATATCATCCAGCATAAGCGACTCGCATGAAACGGACGACTTGCACCCGTGCGCCTGCGGCGGAATTTCCACCGAACTGCGGTACGTGCAGCTGCCGCCGTCTTTTGAAATGGACTTGGTGTTGATGCTGGAATAGGTGTGCGGGGCGGCGTGAACGACTTTGGCGCCGGTGTCCAGCGACTGCCCTTTGCCTGCAAAGGTGATGCCGGTAAACTCCATGCGGGCGTTCTCTCCCTTTAAAATGCTCATGGGGTACAGCTCGGAAACATGCGATCCGAACGAGCCGGATACCCATTCCATGGTGCCGCCCTCCTCCACCAGCGCGCGCTTGGTGTTGAGGTTATACATATTCTTTGACCAGTTCTCAATGGTGGAATAGCGCAGGTGCGCATTTTTGGCGACGTACAGTTCCACGCACCCGGCGTGCAGGTTGGCCACATTGTACTTCGGGGCGGAGCATCCTTCAATAAAATGCAGATCCGCGCCCTCGCCGAGAATGATGAGCGTATGCTCAAACTGGCCCGCGCCCGGCGCATTCAGTCGGAAATACGACTGCAGCGGGATGGACACCTTGACGTGCGGCGGAACGTAGACAAACGATCCGCCGGACCAGACCGCCCCGTGCAGCGCGACGAACTTGTGATCCGTGGGCGGCACCAGCTTCATGAAATGGCTGCGCACCATGGGGCCGTAGACCGGGTCGCGCACGGCGCTCTCCATATCGGTGTAAACCACGCCCTGGCGGCGGACTTCTTCCCGGACATTATGGTAGACAACCTCTGAGTCGTACTGCGCGCCCACGCCCGCCAGAGACTTGCGCTCCGCTTCCGGGATGCCGAGACGCTCAAACGTATTCTTAATGTCGTCCGGTACTTCAGACCATTTGCCGCGCATAGGGGTATTGGGACGAATGTAGGTGACAATATCGTCCATATTCAGCCCATCCAGCGAAGGACCCCACGACGGCAGGGGAAGGCGGTTATAGATTTCCAGCGACTTGAGCCGGAACGCGCGCATCCACTCAGGGTCGTTCTTGGCCACGGAAATCTCGTTGACAATTTTCGGCGTAAGCCCTTCCTGAACCTTGTAGGAAGCGTTCACTTTATCTTTTATATCGTAAATCGTGCGGTCGATATCCCGCACCTTTGCTTTGTTTTTTCCCATATTCCCCGCTCCTTTCCGGCCCTTCAGACCGCGGAGGACGGCGCAAGCTGCTGGAATCCGGATTCGTTAATCCGGTCAATGAGCGTGCTGTCCCCCTCCTTTACGATTCTGCCGTCCATCAGCACATGCACGGTGTCCACATCCAAATACTCAAGAATTTTGGTGTTGTGCGTGATAATCAGGAGGGAATTGTCTTTATTTTTAAACTGCCGGACACCCTGCGACACAATCTTCACGGCATCCACATCCAGCCCGGAATCCGTCTCGTCCAGAATGGCAAGTTTCGGGTTCAGCATCAGCATCTGAAGGATCTCGGATTTTTTCTTCTCGCCGCCGGAAAAGCCCACATTCAGGTACCGGGAAGCGTACCCGTCTTCCATGCCGAGGGCGGCCATCTTCTCTTTCAGTTCCTTTTTAAAGGCAAACAGCCGCACCGGCCTGCCGGTAACCGCTGCGCGGGACGTGCGGAGAAAATTTTCGAGCGTGACGCCCGGCACTTCTTCCGGATTCTGAAAGGAAAGGAACAAGCCTGCCTTTGCGCGTTCATCCGCCGGCAGGTGCGTAATGTCCTTTCCATCAAACAGAATGGAACCTTCTTCTACTTTATACTGGGGATGGCCCATAATGGTATTGACCAGCGTGGATTTGCCCGCCCCGTTGGGGCCCATCAGCACGTGGGTTTCGCCGCGGCTGACCGAAAGGTTCAGCCCGTTCAGGATTGACGCGCCGTCTACGCTTACTTTCAGGTTTTTAACTTCCAGAAACATTTGATTCACCTTTTCCGATTTTTCTGCACGGAAGGCCAAAAGAACTGCCCTGCCGTAATGTATACTAAATTGATGTATGTTTCCGTTTCCTATTATAACAGTTTTTCACCGTAATGCAAGCAGCAAAAACCGGGAATTACTGCAAATCCGACACATTGCACCCCAGTGCCGAGGCAATGCGCTCCAGCTGCTCCCGCGTCGGTTTTTTTTCGAGGTTTTCCCACTCATAAGCCTGTTTTTGGTTGACCCCGAGTTTCTGCGCAAGCTGTTCCAGCGTGAGGCCGGAAAGATGGCGGTAGGTGGCAATCTTTTTGACAGGCTCCAGCAGGTACGCCATGCGCCGTTCGGAATCCACCAGCACCGGGCGCCCGTTGTGCAGGATCAGCCCGCAGGCGCTGCCCCTTCCGCCGAAAACGGCGGGCGCACCGGCCGCGTCTGTGCCCTGCGTATAGTCTTTGGGAAGAATATAGTCTCTGCCGCCGTCATCCTTTCCGCGGCGGTTCGGGCCGTTTTTCCACGGCAGAAGGGAACAGCCTTCGCCCACTTCATCCGGGTCGACGGCGTCGTAACATTCGGTTTTATAAATGCAGACGATTTCGCTCATCCAGGAAACCTCTTTTCCATTGGTTTTAGTATTCCAAATGATTATAGCACAATACCCTTTCACTATCCCCTGAAAAAGCGGAAAAAGTTGTCCTGCAAAGGGCAACTTTTGAAAAAAAGATGGTGAAATCCCCGCCAAATTTTCGGCAGGGGACTTCCCTTCTTGGATTTTATTCTGTTCTGCCCCGGGCACGGGCTGCCGCGCCCGGGAAAAGTATTTTACACAGAGGGCGTTACCAGGCCGAATTCTTCCGGACGCACCATTCCGCTCTGGATGATGCGGTCGCGCTGGAACACATACAGCTCTGCGAACGACGCCTTCCAGTACGGCACGACGAATTCTATAACAACCGTGCTGAGAAAAAAGCTGACCGGCCATAAGTAATTCAAGAAAAGCGAACAGGGTACGGACACAAGAGCAAACCAGCCGATAAACGACAGGCCCAAAACGAAAATAGAGCCTTTTTCACCCGCTGTCATCATACTGCTGATCTGCCGCGCACGGCTCCCCGGCATAGACGGATTATCCGAGAGGATAAACGGCACCATACAGTACTCCAGGCTTTTTATAATTCCCGGCACAATCAGGAGAAACGTCCACAGGATAATGAACAGCTTTGTTACAAACATGGCGCCGACAGTGTTGCCGTAGCAGCGGCGGAACCCACTGAAAACCGCGCGGATATCCGTCACACCAAACCGGTTCTGCACAAAGAAGCGCGACAGGCCCACCATAAGCGGCAGCCCCACAAAAATCCAGAACAAGGCTGCCAGAAAACCGGTGCCGTTCCATCCGGGCTGCGGCTGCTCCAATGTCTGCATTACCACATTTGCCGTTGAGGTGGTGTAGCGGGCGGTGAACGGCTGCTGCAAAAAGCTGAACAGACCGGACAGCAGCCCGGCTATTACGCACGCCGCATAAGCCGTCCAATACCGTCCTGTTAAAGCTACCCGTGCGTTGGATTTTAAAATTGCCCTGTTCCACATAACCGGAATCCCCTTTCCCAGGCGCGTTTTCTGTTTTTCACGCGTCCAGGGTCATTATATCATGATGCGGGATTTCATTCAATCGGATCGTTATTCCAGGAATACATCTTGCGCAGCTCTTTCCCGACCTTTTCCAGCGGCTGCTCGGCTTCCATACGGCGGCAGGCGTTAAAGTGAACGCGGCCGTTCTTATTCTCGGCAATCCACTTGCTGGCAAAGGTGCCGTCCTGGATCTCGCCGAGGACCTTCTTCATTTCCTTTTTGGTCTCGTCGGTAATCAGGCGCTTGCCGGTTTCGTAGTCGCCGAACTCCGCCGTATCGGAAATAGAGTACCGCATCAGCGAGAAGCCGCCGCGGTAGATCAAGTCCACAATCAGTTTCATTTCATGGATGCACTCGAAATAGGCGTTCTCCGGCGCGTAGCCCGCCTCAACCAGGGTTTCAAACCCGGCCTTCATCAAAGCCGTTACGCCGCCGCACAGCACGCACTGCTCACCGAACAGGTCGGTTTCGGTTTCGATGCGGAACGTTGTTTCCATAATGGCTGCGCGATCCGCGCCGAGGCCCGCACCGTAGGCAAGGCCGATATCGTGCGCGTGACCGGTGTAATCCTGATAAACGGCAATCAGGCACGGGACTCCCTTGCCGGCTTCATATTCGCTGCGAACCGTGTGGCCCGGCCCTTTCGGGGCAATCATAAACACATCAATGTTCTTCGGCGGCTTGATCAGCTGGTAATGGATGTTGAAGCCATGGGCAAATGCCAGCGCTTTCCCTTCGGACAGGTTGGGGGCAATCTCCGTTTTGTAGACGTCAGCCTGCTTCTCATCCGGAATCAGCACCATAATGATGTCGGCTTCCCGGGTTGCTTCGGCGACGGATACCACCTTAAAGCCCTTGGCCTCCGCTTTCGCCTTGCTTTTGCTTCCCTCATACAGGCCTACAATAACGTTTACCCCGCTGTCACGCAGGTTCAGGGCGTGCGCATGCCCCTGGCTGCCATAGCCAATAACGGCAACGGTTTTCCCTTTCAGCAAGTTGATGTCACAATCTTCGCGGTAGTAAATCTTCGGCATTTTGATTTCCTCCTTGCCTGTCGGCAAAAATATTAAACAAACGGGAAAGTGTTTATGCTTTGGCGTTTTGTTTCAGCGTTGTTTTTGCACCCTTTTCAATGGCGAGGGCACCTGCACGGACTACTTCTTTGATCCCGTAGGGCTTAAGGAGCCCCAAAAGCGTTTCGGTGTGCTCTTCAGTCCCCGTAAACTGCAAAGTCAGGGACAGCGGCGCCACGTCTACAATAGAAGCACCCATCAGTTCGGCGATATTCATGATTTCGGCGTGCTGTTTTGCCTTGCAGCTGACTTTGATGAGGGAAAGCCCGCGGCTGATAAAGCCGCCCGGCTCCAGGACCTTAACCTTAATTACCGGGATGAGCTTGTTCAGCTGTTTTTCCAGCTGCTCCACAATGTGCCCGTCGCCGCCGGCCACAATGGTCATGCGCGATATTTTCGGGTTTTCGGTCGGCCCGACCGCCAGGCTGTCAATATTAAAGCCCCGCCGGGAAAACAGCCCCGCTACTTTGGAAAGCACGCCCGGCTGGTTTTCCACCAGAACGGCAAGCGTCGTCTTCATCGCAATCCCCTCCTCACAGCGTGGGTTCCGCCGGATCGATCCGGCACACCAGCAGCGAAGGCCCCTTCTGCGCGAGCATCTCCCGCGCAAGGCGCGCGGCTTCCGCATTTCCGGAAACCTGCACCGCCGGGATGCCGTAAGCCCCGGCCAGCCGGACAAAATCGGGGTCGCCGTCCAGTTCCGTGGCCGGGCAGCGCCCGCCGTACTTTTTATTCTGCAGTTCCCACACCATGCCGAGCCTGCCGTTCTGCATCAGGATGATCTTCACGCCCAGATTTTCGCGCTTCAGTGTGGCAAGCTCGCACATGGACATCTGGAACGCCCCGTCGCCGCAGATGCAGACCACCTGCCGCCCGGGCTTTGCCAGCTTTGCCCCGATGGCAGCGGGAAGCGCGTAGCCCATTGTCCCCAGCCCCCCCGAAGTGAGGAACCGCCCTTCTTTGACATTGAAATTGCGGGCTGCCCAGATCTGATTCTGCCCCACGTCTGCGCAGAGGATGGCGTCCGGCTCCATCATTTTCGAGAGCTCCCGCAGGAAAGAGCGCGGCTCTACGTATCCGGACCCTTCCTGCGGGACACCTTCCGGCGTAAAAGCGGCTTTTTCCTTCTGAACGCGGCTGACCCACTCTGCCGGCGCCTTCTCCGAAACCTCCGCCGTCAGGCTGCGCAGCACAAGCCGGATATCTCCCACAATGGGGATATTTACATCCATGTTTTTTCCGATCTCAGCGGGATCAATATCAATATGCACGATTTTGGTGCCCTCTGAAACCTGCCGCGGATCGGAAACGGCCCGGTCGCCCACGCGCGCCCCGCAGAGCAGGAGAAGGTCGGCGTCGCGCATAGCACGGTTCGCGTTCGCGTGCCCGTGCATCCCAATCATTCCGAGGTAGAGGGGGCTGTCCATCGGCACAACGCCCAGACCCATCATGGTGGAAACCACGGGGATTCCGGCCTTTTCGGCAAACGCAATCAGTTCGTCCCTCGCGTGCGCCAGCACCACGCCGCCGCCGCAGCACAGCAGAGGGCGCCGGGCCGCCTCAATGGCGCGGGCCGCTTTTTTCACCTGCATGACGTGCCCCTGCGTGCGCGGCTTATAACCGGCAATCAGTACCTTTTGAGGATAAGAAAAGGACGGCACGGATTGGTTCTGAACATCAGTTGGCACATCAATCAGAACCGGACCCGGCCGCCCAGTGGAAGCAATATAAAACGCCTCTTTAAAAATACGCGGGAGATCCCCCGCGTTTTTCACAAGATAAGAATGTTTGGTAAAGGATTGGCACGCACCGGTGATATCCGCCTCCTGAAACACATCGCGGCCCAAAAGCCATGAATTGACCTGCCCGGTGATGGCCACCAGCGGAATGGAATCCATATAAGCCGTTGCAATCCCGGTGATCAAGTTGGTTGCACCCGGGCCCGAAGTGGCCGTGCACACGCCCGGCACCCCCGCTGCCCGGGCGTAGCCGCTGGCCTCATGCGCAGCATTCTGCTCCTCCCGGACCAAAACGTGCCGGATGCCGGAGCGGCTTAGGAAATCATAAAACGGGCAGATTGCCGCCCCCGGATAACCGAAAATGACTTTGACATTTTCGCTCTCGAGACATTTGACCATGATTTCGGCTCCGCCGGCCACTCCAATCACTCCCTTGAGACTGCCTTTGTAATTGTCTTTGAATAAATTTAAGGTTAATTATAGCATCAGTTCCTCCTGCGCGTCAACACAGTTTTGCGAATTAACCTTTTAAATCGGAAAAAATGCGGAAAATTTTCTGTTTTCACCAAAATTTCATTGGAGTGCGGCACAGTTCTGGAAGTTATTTTGGCAGTTTTTTCGAGTCCTGCGCCGGAGAAATTTCCTTCTGCCGGACCAAGGAACGGTAAACGGCAAATCCGCCGGCTGCCAGCAGGGCGGCCGTAACCAGCAGAGCCACGCCCAGGTGGTAATCGCCGTTCCCCAGCGCGCCGCCCCCAAAGGAACAGATCAGCAGCGCCGGAACACGCGCCGCGGTAGAAAGAAAAAGGAACCGCTTGAAATCCTGCGGAACGAGCCCTGCCGTAAAGACAAACAGCCGCTTGGGCGTGCCGGGAATCAAAAAAATCAGGACCGTAACGGTGTCGCGGACCTTCTCGTTCCGGAACCAGCGCACCTTTTTCCGGCGCTGCGGCGGGATGAAAAGGTCCACCAGCCTGCCGCCGAACATTTTGGTCGCCGTGAAAATAACCGACGTGGAAATCAGGACCGCACAGACGGCAATTGCACATCCTTGAACCTTTCCAAATATATAGCCGCCCGCAATCGTTGTCAGTTCCAGCGGGATAGGCAAAAATCCCTGAAGGATCTGGATTCCGAGAAAAGCAGCAAACCCCATGCCGCCCCGCGAGCGGACAAAAAGGCGCATTTTTTTCGGATCGGAAGCAAGACGGGTCAGCGGGCGGAAGAGCATTGCCATAACCGCCAAAAGCAGTGCAGTTGCGGCCAAAAGGATTACCCAGCCTAGGATCTGCTGCCGCTTCGGCGCCGGTTTCCAGTCTTCGTCTGCCACCGGACGTTCTTTATTCCTTTTTGTTCGTACGATTTTCATGGTTTTTTGTCCCCTGTGTTCCGCGCTTTTTTAATAGTTATGTCCGCAGGTCTCTGGGAATGCCTCTTCTATTTTATCATACATCCCTCGCGCGCCGTGTGCAACCCCCTTACGGCGTTGACGGCGCAGGAATTTGGAGGTAAAATCAGTAGATAGGGTTTGACCAGACAGACAGCCGCCCGGCAGGGCAGAGCCAAAGCACGCTCTGCCGGAAAGCAATGAAAAAAGCAAAGAAGGTTTTTTGATGAAACTTGGAATTGTGGGGCTCCCGAACGTGGGGAAAAGCACTCTTTTCAATGCCATTACCAACGCCGGCGCGCAGGCGGCGAATTATCCGTTCTGCACCATTGAGCCGAACGTCGGGGTGGTCGCCGTGCCGGATAAACGCCTCGACTGGCTTTCCGACCTGTACCACCCGCAGAAATACACACCCGCCACGATCGAATTCGTCGATATTGCCGGCCTTGTGCGCGGCGCGTCGAAAGGCGAAGGGCTGGGCAATAAATTCCTCGCCAATATCCGCGAATGCGACGCCATCGTCCATGTGGTCCGCTGTTTTGTCAACGACGACATTGTCCACGTGGAAGGAAGCATTGACCCGAAGCGCGATATCGAAACCGTCAATCTCGAGCTGATCCTCTCGGACCTGGAAGTCCTCGACCGCCGGATCGAAAAGACACAGAAGATGCTGAAGACAGACAAAAAATACCAAAAGGAACTGGATTTCTTCAAACGCGTAAAACAAACGCTGAACGCCGGAAAATCCGCCCGCACCGTGGAATGCACGGAGGATGAAGCCGCCCTGCTTTCCTCCGTTTCACTTCTCAGCAATAAGCCGATCATTTACGCGGCCAATATGAGTGACGGCGATTTTCATAGCGGTGTGGATACCAATCCGTATTTTAAACCCGTAAAAGCAATTGCCGAGGCGGAAGGGGCCGGCGTGCTGCCCATCTGCGCCGAAACCGAAGCTGAGATCGCCGGAATGGAGCCGGAAGAAAAGAAGCTGTTTCTGAACGATATGGGGCTGCAGGAATCCGGCCTGGACCGCCTGATCCGTGCCTGCTATAACCTGCTTGGGCTTATCAGCTTTCTGACGGCGGGCGAACCGGAAGTACGCGCGTGGACCATCAAAAAAGGGACGAAAGCTCCGCAGGCCGCCGGAAAAATCCACAGCGATTTTGAGCGCGGCTTCATCCGCGCAGAAGTCGTGGCGTTCAATGACCTTGTCCAGTGCGGCACCATGGCGGCGGCAAAAGAAAAAGGCCTAGTCCGCTCCGAAGGCAAAGATTACGTGATGAACGACGGCGACGTTGTCCTGTTCCGCTTTAATGTTTGATTTTGCCAGCAGAACCAATCTGTTGAGATGAGAAAGGAAGAGCACCATGAAAACCAGGGCCGCGTTTTTCAGCGTTTTTGTCCTGAGCCTTTTATCCCTGCTGATTTCAATCGGGCTGTTCTGGAACCAGGCCATTTTTGCGGACGAGCACAACGTCGCGGCCGCGAAAATCTCCGGCGGTACTTTTTGGCTGAACATGGACTGGCTGCGCCTGCTGCTGCTGCTTGTTCTCTGCATCCTCTCCGGTTTTTTTGCAACCCGGCGCAAAGAGGAAAAGAAATAATTAAAAAAAATTAATAATAATTACTATTCCTATATTGATTTTTCTCCGTACCTCGGTTATAATAGAGCCAAGGAAAAAAACGAGACTGTTTTATTAAGGAGGAACGGCATTATGGAATTCAAAGGAAGCAAAACGGAAGCAAATTTAAAGGCGGCATTCGCAGGTGAGTCGCAGGCACGCAACAAATACACGTACTATGCGTCCCAGGCCAGAAAAGAAGGCTACGAACAGATCGGTGCGATTTTTGATGAAACCGCCAGCAACGAGAAAGAACACGCCAAACTGTGGTTTAAGTATCTGAACGGCGGCAGCATTCCCGCCACCAAAGAGAACCTGAAGGACGCCGCGGGCGGCGAACACTATGAATGGACCGATATGTATAAAAACATGGCCGACACTGCGGAGCAGGAAGGCTTCGGTGAAATTGCCCGTGTGATGCGCCGTGTGGCGGAAATTGAAAAGACGCACGAAGAGCGTTACGCCAAACTGACCGCCAACCTGAAAGACAATCTTGTGTTCCGCTGCAAAGAAGACACGGTCTGGGTCTGCCGGAACTGCGGCTATGTCTATGTCGGCAAAGAGCCCCCGAAGGTATGCCCGGTCTGCAAGCATCCGCAGTCGTTCTTTGAGCGCAAAGCAAACAATTATTAATTTTCTTTTTCCCCCTGCCGGGCGCCCGCACTTTTTGTGCCGGGCGCCTTTTTTCTTTCCTGTTCCAGAAGCAGTTCCGGAATATTCACCACCATCTCCCGGTAATCCAGGCCGTGCTTTTTTCCATGAAGCAGCAGCACGGCACGAATGTAATTCTTTTTATAGCGGCTGCAAAATTCATTTTCTTTTTGCATTTCTTCCAGATATTCTTCAATATACAGGATTCCGCCCCGGCTGCGGCCGTTTCTGAGCAGGGGATACTCGAGGGAGCCGGTCAGCGCACCGTTTTCGTGCGCTGCAAACTGCGGATTGTAGGTCTTAAAAAAGCCGGGAATCGCTTCATCCAGCGTGATGTTATAGGAAATCAGATCCGTGGGAATCCGTGTGTTTACGACTTCACGGTACAAAATTTCCGCCTCTGTCACCATGTTTTCCACTTTTCCCAGCCCACGGCGGAACAGCTCTTCGCCCGGAACCGTGTGCAGCTCTTTTTCCGCAGACGGGGTGTTTTCCAAATACACGCGCACACAGTACAGCATGGACTCCAAAATTGCCTCCGCCTTTTCGACCTGGATGGAATCCCCCGTCCCCCCGTTGTATCTCTGGATCATCCGGCTTAGCTCCCACAGAAGCTCCGAACGGAGTTTTCCCTTCTCCGATGCCGTCAGCGAAGAAAATGCGAGACTGTCACTCATTTTCGTCTTCTTCCTCCTCTATATCAGTAAGATCCGATTCGGAATCCGCGTACCCATCAAAACGCAATTCCCGCAGCAGGCGATCCAATTCGCGGCTTTGCAGAAAGGGTTCCAGCGCACCTTTATACTGCTCGAACCCCTTGAACAGAATCCCAATCAGATCGCTGTCTGAAATCCGGTCTTCCGTTTCGTTTTTCAGTTCATAGAACGCTTCCACGGCTTCATTCAGCGTTTTGGCATAATCCTGCTGCCAAAGATAGTGCGAGCGGCTGAATTTCAGGATAATTTTTTCAACCGCTCCCGTTCCAACTTCTATGCGTCCGCTTGCCGACAGGGCCAGCCTGTGTGTCTGCGCAAGATCCACCGCCTGAGCCCCGCTGAGGGAAAGGCCGAACTCTCCCGTTTCGGAATTGAGCCGTACAAGGTCGTCCTTTTCCGCAGCCACGGGATATCCGGAATTAAAAAACACGGAAAGAGCATGATTCAAAAAAATTTCCCCTTTCTGCTGAAAAAGCCTTGACATTTGATTTATTCTGTGATATGATATATTTGTTAGTTTGTGTAGTTATATATATTGGCAGCTAAAAACCAGTATACCGAAGATATCCGGCTGTGTCAAGAGCCAGCCGGATATCTTTTTATATTATGGGGCCAGACGAAAAAACAGCTTTTCTGGGGAAACCGTTCTCCGGAAACTCAGGAACTTTCCACTGCCGGTTCAAACGGTTCCGCACCGGGGCCGGGCGGCCCGGCACTTTTTTTAATAGGCCCGCAAAAGCAGGCTGGATCCAGGCTTTCGGCCTATTTTGCACCTGGCACTCCCCAAACTTTTCCCCCTGACTGTTCCGGCCTTTCAACCGACTTCTAAACAATTGTTGAAAACTTTCCCACACTTAGTGGAAAAAGAAATCCCCAAACCGGAACGACAGCAGGCACACTCCGTAGATAACCGGCTGATGCACAAGATAGAGCAGGAGGGCATGCCTCCCCAGCCAGGAAAGCTGAGGGACCTCGGACCGGTACATGAAGGCCGGGAATTTTCCCGCCTTGGCAAGCCGCCCAACGGACATGCCCGCGGCAAAAACAAAAATCCACGGCAGCAGCGGAAAATAGTCGGCGCTGGCAAACGACGCATTATGGAACCCCAGCGGCGCAAGCCAGTTGGAAGCATAAAGCGCTCCCGGCAGCGCAAGGCAGCCGGAAAACCCCAAATAACCGCGCGCCAGATTGCGGGTCAGCGCATATCCGGCCGCGCAGACACCGACAAACGTCCACGAAAAGCGGCGCCGATCCATCATGGGCATAAAAAGTCCCGCAAGGATCATGCCCACGGCAAGAAAGTGCAGAATGCCAAACGTAATCAGGTCATCCGGAACAAAAATCCAGGTAACCAGCGTCACGCCCAGCGCCACCGCCAGCAGTTTCAGCCCGCGCGCCAAATTGGAATGGGAAAGGTTGCAGGCGATTCCGGAAATAAAAATAAAAAGCCCGGCAAAGAATGGCTCTGCGGGCATAAAAAAGCGAAAAAAGTAAACGCCTTCCTCTACGCCGAACAGATAGCCCAGCGTGTAGCACCCATGGTAAAAGATCATACAGAACACCGCGAATCCGCGGAGCTCGTCCAATAAATAGATCCTGCCGTCCTTGCGCACGGCAGGGAAGTTTGCAGCCATATATGCACCTCCGCAGGCAGTCGTTCCCCCCGCCCCCTGGCGGAGAAATTACAATCATTATACCATGGAACCAAAGGGAATAACAGAAAAAAAATCGGCGGGGCACTCGGTTGGATTTGACAAAAAAGAAGGAAAAGGCGCTTTCTGTTTGTGGAAAACCGGGAATGATATTCCATAACTAGTATGGTATAATAGGGCAGACTAAAAAATCGAAATTCGGAGGAATGAGGCGGATGGTGCTGTCCAGTCTGAAAGGGGAATACACGGTGGCCCGGGAGATGCTGGCTGTCCCAGGCAGCCACGCCTGTGTCTGCGTGCATTCCGAGCGGTTTATTCAAAAAGCGGAAGCGGGGAAAACTGCCGATGAAAGCTAAGTACCGCCTTGCCCTGTTCGACCTGGACGGAACCTTGACGGACTCTGGCCCGGGCATTAAATCCTGCGTGGCAGAAACGCTGAAATTTATGGGGCGCCCGGTTCCCCCGGAAAATTTTCTGCGCCGGTTTATCGGCCCTCCCCTCTGGGACAGTTTCACAAAGCTGAGCGGCATGGGAGAAAAGGACGCAAACGATGCTGTGCGGCATTACCGCAAACTGTATAATATGTCTGGGATATACAACAATTCGGTCTACAAAGGCATTCCGCAGCTTTTGCGGGATTTGAGACAGGTAGGAACGGCCCTCGCCGTAGCCACCTCAAAGCCGCGTTCTATGGCCAAAACCGTTTTGGATTACTTCAGCCTTTTTCCGCTTTTCTCCTTTGTTTCTGCTGCTGACGAAAGCGACAAAGGGAACGGAAAGGAGGAGCTGATCCTTCCCGTGCTGAAAAAGACCGGCTTTCCTCCGGAAAGCGCCGTGATGATTGGCGACACCAAATTTGACGCTTCGGGAGCCGCGCGTGCGGGCGTAAATTTTATCGGGGTGCTGTATGGGTTCGGCACCGAAAGCGAAATGCGCCGTGAAGGAGCTTCTGTGTTTGCGGCCGATGCCGCCGGCCTGCGGAATTTGCTGATTGACAAAACCTGACGGCTGATGTAAGATAGGTTAGAATTGAATAAGCAGGGGTGCTGGATATTTTTCCGGCTGAGATCAGGCAAAAAAGCCTGAAACCCTTATACCTGATCTGGATAATGCCAGCGTAGGAAATCGAAACATACGCCCCGCGGCATGAAAATTGACGCTGGGTTTTTTTGTTCCCCCCCACAGGCATAAATCCGGGCAGGGTGCGATTGGAGGAACAAAGATGAACAGTCAAACAAAAACTTCCGGCATGAATCCTACCGTGCTGCGCCTGGTGGAAAGCGCAGTGATGCTGGGCCTTGCCACGGCACTCAGCATGGTCAAGCTCTACCAGATGCCGCTGGGCGGCTCCGTTACACTGTGCAGTATGCTTCCCATCCTGCTGATTGCCTATCACTACGGTCCCAAATGGGGTCTTCTCACGGGCTTTACATACGGTGTGATTCAGCTCCTGCTGGACGTATCCGCCGTGCTTTCGTGGGGCATGACGCCAACGGCGGTGGTGGTTTCTTTTCTGCTGGATTACCTGGCGGCCTTTTCAAGCCTGGGGCTTGCCGGAATTTACGGGAAAGGTTTTAAGCGGTATATGGGCGGTATGCTGACAGCCGTTGCGCTGCGCTACCTGTGCCATGTGATTGCCGGCGTTACCGCGTACGCATCTTTCCTGCCGGAATCGTGGCACAGCGGCCTGTGGTTTTATTCTCTGGCTTACAATGCGTTCCTTCTTCCGGATTTCGTCATCTGCGCTGTGGTGGGAGCTCTGGTATATAAACCGCTGAAAAAATTTTTGGAACCCTGAACGGTTCAAACACAACTGCAGGAAGCGCCCCCGATTCACATCGGGGGCGCTTCCTTTAGGGATTCTCAGGAATTCGGATCGGCAATCGTTTTTCCGGATTCAAACTGGTTCAAAGCTGAAAATACTTTTTCAACATCATCCGAAACCACGGTTCCATATACATCTCCGTTCAGCACCGCCAGCATTCGTCTGGAATCTGCTGGATAAAACGCCAGCGTATCGGTTCCGGATTTATCAAAATAGCGGTACTGGATCGTATAAGACGGCGATCCGGAAGGCACCTGATCGGAATCGGCCAGGAGCTCAACCCCGATCATGGTCTGATAAAAATGCTTGTAATTCTTTTCATAATCCAGAGATTTTCCGTTATTCCCGGTCACCTGATACGTGTACGATTTTTTGCTCTCCGTTGAGGAGGCCGTATCTTCTTTGCGCGTCACATTGATTTCGCTGGTGACGTTCCCAGAAGTCAGCTGAACGGATTTGACGGTTTCGATATAAGGCAGTAAGATCAGTTTGCTGCGCAGGCTGAACAGGGATTCTTTTACAATGGCGCTTACGCTGTCCGCCGTTACTTTATACACGACGTTGACCCCGCCCAGCATAGCATAATAGCTGGAGCCCGTCTGTTTCCCGATTGTAAGCTTATAATTTTTTTTGTTTGCCGTAAATTCCACGGCGGCCGTCGGGCTGTCAAATCCGTATTTTTTCAGCGCGTCCGCATTGGGGTTTACAGCCTCTACCGAATCGGCCGTCAAAGAAGAGAGGGCCTGCTCCAGCGAACTGATTTTGTTGGAGTCGGTGCCGTAATGTCCCGGGGACGTAATATCCATATCCGAAGAAGTTTTTTCGATTGTAACGCCTTTGGGATAAACGGAACCGCTCAGCACAATTTTGGTAAAATCGTTGCTCGACTGGGAAGAAGATGAGGAAGATGTATTCTGGATATTCAGCATTCCTTTATTCACAAAATACGTCTTGTCCTTCAGCAGTCCCGCGTCAATGGAAGCAACATAAACCTTCTTGGAATTCTGGCCGCATACATAGTAAGCGGAAGAATCGGTTGCAGTCACTTTCCCAATTTTATAATTGAACGCCGTTCCGTCTTTGAACTTGACACTGACCTCCGCCTGAGGGTCATCCAGTCCATAATCACTCAGGCTGCTCACTGTTCCCAGGTTCTTTGTTGCCACAAGGCTGAACCCGTTCTCTACAACGGAGCGGATTTCTTCCATGTCAACCGGGCATCCTGCAAGCTCCTCCACCGAGTAGTTTGTCTGTGAATACAGCGAAGAAGAAGCCGCAGAAGACGAGGTGCTGGGGACAGGGACCAGCGTATAACTGCCGCTGCTGTTGGTGACTTTCATGGAAACAACATCTTCACTCTTTTTGGATACCAGCTTCAGGCTGGCATCCGTGGAAGACGGCGAAGAACTCGCGCCGCTTCCGGTGCCGCCGAAAATGGACAGCGCTGCAGCAGCTCCGCCCAGAACAACTGCGCAGACAGCTACGGCAATCAGGTTTCTGGTGGCACGTTTCATATTACAGCAGCCTCCTCTTGCGGTATACGACAATCCCCGCGACCGCTACCAGCAGAGGAACCAGAATGGTGAATACGCCGAGCCCGAGTGCTCTGGCCGTTGCGGTGTTCGTGACAATATCCTTTGCATACAGTTCGTTGCTCTTCGTTGAAATCTGCGTTGCGGTTGAACTTGTTCCCGTGGCATATTTGGAAAGGTCAACCAGGTAAGAACTGTTGGAGAACGTGTTGGCATTCAGATAACTGCTGCTGAACATCGAGCCCGATCCAATGGCAATCACGTTGGCATGGTAGGATTTTCCGCCTGATTGAACCGTATCCTGACAAAGGGCGGCAAGGTTTTGGGCGGAAGTTTTGGGAGTAGCTTTCGTATCGTCGCCATTTTTATAAAGGAAGGAAGTGCTTCCCGACTGAATCAGGGAATAAGTGCTCCTGGAATTCCTGCCGCTGAACTGGATCGTAATGGGGCAGGCATTCGGAACGATCAGATTGCTGTAGGAAGAAGAAGTGCCCCCCAGGCTGAGCTTGGTCTGCACATTCCCAACAAGGTAAAGGGGATTGCCGCCAAAACAGTTCTGGGTGCTGGTTTCTCCGACAACTTCGGAAGGGGCAGCGGACAGTCCCCATTCCTGAAGGAACGCAGAAAGCTTCGGGAAAGCCCCCGTATCTGTAAGGCCCGCCGAAAACGTGACGATAAGGGAACGGTCCCCCGCCAGCTGGGTATTTTTCAGGTAATCCTCCAGCTTGGCGATTTCCGCATCGGTGTAATCCGTCGTGGGGCAGCCCAGCACAACCAGCTGCGTCTTGTCTGGGATCGATTCCGTCAGCAGGCTGAAATTCTTCGTTTCAAAACTGTTGTTTTTCAGGATTTGCTGATAAGCGGAAGATTCCATCTTTTCTCCGTGGCCCGTTTCGAATGCGGCGACGGGCAAGGCCTCTGAAATTACGGTGTTGAGCGCTGAGGTGAGTGCTGAATCCACATTGGAATACGTGCTGGAACTAGTGTAATCGCTGCTGTACTGAGTCGTAAATAAATCGCTGCTTGTCAGGACACGGTAGCGCTTATCGCTTTGGACGATCACGTCGCCCGCCGCAAGGCTCTCGCTCGTGTATTTTGAAGCGAAAACCGGATTTTTATCGAGGTCTTTATACTCGACATGAATATTGGAATTGCGCTCCTGAATTTTTGCGGTAAGCGAAACCACCTGACTGTTATCTCCGCTGTCCATCTGCTGTTTGGTTGCGCAGATATAAATCGAGACTGGGATTTTAACCTGATCCACAACCTTTTTGGCTTCATCCGAAAGGGTGTTCGAACCGCTTTTCGTCAGATCCACATTGATGGAAGGGAATTTGTCACCCAAAATACCGACTACAACGTTCAGCAGGATGACCGCAACGATAAAGATTGCCGTAAAGGCTGTGGCGGTGGAGCCATGTTTAAATTTTTCACTGGTATAAAAGGGCGGCTTCGAGCGTTTTTTCTTCTCCGGCTTTGGGGTTTCCCCTTCTGCCGTTTCTTCCTCTGCATCCTGACTGCCGTCGGTTTTTTCTTCTGAATCCGGGCTTTCCTGTGCCTTGGGGTCCGCCGTCTCTTTTGGGGCGTCTCCGTTGGTTTCCTGCCCGGCCTGCGGCTCTTCTTTCGGTTCAGAATCCGCCTTTTCAGGAACGCTGGGGATCTTCTCCGTGTCTTTTTCCGCAGGTTCCGAATTTTCCCGCTGCGGTTTTTTTTCGTCATTCATGCTTTTTTCTCCCCCTTAGCTCCATCTTTTGCTTTCCAGCTTACGGGCGGTCAGGAACGTAAACACCGCGACCACGCTTAAAAAGAACACAATGCTGGGAATATCCAAAATGCCTTTGGTGAATTTCTGGTAACGGGTATCGAACGAGATCCAGGTAAAGAAATTTGCCAAGGCCGTGTTGCTTACACTGCTGGAAAGCTGCCCCACCAGCAGCAGAAGCAGCGTGACGCCGAAAGTGCTGATTGCGGCCACAATCTGGCTTTGCGTCAGCGAAGAAATAAAGATGCCGATGGAAAGGAAGGCCGCGCCGCAAAGCAGGGTTCCGAGGTACGTCCCGAAAATCGTCGCCCAGTCCGGCGAAGAGAAAAACGTAATTACCACGGCGGGGATCAGGGTGGCCGTCATGGCAATGGCAAACATGAAGAACGCCGCCAGGAACTTGCCGAACACAATGGAAAAGACACCGACGGGAGCCGTGAGCAGCCCCTGATCGGTTTTATTGCGGATCTCTTCGCTGAAACTGCGCATCGTAATCAGCGGAAGAAGGATCAGCTCAATCCAGATAAACAGCATGCTGTAAACCTGAGGGATTAAACTGGAAACCTGCGAAAGGAGCACCACATAGTAATATAACCCGAACATCAGGAACAGGACTCCCAAAAACACATAGCCGATGGGAGAAAGGAAATACCCTTTCAATTCCTTTTTGGCAATTGCCATCATTTTCTACCGCCGCCCTTCCGGGATTTTTCAATTTGTGCGTTGTCGCTGAGATAAGTGGAACCCGTCAGCCGCAGGAACACGTCCTCAAGCGAAAGTTCCGAGCTTGCCATAGAGAGGATCGGCCAGTTCCGCTTTGCCGCAATGCCGAAAAGCGGCCTGCGAAGGTCGGCGCTGCCGTGCCCGTCCACTTCATACTCGAACACGCCCGGCTCTTTCTGGCCGAAATTCCGCACGCCCGTTACGCCGCGGATAGTAGTCAGCATATGCTCCACCTCATCCGCCGGACCTTCCATGCGGACAACCAGTTTCTGTTCGCCGGACTGCCCGTGCTCCAGCTCGTAAGGGGTGCCGTCCGCCACCAGCTCGCCGCGGTTGACGATCATAATGCGGTCTGCGACCGCCTGTACTTCCGGAAGAATATGGGAGCTTAAAATAACCGTGTGGTTTTTGCCGAGACTTTTAATCAGGTTGCGCACTTCAATGATCTGCTTGGGGTCAAGACCAACGGTCGGCTCGTCCAAAATCAGCACAGGAGGGTTCCCAATCAAGGCTTCCGCCAGACCGACGCGCTGCCGATACCCTTTTGAGAGGTTTGCAATCAGCCGGCCGGCCACATCCGATATCTGAACCAGGGCACAGATTTCCCGCAGATGCTTTTCCCGGGGAAGGGTCACTTTTTTCAGATCGTACATAAAGTTCAGGTATTCCCGTACCGTCATATCCGGGTAAAGAGGCGGGATCTCCGGCATATAGCCGATTTTTTTCTTCGCTTCGTTCGGGTAGTCCAGGGTATTATACCCGCAGACCGTCACGGTTCCCGAACTGGCGGAAAGATACCCCGTGATGATATTCATTGTGGTGGATTTTCCGGCTCCATTCGGCCCAAGGAAACCCACAACTGTATTTTCGCCTACGGAAAAGCTGACGTGATTCAGCGCGACGTTCTCTCCGTAGCGTTTTGAGAGGTTTTTCACCTCAATCATTGAATCGTCCCTCCTGTTTCAGGTTCTTGGCAATTACCTTATTATTTTAGCAATATAAAATGATGAAAATGTAAACATTCCTTGAATTATTGTTTTCCGGGCTATAAATTTTGCTGTTTCTCATGGAATTTTAACATATTTTCATAAATTCTGAAAGTCGGATACCCTTTCAGAACATTCTAGAACATTCTAAGGATACCACTTTTTCGCCGCCGCTTCAAGACAGACCTTTTTTTGCTGCGGGGCAAATGGGCGTATCACGCAAAGACGCCCTTCCGCAGTACCGCGGAAAGGCGTCTTAAAAAAATTAGTCCAGGGGGCTCAGGTTAACGACCAGCTTCAGTTTGCTGTTCCGGCACGCAAACTGGAACCTTTTGCTGATCCGGTTTACAACACCCTGGGCATCCTCAAAATTGGTAAACGGAAGCATGACAATGTATTGAACGGAACTGTATGGAGCGACAACATCCGTCTTCCTCAGGCTGTGCAGAATCACTTCCCGAAGCTTTTCACTGACAGATTGCAGATACCGGGAGCCAAACGCAGTGCCCTCCGGGCTGACAAGCGAAAAAAGCGCCAGGAAAACAGAGTACCCCATCCGAGCGACCGTCCTTGCCTGGATACGGTATGCCATGCGGAACACATCGTAGTCACAGAGATACGCGCCGTCCGCAGTATTCTCTTTCAGGTCTTTTTTAATGGTAGCAAGATCCGTTTCGACACGAGCCCCGCCGCTGATCAGCTGCCGGTAAAACGGCAGCAGTGAAGGGGAAATGTCGATGCAGAATTCACGGTAAAACAGGTCTTTCACATAGCGGCAATGCTGGAACGCCTCGTTGCGCATCCCCGCCTTTACGTAAGACTGCAGCAGCAGACGGTGAAGGGAGAGTTCATAGGGCAGATACTTCAGCGCGGTCCGGCAGATTTCCGCCGCCTGCTGAAACTGGCGGATTCCAAATAAAATCCCGCAGCATTTCTCCACACATTCCTGATAAACTTTCGCATACTGCGAAGCCATAAGGACAGCCCAGTTTGCATATGCGGATTTTTGCAGGAACATCCCGGTATAAAGCCGGATCGCCTGTCTGTAGCTTTCGAGCCGTTCCCGGTCGTCGCAGGAAAGGTCTTCCCCCCGGCGGTAGCAGTCCATAAACTGCTCCGAATCTACCTCGCAGTCATACCGGTTATTCCAGTGGTAGGTTCCGTTTTCAAACAGAATAAATTCGTACAGCTGGCTCCCCGCCAGGTCTTTCAGCAGCGTCCTCGCCCGGTAAACAAGGTTCTTCAGGGCATTTTTGGGGTCGCCGCACGGCTTAAATTTCCAGAGGTCGTTTACAATGGTCTCAATGGGCACCGTTCGGAATCGGTGAGCCAGAAGATACTGGATCAGCATCCAGACACGCTTTGTCGTCCCTTTTAAATGAGTCAGCGTATTCCCATTGATCGTAATGGAAAACTCGCCGAACATGCGCACCTGTACCTTTGCGTTTGTTCTGCTTCCGCCGCGCATTCCGATTCCCCCCGCCGCTATTCTGTTTCAATTCAATTTATTTTATCACGTCGGGAAATAATTTACAAGGAGCCGCCCGGGCGGGCGCCCCCGGCGGGAGATTCCTGCGCCTCATCCAGAACGATTCGGCCGCAGCGGCGGGTCTCGGCCATATTGATAATCCGCTGGTTGCTGCTCCCGCGGAACCGGAGGGTCAGATCCCTTTGGGCCAGGAGGAACGGGCCGTCAATCAGGATGTCCGTCTGCGCCAGCAGATCGTCCGTATCCGGTTGGTGCATCGCCAGCAGATCTTCATAGCGGTATCCAGTATAAACCGTTACATCCATCCCGCGGCCGTGCGCCAGGCGGGCCAGCGCGGCAAGCGGGGCAGGCTGGCAGAACGGCTCGCCGCCGCTGAACGTAACGCCGCGCAGCAGGGGATCCTGGCAGGCCTGGGCAAACAGGTCGCGGATATCCGCCACCCTTCCGCCGGAAAACGGATGCGTCTGCGGGTTGTGGCAGCCGGGGCAGTGATGGGGGCATCCCTGCGTAAACACCACATACCGGAAGCCTTTTCCGTCCACAATGGATTCCGGCTCAATGCCGCTGATGCGGAGTTTATATTCCATGTTTCACCCGGTCGCGCTCTTCTGCCCTTTTGGCGTTGTTCCAACGGTCCATCGTGCCGACAAGGTAGCCCGTGATGCGGCGGATGCGTTCAAATTTCGGGCCTTCGCCTTCTTTGCGGTGGCACTTGGGGCACTCGTTGTCAATAATTCCGTTGTATCCGCACACCGGGTCGCGGTCCACCGGATGATTGACGGCACCGTAGCCGATCCCGTTTTCTTTCATGCAGCGGATAACCGCCTCAAAGGCCTCCGGATTTTTCGCCGTGTCGCCGTCCAGCTCCACGTAGCTGATGTGCCCCGCGTTCGTCATGGCATGGTAGGGGCCTTCCAGCTGGATCTTGCGAAATGCGGAAATGGGGAAGTACACGGGAATATGGAACGAATTGGTGTAATATTCGCGGTCGGTCACACCCGGTATTTTGCCGTACCGTTCCTGATCCATTTTTACAAACCGCCCGGAAAGGCCCTCCGCCGGTGTTGCCAGCAGGGTGAAGTTCAGGCCGGTCTTCTCTGATTCCTCATCCATGCGCCTGCGCATATGGCCCACAATCTCCAGCCCCAGTTTCTGGCTTTCTTCGCTTTCGCCGTGGTGCTTGCCGGTCAGGGCCTTCAAGGCTTCGGCAAGGCCGATAAAGCCGAGGCTGAGGGTGCCGTGCTTCAGCACTTCCGCCACGCTGTCGTCCGGGCCGAGCTTCTCGCTGTCGATCCAGACACCCTGCCCCATCAGGAACGGGTAGTTAAAGACCTTTTTGGAACACTGGATCTTGAACCGGTGCAGGAGCTGCCGGATGATAAGGTCAATGCGCGAATCCAGGATCTGATAGAATTTCTTGACGTCCCCGTGCGCTTCGATCCCGATTCGGGGCAGGTTGACGGACGTGAAACTCAGGTTGCCGCGCCCGCAGGTAACTTCGCGGCTTTTGTCGTGCACGTTTCCCATCACGCGCGTGCGGCAGCCCATGTAGGCCACCTCGGTGTCGTAGTCGCCCGGCTTGTAGTACTGTAAGTTAAACGGTGCGTCCAGGAAGCTGAAGTTCGGGAACAGCCGCTTGGCGCTGACGCGGATGGAAAGCTGAAACAGGTCGTAGTTCGGCTCCCCGGGGTTGTAGTTCACGCCTTCTTTTACCTTGAAGATCTGCACGGGGAAAATGGGCGTTTCGCCCTGCCCCAGGCCCGCTTCCGTGGCCAGCAGCAGATCTTTCATGGCCATGCGGCCTTCCGGTGACGTATCCGTTCCGTAGTTCAGGGAACTGAACGGAACCTGCGCGCCCGCGCGGGAATTCATGGTGTTCAGGTTGTGGATCAGCGCTTCCATGGCCTGGTAAGTGGCGCGGTCGGTCAGGCGCAGGGAGCCTTTCTGCGCAAAGCGATGGGCCTTCGCGGCTTCTTCTTCCGAAATGGCTTCATAGCCGCCCTGCTTCTGGTGCTCCGGCAGATACGCCGTCAGTTTCTCGCCGTATTCATCCGCCCCCGCCATGGAAATATCCGCGCCGACGTCCCGCTTTACGGCCTCTGCCAGCGCACCGGCGTCTTCGGCGGTCATGCCGTGGGAAACCTGAAAATACTGGGAAAGTTCCTGAAAATAATGCCGGCAGAACGTCTTGGCCACACCCGGCGCCATGCAGTAGTCAAAATTTGGGATGCTCTGCCCGCCGTGCATCTCGTTCTGGTTGGCCTGAATGGCAATGCAGGCCAGCGCCGCGTAAGAGCTGATATCCTGCGGCTCACGCAGGGTGCCGTGGCCGGTGCAGAATCCGCCCTTGAACAGCTTGAGCAGGTCGATCTGGCAGCAGGTCTCGGTCAGCATGTAAAAGTCCTCGTCGTGAATATGGATGTCACCGTTCATGTGCGCGGCGGCGATATCCTTCGGAAGGATGTAATTGTTGACGTAATACTTTGCGCCTTCTGACCCGTATTTCAGCATGGTGCCCATGGCGGTGTCTGCGTCAATATTGGCGTTTTCACGCTTCAGGTCCACGTCTTTTGCGTCGCGGAAAGTCAGCTGGCGGTAGATTTTCATCAGGTCGCCCTCCGCCTGCCGGATCTTTGTGTGCTCGTCGCGGTAGAGGATGTATGCCTTCGCCGTCTTGGCAAAATTGTGCGCGATCAGCCGCTCCTCCACAATATCCTGAACTTCCTCCACGTTCGGGATGCTGCCGTCCTTCAGTTTTCCCACCGTTTCCTTTGTCAGGGCGTCCAGCTGCGCGCCGGTCATGGCCTCGTACTTCACCGCGCTGTTCGCCTTTTTAATGGCATTCCTGATTTTCCGGCTGTCGAAATCCGCCGTTCTTCCGTCTCTTTTCTGTATCTGCTTTATCAATTCCATTCATCCTTTCCGGTTTCTCCGCCGCCCGGAGGGCCCTCTCCGGCAAACGTGTGCATTCCGAATTATACTTCCTTTCATCGGGAATGTCAAGACAAAATTACTATATCTGTAATAATTATATGCATTCTATACCATATATTGTTGATATGTCAAACGCCGGATTATTGCCAGATCCACGTTTTTCCGCCGTCCCGCGTGGCGAGAAGGCCTGAGCCGGTCAAAATCCAGCCGTACAAATCGTCCGTAAACTGCATCGGGAATTGGCTGCAGATATTATTCAAGCCGCCTCCGCTCACGTCTTCCGGAAAAAGGTGGGCATCCCATGTTTTTCCGCCGTCCTGCGTCGTCAGCAGTTCCATCCTGCCGTCCGTCCCGGGCGATTCTTCCGCCAGCAGGAAGCCCTTTTCTTCGGAAAAGAACGCGAGTGCGCGGCACGCCGCGTTGTCTGCGGCAAGGGCCGGGGCCCCCCACAGCCCGCCGTCAGGCGAAAGGCGGCTCAGTTCAAGGCGGTACGGCTTACCGCCCCTGCCGGGACTGCAGACCTGCCGGCCGGAGGACGCGGAGAGGAACTCATACTGCCCCGCCGCGTTCTCCGGCGGCTCTGCGGAAAGGAGAGTCCATGTCTTTCCTCCGTCCGCCGTGCGGCAGACCGGTTTCTCCGCAGAATCTCCCGCCGCAACCCCGTTTTTTGTGTCGAAGAAGCGGAAATAGACGGCGCCCCACCGGCACTGCCCGATATTTCCCGCTTTTTGCCACGCCTTTCCGCCGTCCTCTGTTTTCAAAACGGCGGCGGTGCCGTCCACAGAAGAAACGGGCACCGCCAGAACCCAGCCCTCCGCTTCGCTGATAAAGGACAGATTTTTGACAATATATTTTCCCGCAAAGCTCCGGACCGTCCGCCAGCTCCGCCCTCCGTCCTCCGTCTTCAGAAGCGCGTTCGGGTCGGAAAGCTTCCCCATCCCGTAGCCGGTCCCGTTGTTCACAAACGAAATGTCCACGATCGGTCCCGGCTTCGGATATACCTGCTTCCACGTAGAACCGCCGTCCTGCGTGCGGAGCAGGTAGCTCCCATAATCCAGCTTGTGCCCCACGGCCCAGCCGAGCTTTGCGGTCCGGAACACAATTTCCCCCGCGTTTCGGATCTTCCGGGTCTCGGCGTCATTACCGCTTGTCTCCCCAAAAAAGTGAAATGTTTTTCCGCCGTCCCGCGAGCAGGCCAGCCCGCCGTCAAGCGGCCCCGCGCCGCAGTCGAAGGGAATCCAGCCGGTTCGGGAATCGAGAAAGCACAGGCCCTCGGCATACGGGCGGATACCCCGCATTGTACCGGCCCGCTTCCAGACGCTTCCACCGTTCACCGTGTGGTACAGGTCACTGGTGCCGGTATCCCGGCCGGAGGTCAGAAACCAGCCTTCTTTTCCGTTCAAAAAATCGACGCCGAGGCACCCGGCGCCTCCGCCGTCGTATTTTTTCCGGAACTGCAGGCTCCACGTACCGCCGCCGTCCGCCGTATGCAGCACGGAAAGGACATCCCCCTTCGCCGAAACGCCCGCGGCCCATCCGGTTTTCGCGTCCGTAAAAGCCATTTTGACCGGGTGGAAATTTTTGACCCCGAACGGGACTTTCGTCCAGCTTTTACCGCCGTCCGCCGTTTTCAGCAGGCTGCCGCCAGCCAGCGCAAAGGCGTTCCGGGGGTCGCCCGCCCACAGCGCGGGCGATTCGTCGGTTCCGGCGGAACCGTTTTTCCACTGGAGCGACCAGTTCTTCCCGCCGTCCGCCGTATGAAGGAGGGAATATTGCACCGGTTCCGGCGAACCCTCGGGGACTTTTGCGGTCTTTACGGTCTCCTGCGCGACAGCCCAGCCTTGACTAGGATCGGTAAAGCGCACTGCGTCCAGCGTGAAGCTCCCGGTACCGACCTTCGTCCAGTTTTCGCCGCCGTCGCGCGTGCTAAGAAGTTCCGAGCCGCCAGTATTGTACCGATCCCGGATCATCCAGCCCGTATTCGCGTCCAGAAAGTCGACGCCGTGAAGCCGGGAGCGGCTGCTTTCGCCGCCGATTGAAACGGCCTCGCCCTTTTTCAGCCCCGCGGCGGACGAAACCGCGCTGCCGGCCTGAGATCGGGAAGAGGACGCGGCGCTGTTTCCCGGAACGGCGGATTTTTGCGGAACGGTGTTCCGGCATCCCGCCGGAGCCAGAAACAGCAGGGATACGATCAGGATTTCCGCTGCCTTTTTAGTAAATGCAGTCATAAATTTCCTCCATTTCTAAAATATTCCTTGCATGAACAGCAAAAAGGCCTTTCCGGCGGAAAGGCCTGCTTTGCCTACTTTTATACCCTACTTTAAAATTTTCTCAATTTCAGCGAGTTCTTCGTCCTCAAACGAAAGATTGCGGACGGCCGCGATATTCTCTTCCAGCTGAGCCGTACTGCTTACGCCGACAATGACGCTGGCCATGGCCGGTTCGCGCAGGATCCAGGAAAGGGCAAGCTGGGCGGGTGTCTGCCCGCGGCGGCGCGCAATTTTTCCGATTTTTTGAACTTTTCCGATCATCTCAGGGGAAATAGTGTCTTTGGAAAGGGATGTCTGGCGCCGGGAAGCGCGCGAACCAGCCGGGATTCCGCTGTTGTATTTCCCGGTGAGGCGGCCCTGCGAAAGGGGGCTGTAGGCCGTCATGCCGAACCCGCAGCATTCCGCCGTGCGGAACATGCCCTCTTCTTCCACCCCGCGCTCCAACATATTGTAACGGGACTGGCAGATCAGCAGGGGGACTCCCATGCCGCGCAGGATTTTCGCGGCCTGTTCCGCCTGCTCCGGCGTATAATTGGAGATTCCGGCATAAAGCGCCTTGCCGCTTTTGACGGCGCCTGCCAGCGCCCCCATGGTCTCTTCCAGCGGCGTTTCCGGATCGGCGCGGTGGTGATAAAAGATGTCTACATAATCAAGGCCCATGTTCCGCAGGCTCCGATCCAGACTGGCAAGCAGATATTTCCGCGAACCGCCGTCCCCGTAAGGGCCCGGGATGTTCGGGAATCCGGCTTTCGTGGTAACGATCATCTCGTCGCGGTACGGGAGAAAATCGTCCCGCATCAGGCGACCGAACATTTTTTCCGCCGCACCGATCGGCGGCCCGTAATTATTGGCAAGGTCAAAGACCGTGATGCCAAGGTCAAAAGCCCGGCGCGCGACGGCGCGGCAGGTTTCGTAGGAACTTCTATCCCCGAAATTCTGCCACATGCCCAGAGACAGCGCGCTCAGCTTCAGGCCGCTTTTTCCGCAGCGGCGGTAGGGCATAGCCCCGTACCGATCCTGCGCCGCGGCATACGATTTTAGCTCCATTATTTTATATCCTCCAATCGTTTTTCCGCCCACCCGCACAGTTTTTCAATGGCCGGGAAAAGTCCCGCTGCGGCGGGCATGACGGCATATTCCACTTTCGGCGGGACTTCCTGATACGCCCGGCGCTCCACAAGGCCCGCCGAAACCAGCTCTTTCAGGCTGGTGCTCAGCATCATATCCGTTATGCCTTCGACAGCCCCCTTGATTTCAACGTAGCGCAGGGGTTTCCCGGAACGCAGGGCCCACAGGATGCGCAGTTTCCATTTTCCCCCCACGGTCTTTACGGCAAACTGCAGGGGAGCGTCGCCGGGCTCTCCCCTCCCGGAGGTTTCCCGGATCTTTACGTCCTGCCCGCGGTCCTGCTTGCCGTGCTTCCGTTTCTTTTTCTTCTTCACGGCTGCGACTCCTTCCTCGGGCGGCGGTTTTCCTTTGAAAAGACGCACCCGCAGTAATTCTGCCGGTAAAGGTCATACTGATGAGAAAGTTCAATGGAGCGCTGGTATCCGCCTTTTTTCTTGAAATCGGAGTACAGGTACTTCACGCCGTATTTCTTCTCCAGCTCTGAACCGATCTCATTGAGTTTCTGTGCGTTTTTGTAAGGGCTGATCGAAAGTGTGGTGGTAAAATAGTCGAATTTTCCCGCGCAGGCGTATTTGGCCGTTTCCTCCAGCCTCATAGCATAGCATTTCATGCAGCGCTCCCCTCCTTCCGGATCCTTCTCGTGCCCCTGGGACATTCCCAAGAAATGGAACGAGTCGTATTTCCCCTCCACAAACTCCGCCGGATATTTCATGGGGAGGGCGGAAAGCAGGCGCCGGACTTCGCCCACGCGCTTGCGGTATTCTTCTTCCGGCGATATGTTCGGGTTGTAGTAAAACAGCGTGATTCGAAAATACTGCGAAAGGTATTCCAGCACATAGCTTGCGCAGGGCGCGCAGCAGGCGTGAAGCAGAAGCGAAGGCGCTCCGCCGCTGAGATTCCGAATTGTTTCATCCAGCTTTTTTTGATAATTAATTTTTTGGATGATTTCCACCTCCCAACTCGGGCACCGGGCAGGCGGAAAATCTTATTTTCCCTGCTCCCGCAGGGCCGCAATACCCAGTTCGTTCAGCTGTTTTTCGTCCACATCAGTCGGCGCGCCGCTCATCAGCTCGGCGGAAGACGCCACTTTCGGGAACGCGATCACGTCGCGGATGCTCTCGCAGCCCAGCATGACCATCACCAGGCGGTCGAGGCCGAACGCCATGCCGCCGTGCGGCGGGGCGCCGTACCGGAATGCTTCGGTCAGGAAGCCGAACCGCTTCTCCGCCTGCTCCGGCGAGATGCGCAGGGCCTTGAAAATGCGCTGCTGCAATTCCCGGTTATTAATACGGATGGAGCCGCCGCCGATTTCGTTTCCGTTCAAAACCATATCGTACGCAAGGGCCAGCACACTGCCGGGATCAGATTCCAATCTGTCAAGATCCTCTTCCCGCGGCATGGTGAACGGGTGGTGCATGGCGACCCACCGGTTTTCTTCCTTGCTGTACTCAAACATTGGGAAATCGGTCACCCACAGCAGGGCGGTTTTCTCCGGATCAATCAGCCCGAAGCGGCGGGCCAGCTCACAGCGCAGCGCGCCCAGCGAATCTAAGACCGTCTTGTTTTCGCCGTCCGCCACCAGGAACAGCACGTCGCCCGGCTCGGCACCCAGCGCTTTCCGCACGGCAGCGGCTTCTTCCGGAGCCAGAAACTTCTCATACGATGACGTTTCCTTCGAAGCGAGCCGCGTCCACGCAAGCCCTTTCGCGCCGTAATCCTTGATCCACGCGCCCAGTTTGTCAATTTCCTTGCGGCTGAGAGACTCGGCTTTTCCTTTCAGGTTGATGCCGCGTACGCTGCCGCCGGCAGCCAGCGCCCCCGAAAAGACGCGGAATTCCGTATCTTTCAGCACACTGCTCAGGTCGCAGAGTTCCATGCCGAACCGCAGATCCGGCTTGTCGGATCCGAACCGGCGCATGGCTTCGTGCCACGTCATGCGGGGCAGGGGAAGGGAGATATCGGTGCCAAGCACATCTTTATAAGCCTTCTGGATAAATCCTTCCGCCACGGCCATCACATCTTCCTGCGTGACGAATGACATCTCGAAGTCAATCTGCGTGAACTCCGGCTGGCGGTCGGCGCGCAGATCTTCGTCGCGGAAACAGCGCGCAATCTGCATGTACCGGTCAAAGCCGGAAAGCATCAGCAGCTGCTTGTAAAGCTGCGGCGACTGCGGCAGCGCAAAAAACCGGCCCGGATACACACGCGAGGGAACCAGGTAGTCCCGTGCGCCCTCCGGCGTGGACTTGATCAGGTCGGGCGTTTCAATCTCCAAAAAGCCGTTCGCGTCGAAATAATCGTGCGCCGCCTTGACAATCTGGTGCCGCCGGATCAAGTTTTTCTGCAGCTCCGGGCGGCGCAGATCCAGGTAACGGTATTTCAGGCGGATGTCTTCCTTCACGCCGGAAGCATTCTCAACCGCAAACGGCGGGGTCTCGCTTTTCGCGAGGATCCGCAGATCCGTCACGGCGATTTCAATATCGCCCGTGGGGAGATCCGCATTCTTGGCGGAGCGCTCCCGCACCGTGCCTTTCGCCGCGAGGACGTACTCGGCGCGCACCGAGAACGCTTTCTTGAAAACATTCCGGTCGGTCTGGTCCCCGAACGCAAGCTGCACGATGCCCGTGCGGTCGCGCAGGTCAATGAAGATGAGCTGCCCCAGATCGCGCTGGCGCTGCGCCCATCCGCATACGGTGATTTCTTTTCCAATATCGGCGCTTCTTACCGTGCCGCAGTAGTGGGTCCGTTTCATGCCTTTCATGGTTTCAGCCATTGCAGGAATTCCTCCATTTTTTATAGTATCAAGACAGGCGCGGCAGAATTTCGTCGAAAACCGCGCGGACGAGGCCGTATGCATCTTTTTCTTCGTGGGAAGTAATGGTTACTGCTGTTTCCAGCTTTGGAAACAAGATGCAGAACTGGCCGTACATGCCGTCGGCGCGGAATGTGCCGGGCAGCGAGCAGCTCCAGACCTGGTACCCGTAGCCGGAAGAGGATTCTTTCTCCCATCCGCCCCCGTGGTTACTGTTGTCGATCACGTCGGTGTGCATCCTGTGCAGATAATCCGCGCCGATGATCCGCTTTCCCTGATATTCTCCGTCTTCCATAAAAATCCGGCCCAGGCGGCTGAACTCGTCCAGCGCCAGCAGGAGGCCCGAAGCGCAGACTGTGTGGCCCGCCGGATCGGCTTCCCACTGCGGGTTTTCGATCCCAAGGGGCACAAACAGGCGCGGAAGCAGAAAGTTCCGTACATTCCGGCCGCTCACCTTTTCCACCACGCGCCCCAGCATATAGGTGCAGGCATTGGAATACAGAAAACAGGTCCCCGGCTTTTGGGAAACCGGAACGCGGAAGAAAAGCTCCGCCCAGTCTTTCGAATTCATTTCCCCGTCCAGCGCGCCGAACCAGAATTCCGTTTTTCCCGAGGCCATGTGCAGCAGGTCACGCAGAGCAATATCCCCGCTGCCCGGTGCGGCGCAGTCCCGGTATTCCGGGAAATAGTCCAGCACCTTGTCGGTCAGTTTCAGGCGGCCGTCCTCTCCGCACATCCCCACGGCCAGCGACGTAAACGTCTTGGAAGCCGAGTATAGGTTCACCTTATCGTCGGAACGCCAAAAATGGGTCACGCTGTCTCTGTTTTTCCTTTCTACTTTGATCCCGTAGGGGTGCAGGTTTTTTTCCGCAACCGCCAGCCGGAATCCGTCCAGAACCGACTTTTCCATCTTGCATTCTTCTTTCCAGAATCAGAATTCAATGTCGTCTTCCGCTTCTGAGCTGATGGCGGCAAACTGTCCTTCCAGATCGTTTCTGAGGTTGACTTTCGTCTTTTCGCCCGTCTTCATATTTTTGATGACGCCCATGCCGGATTCGAGTTCTTCGTCGCCGAGAACCAGCGTGAACTGCGCGCCGATCTTCCCGGCATACTTCATCTGCGCGTTCAGGCTGCGCCCGACTTCGTCGCAGGCGGAGGCAATGGAGCACTCGTGCATTCCGCATGAAATGCGGAAAGACTCCGCGCGCGCCCTGCCGCCGACGGAAGCAATATACAGCTCGCAGATTTCCGGCTCCGGGAATTCCACTTTCTGCGCCGCCATAATCATCAGCAGGCGCTCCATGCCGAGGGCAAACCCCAGGGCAGGTGTGGGCCTGCCGCCCATTTCTTCCACAAGGCCGTCATACCGTCCGCCGCCGCACACGGTGCTCTGCGCGCCCAAATCGCCCGAAACGAACTCAAACACGGTGCGCGTATAGTAATCGAGGCCGCGCACCAGCGACGGATCAATTTCGTACTGGATACCGACGGAATCAAGGCGTTCCCGCACCTGCCGGAAATGCTCTTTGCAGCCGTCGCAGAGGTAATCGAGGATGCGGGGGGCACCCTTCGCCGCTTCACCGCATTCTGGGTTTTTGCAGTCTAAAATCCGCATGGGGCTGCGCTCCAGCCGCGACTGGCAGGTCTCGCACAGCTGGTCTTTCCGCTCCGTAAAATAGGCCCTCAGCGCTTCGGTGTATTTTGCCCGGCATTCCGGGCAGCCGATGGAATTCAGCTTCAGCGTCAGGCCCTGGATGCGCAGCCGCCCAAACAGGCTCTGAGCAAAGGCAATCAGGCCCGCGTCGGCTTCGGGCAGCGCGGAGCCGAACATCTCCACGCCGAACTGGTGGAACTCGCGCTGGCGGCCGGCCTGGGCCCGCTCGTACCGGTAGCATGGGGTAAAATAGTACAGCTTCACGGGCATGGGGTCATTGTACAGGCCGTGTTCCAGGTAAGCGCGCACTGCCCCGGCGGTGCCCTCCGGCTTCAGCGTGACAGAGCGCCTGCCCCTGTCTTCAAAGGTATACATTTCTTTCTGCACCACATCGGTCGTCTCGCCCACGGAACGCCGGAACAGGCGCGTATCCTCAAAAAGCGGGGTGCGGATTTCCCGAAATCCGGTCAGTTCCGCTTCGCCGCGCATCACGTCCTCCACCGCCTGCCAGCGCCCGGATTCTCCGGGCAGGATGTCCTGCGTGCCTCTCTGCGCTTTAATCAGTTCCATAACATGCTCCTTTTTAAATATTCCACCGACTGTTTCAGCGCGGCCAGAGTTTTCACTTCCAGCAGGCACCGGCAGCCGCTTTTCTGGGCTGTTTTCAGCTTTTCTTTCAGATTAATCTCCCCCGTCCCCAGGGGGAGGTGGCAGCTTTTTCCCCGTGCGTCATGCACGTGCATGTGGCAGAGCCGCCCAATGTTCGAGTACAAAAAACCCGCGTCCGCGCCGTTCGCCGCATGGTCGTGCCCGATATCCCACGTCAGGCCGAATACTGGGCTTTCCAGAAGCGTTTTAACGCCTTCCTTCTGAAAGGGAAGGAATCCGTCCGTATTCTCTACACACAGCTTCACGCCGGAATCTCCGGCCGCTTTTTCGCATTCGCCGCGGAACAGCCGCAGGCGGGAAAGATACTGCCCGCGGTAGGCGTCGTAGAGGTATACCCTGCGGTCAGGCAGGGTAACATGCACACCCGCGTTCAGGTGCATGTTCAGAATGGGAATCCGCGCCTGCCGGGCAAGGTGAATGGCGCGCAGCACCGTGTCAAAATACGCGTTGGCAACGCGGCTGTTAAAGCTGCAGACGTCAAGGTTCTCATCCAGGTGGAGAGTAAAATAGATACCGTTCCGCTGCGCTTCTGCCATCAAACCGGCGGGGTGCAGGTTTTCCGTCTGGTACTGCGGCAGGTTCATATTCAGTTCCACAAACTTCAGGCCGAGCCCTGCACAGGTTTCCGCGTTCTCCGCAAGGCCCGGCAGTTCCAGCAGCGCCGGCATTCCAAACTGCAAAGCAGCCATCGCTGCGCATCTCCTTCCCGGCAGGAACAAAAAATCCCCGTCCCACACAAAGGGACGAGGGGAACTCCGCTCGTGGTGCCACCCTTTTTCGGGAGCTGGAAAGCCCCCCTTGTTTTCCCCCTGGAACGCGGGGAGCTGCCCGGCTCGCGGATGTCTTCACCGAAAGCCCGTCTGCGGAAACGCTCTCAGCCGCGTCGTTTCCTCTCTGGGGCGGGGCCCCCGGTTACTCTTTCCGTTCCACGCCGGAATTTTTAGGATTTCGGGTTTAAAATGTTGCGCCAGTCAAGGTCGCCGCGCTCCAGCCCGTGAATCAAGACTTCAGCCGTGGCAATGTTGGTTGCCACAGGGATGTTGTGCATGTCACACAGGCGCAGCAGATTCATATCGTTCGGCTCGCTCGGTTTCGGGTTCAGCGGATCGCGGAAAAACAGCAGGAGATCCACCTCGTTGCAGGCAATGCGCGCGGCAATCTGCTGGTCACCGCCCTGGGATCCGCCCAGGAACCGTTTGATCCGCAGGCCTGTTGCCTCAGACACCATCTTGCCCGTTGTTGCCGTTGCGCACAGCGTATGGCGGCTGAGTACACCGCAGTAAGCAATGCAGAACTGTACCATCAGTTCTTTTTTGGCATCATGGGCGATTAAAGCAATATTCATGAAACTCCCTCCCAAAGGAAAACATCTATGGAACTATTTCCCGGCAAACCAAACCGTTTTTCCCGGGGAAACGTCCTTTTATAATTTGCGGAGCGGCGGAAGCGGAATTTGCTCACCTTCCAGCCGCGCGGCCAGGCGCGCCAGCGCCCTGCCGCCCGGAGATTTGGGCGGAGCCGGCTGTGCGCCGGCCCCGGCCGCCGCGAGGAGCGGATCGTCCGGAATAACTGCGATCAGCCGAACGCCCGCCGCGTCAATCACCGCGTCGAGGTCGCGGTAACAGTTCTGCACCCGGAAGTTCGCGCTGCTGAAACGGTTGATCACCAGCCGCTGCTGGGCAATGCCCGCTTCCTGAAGGCGAAGGCGGGTCTTGGCTGCGTCCCGCACGCACACAGGGTCAGGCGTCACCACAACCAGAGCCCGCCGGGCCGAAGCGGCCGCGCTCAGAAATCCCTGCCCTACCCCCGCGGGGCTGTCGATCAGCACATGGTCGTAGTAGCGCGAAAAGACTCCCACCAGTTCCCTCATAATATCCGGGCTTACTACGTCCTCTTCCGTTTCAGGGGCCGGCAGCAGAAACAGGTTCGGTGAAAAGGCGGAAACATAAACAGCCTTGTCCGGTTCCGCCGCGCCGGAAACCACGTCGGCAATGTCAAACACGCGGCGCTCGGAGATACCCAGCATGTGGTCGAGCGAGCCGAGACCGGCGTCGCCGTCGATCAGCAGCACCCGTTTTCCACGAGCCGCAAGCGCCGCACCGACACCGGCCGTCACCGTCGATTTGCCGACGCCGCCTTTCCCGGAAGTTATAACCGTAACAGTATTCATAGAAAAACCCTCATAATTATAATATTACCACAAGATTTTTGCTGAGTAAAGATTTTCGCGGCCCGTTCCGGGAAGAATTTCTTTTCCGCGGTCAGCCGGCCGCCTGTGCCGAAGAGGACGAAACCGCGGACGGCATCACAAGATTTCCTTGTGCATCCACCGTTTTGCCGTAAAAATACGCGTCGAAGATATCCTTGGCGACCGCCTGGACATATTTGCCCGTAGCGCCGTGCTCCAGCACAACGGCAATGGCGATCTGCGGTTTGTCGTAGGGCGCAAAACCGATAAACAGCTCGTTGTCGGAGCCGTTGCCCGTCTGGGCGGTTCCGGTTTTGCCCGCAATGGCCACGCCGTAGTTTGCAAACGTACCACTGGCTGTTCCTCCCGTCACCACATAGCGCATTCCCGCTTTCACGTAATTCAGGTTCGTCTGTGAAACACCAATGCTGTCCACCGTCTGCGGTTTTGTAACAGAGATTGTTTTTTTGCGGGAATAATCGAGAACTTTGTCAACCAGGTGTGTTTTCAGCCGCGTGCCGTTGTTGGCAATGGTGGCGCAGTAGGCGGCAAGCTGGATAGGCGTCAGCTGGTTGTCGCTCTGCCCAATGGCCGCCTGCACGGTGTCGCCGTCGCTCCAGCTGCGGCCCCCGGCCGCTTTGCGCTCCGCCGGCCCGGCAAGCGTCCCCGAGCTTTCGCCGATCTCCACACCGGTCTTCTGGCCGAGGCCCAGCCGTTTGGCGTACAGGTTCATGGCGGTGATGCCGGTGCGGTAGCCGGTCTCACAGAAAAATACGTTGCAGGATTTTGCAAGCGCCGTGCGCAGGGTGATGGACCCGTGGTGGCCCATGCAGTGAATCCGGAGACCCGCGCTGGCAAACCGGGTGTAGACGCCGTTGCAGGTAATAACGGTGGAATTGGTAATGGCCCCTTCCTGCAAAGCCGCCAGAGCAACGGAAGGTTTAAAAGACGAGCCGGGAGTAAACACGCCGTTGAACGCCCGGTTGATCAGCGGCCGCGCCTTGTCTTGAATCAGCTGGCTGTAATATGATGGGTCGGTTTTATACTGGTTCTGATCGTAGGAAGGGTAGGTGGAAGCGGCAAGAACGGCAAAATCACTGACCCGCAGAACAACGGCGGCTCCCGCCACGCAGTCTTCGCCGTGCCATTTGGAGGTACCCCGGTGATTCTGCCGGCACAAAATTTTACCGTATTCCCTCGTCCCCTGGATATTTTTGGCAAGCGACGCGTTTGCCACTTTCTGGAGGTTGCTGTCAAGGGTCAGCTGCACCGTGTCGCCCGGGACGGGCGCTTTGGTCACAGCCTCGGAAGCAACGGAGCCGTTTTCCGCAAGGTTTACTGTCTTTTCCCCCGCCGTGCCCCGGAGCAGATCCTCAAAAGTTTTTTCCACGCCGCTTTTGCCCAGCTGGGCATCCAGGGCATAGCCTTTCGTCTTATGCAGCGCGTCGTATTCCTCTTTGGAGATTGCCCCCACCGCGCCGAGAATCTGCGGCATGAGGGAGCCGTCCGGATATTTGCGGACGGTGGTGACCTTTGCCTCCGCCCCGGGCAGAGAAGCGGAATTTTCCTCCATGATGGCCACGGTATCCTTGCTGACATCTTCCGCAAACGTGTAGGGCGCCGAGATGGAAAACCCGGTCTTCGTCATATTGTAGCGCACCGAAACGATGTCCCGCGTATCCTTGGCGGAATACCCTGTGCATTTGTACTGATCCACCAGGTGCTTCATGCACTGATCCGCCGTGGCGTACGGCTCCATATTCAGGTAACCTTTCGATTTCAGCACCGTAACTTCTTTTTCTTTTCCGGGGATAAACTCGTATTTCCCCGCCGAATTTAACTGGATGGGAAGCACGTCCACCCACTTCTCATTCCGGGAATCCAGCAGATGGACCAGCGTCAGGATGGTTTGGTTCCTGGTTCCGGAAGTGACATAGGCCGCGTTGAACATAATGGCATAGCCCGTCTGGTTTACGGCAAGGCCCGTGCCCTTCGCGTCGATAATCTCGCCGCGCGCCGCGTCCATTTTCACGCTGGAAGTTCCGGACCGATCCGCCGCGTTGAGCCATTTCTGAACATTGAAGATCTGCCAGTCCGCCAGGCGGAGCACATAGACCGCCAGAACTACAAACAGGGCAATCCCCAAAAACAGAAAGCGGCCCCTTTTTGGTTTTTTCTCCTCGTCTTCCAACGGTTTTATTCCTCCTTTGAACGGACCTGAAGTGCCAGCGCGCGGTTAAAATAGTAGGCCAGCGGCATCAGCGCAGCCGTGTAGACATAAATGGGCAAATAATGCTCTGCGAGCGCGTAAACGGGCCAGCGGTACCCATACAGGACGAAAAAGCAGCTCCACTGCAGCAGCATGGCAGCCGCCGAAACAATGACGGAAACCAGCATTGCCGTTAAGAAATTGGTCCGAAACAGGTTGGCGGCCATCAGGGATACAAAATAGCAGGCCGCCGCCAGAAGCAGGCCGTGAAATCCCAGCACGCCGCCCGCCCCGAAGTCGATCAGCAGACCGCCGGCCAGCCCGAAAACCATGGCGGGCAGCTCGCTTTCAAACATCGCGATGGAAAGGACGACGGGAAGCAGCATTACCGGGCGCGCCCCCTGTACCTGCGGGATCAGCCCGGGTGTCTCCTGCAGTACGTAAACGACGAGAATTTCCAGTGCAAATCCAAGGTAGCGGATAATCCGGTATTTCATGTCATTTCCCTCCGGAAGACGACGGTTCTGCTTTCTTCAGCGCCTGCCCCTGCCCCTGGAACGACGTGATCACCATCACATCCTGCACGCTTTTCACATCCACGGCGGGTGTCACCTCCGCATAAAGCGAAACGTCATATTGGCTGCTGTGCACGCTTTTTGCCGTGCCGATTACCAGGTTGCGCGGGTAAATCCCGCCAATCCCGTTGGTTACAATCAGGTCACCGGCTTTTACCGCCGTACCGGAAGAAAGATACCCCAGCCGCAGCATTCCCCGGTCGGCCAGTTTCACGTCGCAGCCCGTCACACCGGTGTCGCGGCAGACCTTGTCCACCGCGCTGATCTTCGTGTCCGGGGAAAGGATGGTCGTCACCTTCGCAAAGCTGGAATTCACCGAGGACACCCATCCGGCTACGCCGCCCTCCGTCACTACGGGATCATTGACCGCTATGCCGGACCGCGTCCCCTGGTCAATGGTGAACTGCCCAAACAGGTCGTTCGGATCGCGCCCCACAACCGACGCGGAAACAAGCTGAAAATCCGGGTTTTCTTCCTTCAGCTTCAAAAATTTGCGGAGCTGGGCGTTTTCCTGCTGGTAGGAATAGTAGTTGACCAGCTTTTTGCGCAGGTCTTCCACCTGCTTTTTCAGTTCTTTATTTTCGGCGGCAAGGTCTTCCTTTGACTGTGTCACGGGCGCCGCCGCAGCGGCGTTCCGGGTCACAAGGGTGCTGACGCGCTGCATCGGCGTTGTGGCAAAGCCGAACAGTTTCGCCGTCACTGAGCCGCCCGAACCGGCCGTATACAGCATCAGGCACAGCATGACCGCGATAACCGCTATCAGGATTTTAAACCCTGTGGAATGAAAAGCGTTCTTCACGCGCAGGCTTCCCCCCTGTCCGAAAAAGCGGCCGGGTGCCCGGCCGCCGATACTCATGGTTCCGTAAAACCGATTATACCATGCTTTTTCCCCCGGCACAAGGTTTTCCCGGCTTTGAAGCACCGGTTTTCCGCCGGAAAATACAGGCTGTGAAAATTTACTCTTGACAGAATCCGGTTCTTCGTTATATAGTGCCCTCTCCCCGCCGGTTTGGAGCTGGGATCCATGAGCCTTCAAAAGCTGTTCATTGAACTGACCGGAACCCAAAACGCTGAAAGGAGGAAACCGCTGTGAATGCCAAAAAGATCAAAGCCGTTTCCCGGTACGGCCTGCGCGTCAATTTCAAGATTTTCCGGATTGTGTACCTTGTCATTTATTTTAATGTGCTGTTTGATGTGATTTCGTGGCACTTTTCCGCGCATGGGAACAGCAGCTCAGACTTTGCGGACATGGAGCTGGTCTCCCTGATCTCGATTTTTGTCACAGGGCTTTGTTCCTTTAAAGCGCCGTTCCGGTTTTTCCTCTCTGAGGGCATGTCACGGCGCAGCTTTTTCACCGGCACTGCCGTATCGTTCGGGATTACCTCCGCTGCCCTTTCGGCACTGGACTGTGTGAACGCCATGGCTTTTCCGCTGTTCATGCCTTACCATTCTCTTTACGCCAGCCTTGCAGCAGACGCGGTGCATTCCTCCCGCCTTGCGCTTATCAAAAAATAAAGGAAACGCTGGACACCGGTTTTCGATTCTGTTATAATAATCCCATAAAATTTGAGATTTCGGGTGAGAAGATGCGCAGATAATCTGTTTTTCGTGTAAAACGGGATTTTAAAACAGTCCGCAGAGGCGGACCGCTGTCCTGTGCCGAAAAATGGATGATCCGCGCAGAAAGTGCCGTTTTTTCGGTACTCTTTTCCGCCGCGCAAAATCCGCTTTCCGGCATGCCCGGACAGGCGGATTTTTTACGGAGGAAACATGAACCTGCAAATTCAGCATCTCACTCTGACGCATAAGAAGGACGGGCGCGAACTTCTCAGGGATTTTTCATTTGTGCTGAACCCCGGCGACCGCGCCGCCCTTATCGGGGAAGAGGGGGACGGCAAGTCCACCCTGCTAAAATGGATCGCCGACCCCGCGCTGGTGGAAAGCTACGCGGAGTATTCCGGCAGAATCATCAAAAACGGACTGCGCCCCGGATATCTGGCGCAGGAACTGACCGAAAAGCAAAAGGAAACGCCGGTTTTCCGGCTTACCGCGGGCGCGGACGGCCCCGGCCTGTCCGCGGCGGCGCGGCGGCTTCGGCTGAGTCCCGGCCTTCTGCGCTCCGGGCGGCCTGCCGGGACACTTTCCGGCGGAGAAAAAGTCAAGCTTCAGCTTGCGCTCATCCTTGCGCGGGAACCGGATTTTCTGCTGCTGGACGAACCGTCCAACGACCTCGACCTGGAAACGCTCCAGTGGCTGGAAACATTCCTGAACACCTGCGGGATTCCCGCGCTGTATGTCTCCCATGACGAAACGCTCCTGGAAAACACCGCCAACGTGATTGTCCACCTGGAACAGCTCCGCCGCAAAACCGTGCCGCGCTGCACCGTCGCGCGGATGGGCTACCGGCAATATGTAAAGGAACGGCTCCGCCTCTTTGAACGGCAGGAGCAGCTGGCGCACAAGGAAAAAAGCGAGTACGAGAAGCAGCAGGAACGGTTCCGCAGGCTCCAGTCCGGCGTAGAATACCGGCAGGCGCACATTTCGCGCGGCGATCCGCACGGCGGCAAAATGATTAAGCGCAAAATGAAATCGGTAAAATCCATGGGCCGCCGTTTTGAGCGGCAGCAAAAAGCCATGACGGAACTTCCCGATTCGGAGGACGCAATCCTGATTCAATTCGGGGAAAACACTTCCATCCCCGGCGGCAAAACCGTGCTGGATTTCCGACGGGACACGCTGGAAGCCGGCGGGCGCGTGCTGGCGCGCGGCGTCGCCCTGCACGTGACGGGGCCGGAAAGAATCGGCATTATCGGCCGCAACGGAGCGGGTAAAACCACCCTGCTCCGGCAGATTGCCGGCGAGCTTCTTCCCCGCCCCGACGTAAAAGCCGCCTATATGCCGCAAGATTACAGCGAGCTGCTGGGCGGCGGGGAAACGCCGGTCGAATTTCTTTCCGTTTCCGGGGAGCAAAAAGAACTGACGAAAATCCGCACATTCCTCGGCAGCATGAAATACACGGCAGATGAAATGATGCACGGCGTGCGGGATCTTTCCGGCGGGCAGAAGGCAAAGCTGCTCCTCCTGAAAATGATCCTCGGCGGATGCAATGTGCTGATCCTCGACGAGCCGACGCGGAACTTTTCACCGCTGTCCGGCCCGGTTGTCCGGAGCGTGCTGCGATCCTTCGGCGGCGCCGTCATCAGCGTTTCCCACGACCGGAAATTTCTTTCGGAGGTCTGCGGTAAAATATACCGCCTTTCGGAAACGGGGCTGGAGCCGTTTTCTTTTCCGGAAGCGAAAAAGCCCCCGCTATACAAAAACAAAACAGCGGGGACTTAATACCTTATCATTTGTTGACCGGTATCAGTTTCCAGTACTCCTGAACCCCGTGTTTCAAAAAAACGAGAGAACCGGTTTTCAGTGCTTTCAAACAGGCGGTTGTCCGGCACTAAATGAATCGGAAACAAGATTTTTTTCCGATCGTTGGAACCTGCTTCCCGCTGATCATTGAGTACAGCAACAGAAGCCGATAGAATATACCTCGTTTTTCCCATCGGCTTTCCGTACCTTCAACCTCCGATTGCTCCCGGAAAAAACTTGGTGTATATGCGGATGCTTCCGGCTGTTTTCGGGCGCCTGAAGCGAAAATTCGGCCTTTCGGGTGAGTTCCCGAAGGCCGAACATCCGGACTATGAAAAACTGACTACCGCGTGCATGGAAAAGCAGAACCCCGGCAGTTAAACCTCAGCACTTCCGCATAAGCCAGCATAGCCGCGCCCGCACCGTGTTCATTGTCCGCCTGCTGCCGTTCCGACAAATAATATTCGGCGCTGCCGGTCCGGTCTGTGCGGTGATCCGGCCCCGGCCCCAAGCCTGCGCTCGCGCAGATATGAGTGAGATGAACCTGCCTCTGTTCCCTGACAAGGCAGGTTTTTTCTATTCCGTTCCAAACATCCAGCGCCGTTTCCGCATAACTTTCCGGAAGCATTTTTAAACGGATTCCTTTCAGCATACTGTACGTAACCATGGCACTGCCGGAGGTCTCCGGGTAATTGGCCGGCAAGTCCGCCCGGTCAATTAACTGTAAAAACATCCCGCTCTTTTTGTCACGGTACGGCAGCAAGCCGTCCACAGCCTCTTGCAGCAGAGAGCAGAGTATCTTTGCGGGAGGGGTGCCGGCGCCGATGAATTCACAGCAATCCGCCAGAGCCATTAAAAACCAGCCTTCCGCGCGCAGCCAAAAGCAGGGGCTGCACCCGGTTCCGGAATTTACCCACTGCGACATGCGGCTTTCATCCCACGCATGGTAATACAGTCGTTTCTGCTGGGACCAAAGCAACCGCCGCACATTTTGGAACTGCTTCAAGATATCGCCGTAGGCTTTCTCCCCAAACCTGCTTTCATATGCCGCATAAAACGGGAGAGCCATGTACAGCCCATCCAGCCACACCTGATTCGGGTAGATATCTTTATGCCAGAAATTGCCGCACTCTGTGCGCGGATGTTTTTGCAGCGCCTGCCACACCTGCTCAATCGCTTTCCGGTACCTCGGCTCCCCGGTATTTTCCCATAGCAGAAACAGTGTTTTGCCGCGGCTGATTTGATCTAAGTTATGATCCTGTTCCTTCCATCCCTTCATACAGCCGTTTTCATCGATCAGGTACGGCGCAGCGCGGAGTAAAGCGTCACGATAAAATTGCCGATGGGTGCAGAGAAACAGCTGATTGGCGCCCAGAAGGCATAAATCATTGGTATAATTCCAGTCTTTATTTTTTAAAATCTGTGGGAAATATTGTTTCAGATACCATTCAAAATAGGATTTCCACATGCTTGTCCTCTTTCTCCGTGGTTATGACAGGGTTATAATAATTTCAAATAGGTTTTTTCGCAGTACCGCTCGTAATCGGAAAGCTGTCCGGGATTTATTCCCATCTTGCAAACGAATACTCGCCGCGGTAATTAGACGAATTGTAACGCGGATATTTTAACGGGACATATTCTTTCCCTTTGACAGGGCAAGGCCTGTCCTGTGTATAAATATACATTTTATTTGCATCCCAGAGGACAATTTCATCCCTTGCGTCTCCGGTCAGGTTAATCACTTCCGCGCACAGGTCGGGGTGGCCGTCGTCGGGAAATACAACCACGCGGTCGCCGTCCCCGTCAATCATCCCTCCGCCCTGAGTGCTTCCATTCAGCAGGATCAGCTCCGAACCGTCGCCTTTCCAGTTTACCGGCGCGATGATATTCCCGTTCCCCTGCTGTTCCATATGCCACAGCTCGCGGCCCTTGCAGTCGTACAAATAAACAATGTTCTGGTTTTCCCAGTAGGTTGTGGTGCAAATTTCCAGGCCGCGTTCCTGCGGGCGGTAATTCGCGGCGCTGATGCGCTGGGCGTGGCCGTTGATATCCCGGGCGCGGATTTTGCCGTCCGTATCCACCAGCATAAACCCTTCCCAGCCAGAAACGATTGCCAGCATTTCCTTTTCATCGGGATCGAATTTTCCCACAATAATTTCATCGGTATGATCATCTGGAATCGGAAGCTCCCAAAGCAGTTTCCCGTCACTGCTGATCATATTGTAGCAGCTGAAAATTTCGTCTTTCCCGTCATGGTTAAAATCGTAGGAGAACGGAAAATGGCCCGTGTTGTTATGGCTGAATTTCCAAAGCAGTTCCAGGCGGCTGTTGTAAACCCAAAGGCGGGCATAGCGGTCTTTAATCAGAATATCCGATGGGTGCCTGTTTCCTGAAACATTGACAATCCGGATGGCGTCGACGTTCAGGCGGTCGAACGCGTGCTTTTGAAATTCAATACCGCAAATTTCATCCGCCGGCTCGACATTCTCCGGCGTGTTAATATATTGAAGTGTTTCACCGGTGCGGCCGTCCAAAATCATCAGCTTAAAGTCTTTCGCAACAATTACTTCGTCGCAGCCGTCTTCATTGATATCGTAAACCTGAAACGGGAGATCACAGGTGGTGTCCTGGTTGACCCGGAGTTCCGAAGGCTCGCCCAGCTGCCAAAGTACTTTCCCCGTAACCATATTAACGGCGGTCAGGCAGCTGATATTGCAGTATCGTTCCTTGAACACCCTTTTCTGGTGCTGGGCCATCACAAAGTACATTTCGCTGCCGCCTGTGAGATGCCCGAACCGAATCTGGCGGGCAGCGCCGAAATTTTTCAAATCGATGATTTTATACAAAAGCGGCTGCGGGCAGGAAAGGCGCTTTTCGGCAAGCCGTTTTTCCCGGGCTTCCTTCTGCGTTAGGTATGCATGGTATTCTTCTTCCGCCGCGCTCACCTGAACGCCGGTAAACCGCGCGGGCATAAAAGCGGAAATCGCAATTTTGCCGTTGGCGTACCTGCTGTCCTGAACGCGGATTAAAGGCTTCCCATTTACGGAGCACAGAAAAGTGTCTTTCCGGCACTGAACGGATAATTGATAAACATGGTCACAGTCATACCGAAAGGGGACGCTTTGCAGCAGTTTCCTTTCTTTTTTTTCAACTTTCCAGAATTGTGCCTGCTGGTTGTTCAGGTAAAACGCGTAGTACATCAACGAAGTCTGGTACCGGAACAGAATTCCCGCTTCTTCTTTTGTGCACAAAGGCTGCATAGATACTGTGGCCTCATAATCATGCCAGTGCACATCGCCCGCCGCCAGCGCGGGGCAAACACCGTGGGTCAGCGGATTGCGGACACGGGTCTGCTCCATGTAATGGACACCGTCTTCACTTGTCACCATCCAGCTTGGACCGCGGTAATTACAGTTTGCAATGGGATCATACCATTGCCCTTTGTAACCCCGCGTCGGGGAATAATGGTACTCCCCCATGGCGGAATGCTCTCGGTCGAAAGGGAATGGGCCAATGGAGAAAGACGTGAAATTGTCACTCAGCAAAGTTATTTTTTTCTGCGGCATTGTAATCCCAGCTTTCTTACAAGATAGAATACCATAAAAATTCCGCGGACAATATCATTCCCTGGAGCGTGATACAAACGGATATCGTCCGCGGCATATGCTTCACCCGAGCCTGAAATTCAGGTGTTATTTATTTTTTGCGAGGTAAGCCTGCTGGTACTTGTCAATGGCTGACGCCCATTTTTGCAGGCAAGCCTGGGAAGTCATCTTGCCAAGAAGGACAGCCTGGAAATCGGCGGTCATATCATTGGTGATGAACGAAGAGAAGTCGCTGAGCCAGTACGGATTTTCAATCTGAAAATAGTTGTCATCGCTAAGGTAGCTTTCATAAAGTTTCATGTTTTTGCTTTTCTTGTACCAATCCTGGCTGGAAACTTCTTTGTTGCAGGGAATTCTGCCAATTGTCTGGCACATGGCGCCTTCATTTTCTGCGTTTGTTAAATAGGATATCAGCGCTAAAGCGCCCGTATAGTCATGGTTTGTCCCATGATTCGGCAGACAGTAGACATTCGGCTGCAGTCCGGAAGCAAAATAGTGTCCCTGATCATTTGCCAAAACGCGGGCGGAAGCGAAGTTACCTTCCCCAAGGTTTTTCACGTGCGTGGACTCCGAGGAAGAATTATGAATAATATACATGGAAACACCGGAGCCGAATTCCGCTACAACTTCCGAATAGTTATTGTTGACTGAATTTCCCGATACTTCTTTGCTTTTATAAAGATTGACGTAAGCATCCAGCGCTTTGGCAAATTCCGGCTTGCTGAGGATACATTTGCCGTTCTCATCAAACCAGCTTCCTTTATAACCGGCGCCGTTCGTGTAGGTAAACAACCACGCCAGCAGGCTGTCGTACGGGCGGACACCGCGCAGGCTGTAGAAATATTTTCCGTTTTTAGAATCGGCGTATTTCTTGCACAGATTTAAAAATTCTGTCTGTGTGGTGGGGGGAGCCTGAATCCCTTTCTCTTGAAACAGCTTTGTGTTGTACCAGGCCACTTCCTGGTTATAGGCATAAGGGATGCCGTAAATCTTGCCGTTGTACATGTCTTTTAGATTTTTCATGATTTGTCCATCGATATCTTTGTATTCCGAAATTTTGTTCACATAATCGTTCATAGGCAAGAGCGAATTTTGGCTGACAAAGGTAGCAATATTGGAGAAACCAAGGCTTACAACGTCGGGCATGGTGTTTGTGGTTACGGCAATCTGGAATTTGTTTTGAAAATCTTTAAACGCAAAACTGGTGTAGGAAAACGTGTAATTGTCCTGCTGTTTGTTCAATTTTACAAACAAATCCTTAAAATAAGCGTCGGTAACCGTATCGGCCGAATGATACCAGAAATTGATTTCCTGACGGCTGGCGCTTTTGGATGCCGACTGAGAAGCCGTGGAAGATGATTTTCCGCAGCCGCTCATTGCGCCGGCAGCCAGACACACGGCTAGAAGTACTGCTGTTATTTTCTTTGCTTTCATGAATTTTCCTCCTTCATAGAAACTCAAATTGCTTTAATTTCAGCCTTTAACCGCACCTGCAGTCGCTCCTCCGGACAGATGCTTTTGGATAAAAGCGAAAATTACCAAAACAGGAACTAGTGAAATTACACAGCCGGCCGCCAAAAGGCCATATTCGGTGCCATATTCACCCTGGAAAACATTGAGCGCGAGCGGTAAAGTGTATTGGGATTTTTGCGTGATGAAAGCGAGGGCGTAAACGTAAACATTCCACGCGTTAATAAATGCGTACGCCCCGGTTGCCACTATGCTTGGCCGCATCACAGGCAGAAGAATGCGGAATACCGCGGCCAGCATCGAGCAGCCGTCAATCTGCGCAGCCTCTTCCAGCGCCCTTGGCACGGAATTGAAATACCCCATCATTAAGAACAGACAGAACGGCAGATTCGTGCAGGAACAGATAATCACTAGAGAAAACAGGTTGTTAATCAGGCCCAGGGTATTCATGGTCTGGAACAGCGGTATCATCAGCACCACGGCCGGCAGCATCTGCGTCACCAGAAGCAGCACATAGATAAAGCCTTTTCCTTTGAACGTGTAGCGGCTCATTGCGTATCCGCCCAAAAGCGCCAAAACCGTGACGCAGACCGTTGTTAAGACTGCCACAAAAGCGCTGTTCAAAAAATACTGGTTGAAGCCCATATTTTCAAAAAGATTCCGGTAATTTTCAAATGTGGGATAAGCCGGCCAGTATTTTACCGGTATGGAAAAAACCTCTGTTGTGTTTTTTAAAGAAGTGTTAAGAATCCAATAGAAAGGAAACAGCGTAAAAACGAGGAAAAGCACAAGAGGGATATCCCTGTAAAATATATTGCCCACCGCCACTTTCCGCTTCATCCTAAAACACCGTCCTTTCCAATTTTGCTTAACTTGATATAAATAAGGGCAATCAACATCATCATAAGGGTCGCGATCACGGCCAGAGCGGAAGCATATCCGTAATCAAACTCACCCGTAAATTTATTCATAATGTAAAGTGCCAGCGTTGTTGTGGAATAGTTCGGGCCGCCCGCCGTCAGGCTGATAATCAAATCAACCGCATTAAAAGTCCAGATGGCACGCAGCAGCGTTGTTAAGACAATTGTATCTTTCATCATAGGCAGTGTAATCTGGAATAACGTGGCAACCGCGTTTGCCCCGTCGATTTTCGCGGACTCGTAGAGCTCGTCCGGAATTCCCGCCAAAGAAGACATATAACTGATGGTAAAAAACGGGATACCACGCCAAATATTTGCCAGCACACAGGCAAACATGGACAGCTGTCCGTTTGAAAACCATGAGATATTGCTGCTGATGAGTCCAATCCTTTTCAAAATATCATTCAGAAGCCCGTACGACTCCCCCATAATGAGGGCCCAGATAATGCCGACCATCAGGCCGGCCACTGCCCATGGGGCAAGGGATAAGGCCCGGACCAACCCGCGGCCCCTGAATTTTTTGGTAAGCAGGTAGGCAAGCCAAAAACCCAGCACGGTTTGGAAGGCTACGCTTGCAAAAACCCAGACAGCCGTATTGCCCAGCGTCTTGAAAAACAGAGCATCCTGAGTAAAAATTTGGGTATAGTTTGCAAGCCCGACAAAGTGCCGGTCGCTGATCTGTGTTGCCTTGTACGCTTCCGTACTCATTTTAAAAACATTTATAATCGGCCAAAGCATAAAGCAGCCGATGGCAAGTAAAACCGGCGCAAGCAGCAGATAAGGAACGGCGCTTTGCTTAATAATTCGTCTGTGCGTTTTGTAATTATTTACCATTACAGCTACTCCTGTATAATTTTCAGCAATACTTTCATAATGGAGCCGTCGTTGTGGGCTAAAGCGTCAAACGCCTCCGCAGCTTGATCAATAGGATATTCGCAGCTGACCAGCTTCTCCACGTCCACTTCTCCGCTTCTTAAAATCTCTATTACCTGTTCAAAATCCGACGTCAGGGCATTGCGGCTTCCGAAAATATTCAGTTCCTTTTTCAGGATAATTGAATGGAGGAATTTTGTTTCTCTTTTTCCATTCCCAATTAAAACAATATTCGCAGCCTGAGCGGCCTGATCAATACAGCTCAAAAACGTTTGCGGCAGTCCGCATGCCTCAACACATACGTCAAACCCATTCCCGTCCGTAATTTTCCGAGTCCAGCTTCCCAGATCCTGTTTTCCGGAATTAACGACCCCGGACGCTCCCATCTGCAAAGCAGTTTCCAGCCTTCCGTCCAGAACATCCGCCATATAAACCTCGGCGCCCTTCGCTTTTGCGGAAAGCATGGCAAAAATTCCTATCGGGCCTGCGCCCACAACCAGTACTTTATCCGTATTTTTCAATTTACAGCGCGATATACCGTGATGCCCGATGCAAAACGGCTCCACAAGGGCAAGCTGCCTGGCGTTCAGACCGTCTCCGCGCAATATCCGTGAAACCGGCATGACTACATATTCCTGAAACGCACCGTCCCGCTGAACCCCCATTGTCTGGTTATCGACACAGCAGTTTACATATCCACGGCGGCAGGCATAACAGTCACCACAGTTAAAATAAGGATTGCAGGTGACCAAATCCCCCTCCTTCAATCCGCCGGCGTTTTGCGGAATTGAAACGATTCTTGCACTGAACTCATGCCCCGGAATACGCGGGTAAGTTGTAAAAGGCTGATTCCCCAAATAACTGGCGAGATCCGCGCCGCAGATTCCGCAGTACAAAATTTGCAGAAGAGCTTCGTTTTCTTTTGGCTCCGGTACTGGAAGACGGTCAAATACGGCAACCTGTCCCGGTTCCTGAATTACAACAGATTTCATAACTGGTTTTCCCCTTTCTGTTAGCATTTGAACCAGATTTGAAGATCACTAAGTTTTTTCGGTAAATTTTACGAATTATCTTGTAACTTCACAAAAAGTATAGATGATTTGTTATAGCATGTCCAATACCGTTTGCTTTTACAGATCATAATGTCCGCATTATGGTGAATATTATTGTTTATTTCTCATAATTGTGATATATTAAGGCATACACGGATTTCGGACAGATTTTGAATCTTCGAAAGCGGGGGATGCAAATTGCGGAACGATATTGATTTATTTGATCGGCTGGATTACCTCCTTGTTTTGGCGGAAGAAAAAAACATGACACACGCCGCAGCCCGGCTTTTTATTTCCCAGCCCGCGCTTACCGCTTACCTGAACCGTTTGGAACGCTGTTTAGGTGTAAAACTGTTTGATCGGAACACCACCCCGATCCGGATAACGCCCGCCGGGATGTTCTATATCTCGGAGATTGAAAAGCTGCGCAATCAGTACGGCCGCTTGGTGACCAACCTGAAACGGATGGATTATGATCCCAGCATGACACTGACCATCGGTATCGGCCGCAACCGGGGAAGTGTCTGGCTGCCGAGGATCCTCCCCCGGCTGTACCATCATTTCCCCAGCCTGCATTTGCAGGCAGTGGAAGACCGGGACGAAAGCATGACGGAAAAAGTCGCGCATTACGTTCTGGATGCGGCCATAATCGATTCCTATATGCCAATCCCCTCTCTCCAATACCATTATCTGATGGATGAAACGTATGTCCTGATTACCGGCCCCAGTAACCCGATCGTTAAAAACAGGGACCTGTCCGGAAACGACAAGTCCCATCCTCTTGATATTTCACCCGCCCAACTCAGCAAAGAGCTGTTTATCTGCCCTGAAGTGAAAGGCGGCCTTGATTATTACACCCATCAGCTATTTACTTCCTTCAGCATTAACCCGAAGGAAATTCTCTACATTTCCAACGCGAGCACCGCTTACCAGTTAGCGGTAACAGGAGTCGGAATTACCTATTTATGTAATTCCTATATTGATCTCATCAACACGCAGGAGCCACCGGTTATCATTATGCCCGGAGGAAAGCCATCCCGGCGAAAAGTTTTTGCTATATCACATTCTGATCATCTTACCCCATTAATTCGTTATTTTATTGAATGTTCCCGGACTGTTATGAATTCTTTTTCCGAGTAAACGGAAAGCAAAAAACGTTTCGCGCGGGGATTTTCCCTCACGCGAAACGCCTTTTTGTTTTTTCCCGATTTGCGACTGTCCGGTCGCCTGCGAAAGCTTCACGCTCGCTGTGAACGATTGGCTCGTGGATGAACGGGTTACGTTCAGCGTAACCGTTTCGCCTGTTTTTTTCGTGGCAATTTCGGATGTAATTACACTTCCGCTTGTAACGGTTTTGCCGTCAATCTTTGTAATGATATCGTCCTTTTTAATACCCGCTGACGTGATATACTGGCTGGATACGGAGATAATGACAAACCCAGATGGAACCTGATAGTGGCTGGCATCAATGCTGTCAAGGTATTTCCCGGTAATCCCGAGGACGGCACGGTCAAGGCCGGAAACAATGCCGGCAGTAACGGTTGAGCTGAAATCCTCGCCTTCCGGGCATGGGAAAACCCTGATTGCTCCCGGAAAAAACTTGGTGTATAATGAAGGGAATAAAAAGGATCCGGCTATGGCAGGATATCGGAGGGAATAGCAAGTTGGCGGAAATATATTTTGACAATTCGTCCACCACGCGGGTGTGCCGCGAGGCCGCCGAAAAAGTGATGGAAGTTATGACGGAGGAGTACGGCAACCCTTCGTCACTGCATACCAAGGGCTTCCGCGCCGAACAGGAAATGAGCGCCGCGCGGGAATCCGTTGCGCAGGCGCTCGGAGCAGAGCCGGGAGAAATCACTTTTACTTCCGGCGGAACCGAAAGCAACAATATCGCCCTTTTCGGCGCGGCGCGGGCCCGCAGAAAGCGAGGCCGCCGCATTGTGACAACGGCGATTGAGCACCCGTCCGTGCTGAACACCGTGGCGCGGCTGGAACAGGAAGGCTTTGAAGTCATCCGCCTTCAGCCGGACGGCGCCGGCAAAATCGCGCCGGAGCAGTTCCGGGAGGCCGTTACGCCGGACACAATCCTCGTCAGTGTCATGCGCGTGAACAACGAGGTCGGCAGCATCCAGCCCGTCGAGGCGGCGGCGGACGCAATCGAGGCGGCGAAGGCCCCGGCTCTGCTGCATGTGGACGCGGTTCAGGCATTCGGCAAGCTGCGGCTGCGCCCCCGCCGGATGCGCGCGGACCTGATGAGCGTCAGCGGGCATAAAATCCATGCGCCCAAAGGTGTCGGCGCGCTGTATATCCGCTCAGGCGTCCATATTGAACCCCTGACCTACGGCGGCGGGCAGGAACGGGACATGCGCCCCGGAACCGAAAGCGTGCCGCTGATTGCCGGGCTCGGCGCGGCGGTGCGGGCCCTGCCGGAACCGGAAGCAGAGCTTGCGCGGATGCGGGAGCTGAACGGCTTCCTCCGCCGGGAACTTTCGAAAATCCCGGGAGTGTGCTTCAATTCGCCGGACGACGCCCTGCCGTATATCCTGAACCTTTCGGCGGGCGGCGTGCGTGCCGAGACCATGCTGCATTTCCTTTCGGAAAAGGGAATTTACGTTTCCTCCGGCTCCGCGTGCTCCAAAGGGCGCGAAAGCTACGTCCTGCGCGCCATGGGCCTGCCGAAGGACCGCATCGGCTCCGCCCTGCGCCTGAGCTTCAGCCGGTTCAACACGAAAGAGGAAGCGGAAACATTCGTCCGCGCCCTCAAAAACGGCCTCGCTTCCCTCGTGAAGCGCCCGTTCTGACAGAGAAAGGGGATACCATGAAGGAAGTCATTCTGGTCAAACTGGGCGAAGTCGTCCTGAAAGGGCTGAACCGCCACGCCTTTGAAGAAATCCTGCGGAAAAACATCCGCCGCCGCATTGGGCGGCTCGGCGGGTTCGACGTGCGCGAAGCGCAGTCTACCATCTATATCAGTCCGCAGGGGGGCGCCGACCTCGACGACGCCGCTGAGCGGATCTCCAAAATATTCGGAATCGCCGCTTACTCCCGCGCCTGTGAAGTGGAAAAGGATCTTTCCGCCATCTGCGCTGGCGCGGAAGATTACCTGAGGAAACCTCTTTCCACTGTTTCGACCTTCAAGGTTGAATGCAAGCGGTCGGACAAAAAGTTTCCGCTCAAGTCCCCCGAAATCTGCGCGCAGGTGGGGCAGTACCTGCTGGATCATTTTCCGAACCTGCGTGTTGACGTCAACCATCCGGACTATACTGTGCGGGTGGAAGTGCGCGACTTTGCGGCCTATGTGCACGGCGACGCGCTGCGCGGCGCGGGCGGAATTCCCGTCGGCACGGGCGGCAAGGCAGCCGTCCTCATCAGCGGCGGAATTGACAGCCCCGTGGCGGCGTGGATGATGGCCCGCCGGGGCGTGGAGCTGACCGCCGTGCATTTTGCCAGCCCGCCCTATACCAGCGAGCGCGCCGAGCAGAAAGCCGCCGACCTCCTCCGGAAAGTGGGGGAATACGCGGGCCGCATGACCATGTTCACCGTTCCGTTCACCCGGATTCAGGAAGAGATCCGCGCCAAATGCCCGGAGGAATATTTCACGGTGATTATGCGCCGGTTCATGATGCGGGCAGCGGAGAAAATTGCCCGGGGCGAAGGATGCGGCGCGCTGATCACGGGCGAAAGCCTCGGGCAGGTTGCCAGCCAGACGCTGCAGGCGATTGTCTGCACGGATAAAGCGGCCTCCATGCCGGTTTTCCGCCCGCTGATCGGCATGGACAAGGTGGATATCATCGCGCTTGCCCGCCGCATCGGCACATATGACCTTTCCATCCTGCCCTATGAAGACTGCTGCACGGTTTTCACGCCGAAGCATCCCCGCACGCGGCCTCTGCCGAAATTCATTGAAAAAGCCGAAGAAGCACTGGATACGGACGGGCTGGTGGAAGACTGCGTTTCCCGCGTCAAAGTCACTAAAATCGAACCGAATCGGTAAGGAGTGAAAAATATGAACGCTGAGATCATTTCTGTCGGAACGGAGCTTCTCCTCGGCCACACCGTCAACACGGACGCGTCTTCCGTCGCGCAGGAGCTTGCCCCCGCCGGGATCAACCTGCTGTACGCCTGCACGGTCGGCGACAACCCCGAACGCTTGAAAAGCGCCGTGGAAACCGCCCTTTCCCGCAGCGATATTTTAATCACCACGGGCGGCCTTGGGCCTACGGGCGACGACCTGACGAAAGAAACCGTGGCAGCTGCCTCCGGGAAAAAGCTGGTGATGGATCGCAGGAGCATGGAACATATCGAGCGGTATTTCCACGGCCGCGAACTGGGCGAAACACAGAAAAAGCAGGCCATGCTTCCGGAAGGCTGCACCGTTTTCCCCAACGAAGTGGGAACTGCCCCGGGCTGCGGCTTCCGCACTGAATCCGGGAAACGGGTCGTTATGCTCCCCGGCCCGCCGTCGGAGCTGATCCCTATGCTCAAAAAATATGCCGTCCCCTTTCTCGCGGGCGGTGAAAACGCTTCCATTGTGTCGCACATGGTGCATGTATTCGGGCTCGGCGAAGGGTACGTCGCCGAGCGGATTGCGGATCTCTGCGGCCGCACCGCCCCAACCTGCGCCACCTACGCTAAATCGGGCGAAATGTTCGTGCGCGTCACGGCGCGGGCAGAATCCGCCGAAAAGGCGGAAGCCCTGTGCAAACCGACCGTGGAAGAGCTGAGAAAGCGGCTGGGCGCGTTCTGCTACGGTGTGGACGTGGAAAGCCTGGAAGAAGCGGCTGTGCGCCTCCTTGCCGAAAAGCACCTGACCGTCGCCACGGCGGAATCCTGCACGGGCGGCCTGCTCGCCAAGCGGATCACCGATATCCCCGGTTCCTCGGATGTGTTCCACATGGGCGCGGTCACGTACGCCAACGAAATCAAGACCATGCTGCTCGGCGTGCCCGAAGAAACGCTGAAGCAGTACGGCGCCGTCAGCCCGCAGACGGCGCGCTGCATGGCAAAAGGCGTGCGCGAAAAGGCCGGGGCGGATCTCGGCGTGGGCATCACCGGAATCGCGGGCCCCGGCGGCGGAACGCCGGAAAAGCCGGTCGGCCTTATTTACCTTGCGCTGGATAACGGAAAAACGGTTTCCGTACGGAAAATGGAAGGCGGCGCGTGCGGCAAAGGGCGCGGATATCTGCGCAACCTTGCGGCCTCAAACGCCCTTGACATGATCCGCCGCAGCGTTTTGAACCTCGGCGGAGTGGAAGACACCGCCTATTCGCGGGAATCCATGAAAAAATAGAAAGGGAAAACGGGAGGAAACGAAATGGATGCCGGGCTTCTGTTTGATCTGGCCCGCCGGACTTCCGCGTGCCAGCGCGTTATCGGCCGCGCCGCGGCCCTGTTTCAGGTGGAAATTTCCGAAGTGCGTGTTTGTGCGCGGGATGCCGGCCTGAACGGCTCGCTGGCGGCTGTTCTGAAAAAGCGCCCCATGGTTTTTCTGGTTGGCACAGCGTCGGGGCTCCGTCCGGACTGCGCCGGAGCAATTTTTCAGGCCCTCCGCGTCCCTGTGGACCGCCGGGGGGAGCCAAAGGGAATCCTGCGGCTTTCCGGCGGGGCACAGACCGGTTACCTGATCGAGAGCGTCAATCAAGCCATTATCCTTCTGCCGGATGATCCTTATGAGATTCTGCGGATGCTTCCGGCTGTTTTCGGGCGCCTGAAGCGGAAATTCGGCCTTTCGGGAGAATTCCCGAAAACCGGGCATCCGGACTACGAAAAACTGATTACGGCGTGCATGGAAAAGCAAAAAGACGCGAAAGGCGAAGGATCGTCTTTATAAAGATCGAAATTAGCACTTCTTATAAAAGTTCATATATCCCCCGCCGGCCATGGACCAGCGGGGGATTTTTCCGTCACTTATGTGCCAAGCGCCTGAAACCCTTCATTGACAGTACACCGCCGGAATGGTAAAATAGTATCGAAAACTTCGAAAATTTTAGAAACGCAGGTTCAGCACGATGACTACTATAAGGGATATTGCAAAAGAACTGGATTTGTCGGCCAGCACCGTTTCCAAAGGGCTGAACGGAGCCAGCGACATCAGCGATCAGACACGTCAGCTTGTGCTTGACACAGCATTCAAAATGGGGTACGTTTCGCGTCATAAAAATCTGTCTGCTCCGGTCCGTATTTGCGTATTTATCGAAAATATGGGCTATGAGCGGATTGAACAGTTCGGTTACGATATCATTGTTGGGTTTAAACTTGCGGCCGCCACAAAGCATTGGGACATTTCCATTGTTCCCCTTGCGCTGAACCAGGGCGGCAGCATTCAGTATGAAGAGTATATGCGCGAAAACCGGTACTCAGCGGGTTTTCTGCTGGGGTTTGCGCTGCACGATGATTTCCTCCGCCAGCTTGAAAAAACCGCCGTGCCAACAGTTTTGCTGGACAATGTGGTCTATAACCGGCATGTCGCCTGTCTGGGCGTTGACAGCCAGCAGGGCATTTCCTGTGCGGTGGAATATCTTGCAAAGCTGGGGCATACGTCCATTGCCATGCTGAACGGAGAAGCGGAAAGCCGCGTCTCCAGCGAACGGCTGAGCGGTTTCCGGCTCGGTATGGCGCGCGCCGGTCTCCCCGTCCGTGAGGAACTGATTGCGCACGGCGACTATACCGCCAACTGTGCAGGCCAGTTCGTTGGAAAATTCATTGAGGAAGGCGCCACGGCCATCGTCTGTGCGAGCGATACAATCGCACTCGGCGTCCTCCGCGAACTCTACCGGATGAACCTGCACGTCCCGGACGATATGAGCGTCGTCGGATTCGACGATCTGCCCATTGCGGCTTATGCTACGCCGCCGCTTACGACCGTCCGGCAGGACCGCCTGGCCATCGGGCGCAATGTCTGCCTGCTGATGGAACAGATCATGGATGGCAACTGCATCAACCGCCTGCTCATGATCCCTGAGCTTGTTGTCCGGGAGTCAACCGGCAAACCGAGGCACAGCAGCAGCCGGCAGACGGGATAATGGAAACCTTAAAACTAAAATGCACGGCGCCGCTTTCAGCAAAATGGAAGCGACGCCGTCTGCTTATTTTCTCGCGAAATATTCGTAATAATTTCGATACATATTTTTGGACCGGTTCATCAGGCTTTAGCATATTTTATTTAAAATGCTGGAATTGTACCAATAAGTTTAACAAATTAGCGAAAAAATAATTGACAATTCCAAAATGTAATGATATTATAGGAATACAGAACCGAAATTTTCGAATATATTCATCAGTATTTTCGAATAACTTTCTGGGTGCCATCTCCCCTGGAACGGTTCTGAACACCGCCGAAAATCCTCCTATCGCTTTTCAGTTTTCACATGTTCATTTAACTAATGGAATTACCTGAAAGGTTTTCGGAGAAATTTTATATTTTTCAGTTTAAGGAGGAATTGTATGAAAATGCTCAAAAAAAGTTTGGCTCTGGGACTTTCCGCATTGATAGCGGCCGCCTCCCTGAGCGCGTGCAGCCAGTCTTCCGGTGCGTCGTCAGCGGCGGCGCCTTCAGAAACGGCGGCTTCGTCCGCAGCTGAGGAATCTTCCGAAACATCCAGTTCGGGAAAAAGCGAATATGCGGGTGAAACCGTCTACTACCTGAATTTCAAACCTGAAATTGCCGATGTCTATAAAGAAATCGCCAAAGCGTTTGAATCCGAAACAGGGATTAAACTGAACGTTGTGACGGCGGCCAGCAATACATACGAGCAAACTCTTCGGTCTGAACTTGCCAAATCGCAGCCGCCCACGATTTTTCAGATCAACGGACCGGTCGGGTACAATAAATACAAAGAGTACTGCCTTGACCTGAAAGACACCGACATCTACAATCACCTGAAAGACAAGGGCCTTGCCGTTACCAGCGGCAGCGGGGTCTATGGAATTCCAAACTGTGTGGAAGGCTACGGCATCATCTGCAACAATGCAATCATGAAAAAATACTTTGCACTGTCTGACAAGGGCAGCGCCGTCACCATCACATCGGCCGACCAGATTAAAAATTTCGAGATGCTGAAAAATGTTGTGGAAGACATGACAAAACATAAAAGCGAACTCGGCATCAAAGGCGTTTTCTCTTCGACTTCGTTCAGTTCCGGTGAAGACTGGAGGTGGCAGACCCATCTGCTGAATATGCCTCTGTTCTATGAATGGAAAGGCATCAGCCCTGATCAGGATCCGGTTGTGACAGGCCTTGCCCAGAAAGAAATCACGTTAAAATACGGCACCGACTATAAAAACATCTTTGACCTTTATCTGAATAATTCCGTTACGGCCAAGACCCTGCTCGGCGGCAAATCGGTTGACGATTCCATGGCGGAATTCGCGACGGGCAAGAGCGCAATGGTACAGAACGGAGACTGGGCCTGGTCGCAGATCTCCAAAGTGAAGGGCAATAAAGTCACTGCGGACGACATTAAGATGATGCCGATTTACTGCGGCGCCCCCAATGAAGAAAATTACGGCATCCCGATCGGGACGGAAAATTTCCTTGCCGTCAACAGCAAGGTGGATGAGAAACTGCAGAAAGCCTCCATTGAATTTCTGAACTGGCTGTATACAAGCGACACCGGCAGAAAATATGTCTACAGCTCCGACAAGCTCGGCTTTATTGCCCCGTTTGATACGTTCTCCGACAGCGAACGCCCGGATGATCCGCTTGCAAAAGAAGTTACGCGGTGGATGAACGATTCGAGCGTCAAGAATGTCAACTGGGTCTACCCGGCTTTCCCGAGCCAAGAATTCAAAAATGCCGTCGGAGCCGCCCTGCTGAAATACACGCAGAACAAGACGGACTGGAATGGCGTTACCAAAGCGGTCACCAGCAGCTGGAAATCTGAAAAGGCCAAATCATAACATTTGCAGCAATTCACTTTGAAACGCGGAATGCTGAGAGCGGTGGGTGCGTTCTTTGGTGGGCTCACTCACTGCCCTTTTTTTCAGCAAAGGAGGCACTTATGCAAAAGTCGCTGAAAAAATATGCTCCTTTCTTCACTCTGCCGACCCTGATTGCTTTCATCATTGCATTCCTGGCACCCTTTGTGATGGGCATCTATCTTTCGTTCACCAAATTCACAACGGTTCTGGATGCGAAATGGGTCGGGCTGGATAACTACGCAAAGGCTTTTCAGGACAGCGGTGATTTTATCCACTCCCTTTGGTATACGGCATGTTTTGCCCTTGTTTCCGTTGTTTCCGTCAACCTGATTGCCTTTATTCTCGCACTGCTGCTCACGCAGAAAATAAAAGGGACCAATCTGTTCCGCACCGTATTTTTTATGCCGAACCTGATCGGCGGCATTGTGCTCGGCTACATCTGGCAGCTGATCATCAACGGCATCCTTGCCAATTTCAACGAGACGGTGAACGCCGATTCCCGGTTCGGGTTCTGGGGCCTTGTTGTTCTGATGAACTGGCAGATGATCGGCTATATGATGGTCATTTATATTGCCGGAATCCAGAATGTGCCGGATGAACTGATTGACGCAGCCGCCGTGGACGGGGCTTCGCACAGCCAGATCCTGCGCCACGTGACGATCCCGATGGTCATGCCTTCCATTACGGTCTGCCTGTTTTTAACGCTGACGAATTCGTTCCGCCTCTTTGACCAGAACCTCGCCCTTACCGCAGGCGAACCGGGAAAAGAATCCCAGCTGCTTGCGCTGAATATTTATACCACTTTTTACAATACAACCGGCTACGAAGGGGTTGGGCAGGCAAAGGCTGTCATTTTCTTCATCATTGTTGCCGCCATTGCGTTTTCGCAGCTTAAGCTGACCCGGCGGAAAGAGGTGGAACGCTGATGAATGAAATGAGAAAATCGTCAAAAAGAATCGCATTTGCCGTTTTGATAGTCCTTGCCCTGTTATTTTTCTCTCCGATCGTCATTGTCCTGATGGATTCCTTTAAAGACAAATTCTCCATTTCGGATTCGCCGTTTTCCTGGCCGACGGCAGAAACTTTCTGCGGGATCGATAACTACATCTCCGGAATTGAGAAAACAAATTACTGGAGCGCGTTTGGGTATACCCTTTACATCACGCTGCTGTCTCTCGTCGTTATCGTCCTCTTTGACGCTATGACCGCGTGGTATGTAACCCGGGTAAAGTCAAAATACTCTTCCATTCTTTTTAATCTGCTCATTTTTTCCATGGTTGTCCCTTTTCAAATGGTTATGTTCACCATGTCAAAGACAGCAAATCTTCTGCATATCGGCAATCCAACCGGAATGGTGGTGCTCTACCTCGGCTTCGGATCCGGCATGGCGGTCTTCCTTTATTCGGGTTTTATCAAGTCCATTCCGGCTGATATTGAGGAAGCGGCCGTAATTGACGGATGCAGTCCGATCCAATGTTTTTTCCGGGTTGTATTTCCGATCCTGAAACCCATTGAAATCACGGTTGCGATCCTTGAGACCATGTGGATCTGGAACGACTACCTGATGCCGTACCTAGTCCTTGACATCAAGTCGGTCAAGACCATTTCTATCGCCGTGCAGTATCTTCAGGGCGGATACGGTTCGAAGGATATGGGGGCCATGATGGCCGTTCTGGTTCTTACAATTATCCCAATCGTCGTATTCTACCTGTTCTGCCAGAAATACATCATCCGGGGGATTGTGGCCGGTGCGGTAAAGGAATAGCCTCTGCAGTTCTGTATTTTATGGATAAGGAGCCATGGTAAGCTTTATGAAAATAGAAGGATCTGAATGGGAAATTGCCGAATACGGGCTTTCCCCCGAGACCAACCGCGTCTCCGAAAGCCTTTTCAGCCTCGGCAACGAAGCCATGGGGCTGCGCGGTTTTTTTGAAGAAGACTACAGCGGGGACACCCTGCGGGGATGCTACACGGCAGGGATTTATTACCCGGATAAAACCCGGGTCGGGTGGTGGAAAGTCGGGTATCCCGAATTTTTCGCCAAGGTGCTCAATGGGCCGAACTGGGCGGGCATCCGGATTGAACTGAACGGGAAAATGATGGACTTAAACGGCAGCGGTGCTGCCGCGTCTGATTTTGTCCGCCGTCTCGACCTGCGCCATGCCGTATATTCGCGCAGTTTTGTCCTGCGGGATGCAGACGGCCTGCGGACAGCATTCCGCTTTGAACGGTTTGTAAGCATGACGGATAAAAATCTCGCCTGCGTATGCGCAGAGCTTCAGCCGCTGGACGGCAGCCTTGAAGCCGTCCTAACGCCTTATATCGACGGAAACGTCCGCAACGAAGACGCCAACTACGGCGAAGATTTCTGGACGGGAATCTCCGAGCGGGCGGAGCCGTATCCGTGCCTGACCATGGAAACCCGCAAAACGCTTTTCCGCCAGTCCACCGCTATGGCATGCCGGTGCCTCTGCGGCGGCGCGGAAATCCCCAGCGAGCCTGCCGTGTGCCGGCCGCGGTACGTCGGCCAGACTTACCGGATGAAGGTTAAAAAAGGCGCCGTCTGCCGGCTGGTCAAGATGGTTTCCGTATGCACTTCGCGGGATTATCCAAAAGAAACACTGGAACGGGAATGCCTGCTGAAACTGAAAGAAGAAGCGTCGGCCGGCTACTGGAAGATCCGGAGCCGGCACTTCTGCAAAATGGAACAGATCTGGGATATCTGCGATGTGGAAATCGACGGCGATCCGGCAGCGCAGCAGGGGATCCGCTACAGCATTCTTGAGCTCGTCATGACTTATTTCGGAAACGACGTCCGGCTGAATATCGGCCCGAAAGGCTTCACCGGAGAAAAATACGGGGGCGGCACTTATTGGGATACGGAGGGTTTCTGCTTTCCCTTTTATCTGAATACGGATGCCGACATTGCCCGCAGCCTTCTGCTATACCGGTACCGCCAGCTGCCGATGGCGAAAGAGAATGCGAAAAAGCTGGGGCTTCAGGGCGCCCTTTACCCAATGGTAACCATGGACGGGCACGAATGCCATAATGAATGGGAGATTACGTTTGAGGAAATCCACCGCAACGGCGCCATTGCTTATGTCATCTACGAGTACACCCGATTTACCGGAAAAACCGACTACCTGCAGCACTGCGGCATGGAAGTTCTCGTGGAGCTCTGCCGCTTCTGGGCCAGCCGCGTCACGTGGAACAGCCGGGAACAGTGCTATATGATTCTGGGCGTAACCGGGCCGAATGAATATGAAAACAACGTCAACAACAATTATTACACCAACTTTATGGCAGCATGGACCCTGAAATATACGCTTGAATGGCTCGAAAAACTGCACTTCCCCCGCGCGCCGGATGAAAAGGAAAGGCAGAAATGGCGGGATATCGCGGAAAAAATGTATTTCCCTTACTGCAAGGAAAAACAGGTCTTTGAACAGAACGACCTTTTTATGCAGAAAGAGCTGCTGCCGGCGGACACGATCCCCAAAGAGCAGCGTCCCATCCACCAGCACTGGTCCTGGGACAAGGTGCTGCGCTCCTGCTTTATCAAGCAGGCGGATGTCCTCCAGGCCGTCTACTTTTTCCCGGAAGCCTTCACCCCGGAGGAACAGCGCAGAAATTTTGACTTTTACGAACCGATGACGGTGCATGAATCGTCTCTTTCGCCGAGTGTCCATGCGATTGTGGCCTGCCGTATCGGCTATACGGAAAAAGCCTATTCGCTTTATATGCAGACGGCGCGGCTGGATCTCGAGAACATCAACGGCGATACCCGGGACGGCCTGCATATCACCAGCATGGGCGCCACCTGGGCCGCCGTTATCCAGGGCTTCGCCGGCGTAAATATCTGTGAAGACGGGCTTTCGATCACGCCGCATCTGCCGGCTAAATGGAAACACCTCCGTTTCCGGATCAATTTTCGGGGCGCTTCCCTGAATATTTGCACGGACGGCACCCGCGTTGATGTCAAGGCGGCGGGGAAAGCCGTAACCGTCAAGCCTGTTCCGCACGGCTGCAAAGTGGAACTTGAGCCGGATTCCCCTGAAAGGTGGAAGAAAGATGAACCGAAGAGCTGTAATTTTTGATTTAGACGGCGTTCTGGTTTCTACCGACGAATTTCATTACAGGGCGTGGAAGCAGATGGCTTCGGAAGAAAATATTCCTTTCAGCCGGTCGGTCAATGAGAAGCTGCGGGGGATAAGCCGCATGGAAAGCCTTGAAATCATCTTGAAAAATTCGTCCAAAAAATATTCTCCGTCACAGAAAGCAGATCTTGCCGAGAGAAAAAACTGTTATTATAAAAAACTGCTGGAAGGGCTCTCGCCTGAAAGCGTCCTGCCGGGCGTGCTTGACCTTTTGGACGGGCTGAAACAGCAGCGGTTTCAAATTGCCGTAGGCTCTTCCAGTAAAAACGCGCCGTATATCCTTCAGAAAACAGGGCTTGACCGTTTTTTTGACGCCGCTGTAGACGGCAGTGAAATTCGGAAAAGCAAACCGGATCCGGAAGTCTTTCTGCTCGCTGCAAAAAAGCTCGGCGTTCCTCCCGGCAGCTGCGTTGTTGTCGAAGATGCCCCAGCCGGAATTTTAGCCGCAAAAGCCGGCGGGATGGCTGCCGTGGGAATCGGCTCCGCCTCTTCCTGCGCTCTGGCCGACTGGACTGCAAAAAGTCTGCAGGAAGCAAAGGCCTCGGATTTTATCGGGATTTTCCAAAGCCTGCGGTGACGCAAAACGTCCCGTGCGGCCTGCTATATGCAGACCGCACGGGGCAATTTGCATTTATGGGATTATTATTCCCCCTGCAGCGGCCGAACTTAATCGGTTCGAACGGCCCTTTCAAAAGAAAACCCACGGTCGCCGCCGTTTTCAATGGCCCCTGTTTCAAAATATACGACCGCATTTTCTTTTAAAGTCAGCGAAATGTTCAGTTTTTTCCCACCTGCGGCAAGCCTCCCTGTTGAAATACTCGGCGAAGAGCCCCCGCGCAGAATCGCAAGCTGTTTGCTGCTGAGGCTGGCGGGTTCCCCCATGTCGTGCCAGAGTTTCAGCGGATTGCAGCACGTTTCGTCAACCGTTTCCGTAAGAAGGCAAAATTCACCCGTATCCTCCGTTGGAAGTTGAAACGAAAGCCGGAGTTTTCTCTCGCCTTGATCCATAACGAGGTTCCATGCAACACCGCGGTAACCGCCGTCACGTGTCCGAACCACAACGGCATTTTCCGACCGGTGCACACAAGTGCCCTGCAGACGTTTATAAAACTGAAATGTCCACAGTGTTGGTTTGGCAATCAGGCCATTGGCCACGAGGCCGAAACCGCCGTGAAAAGGCGTAAAAGGTACCCCCTGCTCTTCAAAAACATCTCCGAATGTCCAGTAGGAATACGATTCATTGCAGTCGCCCAGCTTTGACAGCAGATGGGCAATATAGGCAGCGTTCTCATTGGTGTCGTGCACCGGGGCATTCGGCGTATAGGAAGTATTAAATTCCGTTACATGGATTTTCAGCCCTTTGAATTCTTCGAAGCTGTCAATAATATCCCTGGTCACTTTGAGTTCTTTCAGGCTTTCGTCGGGATTGTAGAGTTTTACATAATCGTAGTGCCCATCTTTTTCGGGTGTCTCGGATGTGTAAAAATGGCGCGTGACAAAATCGACAGCAAGCCGGTTCTTTTTGCAGAATTCGAGAAACGACCTCACCCACAGAGCATCGGTGCCGCCGCAGACCGCGGGACCTCCTACGCAAAATCTTGGATCCAGATCTTTAATGGCAAGAAAAGTGTGCTTAAACAGGCGGAAATACTCTTCCATGTCGGCATCTTTCCAGAAACCGTTCAAATTGGGTTCATTCCAAACCTCAATCGGCCATGTCACCACTTCGTCGGCCCCATAGCGCTCCATCAGATGCTTCAGCGTTGCCCGCACCAGCGCCGTCCAGTCTGCATAGTTCTTCGGCGGAGTCGCGTTCCCTTTCCAGTAAAAAATCGTCTGGCTGCCGGAAGCCATCTTCTCGGGCATAAACCCAAGCTCAAGGAACGGGCGAAGGCCTACGGAACGGTAATTATCCATCACCCTGTCGAGATAGGTAAAGTTGTATTCTGCCCGCGTCTTGCCGTCCTTGTCCCGATATTCCTGATAAATCGCCATATCATCACTGAACAGCCCATGCCCGCGGATATGCTGAAAGCCGACTTTTTCCTGAACAAACTTCAGCTGTTCAAAGTATTCCTTCTGCAAAGCCAGACCCATGCGGCCGGTCCCGACACAGAAATCCGCATGGTTATGAAACGGAATTGCCGTGTCTGCCTGAATGGAATATTCTTTTGATTCTGTCAATGTGTATTCCTTCTTTCATTCAAAATTCTGGTTCAATATTGAAAAGGACCCGGTCAGCGGACAATCAGTTTCGCGGTAATCTGCTTTAATTTTTTATCAAGATCCCTGTCTTCGGTCAGATCCAATACGGGATATCCGTCAATATCAAAATGCACACGGCGGATTCCGGAACTTCTGCATCCTTTGATTCCCGGTCTCGCGTGGTACGTAACCCAGACATCCCCGTTTTCGTCCCTCACAAACGCGTTGTGGCCCGGTCCGTATTCACCGCGAACGCTTCTGCTGGTCAGCAGCGGATAATTAGTTTTCGTCCAGCTTTTCGGATTAAGAAGATCCGCCCCCGGTTCAGCCGTCAGCAAACCAACCGTATAAGCTGCGTCAACCAGCGCACCGGAAAACGTCAGGAACAGTTTCTGATCCGTTTTGAGTGCAAACGGGCCCTCGTCGACAAACGTATGGTTGTTTTCCCAGCCGTATTCCGGTTTTGTCAGCAAAACCGGGTCAGAAACCAGCTTCCACGGTTCGTCGGGATTTATGCGGGCTATGTAGAGCCAGGCTCCGGCGTCCACCGGCAGGAACTGCCTCTCCGACCACACGGCATAGTATTCGTCTGTTCCTTCAATTACGGTCATATCGAGGGAAATGGTTTTTCCCGCTTCGCACAAATAGGAGCCGTCGCTCTTCCGTACCCGTTCGGGCTTCGACCAATCTTCTCTTCGCGCCGGATTTCCACCCTTTTCCAATTTCATAACATTGGATTCTTCGCAGAAAAATTCTCCCGCTGTCACCGCGAGAAAAATGTACAGCTCGCCCTTGATAACGTGAAACTCCGGTGCCCACAGCAGGCCTTTCACGTCGTCGTATGTATCGGAATCCAGCAGCAGCGTCTCTTCCGCACTGACCAGCCCAGGGATCGAGTCGGATTCCCTGATATACAAAGTATGGTTATTGTCTGCGTCGTTAGTTGCAATAAAATAATATTTTCCGTTCCACTGCCTGATGCACGGGTCCGCCCGGTTGAAAGCAATCGGAAAACGGTAAGAATCCTGATGAACGGTTCCGCTTATTTTGTAGACGCCTGCCTGACTCCAGTTTACCGCCGAATCGTCCCAGTCCACAGTTTTCCGGGCCGCCGTTCCGTCATTGTAAACTGCTGTTGCCGCAGCCTGCTTTAACTCGCCGGCCGACGAGGCATTGATTTCTTTTGGTGCTTCAATAGAAACATTATAAGGAACCGAAAGCTTGAACTTCAGCCTATTTCCGATTTTTTCCGGAACGCAGATTACATTGCGCGGAACAATCCCCTCAATATCCGCGTCAATTTTATTCAAACAGACAGCCTCGGTGCAAACCGGCATGGAGGCACTGCCGAGGCAGTGTAAATCAGAAATTTTATTTTTGAACCATTGGCCACCTTGATCTTTCCACTTGATCCAATAGATTTTTTGGTCTGTGTCAAAACCGCATCTCACATCTTCGACGGATGCGGCCGTATGAAGGTCAATCAATCCAATTTCCGCATACTGCAATAGATCCTCTGTGGCAAAGAACAGGATTTTTCCTCTGCTTTCCGGATCATCTTTGCCGTCTGCTGCCGTACGGACTGCGACAGCACCGAATCCACCGCCCGCCATGGGAAACAGGAAAGGACTTTTCAGACTTTTTGCATTCATTGTCCCGTCCGGATTATCGGCAGCCTTAGCGAACAGCACGCCGGAGTTGTGATTCAGGGCCTCAAATTTTCTGCCGTCATCACTGTATGCCAGATGCATGGAATAAGCAAGCCTGCTGGCATAAATCATGTCGTCCTGCGGTTTTCTGGTATAGCATAAAATATATTTCTGTGTTTCGCTCATCTCAGTCACCTCTTAAGTAAGACCATAAATTTCGCCGATCCACGCAAATCCGGTTTTCAGCCTCCTAATGTACCGTCTGAGCTTACTCCTTTTACGCGGGCGTCAATAAAAATTTTCATCAGTTCATCCGGTTCTTCCACTTTTGCCCCAAGTTTTTGGGGGTCCTCGTGAAAATGCATGACAGCCGGTTTCTTTTCGGTATAAGCCGGCCACTCCGGCATCGGCGTCCCATCGGCATCTTTGCCGTTCGGGTCACCCGTCTTAATGAAATTCGCCCAGTAATTGCACATAATACGGGCTAAATCATAGTGCTTTCCGGTAAACGGCCTCCAGCATTTTGCAAGGGTTTCAAAGAAAAACCACAGATCACTGGAATGAAACGCGCCCGGATGATCCGGCCCCGGAATCGTCGCACCAAATAGATAATAGTATTTCGGGATGCTGCGGTGCGCCCTGTCTTCCGCTGCGCAAAGGCTGCGGATAGCCAAGTCTGTTTCGCTGACCGCAGAGTACTTTTTGGCCGCCTCAATCCCTTCGTCTGCATGGCACAGTTCCAAAATCCTCTGCGCCTTATCTCCGTAACGGGCAATGACTTTCTTGAAGCCGTCGATGGAATCGGCATTCGGCCCCATGGTAAATTCGTTGGTCGTCCTGCCGAACAGAAGCGGAACAGGTGCCCGCTTTTTCAGCATTTCATCCTCATATTTGCCGATTTGGAACTTTCCGTCATCCACCGTACCCCAGAACACTCCGCTTTCCAGCGCTTTGTCCCGGATAAAATCGGCGCTCAGACTGCGGGCTTCCGACAAAGTTTTGACTCCAAGCAGTTTAAAGAACTGCCTGCCTGTTTCTTCTGCCTGCGCAAGGGGATACTGCGTTGCTACACGCCCGTATGGGCTTTTGAAAATGCCGCTTTCCATAATGGCCTTCTGGAAAAGCCCCGCCGCCTGCGGAGCGACCAGCAGCGCACAAACGCTCATCCCCCCGGCCGACTGCCCTCCAATGGTAATATTGTCCGGATCTCCGCCAAAGGCTGCAATATTGCGCTTTACCCATTTCAGGCCGAACAGCTGATCCAGATGGCCGAAATTTGTGGGGGCATCCGGCGACTCGGCGGTCAGCTCCGGGTGAGCCAAAAAGCCGAAGACATTCACCCTGTAGTTGACCGTAACAACGACAACGCCGCGCCGCGCAAGCCGTTCGCCGTCATATTCCATTTCAGACGGATTCCCTGCCTGGAGCCCGCCGCCGTAATACCAGACATATACCGGCAGCTTATCCGTCAGAGTTCTTGATGGCGTCCAGATATTCAGCTGAAGGCAGTCTTCGCTCATGGAAATGTCCGGGTCAGCGTTCCACTCTCTGGAACATCCATTTTCAGGATCAAGCGTAGGTTTGGCCTGCATGGCAATCGGTCCGAACTGAAACGCGTCACGCACGCCTTCCCAGTTTTCGGCCGGCTGGGGAGCGCGCCAGCGCAGTTCTCCGACGGGAGGCGCGGCAAACGGGATTCCTTTAAACAAAGTAATAAACGGGTCTGCGGCCGGCAGCCCCCGGACTATTCCGTTTTCCACCGTAGTCACAAGTTTCATGAAAACACCCTTTCTTAAAATCATCCGCACAGCTGCTGCGGCCGCGCTTTTCCCGGCCCTTCCGCCGCGCGTTTTATTCTCCGCCCTAAACTAAGTTATAAAGGCCGCCGCCGATTTTTGCAATACGCCTCCTTCAACACCGCAAAAAATAATAAACTTTTGACAAATATTGAAAGGACCCGGAATCAGCCGCTTTAAAGATGGCGGGAGTCCGAGTCCTTAAGATGCAAAACACAAATGCACGCAGCGTCGCCGGTATTTTTGACGAAAGCGGCGTTCATATGGGTTTTGACCCGCCGGTATGGCCGTGCGGAATGGGAAAGATCGCGTTCGGAATTGACGGAATACGCCGCAAACAGCGTCAGCCCAGCTGGATCGAAAGGCAGTTGACGTATTTTGTCGGTTTTGTTTCCGGCAGCTTCACCACAAGTTTGCCGAAAGCCTGCTTAAAAGGAACCTCGCCGTATCCAAGCAGAGATACCTTCCGGACCTTTTCGGAAGGCGCAAGAGATTTAATCACAGCGTATCCATCCTCAGGCCAGCGCATTTCAAACGCAAACAGATTGTCTCCCTTGCGGGTAAAGCGGAAATCCGAGCTGCTCCACGGCACTTCACTTTCCTGGAATCCTTTGATGGCAACTTTCGCTTCGCCTTCACCGGAAATCCGGAACGGGCGTGTGCCGTAGATGCCTTCGCCGCAGACCTTGTTCCATGAGGCCAGTTCTTTCAGAATGTATTTGCATTCGTCGTCAATTGTTCCGTCCGGTTTCTGCGGAACATTCAGCAGAAGATTGCCGTTCTTTGAAACAATATCGACCAGCATTTCAATTACATGGCCCGGGCGTTTGTACCTTGCGCGGACGTCGTAGAACCAGTTGCCGAGGCAAGTATCCGTCTGCCATGGATCCGGCTTAATATCCGGCGACTGGCTGCGTTCAATATCAAGCACACCGACGGAATAAATATCGTGGTTTCTGTCCTTCTGCGTGTAAACGGCCTGATTGACACCGCCGTGATGAGCCGCGCTTGTGTTATAAAGATGTGCAACCGCCTTCAGTCCGGCTTCATAAGCATCTTTTCCAAACGGCAGTTCGCTGTCGGAATAAAGGAAATCCGGAGCATACATGTCGATCAGTTCCTGCATAACCGAGAGCCAGCGTTTGTGCCATGTTTTGTTCGGCGTGAGCCACGGCATCAGATCGTCGGCAGGTTTATTCGGGTCATAGTGCTCCTGGTTTTCCAGATAAAAGTCCTTGTAAGCCGGATCATTCCCGTCATAAGGGACTCCGGCGTACGGTCCTTCTTTGTCGCAGCCTTTATTGGTCCTCCACCAGGCAAACGAAGCGCCCATATGCTCGGTAACCCCAAACGGCAGCTTATATTTTTGCGCTGCTTTCTTCCAAAGTCCAACGATATCTTTTTTCGGTCCCATTTCAGCAGAGTTCCAGTGATGAAGTTTGGAAGGATAATTGAAGAAATGATCATGATGCATTGCCTGCGCCACAAAATATCTTGCTCCGGCCTGATAATAGAGATCCATCAGAGCGTCCGGGTCAAAATTTTCAGCTTTCCACAATTTTACAATATCCTTATATCCAAACTTTGAAGGATGGCCATAATGCCTCAGGTGGTAAAGGTACTGATCGCTGCCTTCCACATAGATATTGCGCGCATACCAGTCGCCGTACATTGGAACGGACTGCGGACCCCAGTGGGACCAGATCCCAAACTTTGCGTCACGGAACCATTCCGGGCATTTGAATTTGTGCAGGGAATCAAACGTTGGCTGAAAAGGGCCTTCCATTGATTGAACAGACATTAGTTTTCCTCCTTGATTATTTCAATTAAAATAAAACGGACCCTGTTTTTAATCGGAACGGCTTAGCCTAAATGAACTTTTTGCTCGCCGCCGCTGTACTCAACCGTGCGGCAAGTTTCTCCCAGTACGATTTGCAGCTTTCGTTTCTCGACGATATTTTTAAACCAGCCGGACCTTTTGCCGATTGTCAGCTCGCGCTTTTCCTCGCCCCAGTCAAGACACGCTGTGGCGTACTCGCCTTTTTCATATCCATAACCGTCCCCGCTGTCTTCATAAAAGGTAAAGGAGGAATCGGCTCCGGGATATATTTTCAGAATGATCGGACCGGCTTTATTTTGATCCGCGTACTGAAGGCCCTCAGCCATTGGAATCACCGAGCCCCGGCGGACAAACAGCGGAATCCTGTCAAGCGGTGCCGAAACGGTCACCGTGCGGCCGCCTTCATAGTTCTCCTCCGACCAAAAGTCTGTCCATCCGGCCCCTGCCGGAAGATAGCATTCGTGTACTTTCAGTACATTCAGCGGCTTGCTTTCCTTTTCGTAATACATTGGATTTGTTACGGGGCAAACGAGCAGAGAGCTTCCAAACATAAACTCATCTGAAATGTTTTTCACGTTCGGATCTCCGGCAAAATCGAACATCAGGCTCCGCAGTATGGTATAATTCTTCTGCGTAACCATCCCGGCCAAAGAATAGATATAAGGCATCAGCAAATACCTCAGCCGTATGGACTTTTCGATTGCGTCGTAAAAAAGTCCGCCCTTTTCACCGAAGTTCCAGATCTCTCTCGGCGTGTCGGTGCCGTGAGACCGGAACATGGGCAGGAACGCCCCATACTGAAGCCACCTTACATACAGTTCCCGGTAACCTAAATCACCGACTCCCTTATTGTAATCGCCCTTCCAGAACCAGAGGGGATTGGGATTGACATTGCTTCCGCATCCCCGGTTCCTCCATTCGGTGCCTACGGTGAAAAAGCCGCCGATGTCCATTGTCCAGTAAGGCATCCCGCTCATACAGAAGTTAAGCCCTTCTGTAATCTGTGTTCTTAAATTCTTCCACGTTGCGCTGGTGTCGCCGGACCACAGCACGGTGCCGTATTTCTGCTGTGACGGATAGCCCGACCGGGTAAGGATCAGCACGCGTTTTTTCTCACTGACCGACCGCTGATTCTCGCAAACTCCTTTTGCTTGTACAAGCGGATAGGCATTTGCATTTTCCGGGCCTAAAAATTTCTTATGTTCGCTCCCAACAAGCAGATATCGTTCCCACGGTTCGCGCTTCGTTTCACCGTTCCAGTCCGAACCGGTAAATGGTTCGCTGGAGTCGCACCACCACGCGTCAAAATCATCGCGGTACAAGCCGTTTTCAAGCTGTTTCCAGTAAAGTTTTCTGGCGTCCTTGCTGAATGCATTGTACGTTGAATTGTCCGCAAGCAGAAGGCCGCGCTCTGAAAATTCTTTCCAGTCTTCACAGCCGGCACCCATGTTGGGCCAAATGGATACCATGGCATGCGCATTCATGGCATGAATCCTGCCGACCGCGTCCTTTAAATTGGGATACCGCTTGGGGTCAGGCGTTTTCTGGCCCCATTTTCCTTCTTCCCAATAGTTCCAGTCCTGCACAATGCAATCAATCGGAACTTCTCTTTTCCGGTACTCGCGCACGGTGTCCACCAGTTCTTCCTGGGTATGGTACGCCTCCTTCGACTGAATATATCCAAAGGCCCATTTCGGCAGCATAGAGGCTTTTCCCGTCAGGCTGCGAAAACCCGATATGATCTCATCAAAGTTTTCTCCAATAATTACATAATAGTCAAGCTGATCCACCGCGTCCATAAAAATATAGGAACCGTTCCGATCATCGTTAAAAGTCATCAGAGAGCAGCAGTCCAAAAAAACGCCGTAGCCCTCGCTTGAAAGGAAGAATGGAATCGGTATCCGCATATTATGCTGATAAAGATACTGGTTTTGGCCGCGGTAATTGAAGATGCCTTCTTCGCCCTGTCCCAACCCGTAAATTGCTTCCTGCGGTTTCCAGTCAAACCTGAGTTTCGCGCGATATCCTTTTCTGTCGGCAACTGGCTTGAGGTTGCTGACAAACTGCCTCTCTCCGTCAACCGTTTTCACTTTATTAATAACTGCGTTGTCGTCCTGAACGTATTTAATCAAATCAATTTCGGTTAGTTCCTTGCCGTTTTCCTTCAAACAAACGGCGCCTTTTTTTGGATCAGCCCAGCAGAAACTTCCATCTTCCCTGTCAACCGATACCGCCAGCCGTTCCGTTGAAAGGCATACTTCTTTTTCTGATTCCACAATTTTGGCGGGGCTGTGCAGACACGGCTCTCTTTTTTCCACCATCAGCGAACGCTCGGAAATCTCCCCGCGTTTTGTATAAACACAACGGATAATGTTGTCCTGAACCGGCATAAGATACAGCGTTCCGTCGTCGGTAACCATTTTCAGCCGGTTTATGCCTTTTTCGGTTTGAGTGATTTTCATGTTCTCACGCTCCAAAAATGTTAGTCATGCCCTGCCCCCGGATCAAACTGCAAGCTTTCGACAGCATGAATTAGAAACTGATTCCGTTAAAGAACACCTGAAAGCGCGCTAAAGTAGGATTCAGCCGTGATTTTCCAATATGGAGCAGTATAGCTTTGGAGTTCACAGCAGGAAAACGGCAAATCTTTTTGCACCCTACTACCGTTCCGTGGAAAATCTCCTTCCAGTCCGCACCCTCTTCGCATTCCAGCGTAAAATCTTCAATCCTTTGGTCGGAAGAAGCAATGTGTTCCATAAGCACAACCATATTAAAACGTTTGGCGGAGTCAAACCTCAAAGTAATTTCGGCAGATTCCGTTCTTTCTTTAGTCCTCCAGTATGTATTCTCGTCCGAGCTTAGTACATTTGATGGAGAAAATTCATCACCCATGGAATCAGAGGTAGCCGCCGATGCGTTTTCGGCAAGGCATCCGCAAACATGCTGCGGAGTGAAGCACCTATTTCATGGAGCCTTTTTACATCCTCTTCATGAATCAATCCGCGCTTATCCGGGGGAAGATTCAGAAGGAATGTCGCATTGCCGCCAACAGAGGAATAATAAATGTTCAAAAGTTCTTCCAGCGACCTTACACGGCTGTCCTCTTCCGGATGGTAAAACCACCCCGGATGGATGGACATATTTACTTCGGCAGGGTACCAAATCAGTTTACCTGCCTGCTTTATGGCATCCCTGCTGCCAAGATCTTCGTCCGAACTGGAAATACGCCTTGCAAACTGCCCATCGTCAACCTTTTGGGATTTTTCCAATCTTTTCCACATCCAGCAGTGTTTGAGGGACGACGCTTCATTTGCTTGCCCTGCATAGCGGTTGTTACTTTTTAGCCTGCGCGACAGCTTCTTTCAGAGCCGACGCCAAACCTGCCAAATCCTTTTTATTGAATTCCATTACTTTATCCATTCCAAGTCCTTCAGCCTGCGAAATCATCTTCTCTTTCAAAGAGTTAAACTGAGCATCGTCAGCCGCATAGACCATTTTCCAGGAATATTGTTTTACCACAGAGCCAATCTGATTTTCGAGTGTTTTCAAGTCCCCGTCTTCCGTCATGTGAACATAACTGTTGCCAGGCTGAACATTCCAAAGATTGTTTTTGTACAGATAGTTTCCAATATCGTCCGCATTCATTTTTTTTGCATAGGACTGCGTAAGTTTATTGTTGTTCTTCGGAAGAAGCTTAGAAGACGACCAGCCATCGGAGGAAAACTGCTCATTTGTATTCGGATCAATATCTCCGCCGACTCTGGAGAACCAGTTTATCTGATTCAGATGTCCGCCGTTCCATGTACCGCCGCCGTATGCGTCAGGTATTTTGGTATCCGCTGTTGCATTCAGAGCAAATTCAGTCAGCGTGTTCTTGCCGTCCTTCGTTGTATAGCATAACCCTTTCGGTCCGTTCTGGAATGCGTTCCAGCCATCGTCTGAGTACAGATAGTCTAGGACTTTCATAGCTCTGACAACGTTCTTGCATTTTACGCCGATACCGGCCGCGTCTGAACCGCCCGTCGCACTGGGGCCTCCTGTGAAAATCTTCATTCCCGCAAGAGGAACCATTTCAAAGCCCTGCCCTTTTTGCATGTGATCGAGAGTATTGAACTGCGCTTCCCCGTTGTATGACCAGAATCCAAGAAGCAACTGCCCATTCTGATATTTCGTCCCTACCGTACTAAAGTCCTCCGACGCGGAGTCTGGGTCCAGCAGCCCTTTCTTATTTAAGTCATATAAAAATTTCAGCGTTTTCAGGTAGTAAGAATTTTCGTCAAGGATACTCCTCACCTGAGTAGCATCGGTGTTATACTCGCACAGATTCTGATACTGATATCCAAACAGAGGACCGATACTGGTTCCTGCGTTCATCAGATAGTAATCCCAATCCTTGAACAGGGCCATGGCATAAGTCTTTTTCCCATTTTCATCCTTCGGATTCTGTTTCTGCATCGACACCATCATGTTAACGACATCGTCCATACTGTTTAGCTGCGGATATCCCAGCTTCTCATAATAATCCCATCTGGTATATAATCCATAAAGGGTATCGCCTCTCTTGGGGACATTCGTAGGCGAAAGTGTTGATATCCCGTCCGGAATAATATAAGCATGCGAACCGGTTTTATAATAATCCTGATCCTTTTTAATAGCCTTTGAAAATTGTTCCAGATTTTTGCCATAGTCTTTAAGCAAATTTCTGGTGTTCATGTCATAGAACAGCCCGGCTTTCAAGGTTTTTGTAATCTTATCCTGGCTAATCATGACAATATCACCGAGGTCACCTGCCGAACTTCTTGTCTCATACAGCGTGTCTCCGCCGCCCGCGACATTCGGTGCAATAATGTTGAGCGTAACATTAAATTTGTCTTTGAGTAATTTGCCTGCCCAGCCTTTCAGTTCACCCTGATAGTTTGCCTGGGTGGAAAAGACCGTGAGGGTTACGGCTTTCCCGTCGTCTGTCAGGCTTGACGCTGCGTTTGCAGAGGAAGTGCTGTCTGTCTTCGAGGCACAACCGGCAAACGAAGAAGAGCAAATTGCTGCCGCTAACAACAACGCGGCGATACTGCGCGACTTTTTCATTAAAATACCTCCCTGATACATTATTTATTTTATTTCAGTACCGCTTACAGAATTTCTTCCACCTCCCTAGAAACCCTATAAACGATTTGCTGACACAATAATAGGAAACCGTGACTCAGCCCTTAATTGCACCAATCATAATACCTTTTGTAAAGTACTTTTGAAAGAACGGATAGACAAACAGAATTGGCAGCACTACGATCATGGTAACCGTCATCTTTATGGAAGTGGGCGTTATGGCTGTAACCGCGTTTGTTATGGACTCTGCCGTATTATTCCCCGATACCTGCTTGACCATTGAAGCGAGAGAATTCGCCTGATTAATATAGGTATACAGAATATACTGAAGCGTATACAGATGAGAATCCGTGATGTAAATCAGAGTGTCACTAAAGGAATTCCACTGCCCAACCGCCGAAAAAATAGCAATTGTTGCAATAATCGGCTTGATAAGCGGAAATACAATTTTAGAAAAAACCGTCATGACGCCGGCACCGTCTATTTCTGCCGCTTCCTCCAGCGAGGGGGGCAAAGACTCAATATACGTCTTTACAAGGATAACATTAAAGGGTCCAACAATGGCAGGAAGAACATAGACAAGAAAATTATTGGTCAGGCCGAGCATTCTAAAAGTCATAAACTGTGGAATCAGGCCGGCGTTAAAATACATGGTCAAAACAACGAACCTGTACCAGAATTTTTTATGCCACATGTCTTTGGTAAATAAAAAGCCAAGCACTGCCGAGCCAAAAACCGCTGCAATGGTTCCAATAACCGTTCTTAAAACCGACACAATTGCCGCCGTACCCAAACCGCTTAATTGAAAAACGCGCAGATAATTCGAGAAATGTATTTGCTGAGGATAAAATATAATCTGCCCGTTCGCACTCAAATCATTTGAGCTGATTGTGTTAATAAAAATATAGTAAAAAGGGTAGACACAAATCAGCGTTATAAGGATAAACACGGTATAATTAATGATGTTGAATACGACATCGCCTTTTGATCTGCGCTTTACCACATTAATCATTTCCATAACCTCCGTTTATACCTTAAATCACTGTCGAGCCACGGATACACTTTGACGCCCGGTTTGCCAAAGTAAGCAAAACAATACTGACAAACGACTTCAAAATACCGATTGCGGTGGCAAGTGAGAAACTTGACGATCCAATGCCCAAATTATAAACGTAAAGATCCAAAACCTGAATATGCTCCTGGTTAAACGAGTTCTGGAACACATAATACTGGTCAAAACCGTTATTTAGAAAATTGGCAATGCTCAGCACCAGCAATACAAAGTAAGTCGGAAGAAGTTCGGGAAGTGTAATGTTCCATATCATCCTGAAACGCCCCGCTCCGTCAACGGCCGCCGCTTCATACAGTTCCTGGTCAATCCCGGCAATTGCCGCCATGTACAGGATGGCGCCCCAGCCTGTGCCTTTCCACATTCCCCATAAAGTCATGGCAAGCCATGTATGATTATCTTGAGCCAGCCAATTTATATTACTTGGAATGATGTTCATAGACGTCAGCAAATTGTTGATGGGCCCATTGTAAGAAAAGAGCGCATATGCAATAGAATATACTAAAACCCATGAAATGAAATTTGGCAGAGTCGTGCACGTCTGTATCACCTTTCTGACTTTGCCGGACTTGATCTCAGTAAGGAAAATGGCAAAGACCATCGGCACCCATGACGTCAGAATGCCAAGGCCGCTGATTGCAAACGTATTGCGCAGAACATTCAGAATCGTTTTTACCTGGACTGTATTTGAGACCAAATACTGGAACCAATGCAGTCCAGCAAAGGTGCACTGGCTCAATTTTAACGGCGGCTCGTAGTAATAAAACGCATACAGCCACCCGTAAAGAGGCAAATAGGCAAACAGAAAAACGAGGCAAAGAAACGGCAAAGCGATTAAAAACAACTTGAACCTTTCTTTCTGCTTACCAGAATGCCATGACGATATTTTTTTAACGTTTGGTTCTGAATTGGCTTTTGCACTGTTACTCAACACTGACCCTCCCCGTTAAAATTTGAATTGATCTAATATTACACATCCTCTGAATGTCATTTGTTTCTTTGATTTTCTTCCGATCCACAGCGCCGATTTTCAATGTACGCGTATGGTAACGCTGGAAGCCGGAATTCCATCCGACACGGCAGTTAAAACAATATCTCCGGCTTTTCCATCCGCCCTTATAACCACCATCGCACGTCCCTGGTAAGCCTTACGCACATTTCCTACATACATTTCTTCGCTGACGGGATTTCCGCTGCCAACTGCCAGCAGGCTGCCAACTCCGCAAACGGAAAAATGAATTTCGTTGTCCGCATTTCCCACGATGTTTCCCTGTGTGTCCTCCAGTTCCACCGTGACATAGGACAAATCCCCGAATTGTTCTTTCAGTGAGTCTCGATCCGGTGTCAGCCGAATCGCTGCGGGCTTCCCCGCGGTTTTCAGCACGGAGCGCGAGGCTTCGCTGCCCGAACGATACCCTACCGCCAAAAGGGTGCCCGGCTCGTAATTCAGTTCATATGTAGCCGTATACCCATTTTCTTTACCCGCAGGTTTTCGTCCCAGGGTTTTACCGTTTAGAAACAGCTCCACCTTATCGTCTTCGCTGTATACTTCAACCACTGTCGGTTTGCCTTCAAATCCCGGCCACGTCCAAGACGAAACTACGTCCTGCCAGCCCCAATAGGAGGCCTTTGCGGTTTTTCCATGATTTTCAGGTTTATATACGGCGATGTACGGAGCTTTCGAAATTCCCCAGACACAGTCCCGGTAATACGACTGCGGCCTTTTAAAACCACAGATGTCGATATCGCCGCAAAAAGCCTGATGCCACGGATACTCGCCCGGTGAGCAGGAGTCCTCCTCATAATTGGTGCCACCGATTCCGGCTTCACCAAGATAGTCCATGCTGGTCCAATAAAAATCACCGATAACATTCGGGTATTGATCAGCCGTTTCCCAGTACTTAAATGAGTCGCCAAGAAAACTTTCCGTACCGCATATAACCCGATTCGGATACTTTTCCGCGTCTTTCCCGTAACGTTCCAGCAGGTAATTATAGCCGACAACATCCAGCGGCTCCGCAAACTTCTCCGTAGTTTCTCCCCATAGATCAAAATCTTTGGAAAGCGCATCCATATCGATATTAAGCGGGGAAAACCCTAAAGAAGGAGCCGGCCAGCAAATAGCATTTGTTACCGCGCGGGTATTATCCAGCGAGCGCACATAATCCGCAAGTTTTTTGGCATAATCGTAGCCCTCCGACCGGCCGTCTCTTTCGGGAATTTCATTTCCCGTTGACCACAGGATCACACTGGGATGGTTGCGGTCACGCAGCACCATCGATGCCATATCGCGTTTCCACCAGTCGTTAAAATACAAATGATAATCGTACGGATTTTTGCTTTCACGCCAGCAGTCAAACGCTTCGTCAAGGACCAGCATGCCGAGACGGTCGCAGGCATCCAAAAAGCTGGAAGAAGGCGGGTTGTGGGCACACCGGACCGCATTGAAACCGTTTGCTTTAAGCAGTTCTGCTTTGCGCTCCTCCGCACGGGCATAAGAAGCCGCCCCAAGAATTCCGCAGTCGTGATGAACATTGCCACCCTTCAGTTTCATCGAAACTCCGTTAAGGCGAAAACCGTTTTGGGAATCAAAAGAAATTGAGCGAATCCCAACAGGTGTTTCTGCTGTATCAATAACTGCGCTGTCCTTTATTATTTCGCTCTTTAATGTATAAAGATACGGGTCTTCCGTTGACCAGAGACAAACCGGTGAAATGGAAATATTCTGTTCTGCCGTTCCTTCAGAATTCCCCGCAACCTGCAGCTCAGTTTCACCGGAAGCCACGGCGGCACCGCACGCATCCAGAAGAGTGGAGCGCACCCGAACGGCTGCACTTTCCGTTCCACTGTTCTCCACCTCTGTTTTGACAAGAATTTTTGAGGAATGCACAGAAACTTCCGGCGCTGTGACATAGACGCCCCACGGCTTCACATGAAGGCTTTCCCCCACCATAATCCAAACGGGGCGATATATTCCAGAACCACTGTACCAACGGGAATTCGGCAAAGCATTATTATTCACCTGAACAGTGATCACATTTTCTTTTCCATATTTCAGAAAAGGCGTCAGGTTGCAGTGAAAACTCGTGTAACCATACGGGTGCTGCGCTACGATTTGATCGTTCAGCCTGACGGTCGCGTTCATGTACACGCCTTCAAATTCAAGGATAACTTTTTTACCCTTCCATTCCGGCGGAACAGCCAGTGTTTTGCTGTATTCCGCTTCACCGCCGGGGAAAAATCCGGTGCCGCGCCCTCCCGGGGTCTTCGGGTCTCTTTTTTGCAGAATGCTGAAATCATGCGGTAAATCCACCATGCCGCAAGGCAGCCGGGAAGATTGAAATCTCCACTGACGATTCATATCTTGACGTTTCATGGTTCCATGTTCTCCTTTATTGTTCCCCGGCTTCATTTCTCCGGTTATTTGGCTTTGTGCAAAAATCAATTTAGTGCCTAAGATATTGCGAAACGTTTTATGATTCCGAAGCTACCGATTTTGGTCTAATTTATCACTGAAAAATATCACTGAAAAGCATAAAAGTAGTCATATAGATAAATTAAATTCAGCGTTTTACTAAAATATGGGATATATTTTTTGCACATGTTTGCATATATAACGAAACGTTTTGTTTAAGGTAAGCATATACCGCCCAGCTGGATTTGTCAATACAAAACAAGAAAATTTCCGAAACGCCCAATTAAATATTAACCATAACCAGTAATGGCCCTATCCCCTTTACGGGCAGTCAAAAACATTTTGTTCCCTGTGTGATGATTAAAAACGATGCCAGACAATAGCCCTTCCCGTCTGTTTCAATAGTCACCCCCCCGGCAAAGCCGAGGGTTCTTCATATGCGGGCAAAGCCCTGTTTTACTGGCTGCGCCTCAAGGCGCTCCGGGTTTTCTTACACTTGCAACGACACCTTCTCACCCCCCTGACCCCCCTCCCGTACAGTAAGCAAGCTGAAAATCGAAAGCAATCTTGTACGGAAAGGGGGCCGATACGGCAGGAAGCTGCACCCCTTCCCTACCAAAGCCCTGCGCGTTTCATGGGAAGCCACCTATGTTGCTTTATAACCGCAATCAGCAGGATTGTAGGTAGGGTTGAGTTTGCTTTTTTGCTCACCGCTAAAGCTTTTTTGAACTCCCGGCATAGCCGGGAGTTTTCGAACCACAATAAAAAAATGGAGGGCTTCATAAGAAGCCCTCCACCCAATAAGCTCATATCTTGAACAGCCTTGACGGCTGCCAACCGGATTGTTTTTTTAATTATATCACACCTATGGACAGGAATACAATCGCTCTCCGAAATTTGCAGAAAAAAGCATCCGGAATCACTCGATGCCTTGGCATGTGACACAGCGAAGAACCGTCGAAAAATAAATCCGTGCCGGACTTGACAACTCCAACGATGTCCTTATTTTAGTGTTGCATGGCTTTGAAAAGCGGTAAAAGTAAGGATTTTATTGTAAACAGGGAAACATAAATTACAATTCAAAAGATAGAGAAAACCCGCACGAATGCTTGTAGAAGAGCACTTATGCGGGTTATTTGTTTGGTCCGCCCGGAGGGATTCGAACCCCCGGCCTTCAGAATCGGAATCTGCTGCTATATCCAGACTTAGCTACGGGCGGATACATACGTTTATTATAGCACGGTTCCGGGAAATGTCAAATGAAAAAAACGCCTTTCCGCCGCGGACCGGGCAGAGCGGAAAGGCGGCGTCTCTGATTACCGATGCACGCCGAAGAAAAACAGCGCGATCACTCCCGGGCCGGCATGCGCGCCGATCACAGGCCCGACATAGTTGATGATGATTTCCTTGACGCCGAGGCGGCGCTTTACCTCCGAAGCGACGTAATCCGCATCCTCCTGCGAATCACCGTGGCTGATGAATACCGTTTGGCCCCGCGGCTCGACCGCCGTATCCGCCATCTTATCCACCAGCGCGTTCAGGGCGGCGCGGCGGCCGCGCACCTTGCCCACGGGGGCAAGGCGCCCGCCGTCGTCCATGTGCATCACGGGCTTGATGTTCAGCATGCCGCCGATCAGCGCGGTCGCGGCCGAAATCCGCCCGCCGCGCTTCAGGAAGCTCAGACTGTCCACCGTGAACCAGTGGCACATCTTCAGCTTGTTCTGCTCCAGCCAATCCCTGACCTCGGCAAGGCTTTTGCCGGCTTTTTTCTGCAGCGCGGCGTAGTAGATCAGCATCCCCTGCCCCAGCGAGGCGGCCAGCGTATCCACGCAGAAAAGCTTACGCGCCGGGTATTTTTTGGCCAGTTCCTCGCACGCGATGCGCGCGGCGCTGCAGGTGCCGGAAAGCGCCGAGGAAAACGCCACCGCCAGCACGTCTTTCCCCTTTTCCAGGATCGGTTCGATGGCGGCGGCAAAGGTCTCGGTGTTGACCGCCGACGTTTTTGCCATGCCGCCCCCCCGCAGGGCAGCGTAGAATTTCGGGATCGGCATCTCGCGCCCGTCGAGGAAGTTGCGGTACTCTTTTCCGCCAAGCGTAAAGGAAAGCGGCAGAACCGTCAGCCCCAGCCGATCGGCTATGTCCGCGGGAAGGTCGCACGAAGAATCCGTCACGATCGCAAAATCGCTCATAATCCGCTCCCATTCATATTGATTGCCAATATCATAACGCATTTCACGACGTTTGTAAATAGATTTCCATTTTGAGAATAGTTTATGAGCCATTTTTCATTTTATTATCTTATTTTAAATACCAGTTGACGCTTTCGATTTTTTGCTGCATCTCTTTTTTTGCGCAAATGCGGCAGGAAAGGAAAAACGAGAGGGCCACGGCGGCCGCAGGAATGACCGGGGAAAGTTCATGTCGCGGAGCGAAAAAGCCGGGTAGTTTTTGCAGAGGCCCCGGACCTCCGGAAGATTTTCCATCTACGATTCCCCCTGACTGCGCTCGTCGTAAAGCAGGGCGAGCATCTCTTCCATTTCGCTCAGCGGAATGCTTGCGCGTTTCGCCCCCGCGACGACCGCGCCCCTGACCTGGTCCGCGATCCGCCCGTAGATCGGCCGCGGGTCCGCATTGCTGATTGCGATGTCCAACCTGCATCACCAGACTTGTCATACTGTGTATATCGTGTATATACAGTGTCATTGTTTTCCGCGTCTGTCAAGGACCATTTTCGGGACTTTTCAGGGAAATTTCCCTCCGGAGGGAAATTTCCGCCGCGGTGAGAAGGGGTAGTGAAAGGAGGTTTTGCATGGAAGCGAACAGAAAGGCGCCGCGCGCGAAGCCCGGCGTCAGGAGGGGCTACGAAAAGCTCGCGTTCGGCAAGGTGAACGACGCGGTGCGGCTCATGTTCCCCGACGGCCTGACGCCGGCGGAGATCAAAAAGCTCGACCTTTTCGGCGTGTCCGAGCTGCGGCAGACGAAGGACGGCCTGGAGATCCGCTTTTACGACCGCCTGAAGGCGCTGGAGTGCCTGCACGCGCTCGAGGGGGAGGAAAGCGAAAAGTCCCCGCTGTACCGCGCGCTGGTGGAAAGCGTGGGAAAGACGGAGAGAGCGGCGGAACATGGAGATTAAGCCGTTTTCCCCCAAACAGCTGCGGGCGCTGAACTGGTGGTGCCCCGGCAGCCCGGACGCGGGGCGCGACGCCGTCGTCTGCGACGGCGCGGTGCGCAGCGGCAAAACGCTGTGCCTCGGCATCTCGTTCGTCGCGTGGGCGTGCGGGAGTTTCCGCGGGCGCTCGTTCGCCATCTGCGGGAAGACGATCCGCTCGCTGCGGCGCAACCTGGTGACCACGCTGCTGCCCGCGCTCTCGGAATCCGGCTTTTCCTGCTCGTACAAAGTGGGCGAAAACCTGCTGGAGATCGGGTACGGGAAAAACCGGAACCGCTTCTACCTTTTCGGCGGGCGGGACGAGGGCTCCGCCGCGCTGGTGCAGGGCGTCACGCTGGCGGGCGTGTTCTTCGACGAGGCCGCGCTCATGCCGCGCTCCTTTGTGGAGCAGGCGCTGGCCCGGTGCAGCGTGGAGGGCTCGAAATTCTGGTTCAACTGCAACCCGGAGGGCCCGCAGCACTGGTTCTACCGCGAGTGGATCCGCGGGGCGGACAAGAAAAACGCGCTGCGCCTGCACTTCACGATGGAGGACAACCCGTCGCTCGGCCCGGCGATGCTGCGGCGCTACCGGAAGCTCTACTCCGGCGTGTTCTACGAGCGGTTCGTGCTCGGCAGATGGACGGCGGCCGAGGGGCTCGTATACCCGTTCATGACGGACGCGATGATCTGCGGCGCGCCGGAGGGCGGCTTCTCGCGCTGGGCCGTCTCGTGCGACTACGGCACGGTGAACCCGTGCTCGATGGGCCTGTGGGGCCTGCGCGGGAACACCTGGTACCGCGTTGGCGAATCGTACTACGACTCGCGGCGGGAGGGCGCGCAGCGCACCGACGAGGAGCACTACGCCGCGCTGGAGCGGCTCTGCGCCGGCCGGAAGATCGGCTGCGTGGCGGTGGACCCCTCGGCGGCGAGCTTCATCGAGGTGATCCGCAGGCACGGGAAGTTCCGCGTGCGGAAGGCGGACAACGGCGTGCTGGACGGCATCCGCCGGACGGCCGTGGCGCTGCGCGAGGGGAAAATCCGCATCTGCCGCAGCTGCGCCGACGCGGTGCGGGAATTCGGCCTTTACCGCTGGGACGAGGGCCGCGCCGACGACGCGCCCCGGAAGGAGAACGACCACGCGATGGACGACATCCGCTACTTCGTCTCGACCGTGCTGCGGCCGGCCGGGGGATTTTTCGCGGTGGCCGCCCCGCGGGGAAAAGGGGGAACCGACGATATTTTCGCTTAAAAAGAGAAGGGCCGCCGTTCCCGCCGGGCCGCCGGCCGCGGCGGTGCAGACGGCCTCCCGGGAAGCGGCCTTTCCGGAGCCGGGGGGCTTCGCGCGCTGCCCCGAGGGCGAGCGGCGGCTCTACGGCGCGCTGCGGGCGGGCGTGCCGATCATCGACGCGGCGATCGAAAAGATCCTGCGGCTGGTGGGCTCGTTCCGCGTCTCCTGCCCCGGAAGGGAAGCGGAGGAGGGCCTCAACGCCTTCCTGCGGAGCGTGCGGACCGGCGCGGCGGGGGCCGGCGCGCAGGCTTTCCTGAACTGCTACCTCTCCGACCTGCTGACCTACGGAAACGCCGTGGGCGAGATGGTGGTGCGAAACGGCGAATTCGCCGCGCTGTACAACGCCTCCCTGGACGACGTGGAGCTGCGCCTCGCTTCGCCGCTGGAAATCCGGGTGTGCCGAAGGGAGGGCGGGGCCGCCGTGCCCGTGGAGCGCCCCGACCTCGTGTTCTGCTCGGCGCTGAACCCGCCCGCGGGGAGCGCGGCGGGCGTCTCGCTGCTGCACGGCCTGCCGTTCGTCGCGAACATCCTGCTGCAGATCTACCGCACGCTGGGCGTGAACTGGCGCAGGCTCGGCAACGTACGCTTCGCCGTGACGTACAAGCCGGGTGACGACACCGTGGACCAGGCCTACGCCAGAGAGCGCGCCGAGCAGATCGCCGGCGAATGGGGCCGCGCGATGCGCGCGGACGAGCCGAGCGACTTCGTTTCGGTCGGCGACGTGAGCGTCCGGGCCATCGGCTCGGACTGCCCGATGCCGAACACCGAGGTGCCCGTGCGGCAGATGCTGGAACAGATCGTGGCGAAGCTGGGGATCCCGCCCTTCCTGCTGGGCCTCTCGTGGTCCTCCACGGAGCGGATGTCCAGCCAGCAGGCGGACATCCTGACGAGCGAGCTGGAATCCTACCGCCGCATCCTGAACCCCGTGATCGGCCGGATCTGCTCCCTGTGGCTGCGCCTTGCCGGGTACCCGGAGGAACACGAGGTGGAGTGGGACGACATCACGCTCCAGGACGCGACGGAGCTCGCCGCGGCGCGCTACCAGAACGCGAAGGCCGACCAGCTCGAGCGCGCCGGGCGACCAAAAGGCGGCTGAAAAAAGGAGATGGGCTTTATCGATCCGAACATGGAAATCCGAAAGAGCGGGGCGGCGGAAACGGTGCGCGGCAGCGCGCCCGACGCCGCCGCGCTGGAAAAGATCGGGCGGTACACGCGCCGCGCCTTCCGGCCCGAGGAGCTTTATGTTTTCCCCGTGGCCCTGTGCGACAACGAGGTGGACCGCGACGGCGAGCGCTTCACCGTGGGCGCGCTGGAAAGGCTCGCGGAATTATTTCCCGGGAAAACCGGCGTGTTCGACCACGACGCAAAAGCGCGCAACCAGGCCGCGCGCATCTACGACTGCCGCGTGGAGCGCGACGGGGCGAGGCGCACCGCCTGCGGCGAGCCTTACGCCCGGCTCGTGGCGCAGGCGTATCTGCCGCGGACCGGCGCGAACCGCGACCTCATCACGGAGCTGGAATCCGGCATCAAAAAGGAGGTCAGCGTGGGCTGCGCCGTGCGGAGCGTGACGTGCAGCGTCTGCGGCGCGGACCTGCGCGGCGGCCCCTGCGCCCACGAGCGCGGAAAAACATACGGCGGAAAGCTCTGCTGCGCGGTGCTGGACGACCCGGCCGACGCCTACGAGTGGTCGTTCGTGGCCGTGCCCGCCCAGCGCGAAGCAGGCGTGCTGAAAAGCTTCGGCGGAAGCGCGGCGGAAATTGAAAAGGCGCTGCGGGAGACGCCGGGGGGCGCCGTGCTGACGCGGGAGCAGAAAACAGCGCTTCTCGCCGCGCTGGACCGCCTGGAGAAAGAGGCGCGCGGCGGGCGCGAATACCGCGCCGCGCTGCGCGGGGACTTCCTGCGGTACGGCGCGCTGGCGCAGCCGGGCATCCCGGCGGAAAGCCTGCTGCGCGCGGCGGACGCGCTCGGCACGCGGGACCTGAAGGCCTGGGGGGCCGAATTCCGCAGGCAGGCGGAAAAGACGGTGCCCAAGGGGCCGCAGCTCGCGCGCCGCGGCAAAACGGGAAGCACGGAGAACGCGGACGGCAACGCGCCGTTCCGGATTTAATCGGGAGGGAAAAAACATGGAGCTTTCTTTCAGCGGATTCAACGAAAACGCGGCGACCTTTTTCGCCCGGGAGGGCGTTGCGGCCGGCGCGCCGGTAAAAATCACAGAGAACGGTACGGTGGGGCCGTGCGCGGAGGGCGACTGCTTCTGCGGCGTGGCGCTCAACGTGAGGAACGGCTACGCGGCCGTACAGCTCACCGGCTACACGCGCCTGCCCTACGCCGGCGCGGCGCCGGCCGCGGGCTGGCAGCAACTGGCCGCGGCGGAGGGCGGCAAGGCGCAGGTCTCCGGGGCAGGCGGCCGGACGCTGCTCGTGACGGACGTGGACGAAACGGAAAAAACCTGCGGCTTCATTCTTTGAAGCGGGAAGGAGAAAAAACATGGCATTCTATGAGACCGTAAAGCTCGAGAAAGGCATGTACGGCACGCCGGGCAAAACGTTCACCCAGGTGCTCGAAAGCCTCGACCCCTCGGCGGACTACGCGGGCACGCCGCTGGAGGGGCTGGACGCCTACCAGCGCCAGCTCAAGCGCTTCGGCATCCGCGCGGGCGGCCCCGGTTCCGACCGCATCGAGAAATTTTTCCAGACGGGCGACTCCGCCGCGCTGTTCCCGGAATACGTGGCGCGCTCCGTCCGCCAGGGCATGGAGATGGAAAACCTGCTGCCGTCCCTCGTGGCGACAACGACGCGGATCGACTCGATGGACTACCGCACGATCGCCTCGGTGCCGACGGGCGACGATAAATCGCTCAAGCCCACGGCCGAGGGCGCGGCGCTGCCGCAGACCGCCGTGCGCACGAAGGACCGCCTGGTGCACCTCCAGAAACGCGGCAGGATGCTCGTGGCGAGCTACGAGGCGATCCGCTTTCAGCGCCTCGACCTCTTCACCGTCACGCTGCGGCAGATCGGGGCGTACATCGCGCGGGCGCAGCTTTCGGACGCCGTGGACGTGCTGCTGAACGGAGACGGCGGCGCGGCGCCGGCGGGGACGGTCGCCGCGGCCGGCGGGAAACCCGCCTACGCCGACATGATCGCCCTCTGGGGCGCGCTCGCGCCGTACCGCCTGAGCACAATGCTCGCCTCCACCGCCGCGATGAAGGACGTCCTGAGCCTTCCGGAATTCCGCGACGCGCAGGCGGGCCTGAATTTCCAGGGCACCGGAAAGGCCGGCACGCCGCTGGGCGCGGAGCTGCTGCACGACCCGGACATGGACGCCGGAAAGATCATCGGGCTGGACAAGACCTGCGCGCTGGAAATGGTGCAGGCCGGCGGCGTGGAGACGGACTCCGACCGCCTGATCGACCGGCAGCTCGAGCGCGCCAGCGTCAGCGTGATCGCGGGCTTCTCCCGCATCTTCGACGACGCCGTGAAGGTGCTGGCGTACGGCGCATGATGAAATTAAATGAAGCGGACGTTTTCGGGCGCTTCCTGACGCTGGCCGGGATGGACGCCGGGGAAGCGGAGCCGTACCGGGCGCTCTGCGCCGACAGATCGGAAGAGCACACGTCTGAATTCCAGCCACTT
>ENA-UOOK01000099-UOOK01000099.1-fermentation-metagenome-genome-assembly--contig:-NODE-99-length-93807-cov-5.897528_pt1 | contig 93807 bp, 69 predicted proteins | sample MGYA00245777_ERZ724023 | MGnify/ENA primary metagenome ERZ724023 (study PRJEB28704, sample SAMN03018312) | fermentation metagenome | biome: anthropogenic terrestrial biome; feature: soil; material...
TTACAAATCTTACCCCCTCCTAAATGAAGCGAGGTGAGTTTTTCAGCAGACCCTAACTATTGAAGGCTAGAGTCAGGATCATTTAGTAACTGCAATTCGTAAATTTTTAAATACTTCAGATAAACTCCAAAAGCTGAGTTTTTACACAAAATGTAACCAGGCATTCCATCCAGAAAGCCTAATTTAAGGAAGTACATTTTTACGAATTTGAAAACTCCTTTAAAAACAGCAGATAAGGGAGAAGATTTTTTCCCTTTCCCATAAGCTTCCAGCGCACCCAGATCTGTATAATGATTCATTTTTTGCAGGTGAGATGATATCGTGGGGAAAGAATGATGGTAAAGTAGTGCCATTATTTTGCCTTTGCTTCCCTTAAGCTCAACATATTCATGTATTGACCTGTCGTTAAAATCACCTTTGTCTTTACGGAAAAGCCTTAAGGGATAGTCGTTTTGCCAACCACAGAAGCGGATAGGTTTATTCAGGTAAAAGGTCCTCCTTTTTATGTGGTATCCATCATGTTGGGGAGAGCTCAGTGTTTTCCGTATATCTTTATTAAACTCTTCAGAACAAACTTCATCTGAATCAATAGAAAAAATCCAATTATGGGAAGCATTCTTAACGGCCAGTTGTTTTGTCTTCCCAAAACCTAGCCAGGGAGATTTTATTATTTTGCAATTAAAGGTTTCGCAAATAGCAAGTGTTTTGTCGGTTGAACCGGAGTCAACGATAACAATTTCATCTGCCCAATGGAGCGAATTCAAACAATTTGTAATGATGTTTTCGTTGTTTTTTGTAATAATAACAGCAGAGACTTTTTCCATTACTTTGTGATTGTTTTACTGGTTACTCGTTAGCCTTAAGTGCATCAATCATCTTAAACAGTTTATCGTTGCGTCTGACTTTTTCGGGTACGGGCATCGAAAAGCGTTGTCCTTTAATCACCTTATCAACCGGTTCAAGGTCGTAGCGCAGTTCTTCGACATTCAATTGAAGCGCTCCGGTAGTGGGTCCGGTTATCAGAATCTCATCATTCAGGCTCAGACTGCCTGTTTCCATAACAAACTCTCCAACACCAAGATTGGGAAAGTAGTTTGTTACCTTACCGATATACAGCTTCTTTTTGGTGGCAAGGGAGCCGTAGTTGGCGCTCCACTCACCCAGGCGCTGACCCAGATAATAGCCGTCCCAGAATCCGCGGTTGAACACTGTCGCCAGGCTTTTATCCCAGCGCTCAATTCGTTCAGGGCTGAATGCTTCATTCAGGTAGGCATGAATAGCCTCATCGTAGTTGCGGCAAACAGTCTTAACATACTCGGGCCCCCTGGCGCGTCCTTCAATCTTAAAGACCCTGACTCCTGCATCAATCATTTTATTCAGGAAATGAATGGTCTTCAGATCTTTTGGCGACATTATGTACTGGTTGTCAATTTCAAGCTCGTCGCCGCTTTCCTTCTCAGTCACCACATAGCCGCGCCTGCAGGGCTGCAGGCAAGCTCCCCTGTTGGCTGAAGAGTTCATTTGGTGAAGACTAAGGTAGCATTTACCCGAAACGGCCATACATAAAGCCCCGTGAGCAAACATCTCTATGCGCACTAACCCTCCTGCCGGGCCGCGCACATCATCTCGGATAATAGCATCATAAATAGCCTTTACTTGCTCCATATTGAGCTCGCGGGCCAGAACAACCACATCAGCAAAGCGGCTGTAAAACTTGACAGCTTCTATGTTAGAAACATTGCTCTGGGTTGAGATATGTACTTCCATCCCACGGCTACGGGCGTATTCAATAGCGGCAATATCACTGGCAATAATTGCTGATATCTTGCTCTCCACAGCCACATCAACCATGCGCCTCATCTCAGCCAGGTCGTTATCGTAGAGAGTAATATTAAGCGTGAGATATGATTGCAGGCCATTGTCGCGACAAATGGAAGCAATATTCTTTAAGTCTTCGTCGTTGAAATTCGCCGAAGAACGTGAACGCATATTCAAGTTACCGGCTCCAAAATATACCGAATCAGCCCCTCCCTGAATGGCAGCCATCAGTGACTCAAAGGAGCCCGCCGGTGCCATTATTTCAAAATCCTTCCGCTTCATAATCCTTTAATTTATCCTTCTTCTTCTATTCTACCTCTTCAAATGATCGGCAGAAACCACCTGCAAATAGGCTTTTCCCCGAATGCTGTCCAGGGGCGAAATATCGCCTTCTTTTACTATATATCTTTTAGCGGTATTATCATAGACCTGATAGGAATCATCAGTAATATAGCCAAAAGCATCGGGGTAGGTAAAAAAGGCATAATCGTCTTCATCCGGGGACAACAAATTTCTGCTAAAGGTAAACTTATTGGCGGGAAGCGCCAACTGATTTAGAAGAGTAGCTACCATATCTTTCTGGCTTCCGATGGTCGAAACTACCGTGTCGCTCTTTGCAAGTGCGCCACCGGTCCATATCATTGGTATATGATAGCGTTCCCTCATTTGGGAATTTGCCTTCGCCGGACCCGGGGTTCCATGGTCGGCAATAAGCACAAAAAGAGTAGAATCCCAGAGGCCTTTGCTTTTAACCCCTTCGATAAATTGTCCGAGACATTTGTCGGTATATAAGATAGAATTAAGATAGGGGTCGTTGTGCATCTGTTCCATGGGCACATCGAAGGGTTCGTGGCTGCTAAGAGTAAAGAAGAATTTGAAAAATGGAGCTTCATCCCGACTGCTCTTTTCCATTTCTGAAAGCAGGCGCTCAAAGGTGTATTCATCATGTACTCCCCACTTTTTGCCCCTTGTTGAGGCGGGGAAGTCGTCAATAGTAATAATATTTTCGAACCCGGCTAAGACCACAAAAGAATTCATCCCTTTAAAACCAATGTCTCCGCCATAGGTATAGCCCAGATTAGCATAGCCGGCTTCTTTTAGTTCGCGGGGGAGGAAACTGAGCGACTGAGACTTTTCGGGGTATTGAATAATCGAGTAGCCCGGCAGAACCTGATAGCCCGCGATAGTAGCTACGAGGCCTTTATCAGAACGATCGCTTGCCGCGTAAATATTATTAAAGAGTATTCCTTGTTTAGCGAGGGCATCAAGATTGGGCGTGACCTTTTCGCCTCCGAGAGCACCCACAGCCTGTGCCGAAAAACTCTCCAGGAGGATAACAACCACGTTTGGACGGGTAGTTTTTAAGACGCTTGGTGAGGGCTCTGATGTAGCACTGTTTAGTTCATTAAAAATTCTGTATGCTTCCTCATCCTCCATAAACCTATAGTGCTTTGTGCGGGCATCTATGCGCTTGAAACTGTAAAACAGGTTCCAAAGGGGGTTTATGGCAGCATGATTAGCATAATTATATGTGGAGAAATAAGCAGCTCCGGTATTGATGGGCGCAACTCCAAAGCTTCCGCGAATGGGAATTATCATTAAGGCTCCAACAAAAAGGACAATAAAGGATGCTATGATTGAAGATAAGGAAGAGAGCTTTGCAGAAGTCTCAGGCGGGCGAACTATGACTTTGTATAGTTTAATCATTGCCCAGGACAGAGCTGCCCACAAGATTATAAAACCTACGCTTTCATACCATTTAATAGAGGCCGCGATTACCCATGGTGTCTTTAAGAACTCCAGGGCTTCAGCATTTATCAAACTTCCCCAATAGGAATAGAGATGAGCATTCGCGATTAACAATCCCGTGAAAATTATGATGAAAAAGTTGCTTATCATGGTCGGCACGCGGTATGAAAAACTCCGGCTTATGATAAGAATAACAGCCAGTACAAGACAAGTCAGCATCAGCATATAGCCTGTCATCGAGCTGTCGAGCCTTAGGCCGACGATAAAGGACCCGGCTTGTTCGGTAAATGGCGCAGCAGCAGCATACGACTGGTTATAGACGAGAAATATCAGTCTGTAAAATGCGAAAAACAAGAGCCAGAAAAGAAATAATCTTACCAGCTGTTTTAGAAAAGAAGTCATACTACTTTTTAAGCTGCAAAAGTAGTATATTATAACAATATATTAATACAAAATTTACCCACACGTAATATTGGGGCGCCTGAATTACAAAAATTGTCGCCGAAAGCACTAAGCTATTTCATTGTACATTGCTTGTTTCCTTAGTGTTCAACTCCACCCAGGTCCGGCTTCGTGTCGATTCGCGTATTGCATCAATTACCAGCATATTGTTGAGAGCATCGCTCAAAGGCAGGGGCATTGGCGCTTTGTTTATCAAGGCCTCAGAAAACTCCCTGAACATAATGCCGTAAGCATCGGCTATCGGGAAGTGAACATCTCTGCTGCCCTGACCTGTACTAACAGTAACAAGCGCCCGGGTGTCAACATAGGTGTTAAAAGGCACATGAATAGTGATTGAACCAGCCGAGCCGATAATATCTACTTTTTGGAAAGGTTCCGAACGGGTCGAAACATGAAACGAGGCCCGGAGGTGCCCAAAGTCCATGAGAGCCGAGCTGTGAATATCCGTTCCGTTGTCATCATCATAAGCTATAAGTGAGATAACTCTTTTGGGTTCTGCAGAAGACAAAAAGCGAGCGGCCGAAATAGCATAACAGCCGATGTCCATTAATCCTCCACCGCCATATTCGGCAATGTTTCTGATATTGGAAGGCGAGGGGTTGTTATACGAAAAAGAGGTGTGAATATACGAAAGAGTGCCAATCTGGTTGGTGCGAATAATATCCCTTACGTGTCGCCACATGGGATGAAACTTGTACATAAAAGCTTCCATTAGCGGGACCTTCGTTTCCTCGGCTGCCTCTATCATTTTTCGCGTTTCTGCCGCGTCCATAGCAATGGGTTTTTCGCATAGAACGGGCTTCCCGGCTTTGAGAGCCTTGATGGCCCATTCGGCATGAAGGTGGTTGGGAAGGGGGATGTATATTGCATCAATATCAGTTCGGGCAATGAGCTCCTCGTAACTATCAGCAACCACGGGAATAGAAAAATCATCAGCTGCTATTTGTGCTTTTTCCTTATCCCGGGATGCAATCGCGTAAAGCTCGCAGTTTTCCAGATTTTGAAGCGGAAGGATTATCCTTTTGATCAGATGGTTAGAAACGCTTAGAACACCAAATTTTATCTTTTGCATAGTATGCCAGTTTTAATATTGTTATGACTATTCAACACGGTAGTTATACAAATAGTTGTACTCTCCGCCTGTTATCAGGTTAAAACGATAGGCTGATGATTTTAAAAAGCCTATGCTAAAGCGGCTAATCGCTTTTAGAGGGAAGCCCTGATAGCTGCTTCCATCCTTGTTTATCAGATGAATTTTGCCTCCGCTTTTTTCAACAACTCCAAACTTGGTGTCGCTAGCCGAGAAACTGTAAATATCGGCCATGGGGAAGATTTCGTTGTCAAAAGACACCTTCATTATCTCGTTTCTATTTTTATCAAATAGTATCATTTCTTTCTCGGAGGTAAGCAGGTACTCAGGATTAGGTGAGTTTTCATTAATCAGAACAAAATGGTGTGGGGAAGCCGTATCCATTAGTTTGGCAGTGGTAGTTTTTCCTGAGGGCAGTTCAATGGAGGCAAGCTCTCCGCCCTTAGTGCTGGTAAGCAATAAAGGTTTGTCGGTATTACGTCCCTGCAGGTAGAAATGAGAATTGTCGTTTCGGATAAAAGCCGTCGAGGGCTTTACCCTGATTTCGCCGCGCCTATCGAGTATATAATTTCGGTATTCATCGCTGAATACTAGGTAGTCGCGCCCCTGTGTTGTGAAATGTTGAACAGGCAGGGTCACTTTTCCCTCGTATTGAGGATAGGCCCAACCGGGATTAATATTCCCGGTTTTGTCGAAGAGGTGAATCTTTTTGTCGTCCAGAGCTATAAATATTCTGTATTCTTTATCATTTTCATAGTCAAAGATATTGAGTCCGTTTGTAGCCTTCGACGGCAATGATAAAGGAAAGCGACCCACGTGGTTTCCGTTTCTATCGAGGATATATATTTTATCTTTCGTATTAAAGAGATATTGAAACTTATTATTCTTGTAATAATCTATCTGAAAAATTTCGCTTAAAATGACTCCGTCCAGGGGTCGTTTCCAAAGAACCCGACCCATGCTGTTGATAAGATAGAGGTTATGTTTGTTATCCTGAACCATAATTTCCTTATCTCCGGTGTTGTGGTTGTCAACCAGGGCCGGTTTGCCTACTATCGTGGAGTCGAGGCGGCTTTGCCAGATTGTTCGTGGTTCTTTGTCGCGATGAGGTGTGTAGTTGGCGTAAACCGAAGTGTATATTAAATCTGAAGTTGATGACAGCTGTACACCAAGTCCGTAAAAGTTGTTAAGAGCGTTGTTTTGTTCGTTGGTAGGGTTAAACACAGCTTTGTTGAGCCTGTCTTTTGAGAGTTTGAAGATGTGACCGATCTCGCAGAAAACAAAGAAATTTTCGCGGTAGGAGAAGTTTTCTGCGAAGGATACGAAATATGGGTGGCTAGCCAGGGTCTTGTTTAGAATATTTGCATAAACAACTTGATTTATTGCGGAAATTTCATCGGCAAAAATTATATAGTTCCTGTAAAAGCTGAAGTATTTAGCCGGGACCTCCGGAAACAGGCTGCCCCAATACTCCTTAATTATAGTAGTCTCGGGCGTTCTATAAACCGGGAAGCGGGTTTGGTCGTCAAGTTGTACCCATTGTGCAGGCTCGGTGCTTTGCCTGTTATTTTTCATCAGCTTCTGCATTGTTTCGAGCGCCTGGGTTTGACCTGTTGTGCTGAACAGAAGTAAGGGTTGATAGCTGTCGGCTGCTGTTTCAGCTGCATATACAAATACCCCTTCGCCGTCAATAATTGAAAAGAAAAGCTCATCAAATTGTTCTTTATGGCGCGTTTCAAACTTCAGCTTCAGAGAGTTGATGGCATTAGTGCTATCTGAAGAGCTTATATAGGCATTAAGTCTGTCTTTGAAATGACTGCTTGAGGCTAAGGAATATGAGACCATAAAACGTGTAGAGGCGGGAAGGATAGAGGCAATTTCGGATTTTTGCGGCTCTATGCCTTTGAAGATGGCTGCGAAAGAGTCTTCTTTTCCTAAGGTGAATCCGTTCAGATAAACAGCATCTTTGCGAATATCCACATCGAGTTCGGCCCAGGCAGCAAACTTAGACAGCATCGGGAGCTTAAGAGCGTCCTTTGAATACTTGGCAAGGTTTGCATAGTTAATAAAAAGAATGGCCTGGCCGGATGGAGAGCTTTGTTTCTGAAGTTGCCGGAAGTCGGGAAGATGAGCCAGCGATTGTTTTCTTCTAAGGGCACTTATCGACAGCTCAATCACTGAGGGCGAAGGCGACAGAATTAGATTGCCGTTGTATTGGGCAATATATGCATCAAGTGGCCAACCGTCATTTTTTCTGATGTGGAAGGTTTTGCCTTCTGAAGATTTTAATGAGCTTGTTGAGCTCTTTAATTTTTCTAATTCTTTATTCCACTCGGATATTTCTGAGCGGCTTTGAAGAGTGGTACTGTAGAGCCATTGGCGGCTAGTGTCTGAATCATTTAGAAAGGAAATTATATATGGTCTTGCAAGAACCTTCGCGGCTATGGGGCTGGCGAAAAAGGCGGATGAGTCGATGTGGCTAAGGAGTTCTAAAACATATTGGTAATGCTCAAATTTTGCCAACTCGCCCTTAAACTCTATGTTTGAAAATAAAGCTTTTTTGAAAGCTTCGGGTTTGTTAACCTGCAATAAAAAAGCCGAACCGGTCGGTATGGCAAGAGCAGGGTTATTGTTATCAAATTGCTGATTCTTATGCAAATAAATTATTGATGATATAATAATTGCACAGAGCAACACGATTCCTGCAATTGTAATTTGCTTTCCGGACATACTTCATTATTTTAATTTATTCCTGATTCCAACTACCTGACGACTGCTATTTTTGTTACCCCCGACACAGACCCGTCGTCGTTGGCAACAAAGACAAGATAGACGCCTGTTTTAACTTCATCTCCCCATAAGTTGCGTCCATCCCAAAAGGCTTGTCCACCCACTGAAACAGTTTCGTGCACCAGTCTTCCTGCTACATCTGTAATTTTAACTGTGGTTCCTGCCACCAGACCTGTAATGGTAATATTACCCCGGTACTCAGGCCTCACGGGGTTTGGAAAAGCGTACATTTCGGAATAGTCCTTGCTGCCCTTTATGGCGCTGCCTTTAAAAGAAACCAAACCTTCTCCTGTTGCAATAAACACCCTTCCGCTTCTTTCATCTATTGTTATGGCATTTATGTAATCAGAAGGCAGAGGTGAGTTTTCGCTTGTAAAAGCCTCGACTTGTCTGGATCCGTCATCCGATACTAAATAGACACCAAAGCCTTCAGTTCCTATCCATTTTCTATTTGCAGGATCTACAACAATTGAGGTAATCATTTTTTTGTCTAATAGATAATCAGCCGTTAAAGTGCCATCATTACGGGCTATCTTAATTTTTGAAAAAACCGGTTTTTCGCGGCTAAGAATTGTTTGAGGCTGGTACTGAACGACTATCCCATCGTCTGTTCCTATCCAAATATAGCCCTTTTGATCCTCAACCAAGGCTGAAATTCTGTTTGATATTACAGCTCCTTCCTCATCCCAGAGCTCTATGTGCCCTTGGTTTCTTTTATCGTTGTCGTAGGCTTTCGGAACTACACTCTTGTACCTGTCGTCACTTTCGTCTTTCGGAGTGCCATTATCATTCCAAATAAAGAGACCCAGAGTTGAGGTGGTGAATCCGGTACTGCTTTGACCACCTGCCCTGACCACTGCCGACCATATATCTCCGTTGGAAGTTGCCAAGAAATGCGTTAAAGTAAAGACATTGTTAATGGCGTTGTAGGAGTATCTTTTCCAGCTCTGGTCTGAAGGAAAATATGCAACCAGGCCGTGTTGTACGCTTGAGTTAGGCAACCACAGGGTATTGTTTTTATCAAAGACTCCTGCAGCCACTCTAACATATCGTGAATCGTTTGGAAAGATATTTTGAAATCCGTCATTACTGGTAAAATGATTGTGAATAACGCTTGGCCGGGATTGAACCGAATCAAGTTCAAAGACACCACTGCCCCATGATGAGATAAAGACATTATCAGGATTGTTCGGATTGGGAATTATTGACAAGAGATCTCTTGAGCCACTCAGCAGAGGTGAGCTTGTGGCAGTTAAATGTTTCCATCCGGTATTAGAAAGGAATGAAATGGAGGGAGCAATGCTTAGATTGTCCCATGCGGAGTTGACGCCACCCGGCACCAGCAATAAGGTTTCATTCACAAATTTAATACTGTTAGCCCGGTTGCTGTAGGGTCCGTTTGGCAGGTATCTATCCCAGTTTGCCGCGCCTCTGTTGTTAAGTATGCCCATTAAGTTGTGTGCAGCCCACAATTCTCCATCACCCGATAAAAGCGCGTCTCTGTAGGCAGCGCTTTCATCAACATCTGCAATTTTAGGCTTTCCGTAGCTTACAAAAGAGTCCAGAGAAGAGTTATAAATTCGGATACCTGAGTTTAGAGCCACCAGCATCTTGTCGCTTGCAGCGCTTAAGTTATAAAAGCCCGGCAGGGAGCCCACTGAAGTGGCCATTCCTTCATCAAAACGGTACAGAGTATTTGTTCCCCCTTTTGCTCCCATGCTTGCTACTATTCCACCGGCAAAATTGAGTATTGACGAGTATTCATTCTGGTCAGGTGAGAAGAGCTCCCATGCCTCATAAACATGGATGTTGGCAGCATTTTTTAATACTCGTCTGATTCCACTTGCCGTAGCTGCGTATATATAATCGTTATCTATTGCCAGTTTGTTGATTTTCAAATCGGAGGCATTGTCGCCAATGTAGTAGGTTGATAGAATTTCTTTTGAGGCGGGGTTTAGAACCATAATTCCGAAGTTGGTAGCTATCAACACTCTATCCTCGAAGGGAAGGAAATGGTTAATTGTTTTGTTTGAATCAAGCTGCTTTATTTTTAGGTCATTTACATTGTCAATTCTATCTTTTCGAAGCAAATCAATATTCCCGTTTTCATAGCCGATAAGAATGCTCTGGTCATAGCTGTTGTAGCCTATTGCAGAAATAAAATAATCAGACAGGCCATTGACTTTTGAGAGAGTGCGGACTGAGTGGTCAGATTTTTCTATTATTATGAGGCCTAATCGGGTAGCACCTACGATTCTGTCGGGGGTCTCAACTAACTGACTAACCTGGTTATATGCAAAATATGTTTCCCATTCGCCCACTTTAGAGCGGTGGTCTGTTTGAGCGTGCGAAACGAAAGATATAGTGCTTAATAAGAGCACCGTTGCCAGATGTTTCAAGTAGTATTTAATATGGTTTGAATTTATAAGTCTCATAAAATAGTCAGTTCATATACGTAATAGGGTAAAGCTAAAGCTTATTAATAAAGTTTGTCAGTTGCCTGACTGCCAGGCCTCGATGGCTTATACTGTTTTTGGTGGCAGAATCCATTTCAGCAAAAGAAAGATTATAACCATCCGGTTTGAAAATGGGGTCATAACCAAAGCCTTCTTTGCCTGAAGGACTGTCTGTTATTGTACCGTTTATTACTCCTTCAAAGGCATACTCTTTCCCATTGTAAATAAGTGATATAACAGTTCTGAATCTCGCCTTTCTGTTAGTTACTCCATCAAGTTCTTTTAATAGCTTCCTGATATTATCTTCGCTTCTTTTCCCTTCACCGGCATAGCGTGCCGACATAACTCCCGGGGCACCGCCGAGCGCTTCTACCTCCAGGCCGGTATCGTCGGCTATTGTATTCAACTTGAATAAGGAATATACCGTACGGGCTTTGATAAACGCATTTTCCATTAAGTCTTTCCCTGTTTCCTCAATCTCATCCAGATAGTTGAAATCTGCCAGGGAAACTAATTCGACCCCGGCCGGCAGCAGCTGTCTGAGTTCGCTTATCTTGTGTGTATTATGAGAGGCAAATAATATTTTCATCAGCGTGTTGAATAGTTTGACAACTTGTCTTGTTTGCTTGATTAACCGGAAAGATAAGTTTTTATTGCGAAAATAGGAAAAAGTTTAGACACTGAGCTCAGGCTGAAAAATATCCTTTGGTTTATGGCCGCAGTTGAAAAGTAAAAAGCCCTTTTGAACAATTCAAGAGGGCTTTTACTAGTGATTTATCAAGGCTGTTTTATAAACTTCCGTAACCGTATTTCATAAGGTCAGTACGCGGGTTGATTACCATAACAGGGATTTTTGCACTGTTGGCTATCATGTACTGCTCCTGAGCTCCCAAAACGTAGTCATGGAAAGCGATATCCCTTGTAGTCATTATAATTATTATGTCGGCTTCTCGTTCTTTGGCAAACTCTATGGTTTCCTGACTAAATGAAGATTCGTTTTTAGAGAGAACCAACTCATAATCAATATTTTTCTCTTCCATAAATGTCTTACAGAAAACCAGGTTGGCTTTTGTCCTGGGATCAACAACGCCCTCTTTGGAAGTTGCCGAGAAGAGGAGAGTTTTGGAAGGGAAATATTTCGACATTAATTGAACGTATTTCAACTTCTCCTTATTTTCGGTCTTAAAATCGACCGGAAATACCAGCTTTATTGCATTTCCTTTAACTTTCGGCGGATCCTGAATCACCAAAAAAGGAATTTTAGAACCTACAATAACTTTCAGAGCCCAGCTGCCGGTAACTTTCTGTAATCCTTTCATTCCATGAGTCCCCATAACAATCATTGTCGCGTCAATTTCGTGGGCAACCTGATTAATTGTTTTGAAGATAGTACCTTCTTTGATAAGACCTACGGGCTTGACATTGTAGATTTCGTGGATTTTTTGAACCTCAGCCTCAAGCTGTTGTTCCATTTCTTTCTTTTCCGATTCCTTTTTTACAATATGCAGGAGGGTTACTCCAGTATTGAAGCTCTTTGATAGGTTAACCGCATGAGCAACAGCATTCATGGCCACTTCAGTGAAGTCGTAAGGAACTATGATGCTATGATTTAGGGAGTCCATAGTTTATAATCTGAGTTTATTACAGGTATTAAATATAGCTATATAAATCTAATAAACATATTCATAATAAGGAAAAATAAAAATTATAGCAAAACTAACATTGTTTTATCAAAAAAGAATAAAAAAATGGAAAAAATATGCTCTTAGCGCTAAGCTCAGAGAGCTGAGCTGTTTTTTAAGGCCTTCCGGGGCTGTTGTCAACCCTACTCCGATATTAATATCTCATATTTCAATGTCGTGTAGTTAAGTAGCCATCCCATTGGCTTTATGATGCCTGGAAGCGCCGAAGGCGTTGGATTTTCATAACCTTAGGTCTTCGACCTAAGGTGGCAACCCCACCCCGTATCCTCTGCCTGAATTGTAAATCGACGAAGTCGATTTACAATTCAGGCAGAGAGGTATTGGGAAGCTTCTAACCGCAGGTCGTTGCCCTGCGGTTATGAAAGTACTGACTTTTCAAGTCAGGTAAGATGCTTGAATTACAAATAGCAACCCTTCTGAATTAAGCGATGCGAGTTTTTCAGCAGACCTTAATTAGGCTCTTATTTCTCATCGTTGAGGTCGCTATTAATAAAAAATCATACAGGAAAATAGCAGTAAAAACACCGATTTGACAAAAAAATACCACATTTAGCAAAGTTTTTTTGTAATAATGTTTACTTTTATGACAAAATTCATACATTTGCATTGTAGAAACAAAAACATTTTGAATTATGTCACTTTTTGCATCTCTCCTTCTCGTAGTCGTTATTATTCTCGTGGTGAACCATAAGAAGTGAGATTGGTATGTAAAGAGTTAATATAAATAAAAACTTAAAAAGCCCCTCTCACTTAATGGTGAGAGGGGTTTTTGATTAATAAGAGCTTTAAAAATTTTAATAATATCAAGGATGAAGATTCCATTAAGAAGCAACACTACAACTCAGGGACGCCGCATGGCCGGAGCCAGAAGTCTATGGCGGGCAAATGGCATGAAGGATGAACAAATGGGCAGACCTTTAATTGCCGTTGTCAACTCTTTCACTCAGTTTGTACCGGGTCATGCACATCTGCACCAGATTGGCCAGGATGTTAAAAAGATGATTGAGAAACAGGGCTGTTTTGCCGCTGAATTCAATACAATAGCGATTGATGACGGTATTGCAATGGGACACGATGGCATGCTTTACTCACTGCCCTCGCGCGACCTGATTGCTGACAGTGTTGAATATATGGTTAATGCCCACCAGGCAGACGCAATGATTTGCATAAGCAATTGCGACAAGATAACTCCAGGTATGTTGATGGCTGCTATGCGCCTGAATATTCCTGCTGTATTCGTCTCGGGCGGGCCAATGGAAGCCGGAAAGCACGAGGGTCGCTCGCTCGACCTGGTTGACTCGATGGTGCTTGCTGCCGATGATTCTGTTGACGACGACTACCTCTTAGGCGTTGAGCAGAATGCCTGTCCTACCTGCGGCTCATGCTCCGGTATGTTTACGGCTAACTCTATGAACTGCCTGAACGAGGCGCTGGGCTTGGCTCTTCCCGGCAATGGTACTGTAGTAGCTACGCATGTTATGCGCAAAGAACTTTTTGAGGAGGCTGCCAACAGGATAGTGCAACTTGCCTACCAATATTACCAGGATGGCGACTCTTCAATCTTGCCGCGAAGCATTGCCACCAAGGCTGCCTTTATGAATGCCATGACCCTGGATATCGCCATGGGCGGCTCAACCAATACCGTGCTTCACCTTTTGGCAATTGCTCACGAGGCTAAGGTGGATTTTAGCATGAAGGATATTGACGCTCTATCACGCAAAGTCCCGGTTCTTTGCAAAGTTGCCCCCAACCACGATGTCTATCATGTTGAAGATGTTAACCGCGCGGGGGGAATACTGGGTATTTTGGCTGAACTAAACCGCGGGGGACTTATAGACCCGACAGTTGGGCGTATAGACTATCCCACTCTCGGTGATGCCATTGCCGACTACGATGTAGTCGGCCAAAAAGCTTTGCCCAGGGCTACAGAACTCTATAGCAGCGCACCCGGAGGCTTTGTGAATCTGGTTTTGGCATCACAAAAAGCCAGATATAGCACTCTTGACCTGGATCGCAAGCAAGGCTGCATACGTGATATTGAGCATGCTTATTTTAAAGACGGCGGACTGGCAGTACTCTTTGGCAATATTGCCCCCAAGGGCTCTATTGTTAAAACGGCCGGTGTTGACCCCTCCATTTTCAAGTTTAAAGGCATAGCCAAAGTATATGAATCGCAAGACGACGCCAGCGAAGGCATCCTATCAGGTGAAGTAAAAGAAGGCATGGTGGTATTTATTAGATATGAAGGGCCCAAGGGCGGACCCGGAATGCAGGAGATGCTCTACCCTACTTCTTATCTGAAATCTCGCAATTTAGGCCAGAAGTGCGCCTTGGTAACCGACGGTCGCTTTTCAGGAGGAACCTCCGGGCTTTCGATAGGTCACGTTTCACCTGAAGCAGCTGCAGGAGGCAATATAGCCATTATTGAAGATGGCGATAAGGTCGAAATTGACATACCCGGCCGTACTATTAATATAATGGTAAGCGATGGAGTTATAAAAGAGCGTTTGGCACGTGAGAAGGCAAAAGATAAAGATGCCTTCAAACCAAAACAGCGTTCGCGTGTTATTTCAAAAGCGCTAAGAGCTTATGCAGGGATGGTTACCTCGGCCGACCGGGGCGCTGTCCGAATTTTGCCCGATGAGTTAGAATAAATTTTAATATTGTACATCCACCTTTTAAGCAAGATATTATGGACACACAATCCCAAACAGCGATTAAAGGAAAAATCCGGACTCCGGTTCGTATGACCGGAGCAGAAGCAGTTGTAAAATCGCTTCAGAACGAGGGAGTTAACCTTATCTTTGGTTATCCCGGAGGAGCAATAATGCCGGTGTATGACGCACTATATTCGGTTCAAAAAGAGTTGCATCACGTGTTGGTGCGCCACGAACAGGGAGCCGTACATGCAGCTCAAGGCTATGCACGTGTCAGCGGTAAGGTAGGAGTTGCTATTGTTACTTCCGGCCCCGGTGCCACTAACGCCGTAACAGGTATTGCCGACGCTTTGATTGATTCAACGCCTCTGGTGGTAATAAGCGGACAGGTCGGCTCAGCCCTTCTGGGCACGGATGCTTTTCAGGAGACCGACGTGGTTGGTGTAACACAACCAATTACAAAGTGGAACTTCCAGGTTAAAAAAGCTGAGGATATTCCCTATGCAATTGCGCGCGCTTTTTATATCGCCCGCAGCGGACGTCCGGGCCCTGTCTTACTTGATATAACCAAAGACGCCCAATTTGCCTCTTTTGACTATGTATATGAGCCGGTTAACTATATCCGCGCATACAAGCCTATTCCTGATGTTGAGCAAGAGCAGATTGTAGCTGCCGCCCAACTTATCAACCTTTCAAAAAAGCCTTTGGCATTAATTGGTCAAGGCGTTATCCTGGGAGGCGCCGAGCAGGAGCTGAGAGAATTTCTGGAAAAATCGGGGATTCCCGCTGCATGGACTTTGCTTGGCTTATCGGCTCTTCCCTCAGACCATCCGCTAAACGTTGGGATGCTTGGGATGCATGGCAATTACGGCCCCAATATCAAAACCAATGAAGCCGACCTGATTATAGCTATCGGTATGCGTTTTGATGACAGGGTAACGGGTGATTTGAAGACTTATGCCCAAAAGGCAAAGGTTATACACCTGGAAATTGATGCTGCCGAGATTAACAAAAACGTACATGCTGACGTTCCCGTTTTGGGAGATGTCAAAGAAACGCTTCCTCTGCTGACGCAAAAGATTAGCCCTAACAGCTTCCCCGAATGGCTTGAAGAGTTTAAGGCCTGCTACAGAATAGAACACGACCGTATTATAAAGAATCAGCTTGCCCCACTAAAGCCCGGTCTGACCATGGGTGAAGTTGTTGACAGGGTATCGACCGCTTTTGGCGATGATGCAATTATGGTGACCGACGTAGGTCAGCATCAGATGATGGCAAGCCGATATTTCAGGTTTAAGCAATCTCGAAGCGTGGTTACCTCGGGCGGCCTTGGCACAATGGGCTTTGGTTTGCCTGCTGCCATGGGAGCAAAATTGGGAGCCCCCGATCGTCAGGTTTGCCTATTTGTTGGTGATGGAGGCTTGCAAATGACCATTCAGGAGTTGGGCACTATATTTCAGACCAAAATTCCGGTCAAGATAGTGCTGTTAAATAACAACTTCCTGGGAATGGTGAGGCAGTGGCAAGAGCTGTTCTTCGACAGCCGCTATGCTTCAACAGAGCTTATTAACCCTGATTTTCAGATGATATCTAAGGGATATCATATTGAAGCGGAAAAGGTTAGCGAGCGCGAAGATCTGGATGCAGCCATTCAGCGAATGGTGAACCATGATGGCGCTTTTCTGTTAGAAGTAGTGGTTGAAAAAGAGGGTAATGTATTCCCAATGGTTCCATCAGGAGCCTCGGTATCTGATATCCGTTTGGAGTAGAAGTTTTCGAACAAAGTATTAATGTTAAGAGCTATGCGAATGAAACAGGAATTCACCATCAGTATATTTTCGGAAAATCACGTCGGGATTCTTACGCGAATCACCAATGTGTTTACACGACGCAATCTCAATATCGAGAGTTTGACCACTTCTATGTCGGCGCTTCCCGACGTTCATAAATTTACGATAGTGGTTTACAGCACCCGCGATGAGATAGAAAAGGTAAGCAAGCAAATCGAAAAGGGCATTGACGTTATCAAAGCCTTTGTCCTTACCGAAGATGAAATAATACATCAGGAAGTGGCACTTTACAAAGTTCCTACCAAGACGCTGCTCGAAGGAAATGAGATTGAAAAACTGGTGCGGGAGTATGGTGCACGTATTTTGGAGGTGACAAAAGAATATACAGTAATCGAGAAGACTGGCCATCAGAATGAGACACAAGAGCTTTTCGACAAGATGGATAAGTACGGAGTGGTGCAGTTTACACGCTCGGGACGAATCTCAGTAACGAAGTCGAAAGACGAACTTCTGGATAATTATCTTCGCAATTTGGAGAGTAAAAAGAATGGATTAACGGCTAATTAGCATATTAAAAATTTCACTATATCTAATACAATTAACACAAAACTATTATGGCTAAGATTAATTTCGGGGGTACCGAAGAAAATGTAGTTACCAGGGACGAGTTTCCATTGGAAAAAGCACGCACAGTGCTAAAAGATGAAGTTATCGCTGTTATCGGGTACGGAGTTCAAGGTCCCGGTCAGGCTCTGAATTTGAAAGACAATGGATTCAATGTTATTGTTGGTCAGCGCAAAGATTCCAAAACATGGGATAAAGCTGTTGCCGACGGCTGGATTCCGGGCAAGACTCTCTTCCCTATCGAAGAGGCTTTGGATAAAGGCACAATAATTCAGTACCTTTTGTCTGACGCCGGACAAATCAGCGTATGGCCTACTGTTCAGAAATATCTGAAACCGGGCAAAGCACTTTATTTTTCTCATGGATTTGGAATTACCTACAAGGAACGCACAGGAATTGTTCCTCCAAAAGATGTTGACGTAATTCTTATTGCTCCCAAAGGTTCAGGTACAAGCCTTCGTCGTATGTTCCTTGAAGGAAGAGGCTTGAATTCGAGCTACGCTATCTTCCAGGATGCTACCGGAAAAGCTAAGGATAGAGTTATTGCTCTGGGTATTGGTGTGGGTAGTGGCTACCTCTTCGAGACCACCTTCCAGCGTGAAGTATATAGTGACCTTACAGGTGAGCGCGGAACATTAATGGGAGCTATCCAGGGTATTTTTGCCGCCCAGTATGAAGTGTTGAGAAAGAACGGCCACAGTCCTTCTGAAGCCTTCAACGAAACAGTTGAAGAATTGACTCAAAGTTTGATGCCCTTAGTTGCTGAAAACGGAATGGACTGGATGTATGCCAACTGCTCAACAACTGCTCAACGCGGGGCTTTAGACTGGTGGAAGAAATTCCGCGACGCTACGCTTCCGGTATTTAACGAGCTTTATAGTGAAGTTGCTAAAGGCAATGAAGCACAACGTTCGATCGATTCAAACAGCCAGCCCGACTATCGTCAAAAGCTTGAAGTTGAGCTTAAAGAGCTGCGCGACTCAGAGATGTGGCAGGCAGGTGCTGCCGTACGCAACTTACGTCCCGAGAACGACAAGTAATTAAATTATAAAGACTTAGACTCCTACAATGGAGGAGTCTAAGTCTTAACTCTCACCAAAAATAAACAACCCGGAAATCACCGGACAAACCAGAAAAAGATGAGTAACAGAATCTATATTTTCGACACCACACTTAGGGACGGCGAACAGGTCCCGGGCAGCCAGCTTAATACTATTGAGAAAATTGAAATAGCAAGGCAGCTCGAAAAGCTCGGTGTGGATATTATAGAAGCCGGCTTTCCGGTCTCCAGTCCCGGTGACTTTAATTCGGTAGTGGAGATCTCTAAAGCGGTTTCCAATCCCACCATCTGCGCCTTAACACGTGCAGTTAAAAAAGACATTGAAGTAGCTGCCGACGCCCTCAAATATGCCAAAAGAGCGCGTATCCACACAGGCATAGGCACCTCACCCTATCATATTTTCAATAAGCTGAATTCAAATCCCGAGGCAATAATTGAGAGAGCTATTGAGGCTGTTAGCTATGCCCGCAAATTTGTTGAAGATGTTGAATTTTATGCTGAAGATGCAGGCCGCTCAGATAATGAATACCTGGCTCGTGTAATTGAAGCAGTTATTAAGGCAGGGGCTACGGTTGTCAATATCCCCGACACCACAGGCTATTGCCTGCCTGCCGAATACGGTGCGAAGATTGCCTATCTGGTAAATAATGTTCCCAACATAGACAAGGCCATTATTGCCACTCACTGCCACAATGATTTGGGCATGGCTACTGCCAACACCATTTCCGGCATTCTAAACGGTGCACGTCAGGTGGAAGTTACCATGAACGGAATTGGCGAAAGAGCCGGCAACACCGCCCTGGAAGAAGTTGTTATGACGCTTCGCTGTCATAAGGATTTGCAATTTGATACAGGCATCGATTCCAAGCAAATTACTAAAACCAGCAGGCTGGTATCCACGCTTATGCGCATGCCTATACAGCCCAATAAGGCAATTGTAGGACGTAACGCCTTTGCTCACTCCTCTGGAATTCACCAGGACGGAGTTCTGAAAAACCGCGAGAACTACGAAATTATCGACCCCGTAGAGGTTGGTATAAAGGAGTCTTCAATAGTATTGACAGCCCGCAGCGGACGTGCTGCATTAAAACACAGACTAAGCGTTTTGGGCTACGAACTGGAGCCTGCCGAAGTGGACGCCGTATATCAGAAGTTCCTCGACCTGGCAGATAAGAAAAAAGATATTTCGGATGAAGACCTTGAAATACTTGCAGGACGCGACAAGGGCTCTGAAGCTAAGCCAATAAAGTTGGTTTCGCTACAGGTTATGTGCGGAAAATCAACAATACCAACAGCTACTGTTCAGGTGGCATTCAACGGCGACACCTTTACCGAAACGGCATCGGGCAACGGCCCTATCGACGCGGCCTTTACTGCGGTCAAGGCTCTGGTTAAGCGAAGAGTACGACTTGAAGAGTTCCTTATTCAGGCTATCACCCGCGGAAGCGACGACCTTGGAAAGGTTCATGTTCAGGTAGAGCATAAAGGCATGATTTATTACGGATTCGCCGCTCACACCGATATCGTAACAGCTTCGGTAGAAGCCTTCCTTGACGCCTTAGGAAAAATACAATAAGCAGATATTTAAACTATAAGTAACCATTAAAAATTAAGCACCTTGGCTGGAAAAACACTTTTCGACAAAATCTGGGAAAAACATGTTGTTGACAACGTAGAAGGAGGTCCCAGTGTACTTTACATAGATCGTCACCTTATACATGAGGTAACAAGCCCTCAGGCCTTTGCAGGTCTAAAGGCAAGGGGTATAAAAGTGCGTCGTCCGGATAAAACCGTGGCCACCCCCGATCATAATATCCCTACCATTGATCAGCATCTGCCTATCCATGATGAGCTGAGCCGTTTTCAGGTCAACAAACTGAAAGAAAACTGCGAGGAGCATAATATCCCTATGTATGGTCTGAATCATCCCTTCAACGGGATAGTTCACGTAATAGGTCCTGAACTGGGTCTTACCCGTCCGGGAATGACCATAGTTTGCGGCGATAGCCACACTTCAACTCACGGAGCCTTTGGAAGCATAGCCTTTGGAATTGGCACCAGCGAGGTAGAGATGGTATTGGCCACTCAATGCCTTATGCAATCGCGCCCCAAAACTATGCGCATAAATATTGAGGGAGAACTCAAAAAAGGCGTTACTGCAAAAGATATAGTCCTTTACATTATCTCGCAGATATCGACAGGAGGCGCAACAGGCTATTTTGTTGAGTTTGCCGGGTCTGCTATTCGCAGCTTGTCAATGGAAGGACGTATGACCATCTGTAATATGAGTATTGAGATGGGAGCTCGCGGCGGCATGATCGCGCCCGATGAAACCACTATTGAATACGTAAAGGGTCGGGAGTTCTCTCCTGTAGGCGAAGAATGGGACAGACTGGTTGCCGAATGGCGTCAGCTTCCAAGCGATGCCGATGCTAAGTTTGATAAGGAACTCACTTTTAAAGCTGCGGATATTGAGCCTATGATTACCTACGGAACAAATCCCGGGATGGGAATAGGTATCACTCAGCGCATTCCAAAGGTTGAAGACCTTGACAAAGCATCACAGACAAGCTTCAGCAAGTCCTTGCAATATATGGGCTACAAGCCCGATGAGCCAATGATTGGAAAGAAAGTTGACTATGTATTTGTTGGTAGCTGCACCAACGGGCGGATAGAAGATTTGCGAGCTTTTGCCAATTTTATTAAAGGAAAGAAAAAGGCTGATAATATAACTGCCTGGGTTGTGCCGGGAAGCAAGCAGGTTGAAAAGCAAGCTATAGAGGAAGGAATACGTGACATCCTTGAGGCAGCAGGGGTTAGTCTGCGGCAGCCCGGATGCTCAGCTTGCCTGGCTATGAATGACGACAAAATTCCGGAAGGAAAATATGCCGTATCAACTTCCAACCGCAACTTTGAAGGACGGCAGGGGCCGGGCGCACGCACTTTGCTTGCCAGTCCGCTCACAGCAGCTGCAACCCTAATAAACGGTGTGATAACCGACCCGCGCACAATGCTTTAAGGCATTGTGCTAAATCGAATATTGAATCCTTTCCCTTCATTTTAAAGAAGGGCATCAACTCATTATCAGTCAATTAAATAAAAAAGATAACAATGCCAATAGAGAAATTTGTAACATTGGAGAGTCCGGCAGTGCCACTGCCAATTGAGAATGTTGATACCGACCAGATAATACCCGCTCGTTTCCTGAAAGCCACCACACGAGATGGTTTTGGCGACAATTTGTTTTGCGACTGGCGCTATGAAAAGGATGGCCGTCCAAAGGCCGACTTTGTCCTAAACAATCCTACTTATTCAGGAAAGATTTTGGTAGCCGGAAAGAACTTCGGAAGCGGGTCAAGTCGTGAACATGCAGCATGGGCCATTGGCGGCTACGGCTTTAAAGCAGTAGTTTCCAGCTTTTTTGCTGATATCTTCAAGAATAACGCTCTTAATAACGGCATCTTACCGGTTCAGATAAGCGATGCCTTCCTGGCTAAACTTTTTGAAGCAATAGAGGCCGACCCAAAAGTTATTATCAAGGTAGATCTGGAAAACCAGACGATTTCAGTTCCTTCATCAAATATCTCGGAGAAGTTTGATATCAATCCTTATAAAAAGAAATGCCTGATCAACGGCTACGATGATATCGACTATCTCTTGAGCATAACTGATGAAATAAACCAGTGGGAGGCCTCGGCCTCAAATTAATTATCAAAACAGCTGTTGATGAGCCTTATAGAAGTAATGGACACCACCCTTCGGGATGGCGAACAAACCACAGGAGTATCCTTCAGTGAAGCTGAAAAACTTGCCATAGCGCGCCTGCTGCTCGACGAGCTGAAGGTTAATCGCATCGAGGTGGCCTCGGCGCGCGTGTCGGACGGAGAATTTCGGTCTGTGAAGCGAATTACCGAATGGGCTGCAAAAAACGGCTGTCTTGATAGGGTTGAGATTCTGGGCTTTGTAGATGGTAACACTTCGCTCGACTGGATTGAAAGTGCCGGTGGCAAGGTTTTGAACTTGCTAACCAAAGGATCATTGAAGCATGTTAGCGGCCAGCTCCGAAAAACGCCCGATCAACATTGGGCTGACATAGAAGCCGTACTAAAGGAAGCTGCCGGGCGCGGCATCTCTGTAAATGTTTACCTCGAAGATTGGTCAAACGGGATGTTCAGCTCGCGCGATTATGTGTTTTATATGCTTGATCACTTGAGCAAAACAGCTGTCAAACGCATAATGCTGCCCGACACTCTGGGGATTCTAAATCCCGACCAGGCCTTCGAAGCTTGTCGTGCAATGACTGAGCGTTACCCCGACATTCATTTTGATTTTCATGCCCACAACGATTACGACTTTTCAGTAGCCAATGTGTATATGGCACTTAAAGCGGGAGTTAAAGGAGTTCATACTACCGTCAACGGCTTGGGTGAACGTGCCGGCAACGCCCCACTGGCGAGCGTATTGGGCATGATGAATGACCATTTGAAACTTGCAAATTCCCTTAATGAGGAAAAACTTACACATGTTTCAAAAATGGTAGAATCGTTTAGCGGCATACGCATCCCGGGCAACAAGCCCCTGACCGGCGAATATGTCTTCACACAGTGCAGTGGTGTTCACGCCGATGGCGATAACAAAGATAATTTATATTTTAACCAGCTGATGCCTGAACGCTTCGGCCGGGTGCGTCGCTATGCCCTTGGGAAAACATCCGGAAAGGCCAATATCCTTAAAAACCTCGAAGAGCTTGGTATAGAACTGACTCCTGAGGATATGAAAAAGGTTACAAAGCGCGTAATTGAGCTGGGCGACAAAAAGGAATCGGTCTCAACCGAAGATTTGCCTTATATTATATCTGACGTCCTGAAGAACAGCAGCAATGACGACAATATCAAGTTGTTGAACTACAGCCTCAGCCTGGTAAGGAAAATGAAGCCTGTGGCAAGTATCCGGATTCAGATTTATGATGAGACTTACTTCGAGAGCTCCATAGGCGACGGCCAGTATGACGCCTTTATGAAAGCCCTTTGGAAAATTTACGAGCGCCTTAATAAGGAGCATCCACTGCTGACCGACTACTGGGTGTCGATTCCTCCCGGAGGAAAAACCGATGCACTGGTTGAGACAGTCATCACCTGGGAGTTTAGAGGCCACGAGTTTAAAACCCGCGGACTTGATGCCGACCAGACGGAAGCTGCCATCAAAGCAACCCTGAAGATGCTCAACCTGATAGAAAGTGACGACCTGAGATTTAAAATTTTATAAAATAATAAATAAATGAAATTGAATATTGCAGTATTGGCCGGCGACGGAATAGGCCCGGAAATAATTGAGCAAGCCATTAAGGTGGTCAATGCCGTTTGTGAGAAAAAAGGCCACGAAGTAAAATACACCGAGGCTATAACCGGAGCCGCAGCTATTGATGCTGTTGGCGACCCCTACCCGGAAGCAACTCATAAAATATGCATGGAATCCGACGCGGTGCTTTTTGGCGCTATCGGACATCCAAAATTTGACAATGACCCAACAGCAAAGGTTAGGCCCGAACAGGGTCTGCTTCGCATGCGCAAGCAGCTTGGCCTTTATGCAAACATTCGCCCGGTAGAGACTTTCCCCTCCTTGCTTCACAAATCACCTCTTCGCAGGGAATTGGTTGAAGGTGCCAACTTTATTTGTATCCGCGAACTGACGGGAGGAATTTATTTCGGCGAAAAAGGACGCACTGACAATGGCAACAGCGCCTTCGACAACTGTGTTTACTCACGCGAAGAGATTGAAAGAATCCTGAAGCTGGCCTATGATTATGCTATGAAACGCAATAAGAAACTTACTGTAGTTGATAAGGCCAACGTGCTTGAAACTTCGCGTCTGTGGCGCCAGATAGCCCAGGAGCTCGCACCCAAATATCCCGAAGTTGATACTCAATACATGTTTGTTGACAACGCCGCTATGCAGATTATTCAGTGGCCTAAAAACTTTGACGTAATGGTTACTGAAAATATGTTTGGCGATATATTAACCGATGAAGCTTCTGTTATTACAGGTTCGCTGGGACTGCTTCCATCGGCATCTATAGGGCTGCATACCAGCGTGTTTGAGCCAATTCACGGTTCCTACCCGCAGGCAGCAGGCAAAAATATCGCCAACCCTATTGCTACAGTTCTTTCGGCAGCACTGATGTTCGAGTACGCTTTTGCACTTAACGAGGAAGCCGAAATGATACGAAAAGCTGTAAACGCCTCACTTGAACAAAACTATGTAACCGAAGATATTGATAAGAGCAATGCTAAAAAAACATCTGAAGTAGGAGATTGGCTCGCCAACTATATCCGCAAAAATTTATAGATGCTACATACAAGCTTGCATACAAAACTCTCATTGGATGCTGATCAGATTGATAGCAGAAACAAACAAGTTTTAAAAGCCGTCGCCCACGTTTGGGTGACGGCTTTTGCTTTTTGTTTTCTACCCAAAATGCAGAAACCAAATCCTCTGTGTATTAACAAGGATGCAATTTTTATTAGAGCGTTGCGTTTCAACTATGCTTGAAAAATTAAAATATCTATCTTTGAAGGATTAAACAGGCCTCTTATGATTCGGAAGATCGCATTTTTGCTTTTCGTAACACTGCTTGTCTCTTGTGGGGAAAAAGAGCAGCAAGCACCCTTGTCGGGTGTTATGTGGGGCGGCGAAGGCAACAGGATTATTATCATGCCTGCCTCGGGCGAAGGCTTCCGCGACACTCTGCTTATCGACAACCACGGTATGTTTGCCTGGACGCCCGACACGGTAATTCCGGGATTTTATATCCTGGAAAAAAGCCCCAACAATCATCTTGTGCTGGTAATGGAGAGCAATCGTCCTGTAAGCATTGACGCTCAATATATAAGCTTTCCGAAAAACTGTAAAGTAACAGGTTCGGACAACTATCTGGATTTTTATCAAATTGAAACGCTAAGCAAGAAGTGGCAAAAGGCGATGCAGACAAGCACTTCGACAACGATGGATTCGCTATGGAAACCAACCGCTCAGGCCGTTGACGAGCTCAAACAGACTTTGGATTCTATTACTCAGATATATAGGGAGGAAATAGTTCAGATTTCTGATGAGCCCTTGGTAAGGATGTTTGGGCTTCTGCAAACAGCCGGCAACAAGCGGCTGTTTGATCCATGGGCACATAAAGAGCTGTACTTCGCGGCCGATTCGACGCTTGAGCCCTTCAGCCATCTCCGGGAAGTGAAAATGTTCAGGCGCGAAGCAGAAGTCTTATATAACAAACACCTGCTGTTTAACAAGCTGCAACCCGGCACTCAGTTTCCTGAAATTATACTGTCTGTCATGGGGCAGGATACGCTTTCTACAAGCGATTTTTTAGGCTCCCCGCTTTATATAGAATTATACGAACCCGACAAGGAAGATCAGGCTGCCATCCATCAAAAAGCCCTCGAAAAAGTAAACAGCTTTCAATGGAGAGGTATGAAAGCGGCCTTTCTCTTACTTGATTCAATCACTTTACCGGAAAGTAAGCGTGGCTTTAACTCAATGAACTTAAGTGATGGCTTATCACCTGAAATTATGGAGCAGCTGGGTGTTGTATCTTTGCCAGCAAATTTTATCCTAAGTGATTCAGGCATAATCGCAGGAAAAAACCTATGGGACAAAAAGCTACAAGAGCTAATGGAACTTTTAGTAAAAAAATAAGCTTACCTTTGCAGACTCATATAACTAACAATTTAACACGCGTAAGTGCAATGAGGCAAATATTAGTCTTTTTACTGGCTCTTATGATAATAGCCGGTTGTTCTGTTAAAGAATCATTTAATTTAAAAGGCCATGTTGAAGATGCCCCCGGTGAGCAGCTATTCTTATACAGAATGGATTTGGATGCTGAGGTATTATTAGACAGCACTGTGATTAAGAGCAACGGCACTTTCAAGTTTAAACAGCCGCGACTTAGCGAGCCAAGCTTCCTGAAACTCTCGCTTACTCCTTCTAAATTTATCACCCTGCTGGCTGATAGCACGGAGACTATTGAGATAAGCACTAATAAGGATAGTTTTGCATCGGGCTATTCGGTTCGTAATTCGATTGGCTCTAAGCACATCCAACTTCTTAATCAGAATATTATCGCCCTGCGCAAGCAGGTAGATAGTCTGATGACTCTTTATAACTCTCTTCCCGATGAGGAAAAAGCCGGGAAATTGGAACCAATAAGTAATGAGATTATCAGACATATCGACAAGTATAAAGCAGGGGTAGGCTCCTTTGTTATGGATAATCCCCGCTCCTTTGCCAGTTACTATGCACTGCTTCTAACCCTAAGCGATGAGTCTATGGTGATGAACGTGCTCGACAAACAAGACCAGATTTATTTCTCAACAATAGCAACCAGCCTGAACCTTCTGTACCCCGAATCACAACGAGTAAGGCAGTTGTATGATATCGTCCTGAGCGCGAAAACAGAACAACGTCGTGCCCAGATTCTGGACTTTATTAATAACAGCGAAGGCTCGCCATCCCCCGACATTAGTGCGCCCGACCTTAGTGGGGCAAACATAGCCTTGTCATCACTAAGAGGCAAGGTAGTCTTATTGTCTTTCAGTGCCTCGTGGGATCAGGCTTCCGTGAACGAGAATAAGAAACTTTTGCCTATTTATAGTCGCTACAGCAGCAAGGGCTTTGAAGTATATCAGGTTTGCCTGGAGCGGAGTCGCGTTTTATGGGAAAACAGTCTTATCCAACAAGGAATTCCGTGGATTTCTGTTTCCGAACTTCAATATACCAACTCCTACGCAGCCCGTATATATAACGTTCAAAAGATTCCGGCAAACTATCTGCTTGACCGCGAAGGGAATATCGTCGGCAAAGATTTGTTTGGCAGCCTCCTGGAAGAAAAACTGAAAGAGGTTCTTTAGCCTCTTATATAAACTAAAAGCTCTTAGACAAAGGTTGGAATCAGGTAAAAAAATATACTTTGCTTCAGATGTACATCTGGGAGGACCGACAATAAGCGACCACCGAAGCCATGAGAGGCGCTTTGTACGTTGGCTCGACTCAATCAAATCATCAGCATCGGAAATATATCTTATGGGAGACATTTTCGACTTCTGGTTTGAGTACAAAAAAGCAGTCCCAAAAGGCTTTACCCGCTTGTTGGGAAAGCTGGCCGAATTGACAGATGCCGGTATCCCGGTACATTTTTTTACCGGTAATCATGATATCTGGATTTTTGATTATCTACCTGCCGAAACCGGAGTAATAGTTTACCGCGAACCAGTAATACGCGAAATTGACGGGAAGCGCTTTTTCCTTGCACATGGAGATGGGCTTAGCCCCGAAGAAAAATCATATAATCGTTTAAAATCAATTTTTACCAACAAATTTGCCCAAAAACTGTTTCGTATAATACACCCTGATCTCGGAATCTCAATGGCCGGCTTCTGGTCGCGCAAGAGTCGCGAAAAAAACATGGCTGCCGACGGTTCAGTATTTCAGGGTGAGGAGTATGAATGGCTAATATCATGGGCAAATGAACGAATAAAAAAAGAGCATTTCGACTATTTCATATTTGGTCATCGCCATCTTGCCAAAACCTTTCATCTTAGCAAACAAACCAAACTGATCTATCTGGGCGACTGGATTACAAATTTTTCGTATGGCGAATGGGACGGATCAGAATTTCATCTTAAATTTTTTACAGATTAAACCAAAAGAGTAATTAAATGTCTTCACAAAAATCAATTTATGCCGTAATCACAGGGACCGGCAGTTATATACCACCAATTGTGGTCAAAAACAGTGAATTTGAAAATAATGTCTTCATGGATGAGGACGGCTCCATTATAGAAACTCCCGGAAAAGAGATAACGGCGAAGTTTGAGCAGATAACCGATATTATTGAGCGCAGAATAGCTCCCGATAATATTCTTACTTCAGATATGGCAACCATGGCCGCTCAAGAAGCTATTGACGATGCCGGTATCGACAAGGAGACCCTCGACTATATTATTGTGGCTCACAACTTAGGCGATGTTAAAAAGGGAACACTTTTTTCAGATATTATCCCTACTCTTGCTTCAAGGGTAAAGCATAATCTGAACATAAAAAATCCTATGGCAGTTGCCTACGACCTTACCTTTGGCTGCCCCGGATGGACGCAAGCCATGATACAGGCCAACTATTTTATCAAGTCGGGCGATGCAAAAAGAATCCTTGTGATAGGTGCCGATTCCATCTCCCGCATGACGGATCCTCACGATCGCGATATTATGATTTTTGCTGACGGTGCCTCCGCGACCATCCTGGAAGGCGTTGAAAGTGAAGAGCCCGTGGGCATGCTGAAACATTCAGTAAGAACCGACGCCATCGATTACCTGGATCTCCTGCAGATGGGCAATTCCTACAATCCCGAATTGAAGGGCAACTACCTGAAAATGTTGGGTCGTAAGGTTTACAACTATGCCCTGAGCTACGTACCGCTTGTGGCACAAGATTGTCTTAACAAAAACGAAATGCAGCTTAAGGATGTTAGCAAGATCCTGATTCACCAGGCTAATGCCAAAATGGATGAAGCCATTCTAAAGCGTATTTTTCGCCTTTACGGCAAAAAAGAAATGGATAGCAGCGTAATGCCTATGACTATTAGAAATCTGGGCAATAGCAGTGTAGCCACCGTACCCACCCTCTTCGACCTTATTCTGAAAGGAAAATTGGAAGGACATGAACTGAAATCCGGAGATAATGTTATGATGACCTCTGTGGGTGCCGGGATGAATATAAATGCCTTTATGTATAAGATGCCATAGCATAAGCGGGGCTTTAGGTCCTAAGCTCTCCCTTTCCACCTTGCCGGCAGCATCAAGGCGCCAAATGCCGTGAGGCATAATACAAAGGGATATATCATCGAAAAAAGAAGGTGGATGGCAAAAGAATAGGATATTGAGAACAGCCTGCGCCCGGCTTGCAACAGCGAATAATCGGCCAGCAGCTTAAGAGTAAAGGCAACTATCAGTATCCGAAAACAAATGTCCCTGCAAAATGACGCAGGAATCAGTGCAAGCAGCCATAAATTTGCAAATAATACGCTAAGTGCAACTAAGACTGAAAAACTGTCTTTATAGGCGGGACTCTTCCCGCCCCATCTCACTCTCTGCCTGAAAAAGCCGCGAACGGTGCCGGTGACAGGGGTCTGAACCAAGGCTCCCTTGTCGGATACAAAAACTATGCTTTTCTTGAGCTTTTTAAAGGCATGAAGCAGAAACACGTCATCCCCTGAAGCGAACTTAGCCCCATCCATGCATACTGAAGCCTCATCCCAGGCAGCCTTTGTGAAGGCAAGATTCGCAGCGCTGCAAAACACGGGCTTCCCAAGCATCACTGCCCCGGCGCCACTCATCTGCAAGGAATAATAATCTATAGAATCGTAATAAGCAGAAAAAGAGCCGTCCGGAATCATTTTTACCGGCCCTACAAGCATATCAGCACCTGTGCCTTGATACCACAGCGCGAGAGTTTTTAACCAGCTATCGGGAGGAATACAATCAGCATCACTTGTGACTATTAACTCTCCCCTACTCATTTCTATAGCTTCTTTGAGCGCATTCTTTTTACCATGACCTTTCGCGTCAAGCATTATCAGATGGTCGATTGCCTGAGAAGAAAGCAGCTTCTCCGATCCGTCATCTGAATGGTCGTTGACGGCAATAAGCTCAAAACTACCATCAAAAGCCTCCTGACGCCTAATAGCATCGACAAAAGCCGGTAAAAAATCTGCCTCATTCCGATAAGGAACAATAAGGGAAATTTTGGTCTGACGCCCGCCAACTTCATTTAAAGCCCCTTTATGATAGCGCCAGCGCCGGGCAAAAGCACTTATCAACAAAAGATAAAGAAGAAAGAATAAAGCACCCGCGAATAAAAAGATAAGCCATACGATGGGGCAGCCCTCTGTCATTGCGTACGGAGCTTATCTGACAGAAAGTGAAAGTACCCAGTTTTCTGCCTGCAGCTCCGAAAGCAGTTCTTCCTGACGGCGAAGTGCAGTTCTAACCGATGGGTAGCACTCAACGCTAGCCAGATAGCGGCCTTCATAGGGCAAAACAGATGCTGAGCTATAGCCCTTGGCAGCAAGCTCCTGAACTTTCGCGAAAGCCTTGGCTTCATCTTTATAGCTGCCGACAATAACATGATGCTGACGAGTGGAAACCGAAGCTGGATCTTCCATCTTATCCCCCTCAGGCGACACGATTTCAGGCTCAACAGGCAGCAGCGAATCAGAGGGAACAACGGGAACTAAGGCCTGATCCGAGGGTTCTGCAAGCTGCTCTTTTTGAGGCTTGGAGATATATTTTTCTTTAAAGTCGTTAATAACATCGGTGAAAAACCACAAGTAAGCCCCAACGAGCAAAAGCAGCAGTAAAGCCGATAAAGCCACCAAGCCGGCGGATATTTTGCCTCTTTCTTTTACCACAACTTCTATTGTCTTATCATCAAAACTTGACTCAGGGCCTTCCTCCTCCATCTTCGCTTCAGCTTCAAGATCAGGGGTTTCATGGTAAACAGGAAGGGAACCGGTATCCAAATCAAGCAGCTCTGTATCTTCTGTCAAGGCCTCTATATCTGAATCAGAGACACTAATCTTATCTTCAACTTCCCCGGGGCCAACTTCGCTCACAGGCACAGTAGCAGCCTGCTCAAAACGTATAAAACCACTGTCGTCTTTCGAAAAACGACCAATATCTTTAATCACAAAAAAGCCATCATTGTTAAGGGCTTTATTAATATCAGCTACATAGTTCTCGACTTTCTTTTCGGCGGCGGCAGAATCAATACCCTCGACTGAACAAATGTGACTAATAAGCAGGCCGTCATTAAAACTTAAAAAATTATTGAACAGGATATTCTGACCCTTTTCATAAGAAACAATAAATGCACCGAAATTGGGAATAATAATCCGATTATTCTCTTTGATTAATTTCAAAAGATATTTTTCCATATAGTAAAATTTGTAGCCGCAAACATTCAAACTGCTATTAGTCAAAGGACTAACTGGCAGAAGACTAATGTACTGAACCTAAAAACGGGGCAATTTATCCAGTTGTATAAAAATAACTTGTTAAAGATAAACAGTTTTTTAATGAAAAAGCAAAACCGATATGCGAAATTTCCGCATATCGGTTTGAACTATAGAAATAATGCTCTTCTACTTTTGCAAAAGCGCACTCACCTTTTCGAATACCGCCTCTGCTGTAAAGCCGAATTCCTTATCAAGAACTCCGTAAGGAGCCGAGAATCCAAAGTGATTCAAGCCTGCAACTACGCCATCAGCACCAACCAGGCTTTCAAGATTGACGGGAAGACCGGCTGTTAAGCCAAATTTAGCTGTGCCCGGCAAAAGTACCTCATCCTGATATGCCTTAGACTGATTGCGGAAAAGCCCTTCTGAGGGAACTGAAATAATCTGAATTTTCAGACCTTTCTTTTCTCTCAGGAGCTTTGCTCCTTCAACTAAAGTGGCTACCTCCGAGCCGTTGGCTACCAGCACTACATCAATCTTGCCGCTGTCTTTTTCAACAATGTAAGCGCCTTTCTTCGATTGCAAAGCCTTCTGGTATGAACTGCCGGGAAGGTTCTTGATATTTTGACGTGATAGAATCAAGGCAGTAGGAGTCTTGACATTTTCAATGGCCATCTGCCAGGCTACCGTTGTCTCCTCTGCATCAGCAGGGCGGATAACCAACATCCCGTTGTCCCCGCTATGATTCTTAAGTTTCTCCATAAGTCTGATTTGTGCCTCCTGCTCAACCGGCTGGTGGGTAGGCCCGTCTTCTCCTACGCGGAAAGCATCATGAGTCCACACATATTTAACCGGAAGCTGCATCAAAGCAGCCAATCTAACAGCCGGTTTCATATAGTCGCTGAATACAAAGAAGGTTCCGCACACTGGAATTACTCCACCGTGTAAAGCCATACCGTTGGCAATCGCTGCCATGGTAAGCTCGGCAACTCCTGCTTGCAAAAAGGAGCCCGAAAAATCGCCTTTGGTAAATGAGGTAGTCTTATTTAAAAAAGCATCTGTCTTGTCTGAGTTTGCCAGGTCGGCAGACATAACTATCATATTCTCAATCTTACCGGCAAACTCGCCCAAGACTGTTGCCGAAGATGAACGCGAGGCGTTGTCAGCCTTTTGTGATATGCCTGAGAAGTCAAATTCAGGAGCTTTAGCTGAAAAGAAGCTGTTAAACTTCTTTGCCAAAGCAGGATTTTTGGCTTCCCACTCTTTTTGTTCACTCTTCTTTTTTGCAACATATTCTGCCTTTGCAGCATTGGTCTTCTTGTAATAGTCTGCAACATCAGCAAAAATCACAAAAGGATTATTGGCGTCACCGCCTAAATTCTTGATGCTTGACGCAAAATCGGCACCGGCTGCGCTCAATGGCTGACCGTGAGTGCTTACTTTGCGCTCAAAGGATGAACCATCGGCCTTTAATGCGCCCTTGCCCATAATGGTTTTACCAATAATTAAGCTGGGACGATTCTTTTCTGCCTGCGCAGCCTTCAAGGCAGCTCTTATCTCATCGTGGTTGTTGCCATCAATAGTGCTTACAGCCCATCCCCATGCTTCATATTTCTTTGCAGTATCTTCGATGGTAACAGCATTAGTTTCTGTTGACAGCTGAATATCATTGCTGTCGTAGAACATCACCAGATTGCTTAAACCAAGATAACCTGCGATACGACCGGCTCCCTGTGAAATCTCCTCCTGAACACCACCGTCAGAGATAAAAGTATAGGTTTTGTGAGACATCCACTCCCCAAAGCGATGCGCAAGAAAACGCTCGGCTATCGCTGCTCCAACTGCCATTGTGTGACCCTGACCCAAGGGACCCGAGGTGTTCTCTACTCCACGTGCCACATCTACCTCAGGGTGTCCCGGAGTTGGGCTGCCCCACTGGCGAAAATTGGCCAACTCATCCATAGTGTAGGTTCCGCTAAGAGCCAAAACTGAATATAACATCGGCGACATGTGACCGGGATCAAGGAAAAAACGATCCCGATTGACCCAAGTCCTATCATTCGGATCGTAGTTAAGAAACTCGGAAAAAAGTATGTGAACAAAATCAGCACCTCCCATAGCGCCGCCGGGATGACCCGATTTAGCTTTCTCGACCATTGCCGCAGACAAAATCCGAATATTATCCGCTGCCTTCATTGAAATTTCTTTACTCATGATTCCTGCCAATTATTAGATTTATATTAAATAATTTATTCTCTTTACTTGCTCTTCGTCTTGAAAAGCCTCTCTCCATATCGCGAAGCCCGCTTAAACGTACTGATTTACAATGCAGGAAAGACCAGAACACAAAAATAGTGATTTTTTTTTAACCCATCGACCTAATGTCTATTCATCAACCAACAAATATACTTTTTCCAAAAGTATATTTCACTTTTACATCCTATAAATTGAACATCTTTCAGAAGTTATCGTTCTTGTTTAAATTGCACAAAAATATACACAAGCATGAAGATAGTTGCCGACGATAAAATCCCAAACCTAAAAGGTGTTTTCGAGCCTTATGCCAAGGTAGTGTATAAACCGGGAAAGGATATTGTTAAGAGTGATGTTCAAGACGCTGATGTGCTGATTGTCAGAACCCGCACAAAATGCAATGAGGGATTATTGAAGGGTACAAAGGTCAAAATGGTGGCCACAGCGACCATCGGTACTGACCACATGGATCTGGCCTGGCTGGAGAGTGCCGGAATCAAATGGTGCAATGCCCCGGGATGTAATTCAGGCTCGGTGCGTCAATATATCGCTTCGCTGCTCTCCCACCTTATCCTGGGAGGAACTGTGCCTTCTGAGACTACTGTAGGAATTGTGGGCGTAGGTATGGTCGGCTCAAAAATCGAAACCTTAGCCAGGACTCTCGGATTTAAAGTTTTGCTTAATGACCCTCCGCGTCAAAGGCGTGAGGGAGGCACTGGCTTTTGCGATTTGCCGGAGCTGCTCAGGAATTCTGATATTGTCACCTTCCATACTCCTCTCAACAGGGAGGGCCCGGATATCAGCTTCCATCTGCTCAACGGCGACACTCTTTATCAGCTTAAAGAAGGAGCTATTGTTATCAACTCCTCGCGCGGGGAAGTTACCGACACACAGACCATGCTTGAGGGACTGGAAAAGGGAAAGATTTCACGTTTGGCGCTCGATGTTTGGGAAAATGAACCAAATATTGAGCCCGCTCTTCATCAGAAAGTCTGGATAGGAACACCTCATATTGCCGGCTACTCGCTTGATGGCAAGGCCAATGGCACTATTATGACCGTTCACGCGATCGCAGAAGAATTTGGACTTCCCTTGACCCAATGGCAACCCGAATCATTAGCAATGCCGCCATTTCCGCTTATCAAGCTTGCCGGCAACAACGAAGAGCCTTATATTACAGCAGCAAGGGCCATATTAAGCAGCTATAATATTTTGGATGATGACGCACGCTTACGGGCCAAACCCGATGAATTCGAAAAACAACGGGGAGCCTATCCCCTGCGCCGGGAGTTCCATGTCTGGAAGATTGCTCCACACGCCAACAGCTCTGCAGCAGAAATTGCTATACTGAAGAATCTTGGCTTTCAGATAAAATGACAGCAGTATTTGTGTTTATTAGGCATATTGATGATGATACCTTTCCGGTTCTTGATTTCCACCTCAAGGAATTTTCGTTAAGAAAATCCCTTGTAGTGGCGCCCTTTTTTGCTTCTTTTTTCGGCTGGGGAAAAAAAGAAGAAGAAGTGAAATTAAAAAAAATGAAAGAGGGGAAAACTCAAAAAATATAACGAGAAATTACATCAATACCGAGCTGAACACTATCGCGAAACCCCAAATAAAACCCGCGTAAACCTGGGCCGGAGAATGAGCCCCCAAATAGAGCCTTGCAGATGCTACCAGCCCCGAATACAAGAACAGGAGAAATAACATCCCGTTAAGGTCAACGCCATAGCGATAGGTCAAGGCCATAATGGCACCTGTAACGCCACCGATGCCGATAGTGTGAATGCTTATTTTCCAAAACCGCGTGATTATTCCAGCACCCCCAATAGCTATTATTGTAGCAAGCATAAAGCTGATGATAATACCGGTCACGCCTATACGCCTCAATAACATATAACACACAAAATAGAAAAAGCAGGTCAGCAATACCGGAAGCGTCCTTTCACGGGCGCCTTCCATCTGAAAGCTTTTAATCAGGCCAAATTGATACAAAAGTGGAAGCGTAGAGAGCGGAAGTATGGCAGTATTTAATATCACTGTAAGATAAATTACCCGTTTAGCTTCAATAGGGATAAAGGCAATATGCGTTCCTGAATTGAAAATCAGGAAAATTCCCAGGCTTGCCATCAGCATGGGGTGAAACAGGTAGGAAATTATTTGACTTAGTAACTTCATCATAGAATGTTTTAGAGCTTTGTCACTGTTAAAGCTCTTTGCGAAGGCGCGCAACCGGAATATTAAGCTGCTCACGGTATTTTGCAACCGTCCGCCGGGCAATATTATACGACTTCTCCTTCAATATCTGCGCCAGTTTATCGTCGGTAAGAGGCTTCTTCTTGTCCTCACCGGCAATGCACTCTTCCAAAATCTTCTTAATCTCGCGCGTTGACACCTCTTCCCCTGAATCGGTTTGCAAACCCTCAGAAAAGAAATATTTCAACGGGAAAATCCCAAAGTGCGTCTGTATATATTTGCTGTTGGATACCCGCGAAATGGTGGAAATATCCAAATCAGTTTTGTCGGCTATATCCTTCAGTATCATTGGCCTAAGACGCGTCTCATCGCCCTCTATAAAATACTCCTTCTGATACTCAAGTATAGCCTCCATTACAACCATTAGAGTGTTTTGCCGCTGACGAATGGCATCAATAAACCACTTTGCCGAATCAAGCTTTTGCTTGACAAACATCACAGCTTCCTTCTGCTCACGACTCTGGTTCTTTTTATTTGATTGATAATCGCTAAGCATATCGGAGTAAGTGCTGCTAACGCGCAGCTCCGGAACGTTTCGCGAATTAAGCTCCAGGAGAAACTCGCCGTCCTCAATCTCAAGTATAAAGTCAGGAATAATATGCTGAACAGTCCTGCTCATCGGACTGCTTAACGATCCCCCCGGCTTGGGATTAAGCTTTAGAATCTCGTCGATGGCGTCTTTTAAATCATCATCATCCAGTTGCATACGCTTGGCTATCTTCTCGTAATGCTTGCGGGTAAACTCCTCAAAATAATCCTTAAGTATCTCCAAAGCATTGTCGGAGGCCACTGTCTCTCCTTTTTTTCTATCCATCTGGAGAATCAGGCACTCGCGCAGGTCGCGAGCCCCGACACCTGCGGGATCGAAATCCTGAATCACTCTAAGTACTTCAAGCGCTTCCTTTTCGTCAACTTCCAGGTTCTGTGAAAAAGCTATATCATCAACAATCTCATCAATTTCTCGTCGCAGATATCCATCCTCATCGATATTGCCAATAATATATTCGGCAATTGCCAACTGCCGGTCTGTCATTACCTGCAAACCCAGCTGACTAACAAGCTGTTCATGAAAGGTCGAAGCACTTGAAAAAGGAATATCGTCATGCTTGTCATCTTTCGAGTAGTTCTTTGCCTGAAGCTTGTAGGCCGGAATTTCATCATCATGGATATAATCTTCTATTGACAATTCGTCCTTCTCGATGTCGCTCTCCGGTGTGTCGGCCTCTTCGCCATAATCATCATCATAATCCTGAGTTTCGCTTCCATATTCAAGCACGGGATTTTCCTCCAGCTCTTCCTTGATACGCTGTTCAAGCTGAGCCGTAGGAATCTCCAGAAGCTTAATCACCTGAATCTGCAAAGGCGATAGCTTTTGAAGCATCTTTTGTTGTAAACTCTGTTTCAACATAATATTATCCCGTTTCTTTTGGTGTGCCATCACACCAATAACAAAAATACTCTATTTTCCTTAATATTGAAATTAGTGAGCTAAACCAAAGCTCAGAATTTAACAAATAACTCAAATCGTCATGCAAAAAAAATAATAATCCTTTAACACTAACACAATAGGGCCTTTGAAAAGCCCGGCCTACATAGGGTCAACATCAGCGGCTATTACTACATATCGCCACGGCTGATGTGACAGTTCCGTTGGCGCGAGTTTGCAACTCGTGCCCACTTCGCCCTCTACCGCAAGAGTCCTTTCTCAGCCTTAATCGCATCACATTTTAAAGCTCAGGCGTTTCAGCACAGCTTATTTCGACTCTGTCAATAGTGAAGTCGCCATAAAAGGAGGAAATCGTGTCAGCCCCTTTCTCTATAATACGAAAGTACTTCGTGACATCGCCCCCCAATAAAGTAGCGCGACTAAAAGGAGATTTTTTTGAAAGAAAGTCCGAATAAATCGCTAATCCCTTATCCTGCAATTCACATAACATATCCATATGTCTGTCGAGGGGAAAGCCATAAATGCGATCACCAATCGAAAAACCGGCATCATAAAAATAGCGATTGCAAATTATGTTCTTGTCTCTCAAGATAAACACAGCATCGGGATGCTTATGAACAAAGCGAAGAAGCTCTTCATCATTATTATAATTAAAACGATAGTTAGGAAAGATAGCAAACGAAAAGTTCCAGATAAACATTGAAAGGGAGAAAAGCAGCAAAACTCGTGACGGAATCTTATACACGCAATGCACGATTAAAGGAATCAGAACAATAAGCATAAATTCAGCATTCCCATGCGAAAAGAATGCAAAGAAAAAGCAAGTAAGAGAACCTTAACAAAGATAGTTTTAAGCGGCTTAGGGCGGAAGCTTGTTTTACGCAACAAGACAAGTGCCCAAATAGATAGAGCCACAGCCATAAATGCTAGGCCATAAAGCCATGGAAACCTCAGCAATAGTATGAGGATATTACCGTGAATCTGGAAAAATGACCTGAACAAGCTAACCGGGGTAAGAAGAAAATTCCGATAATCAATTGAGGCAATAGCTCCCCCGTCTATATAATCATGAAGGACAAAAGATGTAATATTAACAATTGTCAGACCCTCCTTTTCATGGAACATAATCACGATAAAGTAGGTAAGAGGCACAATGGCAGCTATAGCAAGATAAACAAGCAGCTTTCGCCATTCCCTACTTTTCAAGAGCAAGCCAATTAGCAAGGCAAGCCACCATAAAATATGCATTTGATGAAATAAGCATGCCAGAGATACAAAAAATGATGATAAAGCAAGGTGTTTTGTATTATTCTTTTGCAAAAAGATTAAGGAAGTAGTAGGTTCCGGCTAATGATAAAAGTATAGGAATCAGATATACTTCGTTTTCGGTGGCGAAACGCCAAATTCCGAAAGAACTTCCTGCAAAAAGTGTCCATAGATTCCTTTCTACCTTTGTTGCCCCCATTTGGTATAGAGTACGCCCAAGAACTAGCAAAATCAGAAATGCAGCTATTGCATTGAGGACTTTCAAACTACTTAAAACATCCGGATAAAAGCTGAAAAAATTAGCAATCTGCATCAACATATATCCAAAAGCACTATATAGCAAGTGGTGAGGCCTAAAAAGATTAAATTTCTTCTGCATATCCCCACCCGTCAATATCTGAGTTGTTAGAAGGGAAAAATATATAAACTAATAAAAAGAAAAGAGGAAGGCCATAATCCTCTCCAAACTTCGTGACTCTGCTTCTGATAATTGTATTATCCATTATTAAAGAAACTAGGAAAACATACTGCCTGAGAATATTTATGCAATGATATTAAAGAAAATCCATAAAGGATATGTATATCCCAGACGGGATAATATACTATGAGATTGCCTTATACAAAGAGCCGTAGGCTCGGCAGATATTGTAGCAGTGGCCTTTAGGCCGCTGTAGTGTGCCTCACCATAATTAGAGTTCCATAGGAACGGCACATGTTTTTGCAATTAGAGAAGCATCTTAAAGGGTCTTCCGAAATGAAATTTTGTTCAAATTGACTGCGAAAACAATCAAGAGTCAGTTTCTCTGGGCTTACATAACTCGTCAATATGGTGACAGCAAGCATATTGCCAAAATGACAAGAATCCCATATGGAACGAAATATGCTGACCTGAAATTGCAAAATCTTGTATTATGTGGCTCGTCACAAAAATTAACGCATTAGTCATTAAATTTGTTCTGGTAGCCAAATAATTTATGCGTTTTGTCAAAATTGCAAATACCGCAATTAACTTTTAATTAAAAATCAACAATCTTTGTTTTTCATAATAAACGAGGCAGAAAAGTTATTGATATGTGCTGTTGATATTCTTTCCGGAAGCTTTTCTTTTCAGGACTTAATTTATTAAAATAGGAGTATGCCTTTAATATGGGGCTGTTCCGGTTTTTTAGTTGTTGTTTCTTGCTTTGATGTAGAACGATTATATAACGAGCATAATTCGTTAGTTATATCCAAGGATGAAGATTTATTATGCGAGCCTCATCCGGTTTAATTGATAATTACACACTTATGAAAAAGGAATTGATTCTATTTGGCATCTCACTCTTAATTTCTTTGAGTAGTTATAGCCAGCAAACTGTTTCTGAAAAATGGACTTTTACTAAAGGCATTGAAGTTAAAGGAGAGGGTGCAACATTTTTCACAGATGACTTAAAGAGTTTTCACATACGACGTTCTGCCACATCTACCTCAGGTAGGTTACAAATAGGTATAGCGGAAAGTCACGATAATTACTGTCCCGGTACTAATACAGGAGATATAGTTTTGAGAAAGTTGGGTGAAGGTACAAAGCTTATAATCACAAATGGCTCTACCTATAATTATAATCCATCAATAGCAACTGGGATATTGGCATCTGCGTCCCAAAACGGTTTGTGGGTACATAATAACGGTAATATAAGGCTCGGATTATACTCAACAACAGCTCCTGATGTGAAACTCTTAGTACAAGGAGCAATCAAAGCTACCGAAATTAAAGTTGAAGCCCAGACCGCCGACTTCGTGTTTGAACCCGGCTACCAGCTCCGCCCCCTCGAAGAAGTAGAAAGCTTCATCCTCGAAAACAGGCACTTACCGGAAATCCCAAATGCTGAGCAAATGGAAGCCGAAGGCGTAAACCTGGCAGAGATGAACAAGCTGCTGCTTATGAAGGTTGAAGAGCTGACTTTATACATGATTGAACAGCAAAAAATGATTAATGCATTGCAAGGTGCCATTTCTAAGGAATAGTCATTAACTTAAATCACACCTTATAAACACTTATTTATCGGCCATTTATGTCATCAAAAACAGGTATAGAATTAGCATATCTACTAAGTGATTAGAAGCAGGAATTGTTGATAAGCCAATTCAAATTAGCAAGATAGCGGAGACAAAGTAATAAGAATAAAGAAAGCGCATAATGAGAAGAATTATCATTATAGGAATAATGCTCGGAGGCCTCTGGCACTCTAGGCTAATCGCACAAGGCATTGCTCAGGTTCCTTATAATATGAACCTTGAAGAAACTCCTTTTTTCTGGGAACTCGAAAACTGGACTGTAGAAAATGAGTATCAAATGCCTCCTAATATTATTAATTCAGGGGATAACTTTTTTGATAGTTGGCCAGGAGTTGTTCCTTCTGAAGAAAAATCCTTTTTAATGATTTGGAGTGGTGTCGGATCCGAAGGATATGTAATGCAAATGATAACGGATGCGACTTTAAAAATTGATTTATCAGGTAACGATGAGGTTTTTTTACAAGGTGCCTGGAAAGCTGTGTTCCATAAAGAGTGTATAGAAAATTACTTATTTGATTATGGAGGGATATGTGAAGATTATGATTTAGCAGATTTCATAGATGAAGAAAATGAAGGCATATTTATCTCTGATGATAATGGCGCAACTTATGTTAAAATCAGGGGCTTTTCGGATTTTAATAGCTGGAATGAATTTAGGCTGAACCTTTCCATGTTATCCGGCCAATATGGTTTTGAACTGAATGCTGAGAACAGAATTAAGTTTCAATATTATTGTGTTTATGGAAGTGTACATCCTCATGCCTCAATCATGAAATATCTTTTTATAAATGATATTAATGTATATAAGGGCATCGAGAATACAGGGGGAGGTGATAATGGTAATTATTTAGAATACTTATACGATAAAGCCGGCAATAGGACTTACGTTAACATACACGAAGTTAGACTCAAAAGTAGTTCGACTGCCCATGTTGATAAAAACGAGCCACTTGCTGATGATCTATTTGGAGCACGGGAGATAAAAATATTCCCTAACCCTACAAAGGGTGATTTAAATATCGTTATCCAAAATGGCGATAAAGATGAGGAATACCAATATCTCTTATATGATTTAAACGGCAGGAAACTTTTCGAATTAACCTACTCAGGTAACGGAACGATGCCGCTTAATCTTCATAGTTATAACTCTGGGACCTACATACTTCTTGTGCGCACCACAGACGGTGATCTGAAATACAAAATAATTAAAGAATAGCCGGAGGCATCCTTCCTCAATATTCCTAATACAACCAAGCATGTTAACACTGACAAGACCATAGCACCATGAAACGAATAATACTCTCCCAATTACTATTATGCCTTGCAGGCACCATCCTATTTGCTCAGAAACCCCAGAAACAATGGGAGCTGTCTTCAACAGAAAGCGGCACAAAATCATACATTGCCAGAGACTATATCTCGCTTAAGCCCGGCTTTTCATACAAGGCTGTTGGCACGAACACCTTTACCGCAAAAATCGATGAGTACCTGCTTTTCCCTCCTAATAATGCCACTTATGGTAAGCCCGGAGGAACGCCCGGAAGCACCACCGCATCAGGCGGAGTAGTGGGCGCCATACCCGGACAATTTGCAGTAAGTCCCTCAGGGGCTGCCACCTACACCATTCCCATTGAAGTACCTGCCGGTATTAACGGGATGCAGCCCAATATCTCCTTGGTATATAACAGCCAGGGCGGCAACGGCATTGCAGGCTGGGGATGGAATATCGGAGGGGTATCGATGATAAGCAGAGCGCCAAAGAATTTGTATTTCGACAATGTGATAAGCGGAATGGATTGGACAAAAGAAAGCCCTTTAATGTTGGATGGCCAGCGTCTAATCAAAATATCAGACACGGAATACCGAACCGAGAACGAGTCCTTTAGTAAAATAACCGCCGAAAGCATTCAGGCTTGGGGACCGGAAGTGATAAAGGTTCAGACTAAAGAGGGTCTTATTATGGAATACGGAAATAGTGTGCAATCAGCTTCTTATTTGCCCTTACAGTATCCATCATCGGGAAAGAGACAAGGATGGTTGTTAACAAAGGTGAAAGATTTGGATGGAGATTTCATTAAGTATAATTACAAAATGGGTCTCAATCCATTATCAAAGACATTTGTTAATCATGTTTTAGAATCAATTAGCTATGGGAATAATCAGTCGGGAACAGAAGTGATAGTTGCAACTGTAAGTTTTGGGTATCAAAGTCGGAGGGCTGCATTATATGGTTACATAGATGGTGAAATGCTTGAGCAACATTTGTTACTTGAAAATATTGAAGTTAAAAGTAATGAAAGTATTTTTCGGAAATACGAACTTAAATACAAAAATGGAATTGATATAGATTGGTTAGACGAGGTTAAGTTGTACGGAGCCAATGGCAATTTCTATAACTCAACGAAATTTAACAATAACACTGAAAAGTCAGCAATAAATAATTTCACTGAAGATAAATCCGGCGTAAAATCTATGGGCCCTCCTTTTTATCTTGGGACTGCAGATTTTACCGGAAATGGGGTTGATGATATTTATTACCTGTCGATCCTGGAAGAAGCTCACTACCCGACTCAAAACATTTCTGAATATGTTTTTGGATTAGAGATTCACTTCCGGTATAGGGACAATAATAATCAGCCTAAACTTTTTGATTCTGGACATAAATCTTACACTTTACCATTATCAAACTTGCAAAAAATAGGGAGCGGGAGTTTTAAACATACAATAGAAAGCCAATTTGGTGATTTTTTTGCTAATGGATTAACGAGCTTTTTTCGATTTGCTCCTACTCAAAAAGGATTTGTAATATCCTTTTTCAATTTGCAAGGAAGGAGAGCTGACGTAGAAAGCAAAAAGATTGAGATTATTAACAAATCATCTAAAAGCTCTAGTGATGCAAAGCCATTTGTCGTTTCCGGGAACTTTGATGGACACTTCGGGTCGGAAGTGTTAGTGATACACGACGATGCAAAGCCGATAGTAGGAGGTTATCAATATTCAGTTTCGGTATTGAGAGAATTAGGCACGAAAGAAGATCAATTTGTCCTCAAAACAAAATCACGCATAAAGAATATTATTGCCAATAACTTTATGGGAAGTGGAAAAACTGATTTATTTGTTGTTTTAGAAAACTCAAACACCATCATCGAAAATATTTACAAGGGCGGCAATCAATACTTTAATAACATAATCCATGGCGAAAAAGATGCAATCTTAGATTTGAGAATAGATTGTTTGATGGAAATCGGTAATCTAAATTTTGATAACTTACCTGATTTTATTTATAGAGTCGGTGCAGATGACTGGAGGATTGCATATAATCGGGGTGATGGGAACTTTAATATAAATTATACGAGTTTCAAGTGTAGTGATCACATAGACAGCAAGACTACCAGTAATAAAGATGCGGATATAGTACGTATTGTAGATATTAATAATGACGGTTTTGATGATTTAATCTTTGGTGATGAAATTCTGAAAAAAGATTGGGATATAACCGGGAGTTGGTGGAAATATGACAGGACGGATTGGAGCATTTATATCTTTAAGAATAATAAATTTGAATTATATAATGAGTACAGCAATAAGGAACGTGCTTCTGAGGGCTTTGGGATTGGTGATATTCTTGGAGATGGAAAGTTGAAATTGATGAAATCAAAACGAAACGAGCCTATCAAGTATTATAGCAGTGGTTATTTAAATGACCCTTATTTAATTGTTTCAATTGTTGATGGACTGGGTAATCAGACAAATATTAATTATACAAACCTATGGAAGGTGGGATATAATTCTCAAGATGCATTAAATTTGCCGGTTAATCTCTATCTGCATAGAGACTCTTATACTAAAATAGTAAATAGTTATTATAATTCATTGTCTTCTTATGAGGTTAAATTTTGGAATCCAATATTTCACAAGGCAGGAAAAGGCTTTCTTGGCTTTCTTTCGGTGATAGAAAAAGAAGGGCATACTGGTATTGAGACCGAAACGACCAATAAACTAAACGCTGCCTTTAATACTTTAGTTCCTTATTTAAAAGAGACCCGGCATGGTATTAATATTATCAGCCGGACGGAAAGCAATATCTCATTGGTACCACTTGGCTCCAAACGCTTTGTGTCAAGGCTTACTTCAGTAAAAGAAGAGAATAAGCTTAGCGGCACAACAGCAACTATCTCTTATTCAAACTACGACAGCTACGGTAATCCCAAAACCATCTCAACAAGCCGGGGTGATGGAATTAGTGAAACCCAAAGCTTAGTTTATACCACCGCAGGCAGTTGGTGCGACAATATGGTGAAATCAATCTCCACCACAAGGACAAATGCCGGTGTTAGTGAAACTCTTTCGGCTTCTTATGATTATTACAATACTGGAAAGCTTAAAACACATACAGCGAATCCCGGCAAGGGCAAATTCCAGATAACTAACAGTTATGAATACGATGCCTTCGGGAACCTCACTAAAGAAACCGTGAACAATAACGGCGACAGCCGTTCGGTAAGCCGTACCTACACCCCATCCGGCCGTTTTTTGAAAACGGAAACTAACAACCAATTAAAAGAAACCGTTACATATAACTTCAACGAAGCTACCGGAACCTTAACTTCTATGGTCACACCTTCGGGAACCACGAAATATACTTACGATGGCTTTGGGCGGATTACGGGAGTGGAGTATCCTGATAAAAACCGCACAGCAACGGCCCGTCAGTGGGCAGGTAGCGCTGTTTTCGGCGCCATATACTACGTCTATGAAGAAAGCTCCGGCACCGGGCCTGTTAAAATCTGGTATGACGGTCAGGGCCGTGAGCTGCGCAGGGATTTATATGGCCTGGGAGGGAAAGTTAGCTATATTAAGACTGAGTACAACAGTATGGGCCAACTCTACAGTGTCTCAGAGCCTTTTACTGGTTCAGTTCCTAACATTTGGGCTGTAACTTATGACTATGATAATTATGGTCGCAAGACTACAGAAACAAACCCCTTAGGAGCGACTACTTATGCCTACAGTGGTCTTAAAACTACTGTAACATCCCCGTTGGGAACTGTTGAAACAACCCTTAACAGCGCAGGACAGGTTTTAACAAGCAAAGAAAACGGCAAGACCGTTACTTTCAAATACCATCCCTCAGGCAAGCTTGAATCAGCCACGCCCGAGGGTGGGACTGCTGTTTCCTATAAATACGATCTCTTAGGCTATCCCACCGAAGTCAACGACCCTAATACAGGCAAGGTTACATACCTTTACAATGGCTTTGGCGAGATAGTGGAACAGAGCCGCCCTATTCATACAGGCAAGGCTGACGTTAAGACAACATACAGCTACCACTCCACCACTAAACTTCCGGCAACGGTAAGTGTGAACGGTCAAACTACAAGCTATGCTTATGACAGTCGTAACCGCTTGAAAAGTGAAACCATTAGCGGTGTTCATAGTCGAACATATGAGTACGATAGCTATAATCGCCCGGTAAAGGTTACGGAAACCATTACAGGTAAAAGCTTTGTCAGCTCCACCACTTATGATGCTTATGGCAGAGTGGCCAAAGAAACTTTTCCATCGGGCTTTTACATTTCAAATGAATATGATGAAAACGGCTTTCTAGTCAGCGTAACCGGCAGCAAGGGTCAAAAAATATGGGAGGCAGTGGAAGCCAATATCAAAGGACAACTTACAAGGTACAAGCAAGGAGGATACGAAACCATTATTGATTATCATGACATATGGGGTCTTCCTAACTCCATTGTATCTGGGAACAGGATTAACATGGCCTATTACTATACCGATAAAGGCAACCTTGATTACAGAGAGGATAGATCAACATCGGGAAGTATCCGGAAAGAGAAATTTTATTACGATTGGGCAAACCGACTCGAAAACTATGACCTCTCGCTTAATGGAACTCTTAAACAATCCCACACCATCCAATACGATGCCGTAACTGGTGGCATACAAAACAAAACCGATGTTGGATTTCAAATGGAATACGGCCAAAATGCCCCATTTCATGCACTCGCCGTTGTTCAAGGATTACCAAAATCCGCGAAAGCACCTCAAGCCATTACATATAATGATATCAACAAAGTAAATTCCATTACCCAAGGAAGTAAGGTGCATCAAATCACCTATGGAGTGGACCAACAACGCATCAAGGGCATCTTTAAAACCGGTAGCACCACCACCCTTACCAAATATTATTTAGGTAACTATGAAGAAGAAGTGGACGCCAGCGGAAATATAAGAAAACTTCATTATATTTACGGTGGCAACGGCCTGGCTGCAATAATGGAGTATAAAAATGGTCAAGAGAATTTATTTTATACTTTTAGCGATTATCAAGGGAATTTGTTAGCAGTAACAAATTCCTCAGGAATTGTACAGGAGCGTTACGCTTATGATCCCTGGGGCGTGCGCCGGAACCCGACCAACTGGACTCAACCCGATACCCGATCGTCATTGAAGTTCAGCCGTGGCTACACCCTGCACGAGCATTTAGATGATTTTGGGCTGATAAACATGAACGGCAGGGTCTATGATCCTTTAATGGCACAGTTCCTGAGTCCCGACCCTTACATCCAAGCGCCCGGCAGTTGGCTTAACTATAACCGCTATGCATACGCCCTGAATAACCCGCTGATGTACTCTGACCCAAGCGGCTATAATTGGTTTAAAGATGCGTGGAATTGGGCCTGGGGTAAGTTGAATCAGTTTGCTATATGGGCAGATAAAAATGGTATTCCCCCCGGAGGATTTGGAGTAGGCATACAGGGAGATACGCCTTATTATAACGCAAATCTTGCAGGACTTACTTATGATACCCGTTACCATAACCAGTTTGACCCGGGGATAAATGTGAATCGGAATATTAATGAACTTAGGCTTGCAGAGGGAGTTGTGAATTATAATCCTGGAGGAGGCACGCCTTGGTATAGCATTTACAATTGGCCGGGCTTAGGCTCAAGTGCTCAAACCATGGATGCGCTATATGCTGGAGATTATCTTTCAGCAACAGGTCATTTTTTAACATGCGCAGCAGAAGTATTTACAATGGGATATGCTTCTACTGTGAGTTTTGGTGCTAAAACTACCGTAGTTGCCGCTAAGACGAGTACCAGCTTTGCAGATGATGCAATTAGGCTAACAACATCTTCCAAATCCATAGCTCCCTCTAGAACATACACCATCTTTGATGGTAGTGGACAGCTTTATAAATTCGGTGTAACAGATGCTAATTTAGCAAGGTATGGGCAATCTCTTGGGCAAGCGGGTCCTGGTGCTTATGGTAAGTTCTCATCTATAATGCCGAAAAACCAAGCTCATATAATGGAGAAATATTTAAGGAGCTTGCATTATAATTCTACTGGTCAATATGCTTTGCCTGGTATGAAAATCCCTTACCCCGTTAATTTTAATACTGGATTACCAATTAAACCATAGATTTATGAATATTGAAAGGACATTATTTTGGTTTAAGGATGGGGATGAGTTGCTAATTTCTATTAATGAAGATTTCTTTGGTTTAGCCACATTACTAAATAGGCTTTTAAACGAGAAATATAATGGTAAAAAGATTAAGTTCATTAACCTTGATTTTGCAACTGATAAAACATATGATTTACATACAAATCTTCCTAAAGAACATCCTTATTATTTTGGTGGGCATTTGAGATATTACGGTTTGTTTAGCGTGTCGAAATTTAATGCGTTAAATTGGAGTGAAAAAAAATTATATGTTTGGGAAAAGGCTTACGTCTACATTAAAAAATCGGCCGAGTTTACTAAAAATCAGCAATTATTAGATGCTGTAGAGTATGCGTATTCAAAGGGCATTGAGATTAATTTAAATCCAGATTATCGCTTGATGGAGATAGATATAACCGTTTCTGAACAGAAGTTTAAAGTAGCTTTATGGATTAATTTTAGAGAAGATGGAATGTATTCAGCGTTGACTATTGAAAACAATGAAGGAGTGATTTTTGAAAAGGAAATTGACAAGACAAAAAAAGGAGTTGAGTTTTTCCTTGAAATGTATAAAGCATTAGAATTTGACGGGAATAATATAGTAATTAAAGGTCGAAAAGATGTTGACTATTTACCTTTAAAAATACCTTTGCCTGAATTTATTTTAAGTTAATAACAAAGCCCATTTAGCGAAAGCTTTTTTAGTCTTAAATTTTGGATGTAGGTATCAATGACGTTGAACAGAGTTACCCAATATGTAGGTATTACCAATAATGTTGCGAGAAGGTCAGCAGAACATTTAGCCTCAAAGGGAATTAACATACAACCTTTAATGCAAGGATTGTCCAGAGCAGACGCAAGGGCAGTAGAGCAAGCACTAATAGAAATACATGGTTTAGGTAGGAATGGCGGAACCTTGCTCAATAAGATAAATAGTATATCGCCTACCAATCCAACGTATGGAGCACAACTGCAAAGAGGGTATGAACTTTTAAAAACGGTTGGTTATTAATGGGAAGGATTAAAGTCGGTGATATTTTTGAAATTAATACACCTAAAGGAAAAGCATATCTGCATTACGTTTATAAGGATAAAACGACAGGTGATTTAATAAGGGTTCTGCCCGGATTATATTCTGATAGGCCAGCCAGCTTTGACAAGTTGGCTGGCTCTAAAGAAAGTTTCATGGTATTTTTTCCGCTCTCAGCAGCTTACAAACAAAAAATTGTAGAACACGTTGGCCATTACCCTGCTGATAGTTTTGAAAAGCCCAAATACATGAGAACCGAGCATATTGTAAGAGGTGAATTTTTGGGCTGGCATATCATTGATACAGAAACCTGGAAAAGACAACTGGTAAAAACGCTTACACCCGAACAAAAGAAGCTATCCCCGTTGGCGCGAATTTGTAATTCGTGCCAGGTCGCATCCAGAAATTGCTATAAATAATCGATTCAAATTATAGCGCAGCGCCATTGCTTTTGCACAATAAAAAAAAGAGCAATAACACTTGCTATAATTTCAGTGAAATTCCTATTTTGTATTTATCTTAAAGCCATGCACCTATGTCCGACAAATACAAGATATTCGACAACAGCAACTATTTAACATTGACCGTAGTTGGATGGATTGATGTTTTTACTCGAAAAAGCCATAAACATAAGCTATTTGAATCGCTGCGATATTGCCAAAAAGAGAAAGGGTTAGAGATTTATGCTTACTGTTTAATGCCAAGTCATTTGCATCTAATTGCCAAAGCCATATCCAGGCACAATTCACTATCAGATGTTTTACGGGACTTTAAAAAGTTTACTTCTAAATCAATTGTTCAAGCAATAATAAATGAGCCTGAAAGCAGAAGGGAGTGGATGCTTGCATATTTTAAAACTGCGGGGGAAAATTTAAAGAACGTGAAAGAATATAAATTCTGGCAGGATGGTAGCCATGCAGAAATGGTAGAGTCCAACAAGTTTTTCGACCAGAAATTAAATTACATACACAACAATCCTGTAAACGACCAAATAGTAGAAAAACCTGAAGATTATCTATGGAGTTCAGCTCGTAATTATGCAGGGTTAAGCAATTACTTGGATATTGTAAAGGAATCAGTGAAATAAGAAAAGATATAGCGTGAAATAGGGTTTTAAGACAAGCAGAGGCCCGAATTACAAATTCGCGCCAACGGTAAGAGGGTTAAATCAGATGAGAATGAGTTCAGATTACTTTGCTCAATATCATCGAAACAGTACCATAGCAATTACTCAAAGAATTTTCTTCAAGGGCTGTAATGTTGCTCTTTGAAAGCAAACCAGAGTCGGCAATAACTACAGGTTTATCCAGATTGAACTTCTTACTCATTTTTTCGAGGAAAGGAATTAACGTATGTCCTTCGTAGGCATTGCCTTCAAAAATATCATATCCGATGGCATAACCACTTAGTCCAACTAAAAGACCAATGTAGATTTGCGGACATTGATGCTTTCCGTCTTTGTTAAAACCTGTTTTGCGTAAGTCGTCCTCATCGCTTGTTTCAAAATATAATGTGGTCATATCATAGAAAACAACACTGATAGTACCGTTCAAAATCTTTTGGGTATGAGCAAAGGCAATCTGCTCTACTTCTGGTTTTCAGTTTACTGTTTAGTTTATCCAAAAACCGATATACAGCATCTATATCCAAACTTTTACCCTCGTAACGATAGAGATAATCAACAGTTTTAAGCTTGCTCAGAGGAAAGGCGATTCGAGAGATGACCAGGTGCCTAAACATGGATTCATTAATGACTCCGAATCCAATATAATCATAGATTCTTCCGAAAGTGATTTCCGGACCAACTGTGCGGATGCTAGCATTTTGCAGAGAAGCAAAGACTTTTTCTACAGTTGCATCTGCTTCACTCTCAAACAGACTGGGCTGCTGTGATAGTTTTTTGATTTCCTGTTTGGCCAAATTGACAAGCTATTCAGTTTTGCGCTGTGTGGTGGCGCACCCTACTGTTTTTAATACTTTATAAGTGCCCCGTACCTTCTGAATTACTTGTACAGAAAGGCTTCCAGAGCGATTCTTTAGCTTTCTGACAAACATACTGAAAATTTTGCAACACCCAAATTTAAAAAACAACAATTGATTTACAGGCAGTTAGGTGGGTGTTGCAGAAATGTGCGGAAGACAAGAAATGTTCTGACGCAAATGGCAGTTACAAACTACTAATTAAGATTCGATGGAAGACAAACTTCGCCTAACGCAAGTTGACAAAATATCCGAAAGCTTCATAGTCATCAATGACCAGTCAACAGTGAACAAATATAAGTGGTAGGGCATGGCTTGTACTTGCCTTATGCCGCAATATTAAACGACAGGGCTTACATAGGATCAACATCAGCGACTATTACTACATATCGCCACGGCTGATGTGACAGTACACTGTCGATGCAATTCTGCATAAGCTCTTTGGCTTTGGCGGGTGAGGCGGAGCGTTCGAGTTTTATAAGGATCCTCTGCAGGTACATATCCTGAATCTTTGAAATCGGAGGCTCCTGCGGCCCCAGAACCCGGCTGCCGAAGTGTAGCCTAAGGCTCTCGGCCAGAGCTAAGGCCGCCTTAGCGGCCACGCCCTTGTCGCGATGTTTTACCCTTAAGTTGATAAGACGGTAAAATGGCGGGGATTTGAACATTTCGCGCTCGGCAATCTGGTAATCATAAAAACCTTTATAATCATTGTTTACAAGGTAAGTCAAAACCGGATGAGTCGTATCGCTCGTCTGCAATACGACCTTCCCCCTGCGGTTCTTTCTTCCTGCACGACCGCTTACCTGCGCCATCATTTGAAAGCTGCGTTCAAAGGCTCTGAAATCAGGATTGTTGAGCATGCTGTCGGCGTTTAAAATTCCAACCAAACTAACCCTGTCAAAATCAAGACCCTTGGTTACCATCTGGGTTCCTACTAAAATATCCAACTTCCCAAGTTCAAAGTTGCCGATTATATTTTCATATCCCTTTTTGGAGCGAGTGGTGTCATAATCCATGCGTGCTACTTTTGCATCGGGAAAGAATTCCTGAATTTCTTCTTCTATCTTTTGCGTGCCAAATCCCTTCAACTGCAAGGCAGGTGAGCCGCAGGCGCCGCATGTTATCCTGTTGGACTCAGTATATCCGCAGTAGTGACATACCAGCTGGTCGATGTGTTTGTGATAGGTCATGCTAACATCACAATGCTTGCACTTCGGAATCCAGGCGCAGGCCGTACATTCCAAATAGGGAGCGAAGCCACGGCGATTCTGAAAAAGAATTATCTGCTCCCTTTTCTCAAGCGCCGATTTAATGTCGCCTATAAGCTGAGGCGAAAAGTGCGACTGCATCATCTTTTTACGCTGAGCCTCGCGGGTATTAACCAACTCAATTAGCGGCAGCTGCATACCCTCATGCCGCTCCATCAGCTCAACAAGCACGAATCTGCCCGCGCTTGCATTATAGTAACTCTCAAAAGAGGGAGTGGCCGTACCTAGAAGGATATCACAATTAGCTCTCTTGGCCATTACAATAGCCACATCGCGGGCATGATAGCGCGGGGCAGGATCAAACTGCTTGAAAGAACTTTCATGCTCCTCATCAACTATTATTAGCCCCAGATTGCTAAAAGGCAAAAATATGGACGACCTGACTCCCAGGATAACCTTGTATCCATCGTTGGATACCATGCTGTTCCACACTTCCACCCTTTCATTATCCGAGAATTTGGAATGATAAACGCCTAAGTTATCACCAAAGTGAACTTTCAGACGGTTGGTAATCTGCGTGGTAAGCGCTATCTCAGGTAGAAGGTAAAGCGCCTGCTTTCCCTTCGCGATAGTTTCTTCAATCAGATGAATATAAAGCTCCGTTTTGCCACTTGAGGTAACGCCGTGAAGCAGCACCGGAAGGCCTTCATCAAATCCTGCCTTTACTTCCTCAAGAGCCCAGGCCTGAATATCAGAAAGAGGCTTTTTACCTTCAACAGGAAGCCCGCTTGGCGTTAATCTATCAACTTCCTGCTTCTCCTGAACCAGGTAGTCCTTTTTTATCAGTTCGGCGAGGGCAGCACTTCCTCCTTCAATCCTCCTTAGCAAGTCCTTACGCGCAAGCATCTTCCCCGCGATGGCACCCTCCACACCCCCGGCCAGTTGCAAAAAGGTCATCAACAACTCCAACTGTTTTGGAGCACGAGCCAGCTTGTCAAAAACGTCCCGCAAAAGCTCCTCAGCCCTTACATTGGGATGCAAAATCAAAACAGCTTCCGTTTTAGGACGATATGTCTCCGAAAGCTGCTCATTAACAAGTACTGCACCTGCCTCTATCAGTTGCTTAATAAGGGGATAACTATTTTTCAAACCCGTAATATTATTAAGCTGGCTTATCGTGCCATATTTCTTGTCGCTCAGGTAGTCAAGGATGGCTATGCCTTTTTCGGACAGCTCAAGCGAGTCCTCGAAATCGGGATTGCAATAAAGCCGGGTTTCGCTCTCAAGCTTCAAACCCGCAGGCAAAGCTGCTTTATAAACCTCACCTATTGTACATTGATAATAATCAGAAATCCATTGCCATAGACCTAACTGAGCCTCACTTACCACCGGGCTCGTGTCAAGCACCGATAGAAGTGGCTTGGTCTCATACTCGGCAGCGGCATTGTTATGAAGAGAAAAAACGACACCCGACATTAGCTTCCGCTTCCCGAAAGATACTACTACACGCTGGCCTCTTGCCAGCGTGGAACTGTACTCCTCAGGCACACTGTAGGTAAACAGGCGCGGCAAAGGAACCGGCAGTACTATATCAGCAAACTGAAATTGCATATCTTTTCATCTTCCGTAAAACAAGTTGTAAAGATAACAAAATGGAAGCGTCTTTCATCGAACCGGCCCTTTGTATGAATAGTCAAGCAAAATGATGCTTTGGTGGAAAAAATTGATACATAGATAAAAACTACTCTGCAAAATATACGTGTAAATGGCCCCCGAATTGTCATAAGCTTGTACGACAATATAACTCAATCTTAACGTTACATTGACATACAGGATGCCCCGTTAAACTATTTTTACCCCAAAGCAGAAGTAGTTTTTAACATGTTTTGCTAAAGTGTTCAAATGAAAGAAAATAACAACGCAACTACCATGATCAGACCGGGCATAGAGAAGCATCTGTCTATCGGCAAAGTGCTGATGGAAGAGGAGATGGACACAAAGGTTTTGCAAATGTGGTCGAAAAAGGAGATTAATGCAGCCAGATTTTACCAAACCGGCTTTGAAACTATTCTTTTTAACCAGAGCAAGGACTTTGCCCTGGAAACTGTTTTGTCGTCTGTTGTACCCTGGGACAAAGAGCTGATTATTCTAAATTCTTTAGATACACCAATCGAACCCAGACGTGCCGGAATTCATCCCGAGACGCTTTCCCACAATATTACCCTCTGCGATCTTGGTTCTATGGAACTATTGGTACAATCGCGCCCGCGTCTATCATATATCTTACTCAATATTCCTGATGTGCAAACCTTGGCCGACAATGTCCTAAAACAACTGCTTCAGATTATCAGCCGTAATAAGCTAACTCTGATTGTCAACTGCGACCTGGAGGTGACTGCACTTAACGACCGCTTCATGGGCGCTATCGACTTTATGGTAGGCAAGTTGCATAAGCTCCGCTCCTTTGTTGTAGCACGTCGCAGCAAACTGGTTGCGACCGAAGGAAATTCGCGCAAGCTCAATATGGATTTGCATGCCTACTGGCAATTGAGCCTTAGTAAGCGCAACGCCTTCCTGGAACCAATGGTGAGTTAATTAACTTTCTTAACAAACACTTAGCCTAGAGTTTACGAATAAGCACATTAAGAGAACTATTTTTGCACCGTCGTTGTTTATTGTTGACGACAGGTATAAAAATCGTGGATGTATGAAAATATTATATGCCATTCAGGGCACAGGAAACGGACACATAGCAAGAGCGCGTGACATTATCCCTGTTTTACAAGAGTATGCCGATACTGATATATTAATCAGTGGCCATCAGTGCGAGTTGGATTTGCCCTGGCCGGTCAAATTTAATTTGAAAGGACTGGGCTTCACCTTCGGACAGAAAGGCGGCATCGACTACAAAAAAACATTTTCGAATAACTCACTAATTTCTTTTTTTAATGAGGTGAGGAAGTTGCCGGTTCATGAATACGACCTGGTTATTTCTGATTTCGAGCCTGTTTCGGCATGGGCATGCAAGTTGCGACGTAAAAAATGTATAGGCATAAGCCACCAGTCGGCCGTAACGCATGAAGATGCGCCAAAGCCCACGAATATCGATCCGGCAGGAAAATTCGTCCTTAAATATTACGCCCCGGTAGCCAAATCCTATGGTTTTCACTTCAAAAAGCTAAGCGATAATATCTTCACCCCGATTATCCGCAAAGAAGTGCGCTTTGGCCAGAAAAGCAACAAGGGTCATTACACAGTATATCTACCTGCCTATTCCGATATGAAGATAATATCCTTTCTATCGCAGTTTCCCGAGTATCATTGGCAGGTATTTTCAAAACACGCACGCAACCCCTACTCATTTCAGAATATAAAAATACGACCCGTCAACGGGAAAGAATTCACCAAGAGCCTCCTAAATTGCGAAGGAGTCTTTTGCACGGCAGGTTTCGAGACCCCGGCCGAAGCCCTGTATTTGGGCAAAAAGCTATTCGTTGTGCCAATGAAGCTGCAGTATGAACAGCAGTGCAACGCCGCAATGCTACACTCGATGGGAGTGCCGGTGGCAAAAAGCATTAATGATGACATGATTGAAGAGTTTAGAACCTGGCTAAAGAGTAACGAAAGAGTTAAAGTGCGTTACCCCGACAATGCCAGCCGTGTAATAGAACACATCCTCGAAGAAACCAGCAGAAGCCCCGAGTATATGACTATTGCCGGAGCGATGTGACAGTCGTAAGGTATAGCAAAAAATACATTTTTTTACTTTGTCGAAGTCCTTTTCTTAAAAAAGCTACTTTTGTATGATACATAAGCGGCTTTTCAATGATAGCGGAAAAAATAATTAAAAAGGATTACTTTCAATTAATAGGCTGGATATACTATCTATGCACGAATTCTTTTTTCATTATTAAATACGGAAGCCGAGCACTGGGTAATTCCGAGCTGCTTTTGACGCTTCTGACTTTTCTTATATTGATTCATATTGTCATTTTTTCAATATATTATTTCAGACATCATGACAAACTATTAAGGACCATTACGCTGTTTGCCATAAGCATCTTTACACTATATAGCCTTTTTATCAACATCGCTATCGATCCACATACAATAAACGTTGACAGATGGTCGGCACCAAACAACTCTATTCATAATCTTCTTCAGGGAGAATACCCATATACTGCGTTAACTCATTTAAACGGGAGAAGTTCCAACCTTCCAGGGCTACTACTAATAGGTATTCCATTTTACCTTTTGGGGGACGTAGGATTCCTTCAGACTTTCTGTTTTTTACTAATGGCGATTTGTACATTTCGAGTAATTCGTCAGAACTGGATTCGACTAATGGTAATCGTTCTCTTTATATCCGCCCCTGCATATCACTGGGAATTATTTGCAAAAAGTGACTTGTTTAGTAACTTCGTTATAATTGCAATATTTATGCTATGGTATCAACAAAAAAAATCGCAACAATTAAATGACAAACCATATTCTATCGGAATAATCACAACGGTACTATTCTTAACCAGGTTGATTTCTATTATCCCGCTTAGCATTTTGTTAGTAAGGGATTTTTTTCATTCCAAAAATAGCGTAAAGCTAAAATTCATTGTCACTTCATTATCGGCTTTCATAGTGTTATGGTTATTAGTTCTTTATCAAGCCCCTTCTATAGATCTAATTAGAGAATATAATCCGCTGTCACTTCAAAGCACCCAGCTCGCTATTTTCTTAAGCATTACCTGCATACTTATTTCTTTAGTGTTTGCATTTCAGGCAAAAACTTCAAAACAAAAAATGTTGTATTCCTTTGTTTTCCTCACATTACCGGTAATCCTCAGTTTTGTTCAAACTATTATAAACTCATCATTTCGTATGGTGATACTTTGAATCGTATAACGACCTGAGTTATTTAAGCATCCCATTGCCCTTCTTAATCTTTGGCATAGCATTAAGCATTTCTGAAGTTGAAACTTCCAAGATATAATTACCTCAGTTGAGCATAATAAACCAACTATCAACATAAAGCCCACGAAAAATAACATTCCATGCTATAGCGCAATAAAGGGATAATGATATTAGTAAAGTCACTAAAGATAAGATTTACAACCTTACTTACGGCACTCACCGCCAGCGCATAAAAAGCGTTTTATCTGCAGCGGGCAGTACTAAGCAGACTAAATACTATTTGGGTAATTACGAAGAAGAGGTTAACGCCTCCGGAAATATCCGAAAGCTTCACTATATTTACGGGGGAAATACCTTAGCGGCGATTATGGAGCAGAAGACAGTCATCAGTCATCAATGACCAGTCATCAGTTAATGTGAAAGGGGTTCGGGTTACACGGAGGAAAGAGGAGATACACGTAGGATTCTGAGCAGGCATAGAAGGAGGTAAGCCTTATTATAACGCAAATCTTGCGGGGCTTACTTATGATACCCGTTACCATAACCAATTTGACCCTGCTGTAAATGCTATCCGGAATCTTAATGAACTTAGGCTGTCTCAAGGGATTATAGATGCAAATATTTCTTCATTTGGAGGAGGGGGCATAAAATCATTTACAACAAATTTAAGAAATAGTATTTTTAATGTTGTACCAGGGCATGGTGTTGGTCCATTTAATATGTTCAATCCATATTTTATGGCTGAAGCTATTTATGGTGATGTTGGAGGAGTGCTTTTAGGCCCTGAAGCTGATGCTGGCTTAATACTTATCTTAGCAGGAGAAAATGCAGGAGAATTTAAAAGTTATTATGAATTAGCTGGAGGGCCAGGTACGGAAATTGGAATAGGGATTGAGAGAGGAAGAATTGATTATACTGGAGATGCAGATAAATTCAAATCTTCAATGATTTATGGTGAAAGAAAAAAAGCATGGCTAGGAGCAGGAGAAATAATTGGAGCTAGTGTTTCTGGAAGTTGGGGTAAGACACAGGGAGGTTATGTTATTTCTACTAGTATTTCTGCAGGTTTAAGTATTTGTCCATTTTTAATCTCTGTGAGATTCAATGAAGGTAGTTTGTACCCATTTTAAATAAAAGAATGAAAAGAAATAGCAAAAGCCGTATAGTTATTGGCGTAATTTTGGCAGTTTTAATATTATTCTATGCTGGAATAGAATTGTACAATTCAATAAACGAAAATGACAAGATAGAAGAATTTTTAAAAAAGGAATATGAGTTATTGTTAACAAATGATAGTGTAAATAGTGTTGTTTTATCAACCTATTATCCTGCTGGATGGAGAGGTGGGGAAGATATACAGAATGTTAAATTTGAAGATGGCACAAGCTATACAATAGAGATTAGAACAAACATAACATCTCAAGATATGTTTTTTGGCAATCTTGTAAAACCAGGTGTTGTATTAAAAAAAAGAGTTGGTTCAGATACTTTAAATGTAATTAACTGATTGCCTCTTATTTAGGCGTTGCTCCTGAAACGCTGAGCAGAATCAGGAAAAAGCTTACTGATTAATTTCTTGATACAGATCAAGAATAGATTGTAAAATGCATGGTAGATTTGACAAAACATTCTAATAAATCTATCATGTCAGGAAAATTTATGGCCGGAGTAATTATTTCGGTATTATGCACTAATTATTTAGTCGCACAAAACATTAACGGCAAAATCATATCCTCAGAAAGTCCGGTTACCATTCTTAAAATATGGGGTTCGCATCAGGAACGTGGTTTTGCATACGGATATCTGCTGGGGGAAAAAATCAGCCAGACTTTCGCTACATATTCCAACTCAATTTCAAAATGCAAGTATCGTAAATTACGAGGACTGATAGAAAATCAAAATTGCCTGGAAATTGACGAGGCTTTTTTAAATGAAGCGAAATCGATGATTGATGGCATGAATAAGGCAAAAACGAATTCTTATCATCTCGACCATATAGATTTACTTATCATTAATTCAATATTTGATATTAGCGGGATAAAATGCCTGTCGCGCATTAAGTCGTTTGCCTGTTCCAGTTTGATGAGCTGGGGCGAAACCACAAAAGGAACAGACCTCAATGGAGCTTCTGTTATATCAAGACACTTCGACTGGTTTAATTCCGATGGAATTCTCAATAACCAGGTAATTCTTATTCATATTCCTTCTGAATCTAATGAGCAACCCTGGTTAAACATTGGTATTGCCGGACAGATTGGTGTAACAAGTGCAATAAACAAAAGTGGCGTTTCGGCTTTTCTGCATACAGCTCCGTTTACCGCACTTAAAGGCAGCAATGATAAGGAGTATACACCTGTCATGTTTGCTCTTCGCAAAGGAATAGAAAGCAAAAATGTTAATGCCGATCAGCAGGATGATATATTTGATATTCTGGCAGTACTTTCTGCCTCGAAAAATGGTTTTTCACGACCGTGTATTGTATCGGCCTTAGCTCCGGCAACAGGAAGAACAAGCGACAGAATTGCTATGGTAGCAGAATTGATCCCCGATTTCCCATATCTGGTGCTTAGGGGAAATGAATATGAGGATGAGATCCCCGGGGATAACCTATATACTGCTAACAGTTTGTTGAAATTCAAAAGCAGACGGCAACACGGAAACCGCAATAAGGATATGATCTCAGCACTGGGAGAGGGGAAAAATATCAGTTCAGAAAAGAACTGGGAATTAATGCGCGATCATTCTCGCTTTAAAGTTCCTTTTGATATTGAGACGAACATCCAGTTTATGCAGTATATCCCTGAAATGAATATCCTGAAGTTATCGGTTAGTACAGACAAAACACCTGCCTACCTGCAAAAACCGGTTAGTTTTGATTTAAACTACTTTTTTTCCACACCCTAGTCAGCCAAGCGGGAGGAGCAAGGACTTTAAAAATTGCTGGATACCTGACGCAGAATAACAGTAATTATTAACCTTTTTTCTAAAACTTAATCCGATTGTTTAAGGAGCCGGTACGCTAATAATTATATAAAAATGAAAAGAGGCTAGCTCACTAATTGGAGGCAGCCTCTTTCGACTAAATTTCAAGTATTCTTCTTATTACTGAATTGGATCGGGACCACTTTCCCATTCAAATTCGGCAGGACCAACAAGCTTGTAAACCAGGCTGTGGGTCACATTGTTTACGGTAGTACCGGTATAAATTGCGACATTGATAGTATAGGTTATGTCAACCCCTTCAATGAGTACCGCGTCGGGATGCAGTATGCTCAAGACTTCAGCCATAACTGCAATCAAACGCTCTTCCAGGAGAGCTGCCACCTCATCGTCGCTCATGTTGGCATAAGCATCGGGATGCTGGTTTCGGGCAGCTTGTATCCTCCAGTCCACATTGCTGTAGTAGGCCGAAGTTCCGGTATAGTAATCATTGTTTCCGAAGCTGGTCACGTAACCTTTACCCTTTTCAGTAACGCCTGCTGCCTGATCTACATTCTTCCAAACCCAATCGGTGGCTGTCTGGTAATACAGCACACTGGTAGGATCGTTGCGAACAGGTAAAAGGTTAATGACTACGCTGGGATTCCAAATCCATTTGCCATTTGAACGAACAAACTGATCGGTAATAGGTAGTGAAGCAGGCACTTTGGCCCAGGCAGCCCCCTCCAGTGCATAATCATCAGCTGCCAAGGTTTCGCGATCACCAAAGAAATAAACCACAGTCTGCTCTGCACCTTCGGCTGCATAGGGCTTATTCATAGCCAGGTAGGTTGGCAGAAATTTTTCGGGACTGTTGCTTGAACTGAAATTCGTAATGCCCATTTTTTGATAGTCTGAGCCATTCAGAATCAAAGCATCCTCTTTGGCTGTCCATGCAAGCCCATTGTAGCTGTACAGGGCATAATTATCGGCTTCCAAAAGGCTGGCCGACTTCAAAGCAGGGGCACCCACGGGAGCCTGACGCAAATAGGACAGCACATTGACGTCGTAAATCTGATAGGTGGTGGTTTTGTTGTCGCTACCGTCACCTACATATTTAAAGGCAATGTACACATCTTTACCCTTATAAGCTGCAAGGGAGGCAGCACCAACGGCGACTTCCTTGCTATAGCCACTAGTCTGAACGGGAAACTTAAAGGCCTCTGTTACGTCCACCCAGGTGGCAGTGGTCACATCATCGACATAATCTTCAGACAGCATAACAGAAAGACATTCTGCATTTTGATGGCCCACTACCAGATCAATCAGCAATTGGCTGGCCCCGGTGTTGGGTATGCTTACAGCAGGACTTACAAGCCAGCCTTCCTGGGGACCAACGGTGTTGTATGCAGAATACTCAGCACGATAACTGCCACTGTAGGAAGTAACTCGCCACTCTTTGGTGCCCTGAACAGTTTGTTTGTGCCATGCATCCAAACCAGCATTAAAACTTTCTGAGAACAATACATTTGTCGTTACGCTGCTTTCATCTCCAATTTCAACATTGTCAAGCTGTATGGTAGTAGTTTTTCCATCGGGACCATTGCCTGCATAACGGAAAGCTACGCGGAAGTTGTTGGTTTGGTAAGCCGACATATCCAAAACCCCTGCCACATACAGGTTAGTATTGCTGTTACCCTTATTAAAAAAGGCAAAGTGGTGGGTGACATCAGTCCATGTGGCGGCTGTTGGGTCCTCACCGAAAAAGTCTTCCGAGATCAAAACCTCCAACAAATAACCGGCAAAATAACCCAGGTTGATATCAAAACTAAGGGTAGGACTTAGAGCCTCCGACAAATCAATTTCAGGAGTAATCAACCAGGCGATGGCATCACCTGGAGCATTGAAAGCTGAAAATTGGGGATAGGCATTGCCGGAATACACACGTGCGTTCCACACGTTGCTTCCTGCTTCTGCCACGTTGACCCAGCCGTTCAACTTAATGTCCTGATAGGCAGCAAAAGTATTGAAGTCCTCATCGACAGAGGTCACAGCCTTTTCCACATAATCAGAAGGCTCCTGAGGCGAATAATTATAAGCCAGCGCTACCACCTTGCCCGATTCTGCTTCGGGAAATGCTCCCTTTAGGATGGCGTCTGCGTTACGCTCCAAAGGGCGCGATGGAGTGAAGTATTGGTAGGGCTCTCCCTTCCATACAGCCTTATAATCATCTGCACTAACTTTGTAAATCGCGGCTGCGCTCAGTTCGTCCAGATAGGCCGGTCGATCTGCGGCGATATTATAAGAGATTTTAATTGCCGACTTCTCATCCAATTGATACCACTTCTTATTTAAAAAAGCCGGAACAAAATCACTGGCTTCCAGTGTTTTAGAAAACATCTGCTTAGAAGCGAGGCTCTTCAGCTCGCTTGCAAGTCCCTTAGCTGTGGCGAGTGCTACATTGTCACTATTACTCGAAATTGCGGCATAATCTTCCGCGGTCAGCTCATACTCGAGGATACGCACATCGGTGGGGGCGGCAAGTTCGTCCAGGCCCGGAAAATGCTCCTCATTGTATTCACAAGCAGCCATCACCAGAAGCATCAATCCTAAAAAATAGAAATATATTTTTCTCATTTGTTTACAATTTTGCATTCATTAGAAATTGATTTTCAACCTCACGTTGTAAGTCCTTCCAAAGCCATAGAAGACTTGGTAGGCCGACTGCCATTGGCCGTCTCCTCCATCAGTGGCGTCAGATATATATTCCTGGTCAAAAAGGTTGTTGACGTTACCCGAAAGTACTGCACGAGTTCCGCCCAGATCGAAGGAATAACTGGCATAAAAGTCGAAGAGACCTGCTCCTGGCATCTCCCAGGGTGTGGTGTAAACCTTTTCTCCATTCATCAGCAGGTCACTGCTGTTGAAGGTCCAGTCGGCAAAGTTGCGACCGAAATAGTAATAATCAAGACCGGTTCGCAAATCCTTGCTGATCTTAAACTTGGCTCCAAGAGCAGCGGTGGTCTGAGCAGACCCGCCGACTTTTACGCCGTCGAGACCCAGTTTCATACTGGCATGATCGGGAGCCCGGTCGCCCGAAGCAATCCCACCATCCGTGTTGGCAAGAGGCTGGCCACCATCATCGTAAAAATAACCCACTGTATTGTTGTTCCATTGCCAATCGCCCAGTGACAACATACCGGTCAACTCCAGCCAGTTGAGTGGCTGCGCCTTCAGTTCGATCTCGACCCCCTGGTGCAGTGCGTCGATGCCTTCCATATTGATTGTGCCGCGGCTGCCGTTCTTGAGGTCAATCGAGTTGCTCAGCAACTTGTCCATCCAAAGCGTGCGGTAAACATTCACATCGACACTCAACCACGAGCTCTTGAATCCGTAACCTGCTTCAATAGAAAAGATTTTTTCATTAACAGCTCCCGGATTAGTTTCATTGCTTACGGTGGAACTTAAAAAGGCTCCGCCGGAAAAGAAGGGAGCACGACTGATGTAGCCAATATTGGCGAACACGTTGTGTTCACTGTTGAGGTTGTAGTTGGCACCTCCTTTTATGGTGTAGCCCCAAAAGTCGATATGTTTAGATTGAGCATTGTCGCTGTCGTAATAGAAACGATCGTAACGCCAATAAGTGGTATTTGATAAAGAACCCGAAACAAAGGAACTCAGATTGCCGGCATTATATTCGGCCTGACCAAAACCACCGGCCTGGAATACAAAACCGTCATAATCGCGATACACCACATCACCTGTCTGCAGTTTCTTATAATTAAAAGCATCGGTCTCGGCACCGGGATAATTAAAGGCTTTAACATTACGCCTTTAACGATCGAAATAATAATCGCCACCATACAAATCAGTCAACTCATTGGTATGCACCCCTTTGTAATAACGGGTATCAATACCTCCATACACATCGATCCGGTCATTAATGTTGGTACTGTAAGTTGATAACAAACCGTACCAGTTGTGATAGTTCTTTGATTTGGACATTACCAACATAGAACCTTCCTCGCTGGCTTCATTAACAGCATAAATCTGATCGTAGGCGAAGGTCCCGTCGGGATTGCGGTAAGTCATACTCAAGCTCCCGTTGTTAGCACCATACCAATGACCGGAGAAGGCACTGTTGTTTTGTCCGCTGTAACCGTATCCGCGACCAATAGAAGTGTAGAGAGCGGTACTAAGGCTGGATTTCTCGTTGATTTGCCACAAGTGGTTCAATGAGATTTGAGGCTTGTGGTAAACGTTGTAGCTGGAGGACTTGCGTTCGCCGTTAAGACCAAAGCCGTAAGTGGGGTTGTACTTGTAGGGACTGTCGTCGCCCATATACTTTTGAACCTGTTGCCAGCCCACCACGGTAAGGCCGTCATAACGGCTGCGTTGGTAGTGTTGCTGTGGAGCTCCAAAAGCCGAAAGTGAAATCTGATGGGAGTCGTTGATTTTTTTAGCCACATTAAGGAAGTAATTGTAACCTTCAAAATCGGCACCCTGGACGTAACCATCGCCCCAGGTCTTACCCAGAAGGAGAGTCATAGCCCAACCGCTCTCGCTGAGACCGGTAGAAACATCAAAAACCACTTTGTTGAAACCATCATTACCCAGACTGTAGGATGCAGATCCGCCTCTTTTGGCATCTATTGATTTAGTAACAATATTTATGGAACCCCCAACTGAGGGCGCAGAAACTTTGGAGGCACCCAAGCCGCGCTGGGTTTGCATCATGGAGGTAACATCAGGCAAACCCGCCCAGTTGGACCAGTAAACACCGCCCCATTCCATATCGTTCATGGGTACGCCGTTGACCATAACGGCCACGTTGGACGACTGAAATCCCCGCATATTAATTTTGGAATCGCCAAAACCGCCCGGCCCTTTAGTAGCAAAAACACCCGGTGTAGTTTTCAAAATCTCAGGGAATTCCTGGGCTCCCAGTTTTTCCTCAATCAGCTGAGGAGTGATGTTGGACATTGCCACGGGAGTACGTCGGGATATACCCAGAGAGGCCGTAACAGTAACGTCAGAAAGCTTGATGGCCTCAGCTTCCATAAAAATAATGCCCAAATCGCTCTGGCGGGCAAGATTAACGTGCTGAATTTTATCCTTGTAACCCATGTAGGATAACAGCAGATTAACCGCGCGGGCTTCCACCGAAAAAGAAAATTTTCCATCAACATCGGTGGTGGCACCTGTGGAGGTCCCTTCCACGACAACAGCCGCACCAATTAGCGGCTCAGAGGTATCCTGATCCAGCAGAGTTCCTCTTACAGTCACCTGACCGTAAAGTCCTGCTATACTCACAAGGAATACCACAAATAAAAACAAGAATCTCGTCTTTCTCATAAAATAATAATTAGCATTTTAGTTTGATAGGAATTTTGTACTGAATTTAAGCATAAAGCTTATAACAGAAAACAGTTTTTGTCATTGTTTTACATATTTTTGTAAAATATGCGAAAAACTCGAAAACTTTCTTTATTAATAGGAGCTTTCACAGAGCAAAAATGCAGAAATATCCCGATAGAGATATTAAAGCCAGAGTTAACAAAACATTTTCAGGCTATTCTTTGTTTTGAAGAAAGTCAGACTTGTCTTTGCATAGTAAAAAAGTATTATTAAATCAAGGTTTAGAAGCATATATAAATGAGACGCATTGCAGCCATATTTCTTCTTCCCATAATGTTAGCCGTCGGCCTGCATCCGAATATGGCTTTGCATTATTGTGGAGATAAACTGCACTCATTCGGACTGATGGCTGATAATACTGACGGCTCTTGTTGCGCTACTCTTCCCGACTCCGGGCAAGAAGCAAATAATTGCTGCGGCAATGAAGGCGAAGGAATGCACAAAGAGCAGGCCTGCAGCCTGCCTTCGGCAAGCAAGGATGAATGTTGCGACATTCAAACTCTTTCAATTTCTACTGATGCTTATCACTTACAGTCAAAATCAGGAGATTTCTACCGATTATTGCCTTTATATAACAATCTTAGCTTTACACTTGCCCATGCGATCCAAGCGACAAGCTTTGTTGAGCCTGACTACAATAAAGAGGCCTTTCCACCCTATGGCCTCTACCTTAAAAATATAGACCTTCTTAGTTATATCTGTGTATATCGAATTTGATTCTATTAAACCAACATCATTGCTGTAAAAAGCACAATCTGCGAGGGTTGTAGCGGCTTTTAGCTGCCGCGGCTTATAAATAGCAGGAAAGTAATTGTTGTTTAATTGATTCAAATAGACAAGTATGCTTAATAAGATTATTAAATACTTTCTGGATAATCGCCTAATAACCATCCTATTACTTGCAATTATTATAGTATGGGGAATATCTACAGCTCCATTCAACTGGTACAGTGTGCTTCCGCGCGATCCGGTTCCGGTAGATGCCATACCCGATCTTGGCGATAACCAGCAGATAGTTGCCACCGAATGGATGGGACGATCGCCCAAAGATATTCAGGAACAGATAACTTACCCTTTAACCACTTCCCTGTTGGGAATACCCGGAGTAAAGACGATTCGCAGTACTTCCATGTTTGGGATGTCATTTATCTATATCATTTTTGAGGAGGATGTTGAGTTTTACTGGAGTCGTTCACGTATTCTGGAAAAGTTGAACTCTCTGCCCCCGGGAACGCTCCCCCGTGACGTGCAACCCACTCTTGGGCCGGACGCAACTGCCCTGGGGCAGATATTCTGGTACACTTTGGAAGGGAGAAATCCGGAAAACGGTGAGCCCAATGGCGGCTGGGATCCGGAAGAGCTGAGAACAGTGCAGGATTTCTATGTAAAATATTCTTTATCGTCGGCAAACGGAGTAGCTGAAGTGGCTTCCGTGGGGGGCTTCGTAAAGGAATACCAGGTAGAAATAAAGCCTGATGCGCTTCGTGCCTACGATCTAAGCATTATGGATGTGATGGAAGCCGTGCAAAAAAGCAACCTCGATATTGGTGCCGAAACCGTAGAAATCAACAAAGCAGAATACCTGGTTCGGGGCCTTGGTTACATAAAGTCTGTCGCTGACCTTGAAGAGGCTGTAATAAACGTAAGAAACGGAAGCCCGGTTAAAATCAAGGATCTGGCCTTTGTAACCCTCGGTCCTGCCCCACGCCGCGGCGGCCTGGACAAGGAAGGAGTAGAGGCCGTGGGTGGCGTAGTTGTGGCTCGCTACGCATCCAACCCTCTTCATGTTATCAGCAAGGTGAAGGAAAAGATTGAAGAAATGGATGCCGGCATGCCTCAAAAAGTTCTTGCCGACGGAAGCATTTCAAAGCTTACGATAGTTCCCTTTTACGACAGGACAGGCTTAATTCACGAAACGATTGGCACACTGGAGACCTCGCTCACTTTAGAAACCCTTATCGCCATCATTGTGGTCATCGTAATAGTTCTAAACCTCAGAGCATCAGTAGTAATCTCAAGTATTTTGCCGGTAGGAGTGCTGGCCACCTTTATAATAATGCGCTATGTAGGTGTTGATGCAAATATCGTGGCTTTATCGGGGATAGCTATCGCCATAGGAATAATGATAGACGTCGGGGTGGTCTTTGTCGAAAACATCATCCGCCACATGGAAATGGAGGAAAACAAAGGCATCAGAAAAGGAAAGCCCTTTGCCGCCCTGATATTTAAAAGTGTCAGTGAGGTATCGGGCGCTGTACTGACGGCTCAGCTCACCACGATTGTCAGCTTTATCCCGATTTTTCTTCTTGAAGCCCAGGAAGGGAAGCTGTTTGGCCCCCTGGCATTTACCAAAACCTTCGCGATGATTTGTGCTTATCTGCTGGGCATTATAGTTCTGCCCACCCTGGTTTATTATATCTTCTCGGTAAGGATAAGCTCAAAACAACTGCGCAAAGCAGCTAATATAGTAATGGCCGCAGCAGGTATTGCCTTGCTTATTATTTCCGGAAACGGACTATATCTAATCCTGCCTCTTTTTGCTATTAACAATCTTTTGGCTCACAAGTGGAAGAATCAAAATGCTTCAAAAATCATCAATATAGGCCTTGCCCTGTTGGCTGTGTTATACCTGCTTACAATAGAATGGTTGCCCATGGGCACTCAGGCGGGAACTGCCGCCAACCTCCTTTTTGTACTTATTATAATAGCTGCCATCCTCGGTGTACTTTGGTCCTTAGTGTATTATTATGAAAAAATTCTAAGGTGGAGCCTTGCCAATCGATGGAAATTTATGACTCTACCCATCCTTACGATACTTTTCGGTATTGTGATATGGATAGGTTTCGACAAAACCTTTGGAATTCATGCAAAAGTCATTGAGACAGCCGGATGGAAAACATTCCGGCAGACAAGTTTTTGGCAAAATGCAAGTAATAGCTTCCCGGGAGTGGGACAAGAGTTTATGCCCACCCTGAACGAAGGCAGTTTTCTGTTAATGCCAACAAGTATGCCACATACAGGGATAGAGCAGAATATGCGCTATATTGAGATTCTGGATAAACGAGTCAGCGATATACCTGAGGTGGAAACTGTTGTAGGCAAATGGGGGCGCGTTAACTCAGCACTTGATCCGGCACCGGTTCAAATGTTTGAGAACACGATTAGTTATCGCCCCGAATATATTTTGGATGAAAACGGCAACCGAAAACGCTTCAAGACAAGCAGGAAAGGAGAATTTATCTTACGCGACGGTTCTACTTACCGGCCCGCGGATGGCTTCAAGTTATTGCCGGAAGAAGTATTGATACCCGATAGGCGCGGCGATTACTACAGACAGTGGCGTCCCGAAATACAGAGCGAAGATGATATCTGGAAGGAGATAGTAAACAGGACACATATACCGGGGCTTACCTCGGCGCCAAAGCTTCAACCCATCGCGGCAAGGACAGTTATGCTGTCAACAGGCATGAGGGCTCCGATGGGAGTCAAGGTTTACGGATCTGATTTGGAATCAATAGAACAGGGTGGCAGGGCCATAGAAGAGGCATTGAAAGATGTCCCGTCCGTGCTTCCATCCACTGTATTTTATGACCGCGCCGTTGGGGCACCCTACGTCGAGATTACTTTAAAACGTCACGAGATGGCGCGCTATGGCATCACTGTGGCCGATTTGCAGGAAACTATCAGTGCCGCGGTGGGCGGCATGGCTTTGACAACCACGGTAGAAGGGCGTGAGCGTTTCCAGGTCAGGTTGCGCTATCCCCGTGAGCTAAGGGAGCATCCCGATGAGCTTGCCAGGCTGATAATTCCAACAGGCACCGGCCCTCAGATCCCGCTTGGTGAAGTGGCCGACATAGGCTATACACGCGGAGCGCAGATGATACAAAGCGAGAACACCTTCCTTGTCGGCTATGTGATCTTTGACAAGATAGAAGGCAAAGCCGAAGTCGATGTGGTAGAGGAAGCCAGGGAAATTTTAGCTAAAAAACTTGATTCGGGAGAATTAGTCTTGCCCAAAGGCCTGTCCTACGATTTCGCGGGCAATTATGAGCAACAGGCACGAGCCACCAATCGGCTCATGATAATCGTACCCATCAGCCTTATGTTAATTCTGCTTATCCTCTATTTCCAGTTTAAAACAGTAACGGCATCCTTGATACATTTTTCAGGGGTGTTCGTAGCTCTCTCGGGAGGCTTTATCCTGCTATGGCTCTATGGCGAGCCCTGGTTTTTGAATTTTTCCCTTGGAGGCATCAATATTCGGGAAATGTTCAATATGCAGACCATAAACCTAAGTATCGCGGTATGGGTTGGATTTATTGCCCTCTTTGGTATCGCGACAGACGATGGAGTACTTATGGGAACCTATATCCATGATGCTTTTATGGAAAGAGACCCGCAGACTAAAGAGGAAGTAAGGGAAACCGTTGTTTACGCCGGGCTTAAGAGAGTTCGTCCGGCTGTTATGACCACAGCCACCACTCTGATTGCTCTGCTTCCGGTGCTCACATCGACGGGCAAAGGATCCGAGATTATGGTTCCTATGTCTATCCCAATTTTTGGCGGGATGTTTATCCAATCAATGACCATGTTCATTGTGCCCATTCTTCAATGTTGGTGGAGAGAAGCTCTTATCCGCAAAAAAGCAAAACAACAAAACAAAACCATCGAATATGCAACATAATAATATAAAAGCTCTTTTAATAATAGTTTTGGGATTAATCAGCGGCGTAGCTTTAAAGGCGCAAGGGGTCGATTCTCTATCCTTTTACCTTGAATATGCAGCTAAGAATAATCCGGAACTGAAAGGCTATTTCCTGAATTATCAAGCCTCACTGGAAAAGATACCACAGGCAGGCGCATGGTCTGACCCGCAACTGGATATAGGCTTTTTCGTCAAGCCGATGGATATTGTAGGCGGACAACAGATAGCCGATATAACTCTGATGCAGATGTTTCCCTGGTTTGGGACAAAAAAAGCAGCCCAAACAGAAGCAGTTCACATGGCTCAAATGGCTTATGAACAATTCAGGGAAGCTAAAGACCAGCTCTATCTGGAGCTTTATACTCAGTGGTATGCTCTGTCTGCCCTCAAACAACAACTCAGCATCAACAGGGAAAATCTGAGCCTGTTGAAGCAAGTTGAACAGCTGAGCCTTCGCAAGGTGTCGGCGCCGCCGCTTGATGGCGGCATAACGGCTATGGGCAGCAGTAGTCCCGGAATGGCCGGTGTGCTTCGCGTGCAGCTCGAAGCGCTTGATGTAGAAAACAATATTGAGAGTATTTTGTCGGAAATGGAAGCAGAGAAAGCCCGATTCAACGCTTTATTAAACCGTCCTTTAGATGCCGAAGTATTTTTGCCCGACACACTTATTCAAGTTCCCTTATTCCTTGATAAGGAAATTGTACTTAAGCAAGTAGAAAGTCAAAATCCCGCCTTGAACATGCTCAAAGCAGAAGAGCTCGCATTTCGTGCAAAGAACGAGATGAACAAAAAAATGGGCTTGCCGATGTTGGGCGTCGGATTGCAATATATGCTGATTGGAGAAAGTGAAATGATGAACTCTAATCCGGATGGGGGTATGAATGGTATGGATATGCTTATGCCTATGGTCTCTGTTTCTCTTCCTATCTACCGAAATAAATACAAAGCCTCGCGACGCGAAAGCAGATTTATGTGGGAAGCAGCCACCGAGAAGTATCACAACAGCCTAAATACACTACAATCGGAGCTGCATAAGCTAATAAGCGGCCTCGAAAATGCAGAGCGAAAAATTGCACTTTACCGTAAGCAAGAACAACTTGCCCAAACCGGCTACAACTTGCTCGTGGCCGGGTATGCCTCAGCCAAAAGTGATATAAGCGAATTGATACAGCTGCAAAGGCAACTCCTGGATTATCAACTGAAACTGGCTAAGGCAATTGCCGAATACAACACTTTGGCAGCATCAGTCCTTAAGCTGCAATCCTTCAACACAGCAAACAACTTAAACTAAAAATCATGTTAGATAAAAATAAAATCAAAGCTATAATTAACCGCCCCTATATAAAATACGGCCTGATACTACTTGCAGGCTTACTTCTGGGCTGGTTTATTTTTTCGGGCGGCAGAGAAGGGCAAAACTCCCATCCTGCTGACATTGAAGAAGCCCATGAGCATGGAGCCGAAGCCACAATTTGGACCTGCTCAATGCATCCTCAGATTCGGATGGAGGAGCCGGGGGCTTGCCCCCTTTGCGGGATGGATTTAATCCCCTTGCAGACAAGTGGCTCAGGCGATGCCGACATTGACCCGAATGCCATTCAGCTATCACATGAGGCAGCTGCCCTTGCCGAAGTTCAAACTACAATTGTGAGCCTCGGCAATCCGTCAAAGGAGATCCGCTTATATGGCAGCATACAAGCAGATGAACGGCTGTCGCAGTCGCAGACCTCACACCTCAGCGGACGTATAGAAAAGCTTTTCGTCACTTTCACAGGCGAGAGCGTAAGGCAGGGCCAAACACTTGCAACTATTTACTCGCCTGATTTATTAAACGCCCAACAAGAGCTAATCGAGGCGCTAAAGATGAAAGACACGCAGCCCGCATTGCTGCAGGCCGTGAGAGAGAAACTGCGATTGTGGAAGCTTAGTGATAAACAGATTGCAAGCATCGAACAATCCGGCCGGGTTTCTGCTCTTGTTGATGTTACGGCCAATACAAGCGGCATTGTAATATCCAAAAATATCAATCAGGGCGATTATGTAAATACAGGAACTGTGATGTTCAATATTGCTGACCTCTCAAGGGTATGGGCAGTCTTTGACGCCTACGAGGCAGACCTTCCCTTCCTGAAGGTGGGCGACCCTTTGCAATACACGCTTACGGCTCTGCCGGGGAAAACCTTTAGCGGGAAAATTTCTTTTATAAATCCCGTCCTTGATCCTTCAACTCGCACGGCAAAGGTCAGGGTAGAGACTGACAACCCGCACATGGAGCTAAAGCCGCAGATGTATGCCAATGCACTGCTTAGCGCTTCGCTTAAGCAAGGCGAAAAGCAAATCATTATTCCAAAGTCTGCTATATTGTGGACAGGTAAACGCTCAATCGTTTATGTCAAACAGCCCAACACCGAAACACCTGCCTTCCTGCTTCAAGAGGTAGAACTTGGCCCATCGCTTGGCGATGCCTACGTGATACTATCGGGGCTCGAAGAAGGAGATGAAATTGTTACAAAGGGGACCTTTACAATAGACGCCAGCGCACAACTGGCCGGCAAACGCAGCATGATGAACGACCATGTAGAGCTTATGAGTAAGCACGAGGGGCAAAGCCACCAGCACTCTGCGGATCCTGAACCTGTACATAAAGCCCACGAAGCGCAGGATATACATAAAGGTCATACGGAGCATGGGGCATCTACGAAGCAGAGGCCAAGCGCAGAGCTTGAACATGCTATGCTTAGCGTCGGGGGAAGCTGCGGGATGTGTAAGGATCGTATTGAGGAGGCAGCTATGGCCGTGGAAGGCGTATCTTCAGCCCTCTATGACCTGGACCAGCAGCTTTTGCATTTAAACTTTGCCCCTAATCTGACCTCCGCCGATGCTCTTGCAAAGGCCATTGCAGAAGCAGGGCATGATACAGACAAATACAAGGCTGAGGATTCAGTATATGATGCGCTGCCCGCTTGTTGCAAATACAGATAAACAGCTTTTACATAAACACCCCGAAGAAATAGGCCGACAACATAAGATAAACAAGCATTCCCAGGATATCATTCATGGTCGTTATAAAGGGCCCTGTGGCAACTGCAGGATCTATATTGACCTTATTAAACATCAAGGGAAGGAAAGTGCCCATCAGAGTAGCAAAAACCACGACGGCAAACATAGCCGTTGCCACAGTGAGGGTCAGTGCCTGGCTTGAGCCGACCAGCAAATTGAATAAAAACGCCAATGCTGAAAGTGCTGTGGCATTTAGAAGAGCTATTGATACATCCTTGCCTAATTTGCGCCAGGAGGTATCAATACCTAAATTGCCGGAAGCAATCGCCTGAACCATAATAGCCGATGACTGAATCCCCACATTACCGCCCGTAGCGGCAATCAGTGGCATAAAAAATACAACTTCCGGATATTTGGCGATATTGTCCTCAAAAGCACTGATAAGCCGCGAACCAAGCAAGCCACCGACCATTCCAATCATCAGCCATGGCACACGCGCACGGGTGTGACGCCACACACTGTCCGACATTTCAACATCCTCGGTAATACCCGATGCCAACTGATAGTCCTTTTCGGCCTCTTCGCGAATATAGTCCACAACGTCGTCGATGGTAATACGCCCCACAAGCTTACCGTCTTCATCAATCACGGGCAAAACAACCAGGTCATATTTATCCATTATTTTAGCTACCTCTTCCGAATGAGCCTGCGAACTGACAGATATAACATCAGGATTGTAAATGTCGCCTACAAGCATATCAGAGGAGGCAAGCAACATTCTCTTGAGCGAAATCGTACCTTTTAAAACGTTATCATCATCTACCACATACACAAAGTAAACCTCATCGACATCTTCCACCTGCCGACGCATACTTCGCAAGCAGGCTATAATATTCCACGAGTCCTTTACCTTAATCAGCTCCTTGGCCATCAAACTACCGGCAGTATCCTCCTCATAGCTCAAGAGATCAGCAATATCGCCGGCAACCTCAGTATCATCAATATAGGATAGAACCTCTTTCTGCCTGTCCTCGTCCATCTCGGAGATTACATCGGCAGCATCATCGGTATCCATGTTGTCGATAAAGCGGCGGGCAATCTCCTCACTGGGCAGCGCCTTTAAAAAGCTTTGGCGCTTCTCCTCCTCGAGGTTAATCAGAACTTCGGCGGCAGTATCATCATCCAGTAAGAGATAGAGAAAGGCGGCCTCATCCAGGCTAAGCTCCTCATAAATTTCAGCTATATCGGCCGGGTGCAAATCAAAAATAGTTTCCGTCAAATGAGCTATATCGTTCTGCTCAATCTGCTCTTTTATCAGATCAATATATTCTCTTGTCAGTTCGAAATTTGCCATAGTCGGAAATTTTAAATTATTAATAATAACTCACTCACAGAGCGGGTGCTGCTGAATCAACAGGGTCAGTTCCTGGAATCCTTCTACCGATAACTGTTCAGGCCGTAAATTAAAAACCGGAAGATGCAATATTGCATCATGGTCAAAAGCCAGCTTTTTGAGGCTGTTGCGCATGGTTTTACGACGGTGAAGAAAAGCTGCTTTCACAACACGTATAAAAAGACGCTCATCGCAGGGAAGCTCTTCAACCTTGTTGCGAACCAGCCTGATAACCCCTGATTTCACTTTTGGGGGAGGCGTAAACACGTGCTCGTCAACAGTCATAAGGTATTCGATGTCATAAAACGCCTGCAAGAGAACGCTTAAGATCCCATATTCCTTTGAGCCGGGACCCGACGCGATGCGTCGGCCTACCTCTCGCTGAACCATTCCGACAACTTTTTCGACCTGTTGACGGTTTTCCAAAGCCTTAAAAAATATCTGGCTCGAAATATTATATGGGAAATTACCGATAATTGAAAACTTCTCCGGAAACAGCTTCCCGAAGTTCATCTTAAGAAAGTCGCCTTCGATAATCCGCTCTTTAAGCTGAGGATAATTGTGATGGAGATAGCTTACCGATTCGCTGTCTATTTCCACAAGATAGAGATCTATATCGCTGCGCTGAATCAAAAATTGTGTAAGTACGCCCATTCCCGGCCCCACCTCAATAACCTGAGACGGAGGGGTTAACAGGCTTTCAGTTATTTGTCCGGCAATATCCAGATCGTTTAGAAAGTGCTGCCCCAGGTATTTCTTTGCCCTTACACGCTTCATCATCCATGGTTACGCAGTTTATATTTCCTGATAGAGCTTGGTAAGCTAACAGATTTTGGCTGTAAAAGATACTTTTTGTAACATTACAGCTTATAATAAGCGCAAAGGTAAGACTATTTTCCCAACAGCAAGCCTTTGATTTACGCTGAAAAGTTTAAATTTGCATAAAAATTCAAGCAAGTTGAATACCAAACAGGCCAAAATCATACGATTCATCATATTCCTGACAATTGGAGCAGCCATTGTTTGGTGGCTGTACCGCGATCAGGATTTAAGCGAATTGATAAGCACAGTCAGATATGATGTCAACTACTGGTGGATAATAGCATCCCTTTTCGCGGGGCTGATGAGTCATGTAAGTCGCACTATTCGCTGGCAGATGATGATAACCCCCCTTAGCGGCCGCCCGCGATTTATTAACACCTTCCTCTCGGTGATGATTGGATATCTGGCAAATCTGGTAGTTCCACGCATGGGCGAGGTTACACGCTGTGCCGTACTTAGCAAGCATGAGAAGATGTCCTTTTCACAACTCTTTGGCACAGTTGTAGCCGAAAGGATTGTGGACGTGCTATCGATGCTTCTTTCGCTGGCCCTGGTTTTTATGCTCCAATTTAATGTCCTCACTTCGATTGCCGGTGATTCCTTCGACTTTTCGCGATTATATGCCTCACTTACAACGCCTCTGCCCTTTGTTATCCTCGCTGTGGCAGGTCTGACTCTGTGGCTGCTGCGCAAGAATATTAAATCTTCCTCTTTATACATAAAAGTAAAGGGCTTCATTTCAAAATTTAAGGAGGGCTTTCTTTCAATCAGAGATATAGAAAACAAAACGGGCTTTGTCCTTCATTCCATCCTGATATTCGCCCTCTATTTCGCCATGATGTATTTCAACTTCTTTGCCTTCAACTATACCTCGCATCTCTCGCCCCTGGCCGGACTCACGGTGTTTGTCTTTGGCGCCCTTGCCATGGTAGCCCCGGTTCAGGGCGGCATAGGTCCCTGGCATTTTATGGTTATCACAGCCCTGATAGCTTATGGAATTAACAGCGGCAACGCCGGGATCTTTGCACTGGTAGTCCATGGCGCGCTCAATATTATGATTATCGTCTTCGGCTTACTATCGCTGGTGGCTCTGCCCTTGGCAAACAGGCAAAAAAAATGAGTGCCCTGAGTCGCAAGGAAATTGAACGACTTATACAATGGACTATTTCGATAATTGCCCTCTGTTACATTAGTTATCGCCTGCTGCGCTTTGATGGCTGGAGCAGTTTCTTTGAAGATACTTACAATAAATTATGGCTCTTTGCAGGACTCTTACTCCTGCAAATAGGGCTCTCGGCTATCAATCTCACCCTGGAGACGGCAAAATGGAGGCAACTCACCCTAGGTCTTATCCGTCAATCATGGTATGAGTTATTATTTCAAGTACTAAAAGGCATACAAACCGGGTTAATAACGCCCGCCCGGGTGGGCGAGCCCCTGGTCAAAGGAGCACTTCTGCCTTTGGGGCTGCGCACCAAAGGCTTTCTGATGTCGGCAGCCGGCAGTATTATCCAGAATATCGTGATATTAAGCGGGGGAATCATCGCCATAGTGATGTTAAAAGTGAGCTTCTCAGCTCAACAATCTTCGTTTGTAAACCTTCAGCGCAGCCTTATCCTTTATTCACTAATAGCTACAGCGGCCTTTGCGATTACCATTGGCTTATTCTTCCTGATAATAAAAAGCTGCAAAAAGCATCCAAAAAGCACAAAACTTATCTCCCACCTTGAAGCACTTCGCGAGCTCGACAAAAAACGTCTCGCGAGAGTATTTCTCCTTACCCTTTCCCGCTATGCATTGTATAATTTTCAGCTATGGCTTATGCTGAGCTTCTTCGGGATAACTAAGAACCCGGCTGATATCGCCTTGGTGATGCTTTACTATGCTGCCATTACAATTCTGCCCACTATGGCAATAGCCGATTTAGGCATCAGGAGCTCCATCGCGCTGTTTCTTTTCGGCATGCTTTCGCCCAACAGTCCCGCTATCGTAGCTTCAGTTTTTATGATATGGCTAATTAACTTAGCTCTACCCTCTCTGGTGCCCCTTGTGATTCAGGCAAATGCTTGCCGCGGCAAAAGCCAAAGGCTTTGTCATTCCGGGCTTCGCGAGGAAGCTAATCGTTTTTACCCGACAACAGAGAATCAAAATCAAAGAGATAATTATTCAACATCTTAAAACATTTCCTATATTTGCTACATATACTGTTTGAATCAAGCAAACTGTGATATTCAAACAGAAAAGTAAAGATTTCATGAGCAAACAGAAAGTCAAACTTAATATACTCGGTTTATCCTATTCGCAAACTCAATCGGGTGCCTACGCGCTTGTGTTGGCCGAAGAAGACGGTGAGCGAAGAATCCCTATTATCATCGGAGGAGTTGAAGCGCAATCAATAGCTATCAAATTAGAAGGGCTTGAACCTCCCAGACCATTGACTCACGATTTGTTCCTGAATTTTGCTCACGCCTTTAAGGTTCAACTGCTGGAAGTCATTATATACAAACTAGAGGAAGGAATATTCTATTCGGAACTGGTTTGCTCAAAAAACGATGAGGTAGTACGCATAGACTCACGCACTTCGGATGCCGTAGCGCTGGCACTGCGCTTTAGCTGCCCCATTTATACCTACGAGGAAATACTGGCTAAGGCAGGGATAGTGCTGGATTTTGGCGATACCAAAGAAGCGCCCGGTTCAGCTCCAAGCTCATCCCCCAAAACACGCACATCAAAAGTTCCCGGAAGCAACCCCCTTGCTTCTAAATCGCTCGCTGAACTACAGGCCATGCTCGACCAGGCCGTTGAAGCCGAGAATTACGAAAAGGCTTCTGAGATTAGGGATGAGATAAAAAAACGATAAACTCACTACTATTATACCACAGGCATGAAAAAGATCCTGCTCTTCTTGCTTATCGCGCTCTTGGGCGGCGGTAATTTATTGGCTTCAGAGGCAAGCCCTGCTACTCAAATAATTTCTTCCGGAGGAGGTTTCACGATTGTAAGCCTACTGAGGGGCATGCTCGGCATGGCCGTCGTTATTGCGATAGCCTGGCTCTTAAGCTCAAATCGCAAAGCAATTAATTGGAGCGTGGTCGCCAAAGGTCTGGGTCTTCAGCTTGTATTGGCCTTATGTATATTATATGTGCCTTTTGTTCAAACCATTTTTGATTTTGTAGGAAGAGCATTTGTCAAAGTGCTAAGTTTCACGGAGGCAGGAACCACCTTTCTTTTCAGCAGCATGGAAAGCGGTGTGATAGAGTCGCCAATGTTAAACTTTGCCATCACCATACTTCCAACTGTAATTTTCTTCGCGGCTCTGACCAGCGTCTTGTTTTACTACGGAATAATTCAGAAGGTAGTGTCTTTCCTGGCGCGGGGTATGACAAAGCTGATGAACCTTTCGGGTGCCGAAAGTCTTTCTGTTGCCGGCAATATCTTTCTGGGGCAAACGGAGGCTCCTCTAATGATTAAAGCTTACCTGGAAAAGATGAATCGTTCGGAAATGATGCTGGTAATGGCGGGAGGAATGGCTACCATGGCGGGAGGAGTCCTCGCCGTCTATATTAAAGTATTGGGCGGAGGCGATCCTGTTCAGGAAATAATGTATGCCAAGCACCTTCTGGCTGCCTCTTTGATGGCAGCGCCCGGGGTTGTGGTTATTGCAAAAATCATGCTTCCACAAACCGAAGCAATTCAAAAGGAAGTAGAAGTGAGCAAAGACCGTATTGGCAAGAACGTCTTGGATGCAATCTCCAACGGAACTACCGAAGGAGTCAAACTAGCAGTCAATGTGGCGGGTATGCTTTTGGTATTCATAGCCTTTATAGCCATGTTCAACTATGTCTTTGGCAAAGTGGGCGATTGGACGGGACTTAACACCCTCATAGCTTCGGCAACCGATGGGAGTTATAGTGAGCTTTCACTTCAGTTTCTTTTGGGCTATTTATTCGCTCCCTTAATGTGGCTGCTGGGCATTAACGGGGCTGATATCGACCTGGTGGGTCGCGTGCTTGGCGAGAAGCTAATAATGACCGAGTTTATCGGCTACATCAGCCTTGCTGAACTTAAAACTGCGGGAGCTTTTGTTGAGGAAAAATCCATTATTATGGCAACCTACATCCTTTGCGGATTCGCAAATATAGCATCCATTGGTATCCAAATAGGAGGAATAGGCTCACTTGCCCCAGGCAAAAGAGTGTTGATTTCCGAACTGGGCATGAAGGCTCTTATAGCAGGTGCTTTAGCTTCACTGCTTTCAGCTACCGTTATAGGGATGATTTTAGGATAAAATTGGAGAAAAGCCTAATTGCGCTTGCCTTACATTTTTACCAGTTTTACCTTGCGCGCAGTAATATCCTTACCTGCTATCTGAATAATGTAAAATCCCTTGTCCCAACTACTGGTGTCAACACGGTAGCTCTGAAGTCCTCTTAGGTCATGTTCTCCTGATTGAACAAGACTCCCATCAATATTAAAAGCATCTATCCTGACCAAACCGGGAGTCTGTTCAAAACCAAGATCGAAAAAGTCCTTACAGGGATTGGGAGCAAGCTGAAAAGCCGCCAGCGAAGGTTGATCAACTAACAAAGGCTCTCTGAATTGCAAGTCTAAGCGGCTAAGATTAAATTCTTTACTGACAATGTGAATGCGAAGTTTATAAATTCCCTTAGTAAAGCTAGCCTCACCGGAAGAAAGGCGCCATGTTTGCCAACCACCGGTGGCCGGAACCGCATAAGTTCCAATCACGCTCTTATTTTCATTTATATCGAAAAGCTGCAATTCAAAACGCCCTCCGACATTCATAGCGGCACAGCTATAGCTTAAGTTATAAATACCTGACTGCTCTACAGTTATCAAAAAATCAATATAATCACCGGGATCTACATAAGCTATATTCTTACCTCCGGGATTGCCTGAATCTGCCGTGTTTTCAAACTCGAGACCTTCCTGGTGATAATAATTCTGCATCAATACCTTGCCGGGAATTGATATGCGTGAAGGTAAGGTGTTGAGGACTTCAATCTTTTGAAATTGAGCTAAAGGCTTTTGAGTAAAAGACACTACGCTGCTTCCGGAATAACTTAGATAAACCAAATCACTAAAGGACAAAAAACCTTCTAAGCAAAGCTCTATCATATTTGGAAATTCCTGACTAAGACCTGCCGACTCAATATTAACAGTTTGACTGCCCTTATATACTGCAAAATCACTTGGCAAGAGTGCCGCAGAACTGGAAATAGCAGCATTAAAGGAAAGTAAAATGCTCTTCCCATCCGCGGAGGTAGAGGCAGAAATAACTTGCAGATCAACATCCCCGGGATTTCGCGGGTTTGAAAACTGAAAATAATTCAGATTTGCTCCCCCACTTAGAGTTGTTACTTTTATCACGTTCACTCCTTTGTCGAGCAGGGCATTTTCTACTGTATAAGACTTGTAAACAGTCCATCCTCCGGTAGATGGAAGCTTCAGAACAGGTGTAAGATCACGCCCGTTAACCTCGATTCTTATTTCAGTTAAGGCATTACTGCCGGCATAACGAATTGTTAAGTCATTGACCGAGGCTTCTGCAGCTGTAACAGTATAACGCATCCATTCTCCGGGCTCAGTCCAGCCAACATTAAAGCCGTTGCTGATTCCATCATTACAAGCCTCGATATCAACACCATCGTTTCTATATGACCAACCCTGGTTCCAATTAGTGTATGTCCCTCCTTCATCAATATGATAGTTGGCAGTATCATTATCAAAATAAGCTACATTATTCCTGCCTAAATCATAATCAGTAAAGAAAATGGGTTCACTCAAATTATGTTCTTTAAAGGGAATGGCTTCATAACTGTAAATTTGACGGATAAGAGCATCAACCACGTCCTTTTGAACCACACAGTTCTCAATTTTATGCGCTTCGGCCCATTTCATTACAGCGTCAAAAATCTGATCTGAATTCATGATGGGGCTGGCACTCTTCCAATAAGACATCAAGTTATTGTATTCAACAGGAGTCTTAACTCGTAATACATTATTAATTCCATCCTTTTTGACAGGCCACCAACTCCAGCCAATATCATTGGCTTCAAACAAAGCCACAGCATTTGTAAACCAAGTATTAGAATTTTCGCCCGATTCACTCATCCACAGGGGAACATTCAATCGCTCACGCTTCTCAGTGATCCAGTTTACTGCATTGGCTCCATTATAATTCCAGTATTTATGGAAAGTATAGACCAGATTGTCATCTAAATCGGCTAGACCATCCAAACCATTGTAATTGTTGCCCCAACAGTTACCTGAAACCATCACAATATGATTTTGATCCACTTCCCGAACAGCATCTATTAATCGACTGAACATATCTGTTGCGGGCTGATTCCGCGTACAACTACAGCCATTTTCGTTGCCGCTGTTCTCAAAATCCCAGTTAATTTCATTAATCAAATCGTAACCGCCAACCCAGGGATTGTCTTTGTAGCGATCGGCAATTTTCTTCCAAAGCTCAATCAATTTAAGCTTGTTGTCTTCGCTTTCCCACAATGAAGGCTTTGAAGCGTCGTAATCGGAAATATCAGCATTTTTGCCTTGCCCTCCAGGTGCGCCGTGCATATCCAAAAACACGTACATCTCATTATCGGCACACCATGATATAAGATTATCAAGCATCACAAAGCCGCCCTCCAGCCAGGTCTGCTGCCCCTTTACCGGCTCCTCTTCAATGGGAAGAGTAAACCATTTATAGTGTAGGGCAGGCCTAATTGAATTAAAGCCCCAGGCCTTCATTGCTTCCACATCTGCACGAGTGAAATGGTTGGCAAGCCAGGCATCGTAAAATTCCTTGGTTCGGGCTTCACCAATTGCAGCAGTCAGCTTCTTTCTAAACTGCCACTGAGTATTAATTCCGCCATCTGTTGATTTCATCATATAACCTTCCTGAATCATCCAGTTGCCGGTTCCTATGCTCCGTATAATAAAATTGTTGTCCACGTCGTTGACAATTTTAGTCCCATCTGCCCTTAGAAAACCTTGCGAAAAGGCAGGTTGTACCGAACAAAGACTTACTATAAGCAGCATTAAAAGATGCTGATTTCCTTTTGCGAATTGCTTAAGCATATTATAAGATTTAATCTTATGCAAGATATAGAATTTAAACAAAAAGCGGGAATTCACCATAGGTAAATTCCCGCTTTTATATTATTAAGGATGCGTCTTAAATAATGGCATCCAGCTTTGATGCCAAAATCGTTTTTGGCACAGCTCCAACTTGTTTGTCCACTATCTCTCCATTCTTAAAAAACAGGATGGTCGGGATATTACGTATTCCAAATTTTACAGATGTTTCAGGGTTACTATCAACATCCATCTTGGTTACAAGTGCAGTGTCTTTATAGTCATCTGCCAGCTCGGCCACAATGGGTCCCACCAATCTACAGGGTCCACACCATTCAGCCCAAAAATCTACCAAAACCGGTTTGTCAGATTTCAAAACCAGTTCATCAAAATTAGCATCTGTTACTTCAATAGCCATAATTTCTTCAAATTTCTGATATAAATAATATATTTACCTAACTAGTGATTCACTAATAATGTTATTTATAAACGCTTTATGCCCGCACTTGTTCAAAGGTAAGCAAATTTGCCCTTATTTGCCTAGTTGAGGGATATAGAAATATCCGGACTTTCTTCAAAAAAATCTATCAACTCACTTGACAAATTTACCCTTACCGACCTTGACAGCAATTGTATCTGCTGACGGTCATTGTCTTCGTCGAATACCTGGAAGCGCAAAGTAACCTTTCCCTTGTTGGCCATCGAAAGATGTGCCAGTTCGGTAACTATCTCGTTAGTCAAACTTCGGAGAGGAATCCGCAGCGTGAGATTATGCACTTGATTATCAAGAATATCAGATAATAATGATATTTTATTGACCTTTACCTCAAGCTCTCCGGGCTTATATTTCTTTCCCTGGACTCTTCCCTTTATCACGACAAACTTTGCATTACTTATAATAGCGATGTAATCTAAATAGTCCTGACCAAAAAAAGCAAAATCATAAGAGCCGCTGTAATCCTCAACAGTAGCAATAGCAAATTCATTACCCTTACGGGTTAGTCCTTTGCGCACATTGGTAATCATCCCTCCGACGGTAAATTCTCTGCCTTTTAAAGGTTCAAGTTCATTAAACGCTGCCAGCCGAACATTGCAGAAATGCTTAAGTTCCAGCCTATAGCTGTCAAGAGGATGAGCAGATAGGTAAATCCCTATCAATTCTTTCTCTTTTTCAAGCTTTTCTAAAATAGTAAACTCGTTGCATACAGCAATTTCAGGCTTTTTCATTTCTATCGCTGTTGAGGCATCACCAAACAAGGTGTTCTGAGTTGAGGCTTTATCAGTTTGGAATAAATTGCCATAACGAAGTAAGCGCTCAATAAAGCTGCCTTCGTCGCCCTGAACAGGTGCGAAATACTGAGCCCTGTGCATATTTCCCAAGCTGTCGAAGGCACCTGCAGCTGCCAGGGCCTCCATGGCTTTTTTATTGATTACCTGAAGATTTATCCTCTCAACAAAGTCGTAAATGTTCTTGAAAAAGCCTCCTTTATTGCGCTCCTTTATTATCTCCTCTACAACTCCCTCGCCAACCCCTTTTATTGCTGCCATCCCAAAACGCAGGGCCCCGCTTTTGTTAACGGTAAACTTCACGAAACTCTCGTTCAAATCAGGCCCCAAAACATCTATGCCCATCCTTCGGCACTCTTCCATGAAAGTGGATATCTTGCCAATATCATTCAAATTACGACTAAGCACGCCGGCCATAAACTCAGCAGGATAATGCGCCTTAAGATAACCTGTTTGGTAAGCCAGATAAGCATAGCAAACCGAGTGAGACTTGTTAAAAGCATAGCTTGCAAAGGCCTCCCAGTCCTTCCATATTTTGTCGATCACTTCCTGAGGCTTCTTCTTAATCTCTTCACAGCCCCGGATAAACTCAGCGTTGTTTTTACACCCTTCATCAAATTTGGCCTTGAGTTTGGACATTACATCGTGAAGCTTCTTCCCCATGGCCTTACGTAAGGTGTCGGACTCGCCACGTGTAAAGCCGCCCAGTTTGCGCGACAAAAGCATCACCTGCTCCTGAAACACTGTGATTCCGTATGTTTCCTTCAAGTAGGACTCCATCAGCGGATGGTCGTAGTGGATTTCCTCCTGACCCAATTTGCGGGCGATATAATCAGGGATATATTCCATAGGTCCCGGGCGATACAGAGCATTCATGGCTACAAGATCCTCAAAGCGGTTGGGCTCCAGCTCACGGAGGTATTTCTTCATGCCCGCCGATTCAAACTGGAAAATAGCGGTGGTCTGACCCTTGCTGAACAGCTCAAAAGTCTTCGGATCTTCAAATGAAATGCTGCTCAGATCCAGATCTATACCCTTCGACAGTTTTATTGCTTCAAGTGCCTCTTTCACTATAGAAAGAGTTTTAAGCCCCAGAAAATCCATCTTCAACAAGCCGATAGATTCCACCAGATTGCCCTCATATTGAGTTACCAGAAGATGTGCCTCCTTTGCCGGCATCAAAGGGATATTCTCAACAAGCGGATCCCGCCCGATTAACACCCCACAGGCGTGGACCCCGGTTTGACGGATTGAGCCTTCCAAATCACAGGCCAGCTCAAGCGTTTTCAGCAGCACTTCATTGTTCTCGTGACGACCCCTTTGAATTTCTGCGCCAAATATTTTCAGAATCTCAAACCTGCTAAGCTCCTTCTCTTTGTCGGCAGAACGAGCCTCCGACAAGCCTTTTTCAATATAAGCAAGTGCTGCATCCAAAGAGCCGTTCTCGCGCTCAAGTCTAAGCACCTCTTTATAAGCGCCGTCAAGCTTGATGCCCGGACGCTCAGGTATCAGTTTGGAGATTCGGTCAGTCTCTGAAAGGGGAAGCTTTAGAACACGCCCAACATCCTTTATCGCCGATTTGGCTGCCATAGTGCCAAGAGTACAAATATGCGCTACTTTATCCCTTCCGTATTTTTCGGCCACCCAATCAAGTATCAAAGCCCTACCGTCATCATCAAAATCAATATCCACATCGGGCATAGAAATACGGTCAGGATTCAGAAACCTCTCGAAAAGCAAATTATGCTTTATCGGGTCAATACTTGTTATACCTACACAATAGGCTACTGCCGAGCCGGCTGCTGAGCCCCGCCCGGGCCCAACAATAACTCCCATCCTTCGTGCCTCGTTGATAAAGTCCTGAACAATAAGGAAGTATCCCGGAAAGCCCATCAGCTTTACCGTCAACAACTCAAAATCAATTCTTTCTTTTACCAAATCGGGTATCGAGTCGCCATATAAGCGCTTCGCACCATTATAGCTAAGATATTCCAGATAATCGGCCTCCAGCTTTACCCGCAACAGATGCTCGTAATTGCCTCCAAGCTTCTCATATCGCGCTTCCCCGTAATCCTCCCTCAGCTGAGCCTCACCATACTTTTCACGATACTGCTCTATGCTGCCAAAATCCTCAGGAATAGGAAAAAGAGGCATAATTGGGGCGGAGTTGAGCTCAAACTCTTCAACTTTATCAGCTATCTCTCCGGTACTTAATAGCGCTTCCGGCACATCGGCAAAGAGGTCGTTCATCTCCTTTGTGGTCTTAAACCACTCCTGTCCTGTATAGCGCATCCGGCTCGGATCATCCTGATCTTTTCCGGTATTCATACAAATCATAATATCATGAGCTTCTGCCATCTCAGCATCAGAAAAATGAACGTCGTTGGCGGCAACCACCTTAACGCCCAACTCCTTAGAAAACTTCATAAGTTGTTCATTAACCTTAAGCTGATAGTCATATACCTGCTGTCGCATATACGGATTCTCAGAAGGATGACGCTGAAGCTCCAGATAATAGTCCTCACCAAAAAGATTCTTGTACCATAAGATGGCCTCGCGCGCCTCATCAAGCTGCCCGTTCATGATTTTCTGAGGAATTTCACCGCCCAAACAGGCCGATGTTGCTATAAGACCCTCATGGTGTTCTTCCAACAAACCTTTATCAATTCGAGGACGATAAAATAAGCCCTCAATAGCAGCTATAGAAGTGAGCTTAATAAGGTTTTTATATCCCTTCATATTCTTTGCAAGCAGAATAAGGTGCCTGCCCGACCTATCAAGAACCTTATCGCTGCGGTCGGAGATGCTCCTCTCGGCAACATAGGCCTCAATGCCCATTATTGGTTTTATCCCCTTCTTTTTACAAACGTCAAAAAAATCTTTTATACCCATCATAGTGCCATGATCGGTCAGGGCTACAGCTTTCATTCCATCGGCAGCCGCCTTTGAAACCAAAGCGTTTACACTGGCCTGACCATCCAGGATGGAATACTGCGAGTGTACGTGTAAATGTGTAAAAGGAATTAATGACATAGCAAATAAGGCTTAATTGTGTTGAATAATATAACAAACAAAAATAAGAAAATGAAGCGTAGCTTAACACTTATTTTAGGTAAATGAGTCCGACCTCAGGCTAATAGCATGAGCTTGCAGCAGATATAAAACAAAAGATTTTTAACTGCCATTTAAAATCTAACAAGGAAGTGATAGAATTGTATTTGTTGCCTCTGTCTTTTCCATCTAATTTGCAAGCCTAAAACCATTGCCCTGCTTTACTAACAAATTAACAATTAAGCTATGAGAAAAAATATCTTGCTTTTTATCGCAGCTGCTTTATTGACAGGAGCTATCGCCGCACAAAAATATGAAGGCCTGGTTATGACCCCGCCTATGGGATGGAACAGTTGGAACAAGTTTCAATGTGAAATAAATGAAGACTTAATCAAAGAAGTGGCCGATGCCATGGTGGAAAACGGGATGAGAGATGCAGGATACGAGTATATAATAATTGACGACTGCTGGCATGGCGAGCGCGACAGCCTCGGGTTTATTCACCCAAACGCCGAACGCTTCCCCTCAGGAATGAAAGCACTTGCCGACTATGTTCACTCTAAGGGTCTTAAATTCGGCATCTACTCAGATGCCGGAAATACAACATGTGCCGGATATCCCGGAAGCCGCGGCCACGAATATCAGGACGCTATCAGCTATGCTTCATGGGGCGTTGATTATCTCAAATATGATTGGTGCGACACAGAAGGATTGAGCGGTATAGGCGCATACACTACAATGAGCGAAGCACTCAAAAAAGCCGGACGCCCTATTGTTTTAGGTTTATGCGATTGGGGACACAATTCTCCCTGGAACTGGGCAAAGGAAGTAGGTCATCTTTGGCGAACAACCGGCGATATTTATAACTGTTGGGACTGCATGCACAATCATGGAACATGGTATGGCCTCGGAGTACTCCAAATTCTGGATATTCAAAATGACTTTGAAATACGCGACAAGCAAGGACCGGGTTATTACAACGACCCCGATATGCTTCAGGTAGGCAACGGAATGAGCCTTAACGAAGACCGTGCCCACTTCTCCATCTGGGCGATGCTCTCGGCTCCCCTGTTTGCCGGCAATGATATCAGGTCTATGTCGCAAGAAACTCACGATATTCTTACCAATAGCGAAGTGATAGCTGTTAATCAGGATGCCTTAGCAATTCAGGCCTTCCGTTATCTAAAAGACGGAGATATGGAAACATGGTTCAAACCTATGGCAGATGACAAGTGGGCAGTGATGTTTTTGAACCGTGGCAAAGAGAATATCGATATTGACTTTGTATGGAAAGAACATAAAGTTGTTGATGAGGTCTTCTCCAAAGAGCTTGATTTTTCGAATAGCACTTTCACTCTTCGTGATGTATGGAAGAAAAAGGATTTAGGCAAAACAAACAAAAAGTTGAAAGCAAGCGTTCCGGCAAGCGACGTGCTTATGTTAATTCTTTCACCTGCTAAATAGTAATAATATGAGAACAATAGTGAAAGCTTTATGTCTTGTTGCATGCATGGCAGCCTGTAATAGCGGCGCCAACAAAGCGCCGCAGAAGTCTTCTTCGCAGCTCCTGTTTGAAAAACTTAAGAGCATTGAAGGAAAGGGAACTTTGTTCGGCCACCAGGACGACCTGGCCTATGGCATCGGATGGTCATATCAGGCCGGAGAGTCGGATGTTAAGCGCGCGGCAGGAGATTATCCGGCTCTTTTCGGATGGGAGCTTGGCGGGCTTGAACTTGGTCGTCAGGCTAATATCGACAAAGTACCTTTCGATAAAATGAAAGAGTTTGCCCTTTGGGCGCATAATCAAGGTGCTGTCAATACTTTTAGCTGGCATCCCTACTCAGCAATCGATACAACAAAGAATGCCTGGGTTGTGGATCATATCGTTGTTGAACATATCCTGCCGGGTGGCTCACATCACTCTACTTTCCTGCTTCACCTGGATAGGCTGGCTGACTTTTTTTTAGGGCTTAAAACTGATACCGGCGAAGCTATCCCCTTTATTTTCCGCCCCTGGCATGAAATGGACGGAACATGGTTCTGGTGGGGCTCATCACTGACTTCTCCCGGGCAGTTGCAGCAGCTTTTTCGCTTTACAATAGAATATCTTCACAGCAAGGGAGTAAGCAACTTCCTTACGGCCTACTCGCCCGACAGAAACTTCAATTCGACGGAAGAATACCTGTCATGGTATCCGGGTGATGACCTTGTTGATATTATGGGAATGGATAATTATTATGACCTCGGGCAAGGCCCGGAAGGCCTAAACAAGGCTGTTCAAAAACTGGAAATTGTTGTTAACTATGCCGCTGCAAATAATAAAATTGCTGCACTTACCGAAACAGGGCTCGATATGATTCCCGACTCCTTATGGTACAGCAGAACCCTTGGGGGACTAATAAACGCGAGCGAGCTGACCCGCAAAACTGTTTATGCCATGGTGTGGCGCAATCACGACCTGAGCCACTTTTATGTGCCTCACCCGGAACACCCGGCCCTTTCAGATTTCAGAGACTTTACAGGGCAGCCCAATATCTGGCTTCTGAGAGAATGGGCTAATCAACCTACAGAATAACTAATTTACACCAAATGACCTGATTGTTTATGCAAAATAATTTATTTAAAAGCCGATTCACGCGGATACAGAAAGAAAGTGAAGAGTTGATTACAAGGAAGAACGAAGAGGTTTTCAGTACTAACGGAATATATACCCGCTATAAAAACCCCGTGCTGACACGCGAACACATCCCTCTCCATTGGCGTTTTGATTTCAACCCTGCCACCAACCCGGGCTTTATGGAGCGCATAGGATTCAACGCTACCTTTAATGCAGGCGCTATCAAGTGGGAGGGCAAATACCTTTTGGCCGTTAGGGTTGAAGGTAATGACAGAAAATCACTCTTTGCCATCGCCGAAAGTCCTAATGGAATAGATAATTTCAGATTCAGGGAGCGTCCGATCACTATGCCCCAAAGCGATGTGCCCGATACCAACGTTTATGATATGCGCCTGACTAAACATGATGACGGCTATATCTATGGGGTGTTTTGCACCGAGCGCAAAGACCCCTCTGCTCCCGAGGGAGATACAAGCAGCGCTGTTGCAGCGGCCGGAATAGCACGTACCAAAGACCTGGACGAGTGGGAAAGACTGCCCGACTTGATTTCCACCACAGGCCAGCAACGTAACGTAGTTTTGTTTCCCCACCTTATCAATGGAAAATATGCCTTTTTCACACGCCCACAAGATGGATTTATAGACGCCGGAAGTGGTGGAGGCATCGGTTTTGGACTTTCCGACAGCATTACAAAGGCCATAGTAAAAGAAGAAACTATTGTTGACCCCCGAATTTATCACACTATCTACGAGCTGAAGAACGGGCTGGGCCCTGCTCCCATCCGTACTGATAAAGGATGGCTGCAATTGGCTCATGGCGTTCGCAACACCGCAGCCGGACTGCGTTATACGCTATATGCCTTTTTGAGCGACCTTGAAAAACCATGGATAGTGACCCATAAACCGGCAGGTCATATTATATCGCCACTTGGCGAAGAGCGGGTAGGCGATGTTTCTAATGTGGTTTTCTCAAACGGATGGATTGCCGACGACGATGGGAAGCTGTTTATATACTACGCATCATCTGATACCCGCATGCACGTGGCTGTTTCAACTGTCAAGCAGATGCTTGACTATTGCATTAATTCGCCTCAGGATGAATTTTACAGTTCGGCATCTGTCAAACGAATAAACAAACTAATTGATAATAATCTCAAGTTCATGTAAGCTCCATAATTATAGTAAATCAATGTTGTCCGGTAAACATTTCAATTCAACTTAGCTTATGGATTTCTCACTTCGCTCGAAATGACAGCCATGGGCTATGTCATTCAGAGCTTTGCGAGGAATCTAATCGCTTTTACCGGACAACAATTATCCTAAATGAGAAAATAGCCAATTTGACTGTCAGATAATATTATATAAGATGCAGCAGTTTTCAAGTGATATAAAGCAAAGCTTTGTTGAAGAATATAAGAGTATTCTTCGTTTTTGGCAGCAATACAGCGTCGATAATGAAAATGGCGGCTTCTATGGCGAAGTTGACAGAAAAGGCAGGCCTGTGCCCGATGCCCCTAAGGGCGCGGTACTTAACACCCGGATTTTATGGACCTTTTCATCGGCATACAACTTCCTGAAAGATGAGGCTTACCTTGAACTTGCCCACAGAGCCTACAAATACTTAATCAACAATTTCTGGGACAAGGAGAATGGCGGTATCCTGTGGAGTCTTAACCCGAAAGGCGAGCCTCTTGATTCCCGCAAGCAGATTTACGCCCAGGGCTTCGCAATATACGGCCTATCGGAGTATTACAAGGCGACAGGCAATAAGGAAAGTCTCCGATACGCCATAAAGCTCTTTGAGCTTATCGAGAAATGGGCCTTCGACCCCAGGCACGGCGGCTACCTTGAAGCCTTGTCGAACGACTGGGGACTAATGGCAGATATGCGTTTAAGCGCTAAAGACGCTAATGAGCCCAAATCTATGAACACCCACCTTCATATTATCGAGCCCTATACAAACCTATATCGCGTATGGCCGGATGAAAAGCTGGCGCTTCAGATTACAAGATTGATTGAAGTTTTTATCACTAAGATTATTGACCCTCAGACCGCCCATTTCAACCTTTTCTTTGATATGGACTGGAAAGTGAAATCAAATATGGTATCCTATGGCCATGATATTGAAGGAACATGGCTACTCTGCGAAGCCGCCTCCGTAATAGGTGACAAGCAGCTCGTGGAAAAAGTGAATAAGGCTGCACTTAGGATGTCTGAGGCTACCCTTAGGGAAGGCCGCGCCCCCGATGGCTCAATATATTACGAATATCATCCTTCCTCCAACTTTCTTGAAGAAGAAAGACACTGGTGGGTACAGGCTGAAGGCATGCTGGGCTTTATGAATAGCTGGCAATTATCGGGAGAAAAGCATTACCTTGAGGCGGCAGAGCGACTTTGGAACTATATCGAAAAGAACTTTATCGACAAGGAGTATGGCGAGTGGTACCTACGAATTGACGTCAAAGGCCGGGCTGTTCTCTCCGACCCTAAAGCAGGGTTCTGGAAATGTCCCTATCACAACACCAGAGCGCTGATGGAGATGTATCAGCGAATCACTAATTCAAAAATATCTTAAATACTAAATAATGATAAGCTCAAAGGTTACTCTCAGAGAAAAAATAGGCTACGGCTTTGGTGACGCGGCATCATCGATGTTCTGGAAGATTTTTACTATGTATCTTGCCATTTTTTATACCGATATATTCGGTATTCCTGCGGCAGCCGTTGGTACCATGCTCCTCGTAACCCGAATATGGGACACTGTAACTGACCCCATTATGGGCATTATTGCCGACCGAACCCATAGTCGCTTGGGCAAGTTCCGACCCTATCTTCTCTGGGGAGCCATACCCTTTGCAACTATTGGAGTACTGCTATTTGTAACACCCGACTTTTCATCAACAGGCAAACTTGTATATGCCTACATTACCTATGGTCTGATGATGACAGCATACACAGTGGTCAATGTTCCCTATGCTTCACTTTTGGGAGTGATGTCGGCTGATAGCGGCGAGCGCACCACTCTTGCTTCCTACCGCATGGTCTTTGCATTTGGCGGTAGTCTTCTGGTAGTTGCCATGTATCAGCCAATGGTTTCAAAGTTTAGTGAGATATTTCCTGTTACCACAGCCTACACCTTAACAGTAGCTGTAATAGCCGCGATTGCCGCACTTATGTTTTTCCTCACTTTTTCGTGGACCAGAGAAAGAATAAAACCCCCAAAGAATCAGCAAAACAACCTGAAAGAAGATATCAAAAACTTATTTAAAAACAAACCCTGGTTTATTCTCCTTGGCGCAGGTGTTGCAACACTTATATTCAATTCGGTGCGTGACGGAGTTGCTGTTTATTACTTCAAATATTTTATCAGCGATGGAGCAAAAGAAGATTCAGTGGGACTTTTCTCCGGTCTAACCTTAGCCTATAGCACCTTCTATTTATTTCTGGGACAGGCAACTAATATGATTGGGGTGATAATGGCTAAGCCGGTTTCGGCCTTAATAGGAAAGCGTAAAACCTTTACGTATGCCATGTTTGGTGCCGCGATTCTGAGCTTCTTCTTTAACCTTGCCGGCAAAGACAATCTTGTTCTTATTTACTTACTCCAAGCATTAATAAGCTTCTGCGCAGGTATTATCTTCCCTCTCTTGTGGTCAATGTATGCTGATTCGGGCGACTTCTCCGAGTGGAAAACCGGAAGACAATCAACCGGACTTATCTTCTCGGCATCCAGCATGACGCAAAAACTTGGAGGCGCCCTTGGCGGATCAATAACCCTTTGGCTCCTGGCCATCTACGGCTTTATGCCAAATGTAGCTCAATCAGCTCACACTCTAAACGGCATCAAGTATATGATGGGAATTGTACCGGGCGCCGCAGCTCTTATTTCGGGCCTTTTTATGATATTTTATCCCCTAAGCGATAAAAAGATGACAACTATAAGCAGCGAACTGGCTATACGAAGAGCAGCCGAAACTGAATAAAAACTCAGCCTTAAAATGAAAAAAACATTCTTCCTGATTATTGTTGGATTTTCAATTGGCTCTACGTTGCTATCAGTGATAATGTCAATAACCGACTCTTTTATAATGGCTTATTTACTGCTCGGTTTTATTGCGGGCTAATATAAATCAACAGTTTACTAAAATATCTCTAATAAGATTATAAATTTAAATATATACCTATGAAAACCTATGTCAATATTATATTAGGAGTAGTTTCCGCAATAATTCTAGTAATAGGTTTTGGGCTTTCTAACATCAGTTTGAGTGAGGAAGTCCTTAATTATTGTGGTATAACCTTAATGGTAATTGGTGTTTTCTTATTTGGAGTTTTTATTTTAGAAATCAAGAATAAACCAATCAAGCTAAAGAACAAGCCATTGTTTTACCTTGTCTGTGCTGTCGGATTT
>ENA-UOOK01000100-UOOK01000100.1-fermentation-metagenome-genome-assembly--contig:-NODE-100-length-92955-cov-81.434596_pt1 | contig 92955 bp, 81 predicted proteins | sample MGYA00245777_ERZ724023 | MGnify/ENA primary metagenome ERZ724023 (study PRJEB28704, sample SAMN03018312) | fermentation metagenome | biome: anthropogenic terrestrial biome; feature: soil; material...
CGCCTTGCATTTTAACACTTCTGAAACACCTTGAAAATTCATTGTTTTAAAATTTATTTTGAGACAGCCTCGTTTTTTTTATTTAATATTTTTATTTTAAACCTCTGCCTTCAAGCAAAGCGTCAATTTTTGGTTCTCTGCCTCTAAAGTTAACATACATTGTCATAGGATCATCTTTATGACCATTTGAGTAGATATTATCTTTTAGAGATTTTGCAGTTGCAGGGTCGAAAATTCCTTTTTCTTTAAATAAAGCAAATGCGTCAGAATCAAGAACTTCGCTCCAGATATAGCTATAATATCCGCTTGAATATCCGCCTGCAAAAATATGTGAGAAATATGGACTACGATATCTGACAACTATTTCAGGTATTAGACCAATAGCTTCTAGAGCTTCTTTTTCGGCAACTAATACATCACTAAAATTCATTTCGGTTAGATTGTGATAATATAAATCTAAAAGAGCAGCAGCTAAAAACTCAGTAGTAGCAAATCCTTGATTGAAATGTTCTGCATCTTCTAATTTTTTGATTAATTCATCTGGAATTGGCTCATTAGTTTGATAATGACGAGCATAAGATTTCATTACTTCAGGTTCTGATGCCCAATGTTCCATTAGTTGTGAAGGAAGCTCAACAAAATCGCGAGGTACGTTTGTTCCACTTATTGAAGGATAAGTACATTTTGAAAGCATTCCATGTAAGCCATGTCCAAATTCGTGGAAAAGAGTTTGTGCTTCGTCAAAAGTTAATAGGGAAGGAGCAGTGCTTGTTGGTTTTGTGAAGTTACAATTAATTGTAATGATTGGAATTACATTTTTACCTTCATAAACATATTGTCCACGATAATCGTTCATCCATGCACCACCGCTTTTACTTGGACGTGGGAAATAATCCATATATAAAACAGCTACTACTTCATTATTTTCATCTTTAACTTCGTAAGCTTCAACGTCTGGATGATAAATAGGAATTTCATTAGATTTTACGAAACTTAGACCAAACAATTTGTTTGAAACATCAAAAACACCATCTCTAACATTTTCTAATTTAAAATATGGTTTTAGTTCTTCTTCGTCTAAATTATATTTTTCTTTTCTTACTTTTTCAGTATAATATCTCCAGTCCCAAGCTTGTAAATCATCTTGAATACCATCTCTTTTCATCATTTCTCTGTAAAGTTCAGCTTCTTCTTTAGCAAGTTCAAGGGCTGGTGTCCAAAGTTGGTTTAAAAGTTCATAAACTGCTTCTGGAGTTTTTGCCATATTGTCATCTAAAATATATTGAGAATGATTTTCATATCCCAAAAGTTTAGCTCTTTCTATTCTTAGCTCAACTAATTCGAGAATGATTTTTTTGTTGTCATATTCGTTGTTGTTGTTACAACGATTTATATAAGCTTGTTGAATGTCTTTTCTTAATTCACGATTGTCGGCATATTGTAAAAATGGCATTACGCTAGCATTGTGTAAAGTGAACATCCATTTTCCTTCTTCGCCATTTTCTTTTGCAGTAATTGCAGCAGCTTCTCTAAGTCCTTCAGGCAAGCCAGCTAAGTCTTCTTCTTTATCAATAATAAGTTTGTAGCCGTTTGTTTCTGCTAATAAATTATCGCCAAATTGAAGAGCTAATAAAGACAATCTTTCGTTAATTTCCATTAAACGTTTTTTGTCGGCATCGTTAAGTTTAGCACCACTTCTAACAAAATCTCTGTAAGTTAATTCTAAAACTCTTAGTTGTTCTTTGTTTAAGTTGCTATTATCTTTATTTTTATAAACTTCCTCAATTTTAGCAAAAAGCTCAGGATTCATTATAATTTCATCGCTGTGGTTTGAAAGTTTTGGCGAAATTTCTTGAGCAATTTTTTGAAGTTCTTCATTTGTATCAGAAGATAATAAATTGAAAAATACTCCAGCTACTTTTGATAAAGTTAAACCGCTAAATTCTAAGGCAGCGATTGTGTTTTCAAAATTTGGAGCTTCTTTGTTGTCAATAATTTTTTGGATATTATCCTTTTGCTCTTGCATTGCAGCTTCGAGAGCAGGTTTGTAGTGTTCGATTTTTATTTTATCGAAAGGAGGAACACCATAAGGCGTATCCCATTCTTGAAGCAAAGGATTATCGCTTACTTCATTAGTTTTTTGTTTACACGACATAGTAAATAAAATAATACTTGATAATAATAAAATTGTTGTTTTTCTCATATTTTAAAAATTTATAAGTTTATAATTTGACGTAAAATTAAAAAATTTATTTGAGAGTAAACTCAATTTAACAGTTTTTAACATTAACGTTTATTTTAATTCTACTCTTTTTTCATTTTTATAGCTTGGAACAGTTCCTAGGTTTTTTAAGTAATCAATCATATTCTCAGCAGTAGTAACAAATTGTCCTGTTCCTGGATCTGCATGTTCATAATTATAAACAGATGCCATATAGTTATTCATAGCAACAGAATATGTTTTTTCCATATCTAAATCTTCGCCTGATTCTGTGTAAAATATTACGTCTTTAATTGTTTTTTTATCTTTCAAAATATATTTTACTTTTATTCCAGAAGGGTAGATAGGTAAGTATTCATCTATTGTAAAGGCTGATAAATACATAGCTTTTATTTCGTTTCCTGTCAGATTAAAAATCACAGCTTCATTTCCAAAAGGATCCATTGAATATACGTCTCTGACGTTAATGTCGCCTTTGTCGAGTTTGTCGATTCTTACACCGCCAGGATTTACAACAGCTATATCTGTGTTGAGATTTAACCTTAAAGCATCTCCCATTAGGTATCCAACTTGTTCGTATGAGGTAAAATCATCTTCAGCTTCAGCAATTTTTTCGTTTAAGAATGGACTATCGTTATATTCATCAACTTTTTCTTGAAACTCCGCAAGCATTTCTCCATTTTTATTTATAGGAATTAGCTTCATGGATTTTTTTACAGAATAATCTTTTTCTACTTCAAGCTCAATAAGAGTGCAATATTTTAATTTATTTCCAGCTTGAGTAATTAAAATATCATTAAAAATTTGTTCTTTTTCAACAACAGTATGGGAATGTCCGCCAATTATTAAATCAACTTTTCCTTTTGGGAATTGTTCTGCTAATTCAACATCTTCTTCAAAACCAAAATGGTTTACAAAAATCAATAAATCATGCTCATCTTTTAAATAAAGATAATCTTTTGCGGTTGAAAATGGATCGGTAAATTTTATATCGGTTAAATTATTTGGATGAGAATCTGGAATGCCATTTTCGTTCAAGGAAATTACCGAAGTAAAAGCAATTTTTAGTCCGTTAGGCATTTTTATAGTTTTAAAAGGCTTAATATTTAGTCCTAAATTTGAGCTAGGTTTTATGTTTGCACTAATATAATCAAATTTTGAATTATCAATAATGTATTTGAAACCATCTTGTTTTGTGTCAAACTCGTGATTTCCGACAGCACATACATCAAACTTAATCATATTCATAAGTTCTGTTATTGGCATTCCTTTTTGTGGATATTGGTCGTTTGCAGGATTTCCACTTTGATTGTCACCAGCAGAAACTAATAATAAATCGGGATAAATTTCTCTTAAGCTATCAACAATAAACGCAAAACGTGGGAAATTGTCAATATTAGCATGCATGTCATTTACTGCAAGAATTACCACTTTTTTATTTTCTTCTTCTACCTTAGGTTTGCACGAATAAGTTTGAAATATTGCTAAAATAATTGCAATGCTGAAAAATAATCTGTAAGTTTTTTTAATATTCATAGTTTTAAAATTTAATAAATAATGATTTGTTATTTCTTAAACGACCATCAAATTCAAGTCTGTTACCAAATTTATCTTCTACCACAATTTTATCTATTTCAAAGTCCTTACCAATCTCTGTAAAATACATTCTTACAGCATCAATTACTTTCGCTCCTGAAAAAATTTGAAAAGACTTATTGTTAATTTGTATATTCATAAAATTTAACTTGCGATAATCGAAAACAAAGTTATAAATAAATTTTACAAGAAAAAATGTTTTATGTCTTTAAAACTACTTATAGTTAAATATTTTATGATAAATACATTTTATTTTATGTTTTATACCATTTATTAAAATATAAGTAGTATTTTTGCACAAAGAAAAAAAGTTATTTATGAGTACATTAAATTTTAAAGAAATACACAACAAGGTTGATGCAAATCTTAAAGAGTGTAAAACGCTGATAGTAAATGCGGATAGAAAAACTTTAATCGGTGATGCGGTAAAATATCACGAATGTATAGTTTCAAAAGTCGGAAATCTTGCAACTTGGACAGCTCCCGATTCTACAGGACGTAGCCCTAAAGACACATTGTTCGTAAAACGTCCACAAAGTCAAATTCATATTGATTGGAATTCTCCAAACAATTTGCCAGCAACAGAATCTTTGTTTGAAGAAATTTTTCAAGATGCAATGGAAAAAATGCGAAAATACGAACGTATTTATATAAACGACAGAGTTATTGGTGCAGATTCTGAGTACGCCTTACCAGTTAAACTTATCACTCCTCAAGCTTTAACTTCTGTTTTTGGCGACAATATGTTCCGTCCTGTTCCAAAAGATTTGAATAACAGTTGTTTTGCAGAAAAACCTTTTTATTTAATATCACTGCCATTCGATAAATTAGATGAGAAAAAATATGAATGGAAATTACGTAAGTTGCCAAACGGAAAAACTACAGATAAAATAGTTTTAATGGATTTTGATAATCGTATCGGAATTATCATAGGTTCAGCTTATTTAGGCTCGGTTAAAAAAACTATGTTTACAGTTATGAATTATTATTTACCTTTCCAAGATGTGTTGCCATTGCATTGCTCTGCAAACGAAGGTAAAGACGGAAAAACAGCTTTGATTTTAGGTCTGTCGGGAACAGGAAAAACTACTTTGTCGGCTGACCCTCGCAGAGCTTTATTAGGCGATGACGAACATGGCTGGAGTAATAAAAGAGTTGCTAACTTCGAAAATGGTTGCTATGCAAAAATGATAAATATTAATCCAGCAAAAGAACCAGATATTTTTGAAGCAGTAATGCATAAAGACGATTACTTGAACCATGGTGTAATAGTTGAAAATGCAATGATATATCCAAATGGAGAATTTGATTTTGATGACGAAAGACTTACACCAAACTCAAGAGCTTCGTATCCTTTAACATTTTTAAATAATATTAAAGAATCAAGTGTTGGAGGACACCCATCTACAATTTTATTCTTAACAGCCGATGCTACAGGTGTTTTACCTCCAATTTCACGACTTGATAGAAATCAAGCAATGCTCTGGTTCTTAATGGGTTACACATCTAAGTTGGCAGGTACAGAAACAGGAGTTGTAGAGCCTCAAACTACTTTCTCAAGATTCTTTGGCGCTCCTTTTATGCCTTTATTACCAAAAGTTTACACAAAAATGTTAGGCGATAAAATGGAAGAATACGACACTTCTGTTTATTTGATAAATACAGGATGGTCGGGTGGTAAGTATGGTGTTGGACAACGTATTGATATTACAGCAACAAGAGCTATGGTTGAAGCTGCTCTTAACGGCGATCTTAGAAATGTAGAATATGAGTATGATAGCCTTTTCCATTTGAATATTCCAAAAACTTGTCCAGATGTGGATTCAAGCATTTTATTCCCAGAAAATACATGGACAAATAAAGAAGAATATAGAAAAACTGCAAAAGCACTTGCAAAAGAATTCTCCGACCACTTTGATAAAACTTACGGAAAAAATGACATCGCTCCAGAAATTATAAGAAATTGTCCTGGAAAATAAAGTCAGTTAAAAGTTAAAAGCGATGCACTGAACGTAGTTGAAGTGTTAAAAGGGGCTGACGTGTCTGGAAGATTTTAGTTAAAAGTTGGTAATTCAATAAATTATGCAGTATAGTAGAGACGGCGATTGTTGCTGTCTCTTAGCTATACAACCCTAACTCCGCCAAAATTTCACGCTTAATTTAAAAAAAACTTGATAAAATGTTTGTTATATCATATTTTTTATATATCTTTGGGCAACCTAAATAAGTTGCTTATGTATTTACCAGAATGGGCTCAAAAATTTAAAGAGCCAAAAACAGAAATTAGAATAATTGGTGGTCATTGTTACAAATATCAAGTAGAATACCGCTATAACAAAGAAAAGAAAAGGACAGATAAAATAACGATTGGACTACTCGGAAAAATCACTGAGCAGGATGGTTTTATTCCGTCTGATAAACACTTACTTAAAGAACAAGCAAAACGCAGTGTTGATCCAGCAAATGTTGATATCAAAACGTTCGGTGTGTACGGTCTGTTCAGCGAGCTTTTAGAAGATGAAATTGCTGAAATGAAAGCATTTTTCTCCCCCGAAGATTTGGAAGTCTTGCTCTCGGTTGCCATGATGCGTTTTGCTCATGAAGCCCCTATTGAGCGAATGCAATACCTACACCACCATGACTACTGTTCATTGTTTTGGCATAAAAAAGCATTGACCGATAAAATCATAACCGATACGCTACGGTACATCGGAGAAAATCGTCAGTTGATTTTGGAATGGATGAAATCACGTATTCCTGTTCTAGAAAATCCGAACAGCTCAAAAACAGAGTATGTAATGATAGACTCTACGCATGTAACTACTACCTCTAACCACTTGCATGTTAATGCTCCCGGATATAATCCTGCAAAGAATTTTGACGAACAAATTCGCCTAATGTATATGTTTGCATGTGAAATTAAGGAACCTGTTTATTACCGCTTAATAAATGGTAATATCAATGATGTTAGCTCAATGAAGCTTTGCTTGGAAGAAATGAAAATCGATAAAGTGATTTTTGTTGCGGATAAAGGATTTTACAGCAAATCAAATATAAATGTGCTGAATAGCAATAATTTAAAATATATTATTCCACTCTATCGAAATAACAAGTTGATTGATTTTTCGCCGTTAGAACAAATTGATTTCAAGAAAAACAACAAATTTTTTGTTTATCAAAAACGAGTAATTTGGTATTATTCATATCAAAAAGAAGGCCAAAAATTCACCACTTTTTTAGATGAAAAACTTCGAGTAGAAGAAGAAGAAAATTACATTTTGCTAATGGGTACACATCCTGAAGAATACGACAAAGAAGGCTTTGATAATAAACTTCATAGCTTTGGAACACTAACGTTGACAACAAATGCTGAAGTGTCTCCACAAGAGTTATACGAAACTTACAAGCAGAGAAACGAAATAGAGGTAATGTTTAATTCATACAAAAATTTTTTAAATGCCGACCGTATGTATATGCAAGATAGATGGGTGCTTGAAGGCTGGCTTATGGCTAATTTTATTGCAATGATTGCGTACTACAAATTATACGATAAAATTAACAAGGCAAAACTATTGAGCAAATATTCACCGAAAGACATTGTCGAAATTTCTAAAACAATATTCAAAATTAAAATTAACAACCAGTGGCACACTGCCGAAACAACTAAAAAAATAAGGGAATTATTTGAAAAAATAAATATAGACTACCTAAAAGGACGGAGTTAGGGTTTTAATTAAAGTGATGAAAGTTAATTGCGAAAAATTGATGAAAATTAATTTGCTATTTACACTAAAATTTATCTTCTAATATTTTTCCATTCTTGTTTTGCTTTTAGCCCTTTTTCGGTCAGACGGTATTTTTGGTTTGGGTGGTTAGGTTCAGTTTCAGTTATTTTAATCCAACCTCTATCTAATGCAGGATTTGTATAATTTGAAACAAAAGTAGGTCTATGACGTAAATTTAACTTACCCATAAGCTCATCGCGAGTCATTTCGCCTTCTAAAATTAAAATTAATCTATAAACTTGTTCGGTAGCTTGCGGGGTAAGTTGGGGGTAAGTTGTTCTTTTACTTTTATTCCCATTTCGGTCAAGCGATATTTTAGATTGGGGTGGTTTGGTTCATTTTCCGTCATTTCAATCCAACCGCCGTTTAATGCTTCGTTGATGTAAGCTGTTCTAAAGTACTTTCTGTCTTTGAGTTGCAGAATTTCTTGCAATTCATCTCTTGACATTTCACCTTCCAAAACTTTAATTAAGTTCTTTACTGCTGTGCTTAAAGAAAGTTCATCTTGCACGGTAGGTTGCGGGGTAAGTTGCGGGGCAACTTGGGGGGTAACTTGGGGGGTAACTTGGGGGGTATAGCGATAAATAATAATTCTAAAATCCTGTTCTTGAATAAATTCAGGTTCAGGGAGTCCGTGTTCTACCATTCTTTTTACCATATCTTCGGTACCAGTACCTAATTGCTCAATATATCCCGCAAGATACATAGGGTGAGCAATAAATGGATTGTGTGGAACGGAGTTATGTAGCTGTTTAAGTCTTTCGGTTGTCCAGCCTAAAGGCAAAGAGCCAGGATTTGAAATTTCTAATCTGTCTTTATACAAAATAATCTCCACGCTGGCATGGTTAGCGTAGTTTCTATGAACAATAGCATTCACAATACCTTCAGAGACTACTTCTCTAGGAATTTCGTAATTGCCAGGTGCAATATTTGACTGAGAACGCGTACCCACTCTGAAATCAAGTTGAGACATAACAAACTCCACAGCCTGATTTATCTGCTCAAAAATATCACCATTAATAATTTTATAGGACGGGATAGGTTTTGTTTTGCTAAATCCGTGAAAAACAGCACATTTGGCAGTTGCCGTAGGAAAAAAGCGTTGCGGATTTTTGCCGAAAAGCAAAAGAGCAGCATTTGTTAATTTCTCACCCTGCGACAAATTAAGATGGTGCAAAATTTTAAGTATAGAACTATCCTCATCTAAAGGAAATCCTCTGCGTGATTTTGCTAAACGAACAAAAGAAGCTACTTTTTCTTTGTCGATATCTTCGATGTTTGCCTCTGAATTTATCTGAGCATCGAAAGGACCTAATTGAATAAATCTGTTTTCTTCTAAATAACGAACTAAGCTGTGATATACGTTTTGTAACAGCGATGACAACCCGATAAACCTGTTACGTACAACTTCTTTTTCAATTTTTTCGATAAAAACTTTTACCTCTTGTTCTCGTTCAGTAAACTCGTGATTAGTAATAAAAATAAATCGCGTTTTATGTAGTCGTGTAGCTTCATCATACTCTCTTTCAGTAGGCGATACTCCTTCATTATCGCGGTTACCGTATTTTTTCCCGATTAACCCTAAATAAATATTGCAAGCACCAACTTCTTTTAAATAAACATTAGGAGCACTTAAATCAACTGCTGGAAGTTCTTCAAAAAGAAAAGGCTCAAAAAATTTACCTAACAACGGGTCTGCACGCAAAAATTCTGCTAAAGCCTGTCTTTCTTCTGCAAATTCAGACTGTACGCTGCTTATAAATATTTTAATTTTGCCCATCATTACTCAAAATATTGTTTTTTAAAATGCTACTAACATATTTTTACGAAACAAAGTTAAAATGTTTTCAGAGATAAAAAAATATAAATAATGTACCTTCTGTAAACAACTTACAAATTAAACAGCCTTTTTATTTCATTATATTCTTCTACAAATTGTATGGTCTCATTTACATTACTAGGCATATTTTTATTCATTAAAATTTTGCCGGATTCTTTAAATAATTTTATCACTTGTTTTTCAAATTCAATAACTTGTTTGCGTTTTTCGCGATGATCTTGTTTGTTTGCATTGTAAGAAAACTTTTTTAATGAGAATGAATACATTTTTATTTTACTTTTAACAAAAAAACTTTCTATTTTTTGTTTTTCTTCACCAGAATATGGCTCGTTAGCATTTTTACGATTTTTAAGAAGTTCTTTTGCAAAATATTTAAAAACTTGATTTTGAGTTGAAGACTTTATATCTGTTAAATGCCCCATTAATCTTCTCAAAGGAGACCTTGCTGTAATATATTGGGAATCACCTGTTTGACCAATATAATAATACTTAGATTCTTTATTATTTTCTTTATTATTTACCTCAATTATATAAACTGAATAAGCACTTTCCAAGTGTTTACCTTCTATTTCTAATAAAATATAATTTTCTTTTACGTTATTTGACATATCCCCCTCTACCCCTCAAAATACCTCAAAATCCACTCTGGGCAGCGAACGGCTTTAAATTTTTCGGTATTTACAAAACCTAAGGTTATAATAGCTGAGTTTAATAAATTATTGTCTTTATCATACATTTTTTGATGAAATACAAATTTTACTCTTGGTATTTCTTTTACGCAAGTTTTTACTGTAACTTCTTGGTCGAATTGTGCAAATCTATGATATTCAAGATTTACATTTATTGCAGGACAAACAATTCCCTTTGTTGCGGCTTCAGAAAAGGAAAAACCAAGCTTTCGCATAAAATCTGCCCTAGCAGCTTCGTAAATTCTTAAATAATTTGCATAATACATCACTCCCATTGCATCTGTATCTGCATATAGGACTCTATACTTCATTTCGTGTTCAATCATTTTGTGAATATTTTAAGTGTAAATAAATTTCTCTACAAATCCACGAGTCTGTGGCTGCATATTTTATTTGTTTTTCAGTTAGTTCTTCGGCTGCCCAATTACTAAGTTGCTGAGCTTTTGATACCCTAACATTTAAAACTATTGCTGCTAATTTTTTTAAACTCATCTCCTCTATTCCAAACTCTTTCACATAATTTTGTAACTCGAAAAATGCTTGTGGCTTAAAGTTTTTCAACTTTTTTAATGCTTTTAAATCATCGCTTATAGATACACCAACTTTTAAGTATTTTGGCGATGATAAAATATTTATAACCTCTTTTTGTAATTCTAATTTATTTAAACGAAAAAGATAAGTTTTTTCAGCACTGCTCAACTGTAACAAAGAAACTGGCGTGTTGTTTGCCATTCCTTTTTTAAAACAAGGCTTGGTTTCTGTGTCAAAGCCCCAAATATTTTCTAAAAAAAGCTCGTCTTTAATTTTATTGTAAGTTTCAATATTGTCAACTACAACTATTTCGCCCTCGAAAGAAGACAAAGGCAAATACTGAATTTCATCGTTACTAATGTTTGGTCTATAAATCAATGTCGTCTTCGGTTTTAAATTTAATTTCGTGTAAGTTTTTCAGTAATATCAAGTTTCTAATTCCCCAATATGTTTTGAAATTTTCTTGACAATAAAACAAAGCAGCAAGCATAGTGTCATCAATTCCAAGCCTAAAAGCTCCAATAAAATCTCCTATATCTTGATATAAATCTGCATAAAGTTCTGATAATCCGACATTTAAAGAGTCTAAACTATTCATAACTGTTGCATCTTGAACTTGAACATATTGGTCGTCTTCGCCTAACTTTGCAGAAGTAATTTGCTGAATATAAGACCAGGTAGCTTCGTCAACAAATTTTTCAGAAAAATCATCATCAAAATCTTCAACTTTTGGTAATTGCAAAGCTTTTAAATATAATAAAGGAAGAATTTTTAACGAAGTATCAATAAACTCATCTTTAGAACTTGCTTGCGAAGATTCTAAAAAAGATAGAAATTCCTTTGCAACTGCCGCAAATTCTATTGTCTCCTTAGTGTAAATTAATTCTGTATTATACATAAAAATTATTTGCCATCAACAAGAACCCAGAAAAACACAAAAGTAATAAGCTCATTATCAGGACGTAAATATGAAAAATAAGGAGCAACAGCAATTACTCTTTTCTTAAAAACGCCTTCTGCTATATACCATTCTTCTAAAAATCTAAGTTTTACAATATTAGTGTGATCTAGCTGAATTTTCATTTTAGTAACATCGTTTGGCAACACTGTTGTATCAACTATTTCAAACTCATAATTCAAACATTTTTCTATATAATTTGCCCGTTCGGCTTCTGGAATTTCTTCAAAACTGCTATAATCACCACTAAGGTCATAATAATAAGTTTTTAATTTTCCTACAATGGCATCATTAAGAAAATCTTTTAGAAATTCGTCATCTTGGGGACTTGGTAAATTTTCCCAAAACCAATCGGGATTATTTATGCTTCTATCACCAATCAAATCATTGCGAATTTGCACATCATACATGATTTTATTTGTAACAACTAATTTTTCACCTTGATAATCATTTTCAGATGGTGTTATAATTTTTCCATTTACAACAACTTCGCTTTCTTTGTTTGAACAAGACGAAGCCAAAAGTGTTATAAAAACTAAGCTAATTAAAATTATTGCGTTTTTCATACTCAAATTTTTGTCAAAATTAACAAAAACTTTAAAAACATAAAAAAAATCTACCGCTGTTTGCAATAGATTTTTTGTGATCTAGTCAGGATTCGAACCTGAGACCTACGGCTTAGAAGGCCGTTGCTCTATCCAGCTGAGCTACTAGACCATTTATTTGGCTTGCAAAATTATAAAATAATATCTATTCAACAAAATATTTTTAAAAATATTTTATTTACCTTATAATCAAGTAGTTAAAACACTCTTTTAAACCTATTTAAAATCATATATCACACAAAAAAAATGAAAAATTCCTAATTTTAACATATATCAGTTGAAAAGTCTATCTGCTTAGCTGTATTTTGCAAAACTTAAATTTATACTTTTACGTAAAATTTAATACAATGGTAAAAACTGGTATATGCGGAGACATTTATGAAAATGACAAAATTTTAGATAATGTTTTAGATATTCCTGAATTGTCTTTAGTTGGTTTTTATAGCCCCGACTTGCATACAAAAGAATTTAAAGAAAAATCTAAAATTAAGTCATATACACAAGTTGAGTCGCTTTTAAATGATGTTGATGCAGTTATAGCATTATCACCTTTAACAGATTCTTTTCATTTAGAAAAACTTGTAAAAAATTCTAAACACGTTTATTTTGAACCAAGTAGCAAATGTTATACAGAAGATTTTAACAAGTTAAATAATATTATCGACGAAGCCAATGTTAAGGTTCAAGCTGGTTTGCATCATAGATTTAACAACACTTTTTTATCAGCAAAACCATTTATTAAAAAACCTAAATTTATTCAGTCTAAAAATTTCAAACGTTTTAATTTTGATATTGATTCTCACTCTGTTTTAATGGATTTGCTAATACCAGACATTGATATAGTTTTAAGTCTCATTTCATCAAATATTAAAAATATAAAAACAAGTGCAACAAGTTTGAATTACAGCGATCCCGACATTATTAATGTTAGACTAGAATTTATGAATGGAAGTGTTGCAGACTTAACTGCTTCAAGAATTGCAGCCGAAAATTCTCATGAAATAAGTTTTTATTGCGACAAAAATTATGTTCAATTAGATTTATACAATAATAATGCTAATTTGCTAAAAAAACGAGACCCAAAATCTTCTGTAAACCTGTTTCAAGAAAATGTTGGAGATTTAATTGTTGAAAAAATTAATATAAAACCTAATAATTCATATTTTGACGAATTTTCTTCTTTTGCAAAATCTATAGTTTACGACAAAGAACCTGAAGCCGATGTTGACAAAATTTTAAAAACATACAAAATTATAGATATGATAAAAGACAAGCTAAAGCTTGAAACAGTTAGAAGATAAGATTGTTAATTTAACATTTTATCATTAAATCAATTGTCGTATGGAAAAGCTCTAATAATTTCCCAATCTATCGAACCAACATCTTGATAATTATCAATTGTTATTTTAACTGTTGTTGTTGAATTTGGAGGGAATACTTCATAAACTTTTTCTCTTACAGTTTTTAATTTTGTGTGTGTTTTAGTATAATATGTTATTTCTACAACAGCATCCTTATATGCAGCAACGGTAGCAGTATTTACAATAACACATTCAATCTTGATTTTGTCACCCCAAAAATTTTCTTTATAAGTTCCTTCAGCAAATAAAAATTTGGTAGGATTAGAGCGTTCAAATTCACTAGCTGTTATTCTGTTTTCTAAACATGACCTTTGTTCGTCATTTGTAATAATATTAACAAAAACAAACACTCCTGCAATAACTAATAAAATAATAACTGTTATAATAAGTGCTCTTCTAATATGAGTTTTCTTTTTAGACATTTTTGGTTTTAAACTGCTTTCTGACGAAAAGCCAACTGTTTTTTCTTGAGTAGTTGAGTGTGAAGCAGATAAAGTAAAACGATTTGATATTGTAATCAACCTATCAGAGCTTAGATGATTATTTTCATCATCTTGCAATTCTTCTATTTTTAATAAAATTTTGCCATTTGATAATTTAACAACATAATCAAAGTTTTCAGTGATGGCAAATAGTTCATAGGAGCCAATATTTTCATTAAAAACTCTAACTTTTTGCTATAAAGATTTAATATCTTTTTCACCGTATTTTGCTTGCATATTCTCTTTTTGATTAATATTAGTTATCTAACAATATTTTTAAATTCAAATTTTTTGTTCAAAAATAGTATTTTTTTGGATTTTTATATTCAATTAATTTAATTTTTTATTTTTTTATTCCTTTTAATTTTTTTTATTAAGTTTGCTTTTCAACAAATTTAATTTATTTGACAGATGAGCGACGAAAAAATAATTTTTTCTATGGTAAAAGTGGGGAAAAAAGTTCCACCACAAAGACAAATTTTAAAAGATATTTATTTATCATTTTTTTACGGTGCTAAAATTGGAATTATTGGTTTAAATGGTTCTGGAAAATCAACACTTTTGAAAATTATTGCCGGTGTTGACAAATCGTATGAAGGCGAAGTTGTGTTTTCGCCCGGATATACTGTTGGTTATTTGGAACAAGAACCAGTGCTTGACAATAATAAAACTGTAAAAGAAATTGTTGAAGAAGGCGTACACGAAATTGTTTCTTTACTTAAAGAATACGAAGAAGTAAATGAAAAATTTGCCGAGCCAATGTCTGACGATGAAATGAATAAATTAATTGAAAGACAGGGCGAATTGACAGAGTTGCTTGACCAACACGATGCTTGGAATTTGGATAGCAAATTGGAAAGAGCTATGGATGCTTTACGCTGTCCTGATGAAAACGAAATTGTTGCACATTTATCGGGTGGGGAACGCAGACGAGTAGCACTTTGCAGACTTTTGCTTCGCGAACCTGATATTTTACTTTTAGACGAACCCACAAACCATTTAGATGCAGAATCTGTACATTGGTTAGAACAACATTTACAACAATACAAAGGAACAGTAATTGCAGTTACTCACGATAGATATTTCTTAGATAATGTTGCTGGTTGGATTTTAGAATTGGATAGAGGAGAAGGAATTCCATGGAAAGGAAATTATTCTTCGTGGTTGGAGCAAAAAACTACTCGCCTAGCTATGGAAGAAAAACAAGAGTCGAAACGCCGCAAAACACTTGAGAGAGAATTGGAATGGGTAAGAATGAGTCCCAAGGCAAGACATGCAAAATCTAAAGCTCGTCTTTCGGCTTATGATAGAATGTTGAACGAAGACACTAAACAAAAAGAAGAAAAACTCGAAATTTTCATTCCTAATGGACCAAGATTAGGAGATAAAGTAATTGTTGCAAACAACATTACTAAAGCATTTGATGACAAGCTGTTATTTGAAAATTTTAGCTTCTCGCTTCCACCAGCAGGAATTGTTGGAATTATTGGACCAAACGGAGCAGGAAAAACAACTCTTTTTAGAATGATTATGGATCAAGTAAAACCAGATTCAGGACATTTTGAAATTGGAGAAACAGTAAAAATTGGCTATGTTGACCAAACCCACACAGAAATAGATCCTGAAAAAACTGTTTATCAAGTAATTTCGGGCGATTCAGAATTTATAAATGTTGGTGGAAGACAAATAAATGCTCGTGCTTATGTAGCAAGATTTAATTTTAGTGGTGCCGATCAAGAGAAAAAATGTAAAATTTTATCTGGAGGAGAAAGAAATAGACTGCATTTAGCTTTAACTTTAAAATCTGAATCTAATGTTTTACTTCTTGACGAACCTACTAACGATATTGATGTCAACACTTTACGAGCTTTAGAAGAAGGCTTGGAAAACTTTGCCGGCTGTGCAGTAATTATCACTCACGACAGATGGTTTTTAGATAGAATTGCAACTCATATAATTGCTTTTGAAGGAGATTCTCAAGTGGTTTTCTTTGAAGGCTCATATTCTGAATATGAAGAAAATAAAAAGAATAGATTTGGAGACGAAGGACCTAAAAGAATCAGATATAGAAAATTAATGTAAAATAAAAAAATGATAAAAAAGGAAATTAATATTCCGAAAACCAAGTTATCGAATAGCAACTTGCATATCAAACAAAATTTAGCAAGTGCAATTAAAAGATTTTGTGTTATATTTTTATTTACATTAAACTTTATCTTCAATTCATACTGCCAAACAAACTTATCTTCAACACAAAAGAATAATTTTGAATATTATTTAAATTTAGCTGAACAATACAGAGATTCTATTGGAAATAAAGATTTATATTATGCAAATCAAGCTTTAAATTATGCCGAAAAAGAAAATGATAATTCAAAAATCGTAAAAGCTTTAATTTTAATTGCAGAAATTTCTAAAGACAATGGAAACTTGGATAACAGTTTAAAATGCCTTAATAAAGCATTGCCTCTTTGCAAACAAATAGATGACCAAGATTTACTTCATTCTGTATATTTAGACTTAGGCATTATTTACAAAAATTTAAACCAAATAGATTTAGCAATTGAATATCACAATCTGGCATTAGAACTGGCTGAACAACAGAATGATATTATTAACCAAGCTTTATGTTTAAACAATATTGGAAATATTTATATAAGTCAAGATAATTTTTCTAAAGCATTATATTATTACAAACTAACTTTAAAATTATTCACAAATCCTGAAATAAACTCAAATTTATACATAGCAACTTTAAATAATATTGCTGTTATTTACATGTCATTAGGAGATTTTGAAAATGCAAAAATAACTCTACTCGAAGCCCTTGCACTAATTGATGAAGGAAAATATTCTATAAAAAATCAATTTTATACTAATCTTTGTTCTGTAGAGTTTAAACTTAAAAATTACTCTCAAGCAGAAAAATATGCTAAAATGTCTGAAGATATTTTAAGTAAATCAGATGATAAAAGTTCAAGATTATATCTTTATGAAAGAATATTTACTCTATATAACGAACAAGGAATTTATGATAAAGCTATTGATTATCAAAATAAATATATTCAACTGAAAGACAGCATATTTACTGATAAATTAAATCAAACTTTAAGCGAATATAAAACTAAATATGAATTAGATAAATTAGAGGTTGAAAATTTGTTAAAAAATAAAGAATTAGAAAATAAAAATAAAATAAACCAAATTTTAATTATAGTAATACTTTTAATAACCACTATCTTTATATTGTTAATCAATTATTTCATTAAAACAAAATTACTAAATAAAAAACTAAATAATCTAAATAATTTATTACAAACAAAAAATAAAGAAATAAAGCAAAATTTAAAATATTCAAAACAAATTCAACTTAGTTTAATTGCTAATAAAGCTTTGCCAGACAATGTATTAATCTTAGATTTACCAAAAGACGAAGTTGGTGGAGATTTTTTTATATATCGAAATTATTTTGATAGTGAAATTTGTATTTTAGGCGACTGCACAGGACACGGAAGTTCTGGAGCTTTACTATCCATTTTTTCAATCAATACAATAGACCAAATATTAAATCAAAAATTAGAAATTAATGAAATACTTAATCAGCTAAATAATAGATTTTTAGCTCAAATCAGTAAAAGTGAATATTTAAAAGGAGAATCTTTGAGTATTACAATAATTCAAAGAACCAAAGATGCAATACTTTATTCTGGGTCTAAACAAAAGTTGTGGAAATTTGACAATTTAGAAAATGAAATTTTTGAATTTAAAACTGATAATATTATTATTGGTCGAGAAGAGAATAAAAGCTTTAGTTTAAATAAGTTAAGTTACAATGAAAACGATGTAATTTTCATATCAAGCGATGGTTATCCAGATCAGTTTGGAGATAATGATAAAGGGAAATTAAAATATCAAAAATTTAGAGAAATATTAAAAATTTGGGCAAATTCAAAACTTGATAATACAGACATTCCAGAAAACGAATTTTTAAAATGGAAAGGCGAAACTGAACAAACCGATGATGTTTTAGTTGTAGCAATAAAAATTTGATTAATTTTGTAAAAATTTTCACAAATGACTTTTAAATATGATGTAATAGTTGTAGGAGCTGGACATGCAGGTTGTGAGGCAGCAGCAGCGGCAGCAAATCTTGGGAGCAAAGTTCTTCTTATAACTATTGATATGAACAAAATTGCTCAAATGTCATGTAATCCAGCAATGGGAGGTGTTGCTAAAGGTCAAATAGTTAAAGAACTTGATGCTTTGGGCGGATATTCTGGAATTATAACCGATAAATCAATGATTCAATATAGAATGTTGAATATGTCTAAAGGTCCAGCAATGTGGAGTCCACGCGCTCAATGTGATAGAATGGTATTTAGCACTGAATGGAGAAACACATTAGAAAAAATTGAAAACATAGATTTTTGGCAAGATTCTGTAAACGAAATTTTGGTTGAGAATTATAAAGTTATAGGTGTAAAAACAGAAATGAAAATAACTTTTTATGCAAAGTCGGTTATTCTTACAGTAGGAACTTTTTTAAATGGCTTAATGCATATTGGACACACTCAACTAAAAGGAGGTAGAATTTCTGAACCAGCTTCTTATGGAATTACAGAATGTTTAACTTCAATGGGATTTACTGCCGACAGAATGAAAACAGGAACACCTATGAGAATAGATGGTAGAACTGTTGATTTTTCAAAATTACAAGCTCAAAACGGAGACGAACAAATAATTCCTTTTTCATATTTACATAATTACAATCAAACTTTTTTGAAACAACGTCCTTGCTTCGTTGGATATACAGATGAAGAAGTACACGATTCTATTCGTTTAGGTTTGGACGACTCACCACTTTATGATGGAACCATACAAAGTATTGGACCAAGATATTGCCCAAGCATAGAAACCAAACTTGTAACTTTTCCTGATAAAGATAAACATCAATTATTTTTAGAACCAGAAGGAGAGACGACAATAGAATATTATTTGAATGGTTTTTCATCGTCATTGCCTTGGGAAGTACAAATTCAATCTTTGTGTAAAGTGAAAGGATTTGAAAATGTAAAAGTTTTTAGACCTGGATATGCTATTGAGTACGATTTTTTCCACCCAACCCAACTTTACAATACTTTAGAAACTAAAAACATTGAAAATTTATATTTTGCCGGACAAATAAATGGAACTACAGGTTATGAAGAAGCTGGTGCTCAGGGCATGATAGCTGCAATAAATGCTCATTTAAAAATTAATGAAAAACCTGAATTTACTTTAAACCGCGACCAAGCTTATATAGGAGTTTTAATTGATGATTTAGTTACAAAAGGAGTTGACGAACCTTATAGAATGTTTACCTCACGTGCAGAATTTAGAATTTTATTACGACAAGATAATGCAGATATTAGGCTTACAGAATTATCGCATAAACTTGGATTAGCCACAGACGAAAGATTTGAAACAATGCTGAACAAAGTTCACAAACGAGACGAACTTCTTTCATTCTATGCAAAACAAAGTTGTAAGCCCGAAAAATTAAATCCAATTTTAAAAGAACGTGGTGCTTCGGAATTAAAGCAAGCAATAAAACTAAATTCCGTTTTGACTCGTCCACAAATAAAAACAAATGATATTATCCACGTATTTCCAAAATTACAAAAACTATTAGACTCTTATGGAGAAAGATCTCAAGAATATATTGACTCAGCAGAAATTTTAGTGAAATATTCTGGTTACATAGAAAGAGAAAAATTATTAGCAGACAAACTAAAAAGATTAGAAAACATAATTATACCTGACAAAATTAATTACGAAGATTTAAAATCTCTTTCTACTGAGGCAAGACAAAAATTAACGAAAATTAAACCCAAAACCATAGGACAAGCATCAAGAATTTCAGGAGTTTCACCTTCAGACATTAGTGTTTTGTTAGTTTTTATGGGTAGATAAAAAATGTTCCACGTGGAACAATTAAAGTAAAACTTGAAATTAAAATGTTTTATTATGAAAAAATATGAAGGAAATATTGTTGATTTATTCAACAGAAAAATTTTTAAGGGAGAAGTAATTGTAGAAAACGACAAAATTATTGATATTCAAGAAAAAGAAAATAATAGTAATTTTTACATTCTCCCAGGCTTAATAGATGCACATGTACATATAGAAAGTTCAATGTTAATTCCGCAAGAGTTTGCAAAATTGGCAGTTAGGAACGGTACAGTAGCAGTAGTTTCAGATCCACATGAAATTGCAAATGTTTTGGGAAAAGAAGGAGTGGAGTTTATGATAGAAAATTCAAAAAATACTCCTCTTAAAGTTTTTTACTCTGTACCATCATGTGTACCAGCCACAGATTTTGAAACTTCTGGAGCAATATTAAACCATGAAGATATTGACGAACTATTTGCTAAACATAAACTTTTAAGTCTTGGCGAAATGATGAATTACCCAGGAGTTATATATGAAGATGAAAATGTTCTAAAAAAATTAGAAGTTGCAAAAAAACATAATGCAATAATTGACGGTCATATACCAGGCATTTCTGGAGAAAATTTAGAAAAATATGTCAAAGCAGGAATTAGTACCGACCACGAATGTTTTACAATTGATGAAGCAATAGAAAAAATAAATCTTGGAATGAAAATTTTAATTCGCGAAGGTTCTGCCGCTAAGAATTTTAATGAACTTTTTCCAATAATTTCCAAATTCAATACTATGGTCATGCTTTGCACAGACGACTCACACCCAGACGACCTAATTAAATATGGGCATATAAACAAAATATTGAAAATGGGAATAAAACAGAATATTGACATTTTTGACCTGCTTATTTCAGCTTCTGTTAATCCAGTTTTGCATTATAAATTACCTGTTGGACTTTTACGCAAAAATGATTTTGCAGATTTTATTATAATTGACAACCTAAAAGATTTTAATATTTTAGAAACAATTATTAATGGTCAAACTGTTTACTCAAATAATAGAATTTTATTTAACACTAAAAAAATTAAACCTATTAATAAATTTAATGCAAAACCAATTTCTGTAGAAAATCTTAGAGTTGAGAATTTAAACAAAGAAATAAAAGTTATTGAAGTTATAGATAATGAACTAATCACTAACCAAATTATATGTAAACCAAAAGTTGAAAACAATAATTTAGTTTCAGATATTGAAAAAGATATTTTAAAAATAGTTGTTTATAATAGATATCAAGAAAATTCAAAACCACAAATAGGCTTTATCAAAGGTTTTGGTTTACGCGATGGTGCAGTAGCTACTTCTGTTGCACATGACAGTCATAATATCATTGCTATAGGTAACACAGACCAAGATATTTGTAATGCAATTAACGAAATTATGGAAAACAAAGGTGGTTTAACCTATGTTAAAAATAAAGACTATTATACTTTAAACTTAGAGTTTGCAGGACTGATGACTCAAGACAATGCGGAAAACGTAGCACAAAAATATGAAACTTTAAACAAAATAATAAAAGTAAATGGCTCTGTATTAACAGCTCCATTTATGACCTTATCGTTTATGGCTTTATTGGTAATACCAAAACTAAAAATAGGAGATAGGGGATTATTTGACGTGGAAAAATTTGAATTTACAGAACTTTTTGTCTGAATGTTCCACGTGGAACAAATTATAACTATCTAATTTTCAATAATTTAAAACAAATAATATGATAGCAGTAATTCAAAGAGTGTCGAGAGCTAATGTGAAAATTGATTCAAAAATTCATTCAGAAATCAATGAAGGCTTATTAGTCTTGTTAGGAATCACACATGACGATACAATCGAAGACGTTAAATGGCTTAATCAAAAAATTGTAAATCTAAGAATTTTTAATGACGAAAATGGAGTTATGAATCTAAGTTGCTTAGACGTTAATGGAGAAGTATTAATTGTAAGTCAGTTTACATTGCATGCTAAAACAAAAAAGGGAAATCGCCCATCTTATATTGAAGCAGCAAAACACGAAACAGCAATTCCTCTTTATGATGAATTTATAAAAAACACAGAAATTGAATTGAAAAAACCCGTAAAGTCTGGTGTTTTCGGTGCTGATATGAAAATTGAACTAGTAAATGATGGTCCAGTTACAATCATTATAGACACTAAAAACAAATAATTAAATAGAAATTATTATATTTGCAAAAGATAAAGCTAAACAAAAATTTAAAATTAAAATAATATGGAAAATCCTTACATCAAAGAAACACCTTCAGAAAAACTTGTAAACACGAAAGTTGCTGAAGTTAAATCTAAAGTTCAAGATTATAAAAGAAAAAATATTTTAATTGACATTTTAAATTTAATAGATTTAACAAGTTTAAATGGAACAGATACTATCGGCAAAATTAAGTCGATGACAGAAAAGGTAAATAATTTTTCAAAAGAATTTCCTAAATATAAAAATGTTGCTGCAATTTGTGTCTATCCAGCTTTAGTTCCTGTTGTAAAAGAAAATTTAACAGATAAATCTGTAAAAATCGCAGCAGTAGGAGCAGGTTTTCCAGCATCTCAAACATTTTTATCGGTTAAAGCTGCTGAATGCGACCTAACAGTACAAAAAGGAGCTGACGAAATTGATATAGTTTTATCTTTGGGTAGCTTTTTAGAAAAAGACTTAGAAAAAACTGCATACGAAGTGAAAATTATAAAATCTGCAATTAAAGAAGCACACCTTAAAGTAATTTTAGAAACTGGAGAACTTAAAACAATAGAAAATATATTTTTAGCCTCTTTACTTTCTATGGAAGCTGGTGCTGATTTTATAAAAACATCAACTGGAAAAACATCAATATCAGCAACACCCGAAGCTGTTTACACAATGTGTTCGGCAATAAAAACATATTATCTAAAAACTGGTAGAAAAGTAGGAATAAAACCAAGTGGAGGAATGACAGTTGCAGAAGATGCTCTTTTATACTATTTAATTGTAAATGAAGTACTTGGAGAAGAATGGTTAAATAATAAATTATTTAGAATAGGTGCTTCAAGATTAGCGAATAATTTATTAAAAGATATTTTGAGCTTTGACAAAAAAACTGATTTTGAAGGATATTTTTAAATTATTTATCTCTCTCAATCACATAGTCAATTAATTCTTCTAAAGCGTCTCGTGCTGAGCATTTAGGGAATTCATTCAAAATATTTAATGCTCTGTTTCTATAAATCTGCATATCTTGCTCTGCAGATTTTATTCCATTGTTTTTAATTGTTAATTCTATAATATTTTTTCGTATTTCTGCATCATCAAAAGCCTGTTGCCACACAACTTTTAGTTGATTTCTATTAGATTCAGACATATTTTGAAAAGCTCGAATTAGTGGCAAAGTAATTTTACCTTCTTTAATATCAATTCCTTTTTCTTTTCCAGTTTTTTCATTCCCTACATAATCAAGAATATCATCTTTAATTTGAAAAATTATACCTAAATTTTCACCAAATTCATGAGCTTTTTCTAATATTATTTCATCTTTCACAGTTGAATAAGCTCCTGCTTTACAACAAGCAGAGAGTAATGACGCAGTTTTATTTTTTATTATTTTAAAATATTTTTCTTCATTAATTTCAAAATTTTTAAAATTAGAAATCTGTTGTTCTAATTCGCCTAAACTCAGTGCTAAAACAGATGGAGTAATTATATCAAATAACTTATATTCTTGATGTTTAGTTGTTACTTGCATTGATTTTGCCAAAAGATAATCGCCAAGTAAAATTGCAGTTTTATTATCCCATTTTTTATTTACACTTACAACACCTCTACGTAAAACTGCCTCATCAATAACATCATCGTGAAGTAAAGTAGCAGTATGTATCAATTCTACCAAAAGGGCTGCATCATGACTGGTAGAATTAGTTTCTCCAAACATTCTTGCAAATAAATAAACTAAAGCTGGTCTAACTCTTTTACCTTTAATTTTAAAAATAAAATCGAAGAATTCCTTTAAACTCTCATCTTCATCAATAAAAAGCTCATTCAATAAAACCTCAAAATTTTCAAGGTCTAACTTAATATTTTTTGATATTTCTTTAAAACTCTTCACTATATAATTTCAGACTACAAATATATCTTTTTTTACTTATGTTTAAATAAAAAATTTTCTTTCACAAGAATAAAGGCAAAAAAATTGAAAAGAAAGTAAAATAAGATTTTCTTTATTTTACTTTCGATAATTTTCCTACAATATATTTTCAAAATAAATATTTTATCTTTTATAGGAATAAAGGCAAAAAAAACGTAACTTAGCATTTTAACGAAAATGAAATAAGGTGTACTATAATAATTAAGATCAAAAAAACATAAACAACATGACACAAAAGCAATCCATACAATTATTTGAAGAAAAAAAAGTCCGTACTGTTTGGGACGAAGAACAAGAAAAATGGTATTTTTCAATAGTAGATACCATTGCAATATTAACGGATAGTGTAAATCCAAGAAAATATTGGAGTGTTTTAAAAACTCGATTAAAAAAGGAAGGCAGCGAGTTGGCTACAAATTGTAGTCAACTGAAAATGCGCTCGTCAGACAACAAGATGTATCTTACCGATGTAGCTGACACAGAGCAACTTTTCCGCTTGATTCAATCTATACCTTCACCAAAAGCAGAACCATTCAAATTGTGGATTGCACAAGTAGCACGTGAGCGTTTAGATCAAATGCAAGATCCAGAACTATCAATAGAACAAGCAATGACAGATTATAAACGACTTGGCTATTCCGACAACTGGATTAACCAACGTTTAAAAAGCATTGAAATACGCAAAGAACTTACAGATGAATGGAAAAAGCGTGGATTACAAGAAGGTGTTCAATTTGCTTCTCTTACTGATATCATCTACAAAACATGGGCGGGAAAAACAGCAAAGGAATATAAAAAATTTAAAGGTTTAAAAAAAGAAAATTTAAGAGACAACATGACCAATACAGAGTTAGTATTAAATATGCTGGCAGAATTGTCCACTACACGAATTTCTGAAACTACAAACCCTGAAACTATAGAAGAGCACAGCGATGTAGCACGTCAAGGAGGAGAAATAGCCTACAACGCAAGAATTGAATTGGAATCAAAAACAGGAAAAAAAGTAATTTCTCCGTTAAATGCCAAACAAGGTATTATTACGAACGAAAATAGTCTAAAAAACAACGAAAACATAGAACAAAGCGAAGAATAACAATACTAACTGGTTATTCGGAAATTCCGAACAACCACTCAACATGGTGCAATATCAAGTAAAAGCAAATAAAATTTACATTTCTTCTCTTTCTTAACAATCTAAATTCAAAACAATTTATTACTTTTGAAATAAAAATAAACAATAAAATATGTTATTAGCATTTGACATTGGCAACACAAATATTAAAGTTGCAGTATTTGAATCAGATAAGTTACTACAACAATGGCGTATCAGCAGTGATAGAAGTCGTACTGGAGACGAATATTTTGCACTTATAAATGTTCTATTTAAAGATTATAATTTGGATATTAAACGTTTTAACAATGCTGTAATAAGTTCTGTAGTGCCACAACTTATAGGAGCTTTTGAGATTGTAACAAAACGTTTGTTAAACAAAGAACCGCTTATAATAAACCCAGATATTTATCACAAACTGCCTGTAAGCATACCACCTACAGCCGTGTATGAAATAGGTACAGATTTGCTTTGCGATGCAGTACAAGTTTGGGAAACCTACAAACAAGCTTGTATTGTTGTAGATTTTGGAACAGCTCTATCTTTTGTTGCTGTTGGCGACAAAGCTAATATTTTAGGTATTACCATAGCTCCAGGCATTGGTACAGCTTTTAAATCTCTGTTTAGCAATACTGCACAACTTCAGTCAGTACCGTTAGAAATTCCAACAACAAGTTTGGGCATTAATACCACAATGTGCATCCAAAGCGGAATGATGTTTGGCTATAAAGGATTAGTCGAAGGCATAATAAATCAGATGAAAAAAGATATGCAAAAACAAGAAAATATCAATCCACAAAATATCATTACTATAGCTACAGGCGGTTTCAATAATGTACTAACACCTATTACAACAATATTTGATAAATTTGATAAAATGCTCACCCTCAATGGATTAAATACGGTTACAAAATATGCATTGAAATAAATAAGTATAAAAATGAGTAATGAAATTTTATTATATCAATCAAATGAACTAACTGAACGTATTGAAGTAAGGTTAGAAAATGAAACTGTTTGGCTATCACAACAGCAAATGGCAACTTTGTTTCAACAAACAAAGCAAAACATTAGTTTACATATCAACAATTGCTTTCGAGAGAAAGAATTAGATAAAAATTCAACTGTCAAGTATTCCTTGACAGTTCAAATTGAAAGAGTAGAAAATCAAAATATGGTTAGTTCCATTTTAGAACATACCACTCAACACAGTACTACAAAAGTGAAAATGAATAAAAACTCTGTGCAAAATATTATTAATGCAATTGTGGAAAATCATAAACAAATAAAATAATATTTTAATATTTTACTTTTACACTTGAAAATAAAAACATTCTTCCATAGAAATAAAAGTAAAAAAATGTATTTTAGCATTTTAAAATAAAATCTAACTCGAAACCAATATATAAATTGAATTTATGGCTAAAATAAATAAATCAAATAAAAATTTGCAAATACGGAATAGCACAGCTGAATATTTAACTTTTGCTTATCAGTCTCAAGGAGACGGTGTCGAAGTTCGTGTGCAAGATGGAACTATTTGGTTATCGCAAAAAAATATGGCTACGATTTTCGATACTTCGAGTGATAATATTGGTTTGCACCTAAAAAATATTTATTCAGAAAAAGAATTATCTGAACAATCAACTATCGAGGATTTCTCGGTAGTTCAAATAGAAGGAAATCGCAAAGTTCGTAGAATAGTTAAGCATTATAATCTTGATGCAGTTATTTCTGTAGGATATAGAGTTAATTCCAAACGTGCTACAGCTTTCAGACAGTGGGCAACAAGCATTTTGCGAAATTTTACCTTACATGAAAATATGAACAATCAGAATTTACAAGAAAATGAATAAAAAAGATCTAAGCGAAAGGGACATATGCACTAAATTGATTATACCTGCTCTTGAAAAAGCTGGATGGGATAAGCAATTGCAAATGTTAGAAGAATTCCCTTTTACCGATGGAAGAATATATGTTAGAGGAAAACTCACAAAAAGAGGAGAAAGAAAACGAGCTGATATTATTTTATTCTATAAGCCCAATATTCCTGTTGCTATTATTGAAGCTAAACAAAATAAATATTCGGTAAGAACTGGAATGCAACAAGCTTTAGAATATGCAAGAATATTAGATATTCCTTGTGTGTTCAGTAGCAATGGAGACGGATTCCTTTTTCACGACAAAACAGCAACTGATGAAAATATAGAAAAAGAACTAAGTATAGATGAATTCCCAAGTCCTGATGTGCTTTGGGAAAAATACATGAAATATAAAGGACTAATAACACCAACTGCACAAAAAATTGCATCGCAAGCATATTTTATTGATAGTACTGGTCGTACTCCAAGATATTACCAACAAATTGCAATAAATAGAACTGTTGAAGCAATAGCTAATGGACAAAACAGAATTTTACTTGTAATGGCAACAGGTACAGGTAAAACTTATACTGCCTTTCAAGTAATTTATAGGCTTTGGAGAAGTGGTGCAAAAAAACGAATTTTATTTTTAGCAGACCGCAATGCACTTATTGACCAAACAAGACGTGGCGATTTTAGACATTTCAAAGATAAAATGACTGTAGTAAAACACCGCCAAATAGATAAAAGTTTTGAAATATATTTAGCTTTATATCAGGGTCTTTCTGGAAGCGATGAGTCTGCCAATGTTTACAAAGAATTTTCTAAAGATTTTTTTGACTTAGTTGTAATTGACGAGTGCCATCGTGGAAGTGCAAAAGAAGATAGTGCATGGCGAGAAATTCTCAATTATTTTAAAAATGCTACACATATCGGATTAACAGCCACACCAAAAGAAACTAATGAAGTATCAAATATTGAATATTTCGGCGATCCAATTTATACTTATTCGTTGCGACAAGGTATAGAAGATGGTTTTCTTGCTCCATACCGTGTTATAAGAGTGGCAATAAATGTAGATGTTGAAGGTTGGCGACCCGAACAAGGCAAATTAGATAAAGATAATATCGAAGTAGAAGACCGCATATACAACCGCAAGGATTTTGACCGAAATTTAATCATAGAAGAACGAACCAATGTTGTTGCACAAAAAATAAGTGAATTTTTGAAAGGCTACGACCGTTTTGCCAAAACTATAGTATTTTGTGTCGATATAGAACACGCTGAGCGAATGAGAACAGCATTGGTAAAACAAAACGCTGATTTAGTTGCCGAAAATCACAAATATATTATGCAAATTACTGGCGATAACGATGAAGGAAAACGAGAATTAGATAATTTTATTAATCCCGAAGAAAAATATCCTGTCATTGCTACTACTTCAGAATTGATGACAACGGGTATTGATGCACAAACATGTAAAGTAATTGTGTTAGAAACCAACATAAATTCACCAACAAAGTTTAAGCAAATTATAGGACGTGGTACAAGAATAAACGAAGAATATGGTAAACAATACTTTACTATTCTCGACTTTAGAAATGCAACGGATTTATTTGCCGATACAGAGTTTGATGGAGATCCAATACGAATAAAACCTGTTTCCGAAGACATTAACTTAGGTAATATAATTGATGAAGAAGAACAAGATATCAGTCCAATAATTGATGAAGAAAGTGGTGAGGAAATAGAATTTACACAAACTGAAATCACCTATCCTGAACATGAGTTTTCACCTCTTGAAGTAAACGAAAGAAAAAAAGTTTATGTAAATGGTGTTGACGTTTCGATATTGATTAGCCGTAAATTGTATTTCGATCAGCACGGAAAACCAATAACAACAAGTCTTAAAGACCATACAAGAGAAATTATTAAAAATCATTATGCTACGTTAGATGATTTTTTAAATAAATGGAACAAAACTGAGCGAAAAGAAGCAATTATAGCAGAATTGACAGAACAAGGTGTAATGGTAGATGAACTCTATGATGCTGTTGATAGAGAAGTTGATTTATTTGATTTAATTTGCCACGTTGCTTATGAGCAACCACCACTAACACGAAAAGAGCGAGCAAACAACGTAAAAAAGAGAAACTATTTTACAAAATATGGTGAACAAGCCCGAAAAGTGTTAGAAGCTTTACTTGACAAATACGCTGACCAAGGAATTGAAGATATGGAAAATATTAACATTTTGAATGTTCCACCAATTAATAAAATAGGCTCTGTTACAGAAATTATAAAAGCATTTGGCAATCGCGACAAATACAAAAAAGCTATCAAAGAATTGCAAAACGAATTGTATAAAATAGCATAGAAAAATCAATAGATTATGAGTAACGAAATTTTATTATATCAATCAAATGAACTAACTGAACGTATTGAAGTAAGGTTAGAAAATGAAACTGTTTGGCTTAACCGTCAGCAGTTAGCATTGCTTTTTGGAAGAGATATTAAAACTATTGGCAAGCATATCATTAATGTATTTGCAGAAGGAGAACTTCAAAAAACTTCAACTGTCGCAAATTTTGCGACAGTTCAAATTGAAGGTGGCCGAAAAGTTGAAAGACAGATAGAATTTTACAATTTAGATGTAATAATTTCAGTAGGTTATCGTGTTAAATCAATGCAAGGTACAAAATTTAGAATTTGGGCTACCAATGTTTTAAAAGATTATTTATTAAAAGGTTATGCACTTAACCAAAGAATGAATCGCGTTGAAAACACAGTGGAAAAACTTGCTGAAAAAGTAGATGAAATTTCATTCCAAATAAAAACAAGTGAATTGCCTACACAAGGCGTATTCTTTGATGGACAAGTATTTGATGCTTATGAATTAGCTTCAAAAATTATTCGTTCTGCTAAAAACAGTATAGTGCTGATTGACAACTATATAGATGAAACTACATTAACTCATTTGGCAAAGAAAAATAAAAATGTAAAAATATTACTACTGACAAAAAATATTAGCAAACAATTACAACTTGATGTACAAAAAGCCAATGCTCAATATGGTAATTTTGAAATAAAAAAATTTACTTTAAGCCATGACCGTTTTATTATCATAGATAATACAGAAATGTATCATTTAGGAGCATCATTAAAAGATTTAGGTAAAAAATGGTTTGCTTTTACAAAAATGAACAAAAACTATGTACAAAATATTATTAATGCAATTGCAGAAAATCATAAATCATGACTAACATAAGTGGAATAATAAAATCTATTAGGGATATTTTTAGGAAAGACCCTGGCTTAAGTGGTGATGCACAACGCATAGAGCAATTGGGCTGGATGATTTTTCTAAAACTTTTTGATGACAAAGACAAAGAAAAGGAATTACTTGATTTGAATTACAAATCGCCTATTCATAGAGAATTACAATGGCGCAATTGGGCTGAAGATGACGAAGGTATCACTGGCGATGAACTAATTAACTTTATCAACAACCAACTTTTCCCTACTTTAAAAGAATTACAAGTTGGCGTTGAAGATAAGTTAGGTATAATCATTAGGCAGATTTTTGAAGGCACCAACAACTATATGAAAAGCGGTACTACCTTTAGACAAGCCATAAATAAACTCAACGAAATTGACTTTAACATCAGTAAAGAACATCACTTGTTTAATGCAATTTATGAAGATATTTTACAAGGACTGGCAGCCAAAAAAGACACTGGAGAATTTTACACGCCAAGAGCTATAACACAATTCATTATTGATATGATAAACCCACAGTTAGGTGAAAAAATATGCGACCCTGCTTGTGGAACTGCTGGTTTCTTAGTATGTGCAGTCGAACACTTGAAAAAACAGGTAGAGAACATTAACGACCATGAAATTTTACAAAAAACTATAACAGGTACAGAACTAAAACCACTACCTTTTATGTTGAGTGTAATAAATCTTATTACTCACGATATTGCAATACCAAAAATTGATAACACCGATGCTTTAAGCCGTGAAATTACCTCAATAAAACAAAAAGACCGTGTAGATATTATTGTAGCAAACCCACCATTTGGTGGAGTGGTAGGAGACGGCATGGAAACAAATTTCCCGATGAATTTCCGTACAAAAGAAAGTGCAGACTTGTTTTTAATACTTTTTATACAAATGTTAAAACAAGGTGGACGTGCTGGAATTGTGCTACCAGACGGAAGTTTAACAGGCGATGGTGTAAAACAGCGTATAAGACAAAAATTATTAGAAGATTGCAGTGTACACACTATTGTTAGGTTGCCACAATCGGTCTTTGCACCTTATGCAACAGTAAACACCAATCTTATTTTCTTTGAAAAAGGCAAAGAAACCAAAGAAATTTGGTATTACGAACATACTCTACCCGAAGGATATAAAGCATACAGCAAAACAAAACCTATACAACTTTCTGAGTTTGATGAAATAAAAAAATGGTGGAATAACCGCGTTGAAAATGAGCTAGCATGGAAAGTGCCTATTAAAACCATTATTGAGCGAGATTACGATTTAGATATTAAAAATCCTAATAAACTTGTGGAAGAAGTGGTATATGATAGAAAAGAAATAATTTCTAACTTAAAATCTTCACTTACTAAATGCCAAGTTTTATTAGAAGAATTAATTATATCAAAGGATTAGAATATGGCAAAGGAAACTTCTTCAATAATATTCAAAAAACTGGTTGATAGCCCTGTTGGAATTATTTCCGAATTCATTACTAATAAGATTTCGAGTAAATTTGGTTATGAACCATTAAATAAATATTTCCACGAAATTCAAACAGGAAAAACACCACCGATGAGTAATCCGAAATATTATGATGCAAACGATATTGAGTGGGTAAAACCTTCTGACATAGGTTTTGAAAAATACATTACTGCATCTAATTGGATATCAAATAAAACTGAAGTCGATAATAAAGCGACGATTTATAAGCCCAATACAGTTCTTATTGTTTGTATTGGAGGTGGAATTGGCAGGTTAGGCATAGTCAATAAAAAAAGCTCTTCAAATCAACAAATAACAGGAATTCTCTTTGATGAAAATGTATTAGCTGAATATGTTTACTATTACTTTTTACCACGTTATAAAGTCTTTGAAAAAGAAGCATCAAAGTCAACTTTACCAATAATAAATCAAAAAGGGCTTGGTAGTCTTGATTTTGTTTGTCCTGAACTATCTGCTCAAAAGGAAATTGTCAGATATTTAGACTACTGTAAAGAGTGCTTAGATAATGAAGAATATCCTTTAAAAACTGATTTTGAGTTATATAAAGATGTGTTTGATTTTGCTAATAGAGTTTTTAAAACCTTTTATACACAAAAGACATTGTTGTCAGAATGTCAATTACAACTCACCCACATCGAAAACCTCACTCAAGCTATTTTGCAAGAAGCAGTACAAGGCAAATTAGCACCACAAGACCCTAATGATGAGCCTGCAACAGAATTGCTTAAACGTATAAAAGAAGAAAAAAAGAAAGTAGATAATAGCAAAAAACAAAAACCATTACCACCAATAAAACCTGAAGAAATTCCATTTGAAATTCCAGATAGTTGGGTGTGGTGTAGGTTGGGGGAGATAGGTAAAACTCAAACAGGTACAACGCCACCAACAGCTAATAAAAAATATTTTGGAAAAGACATCCCATTTGTTAAGCCTGCTGATATTAGTATTTCGGGAATAAACTATTATAATGAAGGGCTAACTTTAGCAGGTTTAGAGAAAGGTGTTTTTGTTGAAAAAGATTCCTTATTGATGGTTTGTATTGGAGGTTCAATAGGTAAATCCAATTATACAAATAGAAATATAAGTTGTAATCAGCAAATCAATACAATAAAAGGATACTGTGATATAAGTGGTCAATTTCTTCAGTACTTTTTACAGTCAACTTATTTCCAAAAAGCAGTATGGTCTAAATCATCAGGTGGAACAACACCAATAATAAATAAAAGTAAATGGGAAAGCATTCTAATCCCTCTTCCCCCACTACCCGAACAAAAACGTATTGTAGCAGAAATAGAAAAGCAATTAGCTAAAACCGAACAACTTAAAAAATATATTACATCTAACCAAGAAGCCACAGAGCAACTGCTAAAAGCATTGTTGCATGAGGCGTTTGAGGGGGGAAAATAAAAGAAAGGAGAAAATTGGAGAATAAGGGAAAATGATGTAGATTTGTAAATTATATCATTTTAAAAAGAATTAATATGGAAATACAATTTTATACATTATTAAAAGTAGATAATGCAACAAATTCCGTATCTTTTGAAACTTTTGCTAATACACAGAATATTCAAGATTATATCTGGGAATTAATCAATAATTGTGTTGATAATGAAGGTGATAGAGAATATATTTTTGAACCAACATTGCAAACAACCAAAAATTATATAGATAACATTATTCAAGATAGTAACAATAGAAATGAAATATGCAAATTATTGGCAGAAAAATTATTAGTTGTTGAGAATGAAACACAAGAGAGAATTGCTCATTTACAAAAAGAAATTCCAAAGGGAATTCTAATGATATCATTTTCAAAAATGACAGAAATAGAATATAAGTTTGTTATTACAAAAGCAGATTATTCAGAATTTTTGGAAGAACTAAGTGGAGATAAAAGAAGTGGATTACCTACTAAAAAGAAAATCTTCAAATCATTTATTATGAATGTTTCATCAAATGAGAATGGCGAATTTGAATATGGGAAAATAATCACATATGACTCGAATACCTCAACAAAGGCTGTTTATTGGTGGAAAACTTTTTTGGAATTAAGTGAAGTAAGAGATAACGAGAAAAATACTTTAACTGCATATAACGCTATAAAGAAAAATATAATTGACCCGTTGCGACGTACACATAAACAAGATTATTTGTATTTAAGAAATACTACAATTGGCTATTTTCGGACAGACGGTGATTTTGATATAAACCATTATAAAGATAATATTATTGGCAGTTACCAACCATTTGATAAATCACTTGATATTAATGAGTTAAAAAAGAAAATTGAAAAACTACCACAAAAAAATAAGTTTGATAATATTTTTCAAAAAACACCACGAGTAGTAACTGATAAATTCAAAGATGTTATAAAGCTTACAAATGAGATTGATTTAAATTTAAAACAAGATATCTTAAATATTGAACGAATTATCAAACCACATGAAGATGGTCAAGGTAATCAATATATTATGATTTTGAGTTCTGAAGGTTATCAGTATGCAGAAGGATTAACAAAAAGTCGAAATGAATAATGTATGTCTTAATGTAATTAAACTTTTTTCAACTTCTTTTGAAATAATATCAGAAAAAGAAGATTGCATTCGGTTTATAGCTGAATATCAAATAAATAATTTGATGTTACCATCAGAAGCAGAAGTTGCTAATTTGATTAATTCACGCGATAAAATTGCTATATACTTCTTTGAAACAGACGACGCAGAGTCTATTGATTATATTTCAACTCAAGCAAATAGTTGGAGTGATTTTATAACCGAATTACAAACAAATAATTTACAACAAGGGAAGATTAAAATTCTTGTTGAAAAAAAATTTGGAAATGGGCAGCTATCAATATATGATATTGATAAGTTTACAGAATATATAAATTCACTTTCATTATCTCAGTTTCTTGCTGTTATTAATGAGAGTTTTAATACATTTTTAATTTTTGAAGTTCAAGATAAAAATTACCTGCAATGGGAAACTAAAACCATAGCTTTTATTGCTATGAATAGTACTTATAATATGTCCGATATAGGAAATGTTAACAGAACAAATAGAATTAATGAAGCTAGAAGTTTATGCTATTGCGATATTGAAAAATATAAGCTTTTACCTGAGGATTTATTTTGTTTCCAATTTGATGAGAACAACCTTCTGCAAAAAGCTTTTCATGAAGCATGTATGCTCTATGTGTTTAGTTTCATTCTAGACTATTCTGCAATAAGACAAGATATTTATGAATACAAATTAAATGGATTTAGAACTTTAAATGGATTCATTAACACAAAACAGTTGTCTAAAGTCGATATAGATATTAACTCGTGTAAAACTGTTTACGAAATTTATCAATGGTTATATTCGGGAGGTAACAATATTGATAAAATTAATATCGCTCGAAATATTATTTCATTAAATATAAATCCAACGACTTTACGTGTTGAACCTTCCGCATTTGAATCTATTCTTTCTAATTATAAAATATATGAAAAAGAGAATGTAAAACAATATCTACAAGTAAGGAATAAGTTATCAGAACTATTGATAGATCTTCAAGCAAAAATTTCTGATATTGTTGATTCTTTTATTGGTGATTTTAAGAAGAATATGTTAACATTGATTTCATTTTTTATTTCAGTGATTGTAATTAGAGTTGTATCCAAAGGTGATTTTATTGGTGGGTTTACAAATGAAATTATCGGACTTTCATTTGTTTTTTTGATAATATCTATTGGTATGCTTCTCTATTCTCGTTGGGAGTTAACGAAGAAGATAGATTTATACAATAAGCACTATGACCAAATAAAAGATAGGTATAAAGGAGTTTTAAGTAGTATTGAGTTAGAAAATATTTTTGACGAATGTGATCCCGAAAAAAATAATAAAAATGAATCTTTTGTAGCAAAACAGAAAAAGCTATATACATGGATATGGTTTTTATCCATCTTTCTACTAATTATATTTTTAGTTGTTGTTTATTTTAAAAATAACGATATATCTATTTGTTGCAAATAAATCAAATTATATGTTATACACAGAATACATTTCTATAAAAAATACTACATTACACGTAGTCGGGAATAAATTGAATCAGGATAATGTCATATTATCGACAAATAGTATAAGTATTAATCCTAATATGGAAAAAATTCTATCAGATTATTTCCTCACCCCCTTCACCTCCGAAGAATATTACCAACTCTATCACGAAAGCGATTTGGCTTTAAATGAAGTTTATACTTACATATCAAAGATTTTCGATGAGCCAGAACAACTTTACGAACAATCGGTAAACTTAGCCAAACATTTATATGAGCAAAGTACGCATCCCAAAATAAAAGGCGGCGAATTTTATACTGTTTATTTTAAAGATTGTATTTTGGATGGAGAAACCTTAGATGCAGTAGGTTTATTCAAATCGGAGAACAAAGATACCTTTTTGAAAGTGTTACAACAAAATGGTAATTTCAACTTGGAAAGCGATAAAGGTATTAATATTAAAAAGCTGGACAAGGGTTGCCTAATTTTCAACAAAGAACGTGAAAATGGATATGTTGTTGCAGTAGTTGATAATACAAACAAAGGTGTAGAGGCACAATACTGGATTGACGACTTTCTTCACGTTCGCCAACGCAAAGACGAATATGCTAATACTCAAAACTTTATGTCATTAGCAAAAAACTTTGTTGTTAAAGAATTGCCAAAAGAATTTGAGGTTTCAAAAGCCGACCAAATTGATTTGTTAAACAAGTCGTTACATTTTTTCAAAGAAAAAGACACCTTCGATATCGACGATTTTGCCAACGAGGTAATTTCACAACCCGAAATAATTGAAAAATTTTACCAGTATAAGCAGGAGTACGAAAACCAAAGTGATGTCGTTATCGACAATCAGTTTGCTATTTCAGAAGCAGCTCGCAAAAAACAACAACGTTCCTACAAGCGTGTTATTAATCTGGATAAAAAAATTCAAATTATAATTTCTGGTAATCGCCAAAACATAGAACAAGGCGAAGACGAACGTGGTAAGTTTTATAAGGTTTATTATAATAATGAAGATTAGGAATGGTAGATGAAAAGGGCAACGTTATTATGATGAAAAAAGAAGAGACAATTACCAAAAAAGATTCGACAGGAAAAGTTGTATATCGCAAAGAGACACGGCAGGTAAATGGAGTGAATGACCAAACCATTTTAGTCGCCGACATCTTTGCTAAGTGGAAAAAGCAGGAGTGCATTGCATAGTAGGAATTAATATTATTACGTGAAATGAGCAAGTTAATCAAAATAAACGAAGAATATGCGGGGTGGATAAAGGATTTAAGTCTGCGCTTCCGCCAAAGTCAAATAAAGGCTGCCGTAAAAGTGAACGGCGAGTTATTGAAATTCTATTGGGAACTCGGACGTGATATTGTAGAAAAACAAGTAGAAAGCAAGTGGGGAGAAGGCTTTTTCAAAAATTTGAGCATGGACTTACAAGAGGCATTACCCGGAGTAAAAGGATTGTCAATACAAAATCTCTATTATACGAAAAAGTTTTATCTGCTTTATTGTCAATCAAATAAATATTTCCCACAACTTGTGGAAGAATTACAAAAAGCAGGTGATTCTTCAATTTTCCCACAAGCTGTGGGAAAATTAAAAGAGATGGGGAAATCCTCAAGCTCTTCGCTATTTTCTGAGATACTTGAAGAATTATTGCAAATTCCGTGGGGTCACCATCGCTATATTATAGACAAATGCAATGATAACCCCTCAAAAGCATTTTTCTATGTCCGACAAACTATCGCAAACAATTGGAGCCGTGCCATGCTGTTGAATTTTCTCGATACCAACCTGTATGAACGACAGGGTAATGCTGTCACTAATTTCAAGACAACACTTCCAGCAGTGAATAGCGATCTTGCCCAGCAACTTACTAAAGACCCGTATTGCTTTGATTTTGTAAGTCTTACAGAACCATTTAAAGAAAAGGAGTTAAAAGATGCCCTATTGCACAACATAACAAAGTTTTTGTTGGAATTAGGAAACGGATTTGCTTTCATGGGCAATGAATATAGGCTTAAAGTCGGAGAAACGGAACAGTTTCTTGATCTACTATTTTACAATGTAAACCTCAAAGCATACGTGGTGGTTGAAGTGAAAACAACTGCCTTTGAACCTGCTCAACTGGGACAATTAAGCTCATATGTATCATGTGTGAACCATTTGCTTAGAAAAAGCGACGACAATGCGACCATCGGACTGTTGGTATGTAAAGATAAAGACAATGTGTTTGCCCAATATTCATTGGAAGGTTACAATCAACCTCTTGGAATATCAGAATTTAAGGTGGATGAAATTTTTCCAAAAGATTTCAAAAGCACACTGCCAAGCATTGAGGACATTGAACGAGAACTATCCTAAAACTTATAAGATATGACGGTTACAGAATATAAAAACACTATGGAAGGCAATCTTGCATACAAGCTGCACCTTAGAATTATTAAAAGAAAAAAAAATGTTAAACGAAAATTTATTGGATAACCTTATTAAAGAATGTGATGAACTTGTTGCAATATTTACTGCTACAGCGAAAACAGTAAGAAATAAAATAAATGCTAAAAAGAAAAAAAATGAAAATATTGAAGATTGTGAATGGGAATAATAAAGATGGTAGATTTCGGATTTCGGATTTTGGATTTTGCAAAGCAGAATTTATTAAAATCTCAAATCAAAAATCCAAAATCACAAATCATAAATCAAAAATCACAAATCGTAAATCACAAATCGTAAATCATGCACCAACCAAAACAAAATAAACCAATGAACTTTTTAAATCCTTTTCATTTCATATCAGTTCTTAATAGAAAAAAGAATGACCCAAAAGAATATATTTTTACGGGAAATTTAAAAATTAATGAATTAGATATTCAGCTTTTTAAGTATAACAAGGAAGAATGTGAAGAAATTAAAAACATCTTACCAAAAGACATAAATAAATTTGAAAAAGATGAAAATAATTACTGGCTAAATATTTATGGATTAAGCGAAACAAACAAAATAGTTTCAATTTGTGAAAAACAAGGCATACATAGCTTAGTAATTCAAGATATTCTTGATGTTAACCAAAGACCTAAATTTCAAGAATTTGAAAATTTTTCATTTCTTACATTAAAATCTATTGTTCCTTCTGAAAATGAGATGATTACAGAACAAATAAGTTTTGTTTTTGGCACAAATTATTTAATCTCTTTTCAAGAAAGAAGAGCAGACTTTTTTGAACACCTAAGAGTAAGACTAAGAGAAAATAAAGGAATTTTAAGAGAATCAAGTATGGATTACCTGCTTTATACAATGCTTGAAGCTATTCTTGATAATTATTTTAAAACTCTTACAAAATTAGATGAAGACACTGAAAAATTTAATTTCACCAACACCAAAAAAGAACCTTCACCAAATGCACTCGAAATTATAGAAAATAATAAAAAGCTGATTAATTTTATTAAAAAATCTATTCTGCCAATAAAAGAATTTACTCAATTGGTAGAACGTGCTGAATGTCAATCTGTTCAAAAAAATAATTTAAAATATTTTGCCGAAATAAAAGATTTATGCCTAACCCTTATCGATAATTGCGATATGATTCTTTCATCATTAGAAAGTAAATCAAATTTGTTTTTTTCAGTGCAAGGAAATAGAATGAACCAAGTAATGAAAACACTTACAATAGTTTCAACTATATTTATTCCTTTAACTTTTATTGCAGGCATTTATGGAATGAATTTTTCAAATATGCCAGAACTTAAATGGAAATATGGCTACTTTGCAATATGGATAATTATTATTATCGTTTTCTTTACAATGATTATGTATTTTCGTAGAAAAAAATGGTTTTAACAAATTCATTCCCAAATTACTCTCTCAAAACATTTTTTTTACTATTTTTGTTAAATAAAATAAAGAAATGACAAAAATTAGATTAACAAAAATATTTGAATTCGAAGCAGCACACGCTTTGTACAATTACGATGGCTTATGTCGTAATATTCACGGACATTCGTACAAACTTGCTGTTACAGTTATTGGAAAACAAAATACAGAACCTAACTCGCCTAAACTCGGTATGGTTATGGACTTTGGCATATTAAAAAATATTGTCAAAGAAAAAATAGTTGACAAATTCGACCATAGTATTTTATTAAATAAAAAAGAAAATATAAATTCATTTAAAAATGAAAATCCAATGTTTAATAGAATACATGTATTTGATTTTCAACCTACTGCCGAAAATATGATTTTACATTTTGTTGAAATTATTAAAAAATTATTACCAGAAAATATAAAACTTCATAGCTTAAAACTTCACGAAACAGCAAGTTCATACGCAGAATGGTATGCTGATGACCAAATTTAAAAAATGATTAAATCTTTTTTATTTTCAATAATAATATGTACTACTCTTTTATCATTTACTAAAGTTGATGATAATCAAGATAATACACCTCAAAACAGTAAATTAAACTCATATTCGTATATTGATAAAAATTATCTTCTTGGTAAAGTAAAACCTGAAGAAGACAGCATTTTTGTAAAAATTCCAAAAAAATATTGTTTACATAGAACTGAATACATTCATAAAGAAGCTCTTAAACCTTATCTTGCAATGTATTTTAAAGCAGAAAAACAAGGAATTAACCTAAAAATAGTTTCTGCCTTCAGAAGTTTCAATAACCAAAGGCATATTTGGAATAGACAATTTCATGGAAATTCAGATAAAATTACAGTAATTAATTCAATACTTAGATATTCTTCAATGCCAGGAACTTCGCGACACCACTGGGGAACAGATATAGATTTATTAAGTGTACATTTAAGATATTTTGAAACAGAAGAAGGCAAAAAAGCTTACCAATGGTTATGTGAAAATGCTTACAAATTTGGATTTTATCAAGTTTATACCAATAAACCATATATAGGATACAACGAAGAAAAATGGCATTGGACATATTTACCTGTTTCTAAAATTTATTTAGAAGAATATAAAAAACAAATTTCTTACGAAGATATTATTGGATTTAATGGATGTGAATTTGCAGAGAAACTAAATATTATCGAAAATTATGTATTTGCTATTGATAGTGTATTATTACGATAATTTATTCCAAAAATTCTATTTCTTTAAAATAAAACTTTTCAATTTTATCAGCTACTTCAACAAGTAAATAACCATAATTATCAACACCACGAATTATTCCCTCAAACTCTTGAAATTCTGATTTGAATCTTGATTTTTCTTGATATTTATACAAATTACTCAAATATAAATCTCTAAGAAAATTAAAATCTTTAAACTTATATTTATCAAAATTTGCTACAATTGTATTTGATAATAATTGAATTTCATCATCAATATTATATTCGATATTTGTTACATTTTTTAAAGAAATAGGATTTGGTAAATCTTGTGGAAATTTATCTTGATTCAAATTTAAACCTATTCCAATTATCGAGTTGGTAATAATATTGCCTGTAATTGTATTTTCGATAAGTATTCCAGCAAGTTTTTTGTTTTTTAGATAAATATCATTGGGCCATTTTATTTTGCTTAAAACACCCTTTAAACTCAAATAATCAAAAATACTTAAAGAAACTATTATGCTTATATTAAAATGTTCATCAGCTTTAAAATTATTAAACAACAACAACGAAAAAGTTAAATTTTTATAATCATCAGAAAACCAAGTATTTTTACCCATTCCTCGACCTTCTGATTGAGTATTTGTGTAAATTAAAGTATTTTCAAAAACAAGTTTTTTGCTTAATAATTCTTTAGCATACAAATTTGTTGAATTTACTTTTTCTAATTTTATAATTTTCATTATAGGTAACTAAACCCGAATATTGAAATAGATACTTATAAAATATGATTTTTTTTAATTAAATTCATAAATCAATCCCGCTTTCAAACCAAGATATAAAGGATTGGTTTTAAACACCTTAGACTCTTTTTCACTAACCCAAGGTCTAACATCTTTAGTATAACCTAAAGCATTAATTCCTTCTAAATCAGAAATAATAAAATTACATCTTAATCCGAAATTAAATTTTAAAGCGTCTTCGATTAAATTAATATTTGTACCAAAACCTATAACAGCTCCAAAACCAAAATCTTTAAACGTTTCTTTTACATCTACATTTTCTCTATTAGCAAAATCAGTATAAAAAGGTATATCTTTATAAACTGCTATAACATAATTACCATCGAACTTTTTATTATAAGTTGCTTGATTTACAAGTGAAAAAATTCCACCAAATTCAAAATATACAGATTTTCCAAGTTTCAACAATAGTGGAAAATCCATGGTATTTAATACAAGCGAAGAATTATAATAAGCTCTCTCATCAACAAATGGAATATTAAAATCACCTCTATATTTTTGTGAAATTTTATTAATATTCATATTTAACTCTAAACCAACTATATCTGAGAAATAATATCCTGCAATAACACCATAATAATTTCCAAACGAAGCTTCAACATCCATTTCAGGACCTTCAGCAAAAACTTGATCATTCATAAGCCAAGTACTATTATATGCAAACTGTCCACCTAAATAAAATTGACTATATCCTTTAAAAATAAAACAAATAAAAAGGCTTATTAAAACTATTTTTTTCATTACTTAAATTTTAAAATCATTAACTATAAACTTAAAAACGCAAATATAATTATTTTATATTTAACTTTTTAGAAATTTCTAACATTTTTATAATTGACTTTTCTGCTTTTTGTCTAAGTTCTTCATCTATTATAATTTCTGGAAGCTCAAATTTCAAACAATTATACAATTTTTCCATTGTATTAAGTTTCATAAAATTACAATCATTAAAAGCATTTTTAGAACTTGGAGCAGGAATAAAAATTTTATTTGGACTCACCTTTTGCATTTGATGCAAAATTCCTGGTTCTGTTGCTATAATAAATTTTTTAGCACTATCGGTTTGTGTAAATTTTAACAAACTTGATGTACTTCCAATATGTTCGGAAATATTAAGTATAGAAGTTTCACATTCGGGATGTGCAATAATCTTAGCATCAGGATTTTCTGACTTTAATTTTAAAATTGCTTCTAAATCAAATTGTTTATGAACATGACAAGCTCCATTCCACAAAAGCATATTTCTACCTGTTGCGTTGTTTATATAAGCACCTAAATTTTTATCGGGACCAAAAATAATTTTTTCATCTTTAGGTAAACTGTCAACAATTTGTTTGGCATTAGAAGAAGTTACTATTATATCTGTTAAAGCCTTTATTGCAGCTGTTGTATTTACGTATGAAATAACTGTATGTCCAGGATTATCTTTTATAAACTTTTCAAAATCTTTTTCCATACAAGATTCAGCTAAAGAACAACTTGCTTTCAAGTCAGGAATTAAAACTTTTTTATTTGGTGATAGTATTTTTGCAGTTTCAGCCATAAAGTGAACACCTAAAAATACAATAATATCAGCATTAGTTTCAGCAGCTTGTTGCGACAATTGTAAACTATCACCAACATAATCAGATATATCTTGTAAGTCGCCACTAATGTAGTAATGTCCTAAAATTACGGCATTTTTCTCTTTTTTTAATTTTTTAATTTCTTCAGCAATATCAATACCTTTAAGAATTTCAATTTTTAAAAACCCAAAATTTTCCAAGTCTGATTTATTCATAATAATATTAATTTTTATTAATTAATTTAAAATATGATTATTATTATTAGTTGTTAATATTGTTTAAAAATAATTAATATTTATTTTAATTCGCTTGCAAATATCACTTATTAAATTTTATAAACAATGAAATTTTCAAACTTTCTTTGATTTTCAATATTTTAATTTTTTTATTCACAACTGTTAATAGTTTTTATTAAAAGCATTTTTAAGTATTATTTTTTTAATTTTCGTGTATAAAATTGTTAATTATTTTGTAAAAATTTGTGCTAAGTATTTTGGAATTTTCAAAATTTTTTATATCTAAGTTTTGTTTGAATTAAAAAAATTAATTTATTAAAAGTTATCGACAAAATATTTATTGTTTTATATAAGTTGTTAATATTTTACAAGATTGAAAATCAAGCATTTAAAAATTTTTGGTTTTTTAATTGTTTATGTAACAGTAAATTAACAGGTTTGTAATATTGTTGATAAAAAAATGTCAGTTGAAAGTTTTTAAAGTTCATAAAGTTTTTAAAGAAGGTAAATGTTTGATAGTTAATGGTTTGTTCGTAAACAACAGCCAGCGGTGTAATTTACCAAACTCTAAAATCATTCATTAAATTTTCTTGTCGTGAAGTAGGTTGTTGTTTACCATTGCTAAGTTCTTTAACACCGTTAAAAATATAATTTCTTAATTCGGAAACGCTTATAATTTTGTCTTTATTGGTGTCGGCTTTTCCTTTTTGAATACCGTTAATTAAGCAATATGTAAAAATACCGTTTTCAATTTTTTCGATTTCTAAAGCGTAACCACTTCCTGAAGCAGCTGAAATAACAACTGTTCCTGTTCCTTTTTTCAAATCAGCAAATAATAAACGCATTAATTCAAATGAATTTCTTAATCCTGTTTTTGGCTTATTTTTGTTTTTATTTGTAAACATTGTTACACCCCTAGTATCATCTTCGCTATTTTTATCGTCTGTAGCAAAATCATCATCTTTATCAACTTCGCCAGAGTGACAAGCATCCATTAATAATAATTTATTTCGTGCTGGAATACCGTCTAAAATGCCTTCTATTTCATCATATTTTAAACCATTTTTAGCTGGATCGTCAAAATCTATATCAACAGTTGCAAAATAAAAATCTAATTCATCATCTAGCAGACCGTGTCCTGCAATGTGTACATAAACATAATCATCTACTTTGCTTTTCATTAATTTATCTTTTAATGCCAACACATTATCTCTTGTACATTCTTTATTATGAAGTGAATAAACATTTACATTATTAAAAGATTTACTATTCTCAAAAAGTTTCATAAATCCATCGCCGTCATTTATTGTATATCTTAAATTGTATTCTGATTGTTCATATTCTGAAACAGCTAAGGAAATTAAATATAAATCTGGTTTTTCTTTATTGGCTTTATCATAAAAAATCTTTACTTCTTGTTTTAAAGATTCTACACCTTTAGAATTTAGGCATGAAATATAAATATAATTATCACCATCTGATAAAGGAATTTCTACTTCTTTAATTATAGATTTTGAATTTTCTTCTAATAAAGATAATCCTTTTGTACCATAAATAGGCACATCGTTTACATATATATTTAGTCTATCTAAAACATAATTATGGTCTAGCATTTCTAAATTTAATTTACAAGTTTTTTGAGTTGTTTTTAAGCTAATATTAGCAGCATTAGCAATTTTTATTTCTGGTAAATCAATTTTGCCGTCCAACATTTTTTCGGTAAAACCAAGTTTTGCTAAACGTTTTTGATATGCTTTATGATAAACATCAATAATATCTTCATCAAAATATCCAAAAGATTCTAAAATATAATCTGGGCGATTAAATTTAAGGTCAAATTGTTCGGCAGGAAAAACTTTTCCATTAAAATTAAATCCCATTCCTGTTAGTGCATCGCCAGTTGCCATGTAGTAATTATCGGGAGTAATAAAAATTAATTTACCCATATCCACAACATAAATACTTAGCAAAATTTCTCCTGTTGATAAGTCCCATACATTCATAGAAGCATCTTCAGCAGCACTAATTAAATAATCTTTGCCTTTTAATATTTGAAAATCATTTATAGGTCCTCTATGTCCTTTAAAAGTTATTTCTTTTCCATTATGTTTTCTTATAATTTCATATCCATTACAAGTGTAAACATCGCCATTGCTATAATCTTTTTTAACAATATAATTATCTGCTGATTTTTCTTTTATAATTTCTGTAATTAAGAGATTATTAGGATTTTCTTTATTTAATAAATTACTAGTATTATTACTTTCTTGTTGCTTATATCCAGTAATATTCATATTAAATTTAACTCCACGATCTTGCTCTTCACCTAAACCGATAAAATCTTTATTATCAGTAAAAATTATTTGATGAAAAATATGTTTATTATCTTTTGAGCCTAAACCCAAATTTGTTCTTTTTGATTTTCTTTGTTCTTTAGGCAAATTTATTTTTAAACCAGATATTGATGATACTTTCAAAACAGGATTTGATAAACCCCATTTTCCGCCAGAATAGGCAATGTTTTTACCATCTGGGCTAATTGCAACTGAATATACATTTTCATCAAACCAATTTTTGCGTGTTTTATCATCGCTACTTGCTCTTTGCTGTATTCCTTTAATATTGAAAGTTTGTTTTGCTTTTGTTGATTTAGGGTGTAAAATAAAATATTGTAAAACTTTTTTATTTTCAAAATCCACTATTGCTGCTCTATTATCGCCTCCTGCAGTGCCTATAATATTTGAATTTGGTGAAAAACAAATATCGTTTATTTTTCCATTATGTGCATTAATTCCTTCGCAACTAACTTTATCTTCTTCAAATTTTAGTAAATAAACAAAACCAAGCTCGTCTCCAAAAGCAATTAAATTATCATTACTAAAACTTTCTAAACTTGAAATATTAAAGCTACGTGGAATTATACGTTTTTCCAAATCATAACTTGGAGTTTGCCAAACTGATATTGACCTATCTGCTGAAGCTACTGCTACATATTTATTATTGGGTGAAAAAGCAATATGGTTAATTCTTGCAAAGTGAGATTTAGTAAATTTTTTAACTTTTAATTTATTATTACAAAAATACAAACCGCCTTTTTCGTCTCCAGCAACAATAATATTTTCATCGTTAGATGTTATTGCATAAGTAAAATCAGTATATGCATCACGATTATATAGTTTAGACATGCCTTTTCTAACCACAGAGCCTTTCATTTTTAATTTATCAGTTCTAGTTTTCATAGAATACTGCTCAAAAGAAATATTAAGTTCTAATTTCAAGGTCAACATATCGAAGTGGTAAACTAATGATTGACCATAAATATATAAATCTCTTTCGTTTTTAAAGTTTAAAGCAACTAAATCATCTTGAGCTTGAATTTTTGTTGAATAAAATACTTTCCCTGATATTAAATCGTTGATTACTAATTCGTTATTAGAATCAATACTTGCTACATATCTAGATGTTGGGTCCCATTCAACAAATAAAACACTGCCTGTATGTCCTGTTTGAACAACAGGAATAATTGTTTGAGAGCTTAAATAAAAAGTATTAAGCAATAATAGCAAAAATATGTAAATTGACTTTTTCATATCGTTTATTATTTTTTATAATATTGTAAAATTTTTGACTCATCTTCTCTTTTAAAAGGAACTAAATAACTTAAACCAAAACCAGCATAGCCTCTTAACTCAGGTGTTTTTGAGTATGATGTTAATGGTGAAAAACTCACAAATAAATGAGTTACTAAAAATTTAGTTGGGTAAATATCAAATCCAAATTTTGGGCATATTTGAAAACCAATATTACTTAGACTTGAAAACATACTGTTTTGTGGAAAAATGATTTTATCATTAGTTTTGTTATCTAAACTTGGATATGTTAAAAATTGCGAACCATTATGGTCATTTACAATAATTGTGTTGCTAACAGTATATTTAAAATCTGCACCAATACTTAAAGCTAAATGAAATTTAAAAACATAAAAATGTAATTTATACATTGCACCTACAAATGGATTTATCATTAAAGACGATAATTTTAAACTATCGCTATTATTACCAAAAACTGGAATATCTGGATCAATATTCAAATTATAATTAGCCATTGAAATTTCTAATCCAGGCGTTAATGTTAGTCTATGTCGTTTATATCCAAAATCAAAAGGGAAACCAAAACTTATGTTATGTCCAATGGCGTTGCGTGGTGTTGCTAAATATGAACTATCTTCATAATTTATTTCAAAATTATCAGCATAACTTAAATAACCATAAGCATAAGAAACATGATAGCCTCTAATTGCTTGTTGTGAAAAACAAAGGCTTGTAATTAAAATGAAAAACAAAAAAAATATTTTTTTCATATGCTAAATTTTAATTTAAACATCTAAAACTAATAAAATTAAGATTTTAAACAACAAAAGTATAATATTTATTTGATATTAAAGTAAATTTTGAAGCAAAATAAGAAAAAAATATTTTCCCTGCTCTCTCAGACTTTCCTGCTTAATCCAGCTTATGCAAATTTTCCCCGCACAACCCCGAGCGAGCATCTGGGTGTTGGAAGCGAGCTCAGCGAAGCTAAATCCGATCAAATAGGTAAAATTGTATTAAATAATTTTAAAACAACTTATTATTCATATCTTGTTTGTCAGTTTAAAACTGTTTTTGGGGATATAAAACGTAATTAAATTATTTTTAATTTTATTCCTCAAAAATACAAAAGATTATTGTATATCTAAGTTTTTCAAATGTCTCATTACTTCTCGCTCCACTTGTTCAAAATCTGGCAAGTCTTTAATTTGGTCTTTCATTGATTTTTGCCATCTGGCTTTATATTGTGGCAAGCGTAGTTTCAATTTATTTGAAAAATCAAAAGGGTTAATATTTTTATTTTTACATTTTGCAATAAATTCATTTTTACAAAAATTAAGGTCTAACTTTTGAATTTCTAACAAATACCATATGTCGAAAAAATCTCTTGCTTGCATTCTTTGCATTACAGAGCGCAATTTTTCCACAAGGATTTCTTCAAGTGAGTAACAAAGCAATTTATGTTTTCCCTGATCAGAATAAGGAATAATAACTTCTTTAAACTCAGGAGCAAATAATAGTTTTTTATTTTTAGAAATATCAACTTTTACTTGTTTATTTGCTCCGATACCACCTAATGGTCCAACATATTTGATGTAAAAATTTATTTCTCTAAGATCATTATAATCAGCAAATTCTAATGGAATATTTGTTTCCTCTTTGATATAATCAAACACTTCTTTAAAATATTGAAATATTTGTTGATTAGAAATACTATTGTCAAGAAGTGTAAAATCAAGATCTTCTGAAAATCTGTAATTTTCAAAATAAACTTTTTTTAATACAGTTCCTCCTTTAAAAACTATTAATTTTGAAAGAACTTTGTGCGTGGCAATACCTTGCAAAATCCAAGATAAGACATAATCTTTCTCTATTTGTTGGTCACGCACACCTACTTTTCGTGCAATCTTTTATATTTCTCCTGGTTTTATCATGTGTATATTACTGTTTTTATAGTTTCTGTTTCAATATTTTGCTGAATACTCCATTTTGTTGTTATTTTTCCTGATTTTGGTAGTTCTGTATCTAAAATTATAATGGAATCTGTTCTTAGTTTTTGCAAGTCGTCAATTATGGCAGTTTTTATTTCTAATATCTCCAATAAAAAGCCTAATCGTTTTATAATGGCTTGTGAATTAAATTTAATAACATAATCTAGCAAGATATCATAATTAATTTTTTCTCGTACAATATAAATTGCCCTTGCTATTTCTACAATACCACCAGCATAATCAGGCTTAAATAAACAATCAACAAATGTTTTTTCTAAGTCAGAACAAATCACTTTATTATAGTTGTCTATCCATATTTTTTTTGCACCAAAAAAATGTTGTTTATTATGATAAATAAATTGAAAATCTACACCTTTAATATTTAAAGTTGAGGGTTTTACTTGTTCTGAAACAACAATTTGTACTTTCAATGAAGGCTGAACAATTAAATTATGTATTTGTAAAGCGGAATAATACCCAATATAATAATTTGCTCCATTTACTAAATACTCCGCAAGAAGGTGCCAATCAGGCATAAAATTCTCAGGGTTTTCCTCATACGGAATAATGTAATATATACCTCGTTTTATTCTCATTAACAATCCTCTGCGTGTCATATCTCTGAGCAACTCTCTCAAACTACTGTCTTTGGATTTTGGTAAAGCTTTTTTTGCTTGTTCATAATCAAAACATTTTATGTCCTGCTCATTAAAATATGTGAGGATTGCATTAGATTGTTTTGATATTGACTTATTGTTCATAGTCTATTTGTCAGCTTAAAACTGCCTACAAAGATATAAAACATAATTAAATAATAAAATTATTTTTTATTTATTTCTCAAAAATACAAAAAAATCCACATTACACATTTATAAAAACCATTAAAAAACAAATCATTTTTAAGATTTGCATATTTTGGTCTAGAAATATATATTTGCAACTTTAAAGTTTATAGATAGATGAATAAGAAATTTGCTGAATATGAGCAACTTGACCTAGCAGCAATTAATGCTGAAATGCAAGAGTTGTGGAAAAAAGAAAATACTTTTGAACAAAGTGTAGAAACACGTAAAGATAATAAACCTTTTATATTTTTTGAAGGTCCGCCTTCTGCAAATGGAACTCCTGGCATTCATCATGTTATGGCTCGTGCTATAAAAGATGTGGTTTGCCGTTACAAAACATTAACTGGCTATCGCGTTGACCGTAAAGCAGGTTGGGATACTCACGGTTTGCCTGTAGAGCTTAGCGTAGAACAAACTTTGGGAATTACTAAAGAAGATATAGGCAAGAAAATTTCTATTAAAGAATATAATAATACCTGTCGCAAAGAGGTGATGAAATATAAAGATTTGTGGGAAAAACTTACAGAACAAATGGGATATTGGGTTGATATGGACAATCCTTATATCACTTGCGACAACCGATATATTGAAACAGTTTGGTATTTGCTTAAAGATTTATTTGATAAAAATTTACTTTACAAAGGCTATACTATTCAACCTTATTCACCAGCAGCCGGAACAGGTTTAAGTACTCACGAACTTAATCAACCTGGTTGTTATAAAGATGTGAAAGACACTACTGTAGTTGCTCTTTTTTCTGTGATTAGAAATGAAATCTCTGAAAAACTTTATAAAAATGCAAATCCAAATCTTTATATTTTAGCTTGGACTACCACACCTTGGACTCTTCCTTCAAACACCGCTCTTGCTGTTGGTCCAGAAATTAAATATGTAAAAATAAATACTTTTAATCCTTATTCTGGAAATCCAATTTCGCTTATTGTATGTAAAGATAGAATTTCTGCATATTTTAAAGCCGATATGCAAAATGCTGATTTTGAAGCATATAAACCCGGTGATAAAAATATTCCTTGGCAAATTATCGAAGAATATTCTGGCAAAGATTTGGTTGGAGTTTCTTACGAACAATTGATAGATTGGGTAAAAACAAAATCACCAGCTTTTAAAGTAATTGCAGGCGACTACGTAACTACCGAAGACGGAACTGGTATAGTGCATATTGCTCCAACTTTTGGTGCTGATGACGCTCGCGTTGCAAAAGCAGCAGGTATTCCCGCACTTATACTCGACGATAAAGACGGAAATATTTGTCCAATGGTTGATAAACAAGGAAAATTCTTTAGAATAGAAGATTTACATCCAGATTTTGTTAAAAACTATGTAAATGTTGAAACATATAAAGATTTTGCTGGCAGATTTGTTAAAAATGAATACGACGAAAATGCAAATCCCGACATTTCAACCGATGTTGATATTGCTGTAATGTTAAAACTGCAGGACAAAGCTTTCAAAATTGAAAAATATGTTCACAATTATCCTCATTGCTGGAGAACAGATAAACCAATTTTGTATTATCCTTTAGATTCTTGGTTTGTTAAAACTACAGAACTTAAAGACAGAATGATTGAACTAAATAAAACCATAAATTGGAAACCTGTAAGTACTGGAGAAGGTAGATTTGGAAAATGGTTAGAAAATTTGGTTGACTGGAATCTTAGTCGTTCGAGATATTGGGGAACACCTTTGCCTATCTGGAGTACAGAAGATGGAAGCGAAAGAAAATGTATGGGAAGTGTTAAAGAATTAATGGACGAAATTGCTATTTCTGTTGAAAAAGGTTTTATGTCTAAAGATTTTTGGAAAGGCTTTGTTCCCGGTGATTATTCAAAAGAAAACTATAAAAAAATAGATTTGCATCGACCTGATGTTGATGAAATTGTTTTAGTTTCTTCTAAAGGTGAAAAAATGTTTCGCGAACCCGACCTAATTGACGTTTGGTTTGATTCTGGCTCTATGCCTTATGCACAATGGCATTGGCCCTTCGAGAATAAAGAAGAATTTCCAAATCTTTATCCTGCCGATTTTATTGCCGAAGGTGTTGACCAAACTCGCGGATGGTTTTTTACTTTACACGCAATTTCAACAATGGTTTCCGACTCGGTAGCTTTTAAAAATATTATTTCAAATGGCTTAGTCCTCGACAAAGACGGAAACAAAATGTCTAAACGCCTCGGAAATGCTGTTGACCCATTTTCGGCAATGGACGAATACGGTGCAGATGCGCTAAGATGGTATATGATTACAAATTCTCAGGCTTGGGATAATTTAAAATTTGATATTTCTGGAGTTGATGAGGTAAGACGTAAATTTTTTGGAACTATTTACAATACTTACAACTTCTTTGCTCTTTATGCAAATATTGATAACTTTAGAAATTTAGATAAAGAAATAGAATTTGAAAAACGTCCAGAGCTTGATAAATGGATTTTGAGCTTGCTAAATTCTTTAATTAAAGATGTGGGAAATGCTTACGAAAACTACGAAAACACAAGAGCAGGACGTTTAATACAAGATTTTGTAATTGACCACCTAAGCAACTGGTATGTAAGACTTGGACGAAAACGCTATTGGGGTGGAGAATACGATGAAGATAAAATTTCGGCTTATCAAACTTTATATACTTGTTTGCTAACAGTTTCAAAATTAGCATCGCCAATAGCACCATTTTATATGGATAAACTTTATAGAGATTTAATTTCGGTTAACGATAAAGAAAAAGTAAGCTCGGTGCATTTAGCTTATTTCCCAGAAGTAAACGAAGAAATTATTGACAAAGAACTTGAAGAAAGAATGGAAATGGCACAGTCTATTTCGTCAATGATTTTAAGTTTAAGACGAAAAGCTAATTTTAAGGTTAGACAACCTCTTCAAAAAATTATGATGCCTATTATTTCTGATAACTTTGTTGAGCAAATCGAAAAAGTAGAGCAAATTATTAAAACTGAAACAAATATTAAAGAAATAAAATTCTTATCTGATAGTTCTGATATTTTGGTTAAGAGTATTAAAGCTAATTTTAAGGTTTTAGGACCAAAATACGGTAAATTGATGAAACAAGTTGCTGCAAAAATTGCAGGAATGTCTCAAAAAGAAATTGCAGAATTTGAACGCACAAATAAATTTAGTTTTGTTGTTGAAAATCAAGAAGTTAATCTTGACTTAGATGATGTTGAAATTATTTCTGAAGATATTCCAGGTTGGTTGGTTGCTAACGAAGGAAAAATTACTGTAGCACTCGACATAAATTTAACACAAGAATTAATAGAAGAAGGAATTGCAAGAGAATTTGTAAATAGAATTCAAAATTTAAGAAAAGAAAGTGGATTTAATGTGGTTGATAAAATAAATATTTACATTCTTTCAAATCCTAATCTAAACTCTGCTATTACTAAGTTTGATGAATATATTTGTTCACAAACTTTAGCAAATTCTATAAAAATTGTTGATAAAATGGAACAAAAAGATAATATTTCCGTAGAAGTAAATAATTTTGAAACGCAATTGAGTGTAACTAAGGTTTAATGTTTAAAAAATTTGATTATGAGTAAAGAAGAAGAAAAAACCAGATACAGCTATGAAGAGCTAATGGAATTTAAGGAAATTATTCTTAAAAAACTTGAAAAAGCAAATCGTGATTACGAATTATATAAAAGCATGTTAAGTCACGAAGACACTAACGATATAATGGACACATCGCCAACTTTCAAAGTTTTGGAAGAAGCTGCAAATGTATTATCTAAAGAAGAAATTGGCAAAATTGCCCAAAGGCAGTTAAAATTTATTCAACATTTACAAGCAGCTCTTGCGCGAATTGAAACAGGTACTTACGGTGTTTGTAGAGAAACAGGAAAATTAATCTCAAAAGAAAGACTTAGAGCAGTTCCTCATGCAACACTTAGCATGGATGCAAAAATGAATAGAAAATAAAATTATGGTTTTAACAAAAAAATCATAGCTGTTAGCCTTAGTTTTTCACTTTTTTCTTCCTCTATAAAGTTTTACTCCGTCTATTTTGATTAGTCTATCATTTCTGTATGTGTAGGTAGTAAGCAGTGAGCCGTCAGGATTGTATTTTTTCCAATCTTTATTTTTCTTACCCATGCGATAAGTACCGTATATTTCGATATTTCCATTAGGATAATACCATTTGTGGATGCCGTCTGGTTCGTTATTTTTAAAATTTCCTACAAATCTTATTTTATTATTGTCGATATAATGATATTTCCAAATGCCGGTTTTTTCGTCTAAATTATAATTTCCTCTTTTTTCAATTTCTCCCACATAAATTATCCATTCGTCTTTTCGTGCATCGTCAAAATACTGACCAGCTAAAATTAAATTTCCTACAGAGTCGTATTCGGCATATTCGCCTTCGCGTTTTCCGTAGATAAAGTTTTCTTTTCTTTTTGTAGCACCATTTTCGTAAGTCCAAATCCATTCTCTATCTGGTTTACCTTCAGAGTAATAGCCTTCAAGTTCGACATTTCCATTTTTATAATAAAAAATCCATTTCCCGTCTTGTTTTCCGTCAACATAATTTCCTTCGCCAAAATAATATGAGTTAAAATCATCATATAATTTCCACAATCCTGTACGTTTACCGTTATTATCGAACAAACCTTGACCCAAAAATTCGCCTTCGGAAGTATATTCTTTTGCTATTTTTACATGTCCTTGCTCGTCATATTCTTTATGAATTCCAACGGGTTTATCTTCTAAAAAAGCACCTTCAAATTTAATTTTTCCATCGGGGTAGTATGCTTTTTTAATTTCAGCTTTTAAAACAATTTCTTCTTCTTGTGCCAATTCTGGAACGTACAATTCGCCGTTTACATATCTTTGTTCTGTTAGCATTTTACCATCTATATCATATTCCCTATGGTAGCCGTGTAAAATGTCGTTTATATAGTTGTATTCTATTTTTTTATTTCCGTTAGTATAAAACTCAATCCAAGTTCCTTGCTTACGTTTTTGGGCATCAGTTCTATTTATTTTTTTAGCTTCAACCTCATAGCCGTTATAATATTTGAATAGAGTAATTACTGTGCTGTCTTTGTTAAATTCTTTAGCGTCTCCATCTTTTTTATCGGTTTTATATGAAAATATATATTGTAATTTTCCATCAGTTGAGTAGTAAAATGAAGTCCCTTCACGCAGACCGTTTAGAAAAAGTTCTTTTGAAAACAGGTAATGATGTTTAACAGAATCTTCGTCATAAAAATACTTGTAGTGAAGGGAGTAGCCATTTTTTTTGTCTTTACGATAGTTTATAGAGTTTTCAATAAGTCCATCAGGGTAGTAAAAATTCCAAATGCTGTCCAATTCAAAAAACAGTCGATTTCCTTCAGATTTTAGAGTACCGTCTTCGTAATAATTTTTCCAATAACCATCAGGTTTTCCCTCACGAATATAACCTTCAGCCGATATATTTCCATTTGGATAAAAATATCTTGTAAACTCATACTCATTGTTTTGGCAAAAAACGCTAAAACCAATAAGCAAAAAGAATAATATATTTAAAAAAATCTTCACGGTGTAAATTTAATTAATTAATATTTATCAGCAATGGAGTTTGTGAAGATTGTGAAGTTGGAATTTTAGACACATATGTAATTTACTTGCTATCAACAAATTTTGTTGGTAAAAAATTTTTGGAAAAGTAGGGGATTGTTGGATTTTGTGTTGTATATTTGTGCGGAAGTGAGGGGGAAATTTTAAAAACTATGTTTAATTAAAATAAAATTAAAATATGAGATTTTCAGAAAGAATAGGTAAACGACAGATGAAAGTTGATATACAAATTAATTCTATGGATATTGAACTTAAAAATAGTATTTGGAATGTAGTATACGTGTTTTTGATAGAGCCAATGATAAAAGGTACGTTGGCACCAAAAGATAAGAATTTTATAAAATATATTTGGTTTTCTTTCTTTAGAGAGCCTGTTGATCAAATACCATTTTTTAATTCTGTAGGTATAGCAAAAGAACTACGAAAGAGATTTTTTGGTTGGGACTATCTTGAAGTTTATGATTTTATTGATTTCTTAGCATCAAGTGAAAATTTGCCATTTAGTAGCCTTAGGTTTACTCAAGCATGTAACAACGTTTTAGAAAGAGAACTTTCAGCCTATCGTTTCGTTAGTGGGCAGCTTGCACCAATAACTAATAAAGTAGAAATTTCAGAGATAGAAAAAGCAATATCAGATTCTATTGACAACAATTTAAAAGGTGTAAATATTCACTTAACTAATGCTTTAGATAAACTTTCTGATAAAAAGAATCCTGACTATCGAAATTCAATTAAGGAATCTATTTCTGCAGTTGAATCAATATGTCAACAAATTACAGGTGAATCTAATGCAGAATTAGGAAAAACTATCAAAAAGTTGAAAGATAAATTTCCTATTCATAGTGCATTGGAGCAAGGATTTATTAAATTATATGGTTGGACAAGTGATGGAGATGGTATAAGACATGCTATGATGGAAGAATCTAATTTAGATCAAGAAGATGCACTTTATATGTTGGTGTCTTGCAGTGCATTTATTAATTACTTGATTACAAAAACTAATAAATTTGGAATAGAAATAAAATAATTGCGATAAATAATATGTAGAGATTTACATGAGAAGAAATGATCAAATAGAATTTTTAAGAAAAAAGAGTTACATCTATTTAAATGAAATAGGACAAGGTGGAACAGGCAGAACTATTCTTATAAAAGATGAAATAATAGATGAAGTTTTTGTGTGCAAAAAATATTCTCCATACTATCAAGAAAACAAAGATACTTATTTTGAATATTTTTTAAATGAAATTAAGCTTTTACACAAGATTTATCATAAAAATATAGTCAGAGTTTTCAATTATTATTTATATCCTGAAAATAAAACAGGATATATTCTTATGGAGTTCATTAAAGGGAAAAATATTGATGACTATATTTTGGAAAATCCAGATAAGTTGAATGATTTATTTGTTCAGACAATAAATGGTTTCACACACTTGGAAGAGAATAAAATTTTACATCGAGACATTAGACCTAACAATATCTTAGTAACAGATGATGGTATTATTAAAATAATAGACTTTGGATTCGGAAAAATAATTGATTTTAATGACATAGATAAGAGCATTTCATTAAATTGGTATTACTCAAAACCTGATGAATTTGATAGAAAAATATATGATGTAAAAACAGAAATTTATTTTGTAGGTAAGTTGTTTGAAAAAATATTACTAAAGTTTTCAAATATAGATTTTAAATACAAATCGTTAGTTTCAATGATGATTTCAAATTACTCTGAACGTATTCCAACTTTTTTTAATATTTATAGAGAAATAATAAGTGAAACACAAAATGAGATTAATTTTCCGAAACAGAAAAATCTATTTATAGAGAATTTGCAAACAATTTAGTACGGATAATTTCTAAAAAACACCCTGATACAAAATATAAAAGAGATATTAACAAAATAATTAAGTCATTAGAAGAAATCTATAAAAATTCAATACTAGAAGAAAATATACAAAACAATAATAAATTAATAAATGTGTTTTTAGATAATTAATATTTGTATTTTTCTAAAATCTTATTCAAAGTCGAAATTTTATATTCAATGATTAAATTATTAAAATCAAGTTCTGACGATAGGAAGAAGGTAATTTTAAATAATCTATGGGAAAGATTAGATACAATTGAAAACTATTATGAAGATATTAATGACATGCAATTTTATTAAAAAGGAAAAGAATAACTTATTTCAATAAAAATAAAGTTATTCTCCTTTTCCCCCACCCAAAACCAATTTAATCTAACATTTTCCTAAATAATTTTGCTTGCATAATTGTATAAAATTGTTAGTTTTGAGATTTATTTTAAATATTAGTAAGAAAGTGAGCAAAAAAGACACTCAAGTAGGAGAACCTTTAGAAAAACAACTTTGGAAAGCTGCAGATAAGTTGAGAAAAAACATTGATGCTGCCGTATATAAGCATGTGGTATTGGGATTGATTTTTTTAAAATACATTTCAGATGCCTTTGAAGAATTGTATGCTAAGTTAAAAGAGGAAGAAGCACAAGGAGCCGACCCAGAAGATAAAGACGAATACAAAGCAGAAAATGTTTTCTTTGTACCTCAGGCAGCACGTTGGCAATTACTGTTATCAAAAGCAAAACAACCCGATATTGGTAAATATGTTGATGATGCAATGGATGCCATAGAAAAAGAGAATGCTTCTTTAAAAGGAGTTTTGCCAAAAGTATATGCTCGACAAAATTTAGACCCAACAAGTTTAGGCGAATTAATTGATTTGGTAAGCAATATTGCACTTGGTGATGCCAAAGCTCGCAGTGCAGATGTGCTTGGACATGTTTTTGAATATTTTCTTGGTGAGTTTGCACTTGCCGAAGGTAAAAAAGGAGGGCAATTCTACACTCCTAAAAGTGTTGTTGAATTATTGGTTGCAATGTTACAACCATATAAAGGACGTGTTTTCGACCCATGTTGTGGTTCTGGTGGAATGTTTGTACAAAGCGAAAGATTTGTTACCGAGCATCAGGGAAAAGTGAACGACATTTCTATTTATGGGCAAGAAAGTAATCAGACCACTTGGCGTTTGTGTAAGATGAATCTTGCCATTAGAGGTATTGATAGTTCACAGGTAAAATGGAATAGCGAAGGCTCATTTTTGAACGATGCACATAAAGATTTAAAAGCTGATTATATTATTGCCAATCCACCTTTTAATGTAAGTGATTGGGGAGGCGAATTATTGCGTAAAGATGGACGTTGGCAATATGGAGTACCGCCTGTTGGTAATGCTAACTATGCTTGGATTCAGCATTTTCTTTATCATTTAGCACCCAATGGGCAAGCCGGATTTGTATTGGCAAAAGGCTCGCTTACATCGAAAACATCGGGGGAAGGGGGTATTCGTAAAGCATTAATAGAAAATAACCTGATTGACTGCATTGTAAACCTGCCTGCAAAGCTTTTTTTGAATACGCAAATACCCGCTTCTCTTTGGTTTATGAACCGTAACCGTACAAACGGAAAATTTAGAGACCGCAGCAAGGAAATTTTGTTTATTGATGCACGAAACTTAGGTTATTTGATAAACCGCCGAACCAAAGAACTTTCGCAAGAAGATATTCAAAAAATTGCAGAAACTTATCACAATTGGAGAAACCCAGATGGTAAATACGAAGATATTGCTGGTTTTTGTGCTTCTACTCCAATTAGCAAAGTGGCTGAATTAGACTATGTACTTACTCCAGGTCGTTACGTTGGATTGCCAGAAGATGAGGACGACTTTAATTTTAACGAGCGTTTTACTGCCCTGAAAGCTGAATTGGAAGAACAGCTAAAGGAAGAAATACGTTTGAATGAAATCATTTCCACTAACCTTTCAAAGATTAAGACAAATGAGTGAGTGGAAAGAATATATACTTGAAGATGTAATCGAAAAATTTATAGATTACAGGGGGAAAACTCCAAGAAAGACAAGTTTTGGAATTCCTTTAATGACTGCAAAAATCATAAAAGGAGGTCGGTTATTAGAACCAACGGAATATATTGCTAAAGAAGACTATTTTGATTGGATGACAAGAGGTTTCCCTGAAATTAATGACGTTTTATTAACTACAGAAGCTCCATTAGGTGAAGTTGCATTAGTGAAAGATAAAAATGTGGCTTTAGGTCAAAGAATAATTACCCTTCAAACAAGAAAAGACTTATGTGATAGTGTTTTCCTAAAGTACTATTTGCAAAGTTTTGAAGGACAGGCAACATTACAATCAAGAGCATCTGGTAGTACTGTTGAAGGTATTAAATCTGCAGAATTAAAAAAAATCGAAATTTCACTTCCACCATTAACCGAACAAAAAAATATAGCCTTAATTCTATTTAATCTCGATAATAAAATTGACTTATTGCACCGCCAAAACGCCACCCTCGAAAAAATGGCGGAAACGCTGTTTAGGCAGTGGTTTGTGGAAGAAGCGAAGGAGGATTGGGAAACAATGCCTTTGAGCCAAATGGCTAATTTTTTAAATGGTTTAGCCTGTCAAAAGTTCCCGCCAAAAAATGAAATAGATAAGCTGCCTGTTTTAAAAATAAAAGAGTTAAGCAGTGGCATAACTGAAAATTCAGATTGGGCAAGCACAGATATAAAACCTGAATATTTTGTAAGAAATGGAGATGTTATTTTCGCTTGGTCTGCTTCTTTAATGGTTAAAATTTGGGATGGTCAGGATTGTATTCTCAATCAGCATTTGTTTAAAGTAACATCTAAAGATTATCCAAAGTGGTTTTACTATTTGTGGTGCAAGCACCACTTAGCAGAATTTATTTCAATTGCTGCAAGTCACGCAACCACAATGGGACATATTAAACGTGGTGATTTGGATGAAGCATTAGTTCTCATTCCTAATGAAGAGGATTTGAGTGCAATGACCCAAAAAGTTGACCCAATAATTGAAAAAGTAATTACAAATCAAACCCAAATCCTAACCCTCACGGCTTTGCGAGATACTTTATTGCCTAAGTTGATGAGTGGGGAGGTGAGGGTGGAAAAATAATTTATGATAAAGAAAAATTGACATGGCAGAAAAATTTCAGAATAAATACAGAATGCAATCAAATCGTATGCCTCAGTGGGATTATTCGGGTAATGGTGTTTATTTTATTACCATAGTAACGCAAAATAGGGTTTGTAATTTGGGACATATCAATAATGGTAAAATGATATTTTCAGAATTTGGAAAAATTATTAATGATGAATGGTTAAAATCGTTTGAAATCCGAAATGAATTATTTTTAGATGAATATATTATAATGCCCAATCATTTACATGCAATTGTGGTGTTGGATAATACACAAACAACCAATAATGGTTCGCACGACCGTAATGTAGGTTTGCACGGCCGTGTAAACCTACATTATCCAAATTATCCATTTCAACAGCCCGTTGAACAACCAAAATTTATTCGTAAACCCAAATCAATTTCATCGTTTATTGCGGGTTTCAAATCGGTAATTAATACAAAAATTGATGATTACATTGATGAACACAATTTAAACATTCCAAAATACAATCGAAAAAATCATTTTTTCCAATCAAATTATTACGACCACATTATTCGAAATGAATCTGAATATCATCGAATAAAAGAATATATTATCAACAATCCTATAAAATGGGAAAATAATAAATTAAATTCAACCAATAAAACAACAAAATCATGATACATATCACAGAAAATACCATCGAATCCAAAATATTGTCCTAAATTGGGTGCTAAGTTTTATTAAACAATCAAATATTTGAATTTAATTTGCAAATTTTGCACAAAAAATGTATTTTTTAAAAATAAAATGATGTTTTTTTCAATTTTGTTTGTAAATTTGCATCGAGAATTAAAAAAAGCTTGAAATGATACAAGAAATTAAAATAAAAAATTTCTTATCTTTTAAAGAAGAAGTTACGTTTAGTTTTGAAGCTACTAAAGACACTTTTGCAGATGATTACCAAGTGGTAGAGGTAGCAAAAGGGGTTCGCTTGTTGCGCTTTGCAATGATCTATGGAGCAAATGCCTCGGGAAAATCAAATTTACTGACTGTATTCAATTTTTTACATCATTTTTGGTTCTATAAACCTGATGATATAGATGAGGAAATAGGAGTAATTCCTTTTAAATTAGATAAAATTACAACCAATGAGCCATCTTCATTTGAATTAATATTCTATGTTAACAGTACTAAGTATTGGTATCAATTAGAGTTAGATGAAAAGCAAGTTTATACAGAAAAATTATTTTATTACAAAACTGTTCAACCTACCCTTTTATTTCATAGAGAATTAATAAATGATCAATCTGTTATTAACTTTAACTCTGCTGCTGTTAAAGTAAGTTCTGTAGTTAAAGAAAAAATTTCAGTGGAGTGTCTAAAAAACATGTCTTTCTTTGCAGCTCGAGACAAAGTAAATGCTACTATTCCTGAGATTGATGTAGCTAAAGACTGGTTAAAAAAGCAAATTATGCCTGTTGTATCACCTCGTACAAAGATGTTTCAATATGCAGAAAAACAAATGTTAGAAAATAAGGATATAAAATCATATCTATTGGATTTTGTACGTGCTGCGGATTTTAATATTGTAGATATCAACACACAAATTGAAAAAAAGGAAATACCTCAAAAAGTTGTTGATTATTTTATGAATAACCCCGAGACAACAAAACAAGAAAAAGAGAAACTTAAAAAGGACCGTTTTGTTTCAACTCCAAAAACAAGTTTTATGCATACGGTAAGCAATGAACGAGGCGAAGAAATATACAGTTTACCCGAAAATCTACAATCAGAAGGCACAAAAAGAATCTTTGGTTTAGAAGCTGCTATTTACAATGCTATTCAGGACAATTGTTTTTTATTTATTGACGAAGTCGAAACATCTTTGCACCCACAGTTACTTAGATTTGTTTTGCTCAACTTCTTAAGAAAAGAATCGTCAAGGTCACAATTATTAATCACAACACATTATGATCCTTTATTAAATGATATTGATGAAATTTTCAGAAAAGACAGTGTTTGGTTTACTGAAAAAACAAAATCTGGTCATACAGATGTCTATTCTTTGACTGATTTTAAAGGTTTGAACAGGCTTTCTTCCATACAAAAAGCCTACAACTACAGGAAATTTGGTGCATATCCTGAAATAGATTTATAGGTTATGGCAAGAAAAACAAAGAAAAGCCGGAGAGGTTATTGCCGGTGGTGGTGTTGCCGTGTGTGTATTCGATGCTGATATTTCGGAACGTAACGAAAATGAAAAGAAAAAATTGGAACAACTTCGTAAAAAATATGAAAAAGAGGAAAACATCATTTTCTGTGATAGCTTACCGTCTATTGAGTTTTGGTTTTTATTACATTATTGCAATACTAATAAATATTTCAAGGATTCTAAATCGGTTGAGAGAGAATTGCGAAAATTTATAGTTCAATACGAAAAGAAAAAAGTTTTCTTAGAAAAAGAAAAATGGGTTGCTGACTTATGTGCAGAGAATAAAATGAAATTAGCTCAACAAAGAGTAGAAATTTTTTCTAAGGAAAAAGGCTCTTATTCTAATATTTATAAGATTTTTAAAATCATAATAACAAAACAATGAACATTATAGCTGAATTCCACATAGAACAATTTGCAATTTCTTTGTTCAAAGAACTTGGTTACGACTATATCTATGCTCCAGATATAGCTCCCGATGGAGAAACACCAGAAAGAGAATCCTACGAGCAAGTTTTATTGCTTGGTCGTCTTAAAAATGCTGTAAAACGCATAAATAAAACCATTCCAGACTATGCACAAGACGAAGCAATAAAAACAATTCAGCGTATATCTTCTCCAGATTTAGAAACTAATAATGAAACTTTTCACAGGCTATTAACAGAAGGTATTCCTGTAACAAAACGAGTGGACGGAATAGACCGTGGAGACCGTGTTTGGATTATAGATTTTAAAAATCCATACAATAATGATTTTGTTGTTGCCAACCAGTTTACAATAGTTGAAAACAATCAAAACAAACGTCCCGATATTATTTTGTTTGTAAATGGTATTCCGTTGGTAGTAATTGAGTTAAAAAATCCAGCAGATGAAAAAGCTACTATTCGTTCGGCATTTAAACAAATTGAAACTTATAAGGCTATAATTCCAAGTTTATTTACCTATAATGGTATTGTTGTTATTTCAGATGGTTTAGAAGCTAAGGCAGGTTCTATTTCATCAGGTATGAGCAGGTTTATGTCATGGAGGTCGGCAGATGGAAAATCAGAGGCACCACATTTGGTAAGTGAATTAGAAACTCTTATTTTGGGTATGCTCAATAAAGAGACATTGCTTGATTTAATTCGTCATTTTATTGTTTTTGAACAAACAAAACGTGAAGACCCAAAAACAGGAACTAATACTATATCCATAGTTAAAAAACTTGCTGCGTACCATCAATACCATGCTGTGAACCGTGCAGTAGAATCCACATTACGCGCAGCTGGCTATAATTCCCCTCCTTTGGAGGGGTGGACAGCGCAGCTGGACGGGGTGGTTTCTTCCCCTCCTCTGGAGGGGTGGTCGCAGACCGGGGTGGTATATTACCCTCCTTTAGAAGACACTCAAACACAATCTGACGAAATGATTGCAGATTCAAAAGGTATTTATCGTAACTCTCAAAATTATTTTGAACTTCCTTATAATCCGCAGCTAAAAGAACGTGCTAGAGCATTACGTCAAGCTGGAAACTTATCAGAAGTGCTTTTTTGGAATCAGGTTAAAAATAAACAATTTAAAGGATATGATTTTGATCGCCAAAAAATAATTGGAAACTACATAGTTGACTTTTATTGTAGTAATTGCAATGTAGTAATAGAGATAGATGGAAGTAGCCATGATAATAAAGTAGAATATGATGCAAACAGAGATGCTTATTTAGAAAGTTTGGGATTAACAATTATTCATATTCCTGTAGAAGACGTATTGCATAGAATGGATGTGGTTATGGATATGCTTTTTGATCACCCTGCCCTGCGGACACCACTCCAAATAAAAGGAAAAAATAGAGACGACGAAAACCTAGTACAAGAACCTCCAGAAAATTACGGTTTACCTGGAGTAAAAAAACAGCCTATTGGAGACCGCAAAGGCGGTGTAGTTTGGCATACACAAGGTAGTGGGAAATCGCTTTCAATGGTTTTTTATGCAGGAAAAATTGTGCTGGCAATGAATAATCCTACAATTGTTGTAATAACCGACCGTAACGATTTGGACGACCAACTTTTTGATACATTTGCGGCATCTAAACAATTATTACGTCAAGAACCAGTGCAAGCCGAAGATAGAAATCATCTGAAAGAACTTTTAAAAGTTGCATCAGGCGGTGTAGTTTTTACAACCATTCAGAAATTTCAACCTTATGAAGGAAATGTTTATGAATTGCTTTCTGACCGTGAAAATATTATCGTAATTGCTGATGAGGCACACCGCACGCAATATGGATTTAAAGCAAAAACTATTGACGATAAAAATGAATCAGGAGATGTTATTGGCAAAAAAGTAGTTTACGGTTTTGCAAAATATATGCGTGATGCTTTACCAAATGCAACCTATTTAGGTTTTACAGGCACACCTATTGAAAGTACTGATGTAAATACTCCAGCAGTCTTCGGCAATTACGTAGATGTTTATGATATTGCCCAAGCTGTTGAAGATGGAGCAACTGTCCCAATTTATTACGAAAGTCGTTTGGCAAAAGTAAATTTGAGTGAAGAAGGTAAAAAGTTGGTTGAAGACTTAGACGAAGAACTCGACCAAGAGGATATGACAAATACTCAAAAAGCAAAAGCCAAATGGACACAATTGGAAGCATTGGTAGGTAGCGAAAACCGAATTAACCAAATTGCAAAAGATATAATCGAACATTTTGAGCAAAGGCAAAGTGTTTTTGAAGGTAAAGCTATGATTGTTACTATGAGTCGACGTATTGCAGCCGATTTGTACGAAGCTATTATAAAACTAAAGCCTGAATGGTATTCAGATGAGTTAAATAAAGGTGTAATCAAAGTGGTGATGACTTCAGCTTCATCTGATGGACCTAAGATTTCAAAACACCATACAAGTAAAGAGCAACGCCGCATATTAGCTGATCGTATGAAAAACCCAGATGATGAATTAAAACTTGTTATAGTCAGGGATATGTGGCTAACAGGTTTTGATGTTCCATGTTTGCATACCCTTTATATAGATAAACCTATGAAAGGACACAATTTAATGCAAGCTATTGCAAGGGTAAATCGTGTTTATAAAGATAAACCAGGTGGTTTAGTTGTAGATTATTTAGGAATAGTAGCTGATTTAAAAAGAGCACTTTCGTTTTATTCCGATTCTGGAGGCAAAGGAGACCCAACTATTTTACAAGAAGAAGCTGTTCAGATGATGTTAGAAAAAATAGAAGTGGTGTCTCAAATGTTTAATGAATTCCCCTCCTCTGGAGAGGTGTCCGAAGGACGGGGTGGTTTTAATTACTATGATTATTTTAATGCTGAAACTTCCAAAAAACTTTCAATAATTTTAGCCGCCGAAGAACATATTTTAGGTTTGGAAAATGGAAAAAAACGATATATAAATGAAGTTTCAGCATTATCAAAAGCTTTTGCAATAGCTATACCATACGAACAAGCAATAGATGCGAAAGATGAAGTTGCTTTCTTTCAGGCAGTAAAGGCACGTTTGGTAAAATTTGATAATACAGGTTCTGGTAAAACCGATGAAGAAATTGAAACAACTATACGTCAAGTAATCGACAAAGCATTGGTAACTGAAAAAGTAATAGATATTTTCGATGCTGCAGGAATTAAAAAGCCTGATATTTCAATACTCTCAGAAGAATTTCTCTTAGAACTAAAAGGAATGGAACACAAAAACATTGCTTTTGAAGTATTGAAAAAAATCCTAAACGATGAAATAAAATCAAGGGCAAAAAAGAACTTTGTTAAAAGTAAGACTTTAAAGGAAATGTTAGAAGAATCCATAAGAAAATATCATGCTAAAATTATTTCAGCAGCCGAAGTAATAGAAGAATTAATAAAGCTAAGCAGAGACATCGTTAAGATAGACAGCGAAGCGAAAGAAATGGGGCTAACAGATTTTGAATATGCTTTTTACACAGCTGTTGCAGAAAATAAAAGTGCAAAAGAGTTAATGGGAAAAGAAAAATTAAGAGAACTTGCTGTAGTTCTTACAGAATCAATTAGAAGGAATGCAACTATTGATTGGACAATTAAAGAAAGTGTAAAAGCAAAATTAAGAGTTACAGTAAAAAGACTTTTAAGAAAATATGGTTATCCACCAGATATGCAAATGCTTGCAACTGAAACTGTATTGGCACAAGCAGAATCGATTGCAAACGAATTAGCAAATGAATAATAAATAAAATATTCAACATCTAAAACCACAAACGAGCCTTATGAGCCAAAAATTTGTGAAAAAAAATCACTTCCTCCAAAATATTTTTGCAAAAAAGTAAATAATAATTTACCTTTATGCTAAATATTTAATTAGATGTAGTGTTCGAAATTATATAGACTTTAGCATGAAAAAACTTAATAAAAACATCAAAATTATAGTTGAAAAAACTGACACTGGTTTTTCAGCTTATTGCGAAGAATATCCAATTTTTACAACAGGAAGAACAGTTTCTGAATTGTTAAATAACGCATTTGAGGCAACTCAACTTTATTTTGAAGACCAATTTGAAGTTTCGCATAATAATTTGAATTTTGAAATTGATTTTGTACAATTCTTTAAATACTATAAAGTTATTAACGCAAAGTTTTTAGCAGAAAAAATTGGAATGAACCCAACATTGCTATCGCAATATGTGCAAGGACATAAAAAACCTTCCGAAAGTCAAACAGAGAAAATAATTTTAGGAATCCAACAAATTGGACAAGAACTGTCAGAAATAAATCTGATATATAAAATGTAAATAATAATGCCCATAAGTGCAATTGCATTTTTAAATTCACTTTCCCCACCCAAAATTTCTCCCCAAAATCTTCCTTTTATAAAATAATATCTTGTATATTTGTAAAAATTTGGTGTGGAAAAATAGGTTGTAAGCAATTATTTTCACAACACAAAACTATTTTAATTATTATTAAAAGAAAGGAGTATATATGAGAATTTTTCAAATTCAAATTGCTTTAAAAGGGTTTAGACCAAAAATCTGGAGAAGAATATTAGTTCCTGAAAATGTATTATTACCCGATTTTCATAAAATTATTCAAACAACAATGGGTTGGACAAATTCTCATTTGCACCATTTTGTCAAAGGTAGATCATATTATGTACATAAGACAGAAGATGATGTTTTTGTGGGTAATAATAGTGATATTGATTATGCAAAAATTAAAATTTCAGACTTACTTAGTTTCGAAAAGGATAAAATTATTTATGAATATGATTTTGGTGATGACTGGGAGCATGATATTGTGTTAGAAAAAATTCTTCCGTATGATAATAAATTAGTTTATCCGATTTGTGTAAAAGGCAAAATGAATTGTCCACCCGAAGACTGCGGAGGAGTTCTCGGGTATGCATACATGTTAGAGGTGATAAAAGATCCAGAACATGAAGATTATGAAGAGCTTAGAGATTGGTTAGGAGAAGAATTTGATCCAGAATTTTTTGACATTGACACTGTAAATGAATTATTAAAAAGAAAAGATTTTGGGTGTCTAGATTTATTTTATTAGCAATAACTACTTATATTTGTAGTATAGAATTTTACGTTTGAATGACTTTTCATATAAAGCTTAGCTTTTATTTTTAACCACCTAAAAACCTAATCTATAATTTAAAATCTAAAAATTATTTTACTATATTTGTGAAATGAAAATGTTGTATTTATTAATTGAATCTACATTGACGAAGAAATGAAAATAGATAAAAATCTGAAAAACAAAAAAGTAGAACTTTTGCAATACTATCGCAGTCGAGCAGAAGAATTTTTAAGTGAAATAAAACTTACTTATGGCAATACCCAATATAGAGAACAAGCATCTGCTATTAACAAATCACTCATAGAAACTAAAGATATTTTGTTGGCAACACTTTTGCAGATAGCAGAAAATGAGAAGTGGACAAATAGGGAAAAACTCGAAAGTATTCTAATGATCACTTATACAAATTACATTGTAATGCTTGAATCAAGAAATAATGTTTGGTCCTATGAATATATGACATTTTCAAGAAGAATTGGCGAATTATGGGAACCTTTTTGTAAACTTTGTTTTGCTTATCCTATTAATAAAATTCAACTATTCATACCACCATTATTTTCTGAAGTTAAAAAGAAATTATCAGATGAAATAGAGGCGTATATTGATAAATTGAAAATATCAAAAGAAGAAAAAAAACAATTAAAAAAGTATTATTACAAAGTTTGGGGACTTGTAACATCGGGAGAAATAAAACTTGAGTTAGATTTACATTTTATCTATAATAATCAAAAAATTGTTGTTGATTTTAAAAGTGGGTTTGGCTCAAACGAAAAAGGAAATACAAACAGACTTCTTTTGGTTGCTAGTATTTATAAAAACTTAGAAGAAAATTATAAATGCATGATTTTTGTTAGAGCGAATGAAAATAATCATTATTTTCAAACACTCAAGAACTCAGGTATTTGGGATGCTTTTAGTGGAGCAGAAGCATATAATCAAATGAATATTTTTTCTGGGTTTGATATTAAAAATTGGATTGAACTTAATGTTAATTGGGAGAAAGATTTCAAAAAAGAAACAATGCAATTTTTTAAACAAAACAATCTTGACCAATACTTAATTTGGTAATGTTTCAGGAAGCAAGAAAATATCAGGCATTTTATACCAAATCAACTCCGATTGTTGATTATATGGTGCAAAACTTATCATTAAAATCTGATGATAGAATATTAGAACCATGCGGAGGCGATGGGGTCTTTGTAGAATCAATTATTGATAAAAATGAATATGCATATGTTGATATTTATGAATTGAATGAAAAATCTATAAAAATATTAAATAAAAAATTTTCATATTTACCTAATGTAAGAATAAAACATAGCGACACGCTTTTAGACGAAGAATTAATATTTAATTCAAGCTTTGGGGGAATTTATGACAAAATTATTGCAAATCCACCTTATGGAGCATGGCAGGATTATGAAAAAAGAGATGTTTTAAAGAAATTATTTCCAAATATCTATACAAAAGAAACTTATGGTTTATTCCTTTATAGGAGTATTGAACTATTGAGGGATAAAGGATTACTCACTTTCATAATCCCTGACACATATTTAAATTTGCACATGCATAAAGCTTTGCGAAAGCATATTTTAAAAAAAACCAAAATAAAAGAACTTGCACTATTTCCATCTTCATTTTTCCCTGGTGTAAATTTTGGTTATGCAAATTTATCTATAATTACACTTGAGAAATGTTTTAACCAGAAAGAATGTTTAAATAATAATTTCAAAATAATTAATGGATTCAAAAACGTAGAACAACTATCGGATATAAATTCGGAAACAGATTTAAATATAAAAATTTATCATCAAAAGGATATTTATACAAACCCTGACCATGCATTTTTGATTTCTGATAATTTTGAAATAATAAATGCAATTAATAATTCAAAACTAAAAATAGGAGAAATTGCAAGTTGTGTAACTGGCTTCTACTCAGGAGATGATAAAACATTTTTGCAAGTTAGTAATACGGATTTGAAAAATGCAAAAAATTATAATATAGTTAATCCTAATTCAATAAATAGGGATTATCAAAATATTTCCAATTTACTTGATGGTATTAATGGGACAAAACATTTTATACCAATTGTTAAAGGTGGAAATGTAAAATACTTGAAGTCAGAAGGGTGGTTTATGAATTGGAGCAAGGAAGCTGTAAAGCATTATAAAACTGATAAGAAAGCAAGATTTCAAAACCCTCAATTTTATTTTAAATTTGGAATAGGCGTACCAATGATTAGTAGCAGTAGCATTACTGCATCATTAATTGAATACAAATTATTTGATCAAAGTATTGTTGGAATCTTTCCAAAAGACGAAAGTTTAACGTATTATTTATTAGCATTTTTTAATTCGCCTACTTGTAATAAATTCATTCGAACAATAAATCCATCGGCAAATAATCCTGCCAATTATATCAAGAAAATTCCATTTATTATTCCTGAAAAACATGTTTTAAATTTAATAAATCAGAAAACAAGTGAAATTCTTAATTCAATTAAACAATTAGGGGGTTATAATGATGATACTGAGAGGGAAATTTGGAGTATAATTGAAGAAATATATCAAATTGATTAAATACGCAACACTAAATTGAAAGAATTTCCCAAAAATATAAATTTCAAATACAGCTGGAGAACTTATCAGAAAAGAGTTCTTGATGATTTAGAACAACATCTTGATGATAATCATTTGCATATTATTGCTCCACCAGGCTCAGGAAAAACTGTGCTTGGACTCGAAGTTGCTATTCGACTTAATAAACCAAGCTTGATTTTTGCTCCAACTATCGCAATTAGAAACCAATGGATTCAAAGACTTTGTGAACTATTTCTTCAAACAAACGAAATGCCCGACTGGATTTCTATAGATATAAAAAATCCAAAATTTCTTACAGTTGTTACTTATCAGGCTCTTCATGCAGCAGTAACAAACACCATTGTTGAAGAAGATTCAGAAATTCTTGATGCAGATGAGGATTTTGAAAACGGCGAAAATGAAAAAACTGTAAAAATTATTGATGCTACAGATATTGTAAACTCACTTAAAGACAAAGGTGTGAAAACTATTGTTGTTGATGAGGCACATCATTTAAAAAATGAATGGTGGAAATGTCTTAATGTAGTTAAAAAAGCTTTAAAACCTACAATAGTTGGATTAACAGCAACTCCTCCTTATGAGTTTCTTATACTGAGTGGCAAAGATATATTGATTTAAATGGTCCTGTCGATGCTGAAATATCTGTCCCAGAACTTGTTGCTGAAAATGATTTGTGTCCTCATCAAGATTATATTTATTTATCAGAACCTACTGAGGAAGAATTTTCAATAATTCAAAACCAAAGAAACAAAACACAAAATATTTATGAAGAAATAAAAAACGATGAGGTATTAATAAAAGCTCTAACCAATCATAAAATTTTCCTAAACCCTTCTGAAAACCTCGAATGGATATATAATAATCTTGAATATTATTCCTCAGTATTAATTTTTCTAAATTCTATAGGCAAATTTGTTACAAAAGACCATTTAAAAGTAATTGATACTAAGAAATTTACATTGCCAGAGCTAAATTATGAATGGCTTGAAATTCTTCTATCGTTTTACCTTTTTGAAGATAAAGAAAACTTTACTGCTTATGAAGATCACAAAGAAAAACTGATAAATAAATTAAAGAGAAATGGATTAATTGAGAGAAAAAGAATAAATTTCCAGTATAATCAAAAAGTAGATCGTTTGATTAGCACATCGTTGAGCAAATTACAAAGCATAAAGACTATTGTAGATGTTGAGTATAGTGTGTTAAGAAACAATCTGAGAATGGTAATTCTTACGGATTATATTCGCAAGGAATTTTTGATTAATGAAAGTCAAAACAATTTAGTTTTAAATAAAATAGGCGTATTGCCAATATTTGAACAACTTAGAAGAGCTAATGATAAAAATATAAAATTAGGAATTCTTTCTGGTTCTTTAGTTGTGATACCAAAAACAGCAACAAAAGCTCTTACAGAAGCTTCACAGAAATTAGGTATTGAAAATCTTTCGTTTTCAAATTTAGCTTACGACAATAATTATTTAATTGTAAACTCCAACGAAAGTATTAAGCACAACATTGTACATTTAATTACTCAAATATTTGAGCAAGGAGAAATAGAAGTTCTTATTGGTACAAAATCATTATTAGGAGAAGGTTGGGACGCTTCAACTTTAAATTCTTTAATTTTGGCAAGTTTTGTAGGTTCTTATGTTCTTTCAAATCAAATGCGAGGTAGAGCAATACGTTCTGATAGAAAGAATCCAAATAAAACAGGCAATATTTGGCATTTAGTTTGTGTTGACCATACAGCAAATGACGGAGGTAGTGATTTGCATTTAATGAAAAGACGTTTTAAATCTTTTGTTGGTATAAACAATAAAAAAGAAGTTTTTGTAGAAAATGGAATTGACAGACTAAATCTGCCTAAAAATTTTACAGACTTAGAGCTTGCAAATTATAATAAACAAACTATTCAAATAGCAAGTCAGAGAGAAAATTTAAAAAAGAAATGGAGCGATGCACTGTTAAATGGTGTTAATATTGTAGAAGAAATAAAAGTTCCATTTCCTGATGATAAGGATTACAAAAAGTTAATATCATTATACTATTACAAAACTATTGCTTACCTTTTTGCAACATTGGGAGCAAGTTTATTTGTCTTTTTTAAAACTTTTTTAGAAACTTTAGGCAGATCAATATCAAATATTCGTTCTATGAACGATTTATTTGCATTTATAATGGTTTTTGGTATTATTGGCGTTCTTTTGTTTGGGTGGCAGTTTTATAGAACTTTTCGGATATACATTAAGTATAGAGACATTTCTAAAGATGCTCATCAAATTGGAGAAGCTTTGTTAGAATCGCTTGTAAAGGTTGGAGCAATACAAACTGAGTATTCAAAATTGTTTGTGAAAACCTCAATTGACGATATTGGAGCTATTTATTGCCATCTTGATGGAGGTACGACATACGAAAAATCTTTGTTTATAAAGGCTATGCAAGAAATATTAGCAAATATTGATAATCCTCGATATTTAATTATTAGAAAAAGTTTGTTTTTAAAAATAATATCTCAAAAAGATTATCATTCTGTACCAGAAATACTTGGTCAAAACAAAAAATCAGCCGAATATTTCGCAAGACAATGGAAAAGATTTGTTGGCTCATGCAAATTGATTTATACAAGAACAATTGAAGGAAGAAAAATACTATTAAAATCGCGACTAAACTCCCTCGCTTCAGAATTTGAAGAAAAAACAGAAAGAATAAATACAAATAAGATAAATACTAAATTGAGGAGATAGTGGTGAGTTGTGGGGATTTTTAAAAACAAGATTTTAGCGTATAATCTAAAAATTATTTTACTATATTTGTGAAATGAAAATGTTGCATTTACTAATTGAATCTAAATTATAATAAAAAACTCAAATAAATTTTTTTATATTTAAAAAAGACTATATTTGTATTTATTGAAAATTATTATGAGTATGAAAAAAGCATTTTTAATTTTGATATTTTGTGTTTTTGCAAGTTTTGCATCTAAAGCTCAGTTTAGTGGGTTTGTTGATTTAAAAATACCGACAGCCGAAAATTCTGTTCCTTTTTTTGGTCCTGGTGTGCAGTATCTTCATGAATTAGAAAATGGTTTGAGTATAGGTGGATTAGTTGCTTATCGCCAAAGATTAGATTTTAACAGTTTTAGTGGTAATATTCCTATTATGCTTGTTTCTAGATATTATACTAGCGGTAGGGGCAGAGGATTTTATCCTCAAGTAGGTGTAGGTTTTAACACAACATTTAGAATATATAAAAATAAATTACTAAACCGAACAGACTCATATTCGATAACATGTTTTTCGTATGTAGCTGGTATAGGCGGAAAATTCAAAAACAATTTAGATATATCTGCACATTTCGAAGGATATGTTCTAAATGCAAAACATAGTGGAGCTATTTTGTTAAGGGTTGGATTTGGAATTTGATAAAAAAAAGACCTGTTTTAATAAAAGTATGTATTAAATATTTGAAATTTTATATATGAAAAAAGTATTTTTAATTTCTATTTTTTGTATTTTTATAAGTTTTACATCTGTGTCCCAAGAAGCGAGCGGAAATGTAGATTTTGTAATTCCTACATATTCCGGCGCAGATCCTTCTTTAGGAGTAGGATTATTGTATCTTTATGACTTAGACAATGGCATTAACATTGGTGGATATACTGCTTATCGTCAAATGTTGAATTTTAAAGGATATTTTTCTAATATTCCAATAATGTTTATTGCTAGATATTATATAAATGGTGGAAGTAGTGGACTTTATCCTCAAATAGGTTTAGGTGCAGACTATTCGATTGCAGTAATTAAATACAAATGGTGGGAAAATCTTGTTTACAAAGTTTCCTCTTCAGCTATATCTTTTGCATATTCAGTAGGCTTAGGTGGAAAATTAAAAAACAATTTAGATTTATCCGGACATTTCGAAGGGCGTGTATATAAAAACAATCATAGAGGATATGTCGTATTGAGAGTGGGATATTGGTTTTAAGAATATCAGTTAAAAGTTTATAAAGTTCGTAAAGTTCGTAAAGTTTGTAAAGTTTGTAAAGTCGCTTCGACTTTCAACTTTTAACTTTTAACTGAATTATTTCCCGTACATTTTTTCGTAATAGCTTTTGTAATCGCCTGATACTATGCGATTTAGCCATTCTTGATTTTGTAAATACCAATCAACAGTTTTTTCTAGTCCTTCTTCAAATTGTAAAGATGGTTCCCAGCCAAGTTCTTTCATTAGTTTTGAGCTATCGATTGCATAACGCAAATCATGTCCTGCACGGTCTTTAACAAAAGTGATTAGCGAAGCTGATTTTCCTTCTTCTCTGCCAAGTTTTTTGTCCATAACTTTGCAAAGTACTTTTATCAAATCAATATTTTGCCACTCATTATTTCCGCCAATGTTGTAAGTATCGCCAAGTTTTCCTTTATGGAAAATTATATCTATAGCTCTTGCGTGGTCGTGAACATAAAGCCAGTCGCGAACATTTTCGCCTTTTCCATAAATTGGAATTGGTTTCATGTTTTTAATATTGTTAATTGCTAAAGGAATTAGTTTTTCAGGAAATTGATTAGGACCGTAATTGTTTGAACAATTAGACAAAACAACAGGTAAATCAAAAGTGTGAAAATATGCTCTTACCAAATGGTCTGAACTTGCTTTAGAAGCAGAATATGGCGAACGTGGATCATAGCTTGTTTCTTCTGTGAAAAAACCTTCTGCACCAAGCGAACCATAAACTTCATCGGTAGAAATATGGTAAAAACGTTTTCCAGAAAAATTATCCTTCCAACAAGCACGAGAAGCATTTAATAAGTTTACAGTTCCTATAATATTTGTGAAAATAAATTCAGTTGGATTACTAATACTGCGGTCAACATGAGATTCTGCTGCTAGGTGAATTACACCATCGGGATTGTATTTATTAAAAACAGCATTTATAGCTTGCTCGTCAACTATATCTATTTTTTCAAATTTATAATTTGGTAATTTTTCAATATCTCTAAGGTTTTCTAAATTTCCAGCATAAGTTAAACTATCAATATTTACAATATTGTAGTTAGGATATTTTGTTACAAAAAGTCTAACAACATGAGAGCCAATAAAGCCAGCACCACCAGTAATAAAAATAGTTTTGTTCATAGTAAAAATTTTTTTAAAATTTAATTCGCTAAGATACAAATATTTAGTGAGGCTTACTAAAAATTTATAAAAAATCTTAATTTTGTAAATTAAAAAGGCTTTACTATGTTTTGTCCACTTTGCAATAATGTTAATACAGAAGTTTTTCAAGAAGTAAATTCAAAACTTTATTATAAATGTTATAATTGTGATTTGATATTTTTAGACAAAGCTCACTATTTGAATCAGGAAGAGGAAAAAAAGCGTTACAATTTTCATCAAAACTCACTTGAAAATCAAGGATATATCGACTTTTTAAGTCAACTTATAAATCCTTTAAAAGAATTTTTAAAACCTACATTTCAAGGATTGGATTTTGGCTGTGGACCAAATTCCGTTTTAGCACAATTAATGAATCAATATGGCTTTAGTTGCGATTTTTACGACCCCTATTTTTTCCCCAAATTAGTTAAAAACAAAACTTATAATTTTATAACAGCTACCGAATGTTTTGAGCATTTTTTTGAACCAAAAAAGGAAATTGAATTATTAATTTCATTATTAAAACCTAATTCTTATTTAGGAATTATGACAGAATTGCTTGCAGACGAAAGCAATTTCAAAAACTGGTATTACATTAAAGATCCCTCTCATGTTTGTTTTTACAGTTTAAAAAGTTTTGAATTTTTATGTAAAAAATATGGTTTTAAAATGCTTTATACAGACAAAAAAAGGGTGGTAATTCTTATTTATCAGGGCGTTTAGCAAATTTTTGAGCCAACATACTTGCTAAAACTAACTGCAAAGCATGAAATATCATTAAAGGCAATAAAATAACACCAACACCAGCAATTCCTGGGAAAAGAACTTTTGACATTACTGTTCCGTGAACTAAAGATTTTTTAGAACCACAAAAAACAGCTGTAATATGGTCTTCTATTGAGAATCTTAAAAGTTTTCCGATAAAAGTAACAATTCCATAAATAATAAAAAATAAGGCTATCATTGCTAATCCTAACACAATTAATTCCCAAGTTGCATATCCCGAAAACATTTTATTTGCAAATGAATCGCAAAAAGAAACATAAACAATTAAAAGAATAATGCTTTGGTCAAATATTCTAAGTTTATTGCTGTTTTTTAAGGCTATTTTTCCAAATTTTGGGTGTAAAAGCACTCCAATAGCCACAGGTAATAAAACTTGTAAAGATAGCTTTATAATAACGTTAGTAAGGTCAAAATCACCACCGCTAGTGCTTATAAAAATTCCCATCCAAACAGGAGTAATAAAAACTCCAATTATACTTGAAAGAGAAGCATTAAAAATTGCAGAAGTAATATTTCCTCTAGCAAGAGATGTCATAACAACAGACGAAGAAACGGTTGACGGTAATGCTGCTAAATAGAAAATTCCCAACCATAAAAGTTTATTTCCAAAAGAGCCAAAAATTGCCATAAACACTAAAACTACAATAGGAAAAATTATAAAAGTAGCAGTTTGCACAACAATATGTAATTTCCAGTTCGACAAGCCTTTTTTCAGTTCTTGCGGACTTAATTTTAAGCCATAGAAGAAAAAAATTAAAGAAACACCAATATTTCCAATATCGTTTAAAGTAACTTTTCCTTCATAAACGCCAGGTTGCCACCAAAAATACGCTAGAATAATTACTCCAATAATTCCAATAACAAAAGAATCCAAGCCTGTTTTTGCTTGAATTTGCTTTATTTTTTTTGCAATATTTTTAATATTGAAACTCATTAAAAATAAATTTGTGCAAACTTAAATAAAAAACTGAATGTTTAGCAGGAAAATGATTATTCTTTTATTAGCTCTAACTCAAGCAAATTAAGCATATCGGCATTGTTTATGCTTAAAGTTTTTCCGTCAGTAGAAATATTATCGGCTTGTTTTATTGCCTCTATAAATTGGTCTTCTAAACTGTCTGGGCAAAACATTAAAGTTGTTGTTAGTTGTGAAAATTCAATTTTTGAGTTATTATGTATTTCGTATTCCCAATTCATTAAGTTGCAATCAACTTTAGCATAAACCTTAGAATCTTCGGCATTGAAATTCATAAACAATTCATCTTCATTACTTTCAAGTTTTTGTCCATAAATTTCTGTAATCTTCCACTTTTTATTATCAACCAAAGGGTTTCCATTTTTTGCAAGAATGTAATTATCAGCAAGTTCACCTTCGATTTCTGTGCCGTCTAAGTTTAAATATTTGATTTGATTTTCTTCAATTTTTAAAATTGTTGGGTTTTCGTTTTCAGAATCAGCACTTAGCTCTATGCTGTTTCCATTGTCTGTCCAAGTAAATTTTCCTTCAATAATATTTTCTGAATTTTCTACTTCTAAGTAATTTGTTGTCAGAACAAAACTTTCATCGTTATTGATTTTAATTTTTGTTTCAATTCCAGGACAATCAGCACAAGGAATAATTCCCCAATATGTGCCAGCCCAATCAATGGTGTTTTTTGCAGAATTTTCATCAATAAAATCTGCATTTTTGTTATTACATGCGACTAGACTAAAAATAACGCATAATCCTATAAAAAAATTTATGGTTTTCATATCTAATATTTATGGTTAATTAACAACAAAAAACGAGCCAAAATGTTTTATGTTTATTAACATAAAATCGTTAAGCATTAAGGAATAGAGCAATTTCGTCAAGATTTTGTTTCAACATGCAATCAAAATGTTTTTTTGGACATTTTTTAAATCCAATTTTTGAGCAAGGTCGGCATTTTAAGTCTTTGATTTCAAATATTTTACAATTTTCTCCTGCTTGGTAAGGATACATTCCAAATTCTGGAATTGTATTGCCCCAAATAGAGGCTATATTTTTCTTAAAAGCTGCTGCAATGTGCATTAAACCTGTGTCGTGCGAAATTACAAAATATGCTTGCTCAACAATAGAAGCAGATTGATTTAGATTTAGTTTGCCACATAAATTTATACAATGAGAGTTTTCTTGAGCAATTTTTTCTCCATTTTCAAAATCTTCTTTTCCGCCAAGTAAAATAATTGGTTTATTAATTTTTGAACATAATTCAGAAATTTTATTTACTGGAAGTTTTTTTGTAAAATGTTGTCCTCCAATGGCATAAGCAATAAATTCTGTGTTTTCAGTTTTTAAAAAATCTGAAATATTTATTTTATCGCTTTCTGGAATAAAATAATCTAAACCTTTGTTGTCATTATCTACGTCAAACAAATAAACAGTTTTTAAATATCTGTCAACTATATGAATATCAGGGAGTTTGTTCTTTTTGAACCTAACCATTTGATATTTTTCCCAATTTAATTTAGGAAAACTAAAGTCTAAAATTTTTAGTCGATTTTTAAAACGCCAAGTTCTTATATTGTTGTGTAAATCAATAATATAATCAAAACCTTCGTCTTTTAATTCACGAATAGTTTCTTTATAAGATTTAAGAACATGAACTTTATCGACATAAGGATTATTTTCTAAAATTGAACTGTATTGTGGTTTTGTAAGGTAGTGAATAACAGCACCATCGACTTGATTTTTTAAATTTCTTATAACAGGTGTTGTAAGTACAATATCGCCAATACTTGAAAATCTTATTATTAAAAATTTTATTTGATTTTCTTCCATATTATTCTTTTATAGGGACAAAAAACATTTCAGCATCACCATGTCGCAACGACATTACTCTTCTATTTAACACTGTAATTTTAAACATATTATTTCCAATCAATAAAAAATCAGCATCTTGGCAAAGTTCCCATTTTGTTGTTGCAATTTCGCCATTGTCGTATATTTTTACAAGCTCATTATTTTCCTTAAAATAGAATTTTGCATTTCTAGTAATTGAGGTTTGGTTTTCGGCGTAATTTACATAAGTTTTTATTTGCCAAATATTTTTGGTTAGCAATTTGATACTACGTTCATATTTATAGTCTTTTTCGCAAGCTGTTAGCAGTACTGCTGTTAAGCAAGTAATAAAAACAAATTTGACTATAGACTTCATAAATATTTTAAAAACTTATAATTTAATATCTGAAAACTTTATTGCTTCTTTTGCTCTTACTCCGCGTTCGGTTTTTTCCACATAGCAAGCCTCGCAAAAATAATCGTGCTGAAAAACTAAAAGCCAATTTTCGTCTGCAGCTTGGTTTAAAATTTCTTGTTTTTCTTCTATGCTTGTTAGCGGAAACAAATCATAAGCCGAAATCCAAGCCAATGGAATTGATGCTCTAGCTGGAATTAAATCTCCTGTAAAAAATATGGTTTTGTTATTAGTTCTTATAATTGGAAGCATAAGTCCTGGAGTGTGTCCGTAAAATAATTTTAGTTCAATTTCTGGACATAGAAAAAAATCTTTTTCAACAATAATTAAAGCATTTTCTTTTTCGATAATATCCCAATTTTCGGGCAAAAATGAAGAGCGTTCTCTATAATTTGGTTTTATTGCATTTTGAAATTGGTCTTTTGAAACATAATACTTAGCGTTTGGAAAAGCTATAATTCTTTTTCCGCTTTTTTTATCAATTATTGTATTTCCTCCGCAGTGGTCAAAATGTAGATGAGTTAATACAACATCAGTTATTTGTTCTGGTAGGTAGCCAATTTTTTTTAAATTTTCTTTTAAATTTTGGCTATAATCAGTAAAATACAAGTCATTAGTTTCTTCTTCGGGTTTTTCGCCAATGCCAGTGTCGAATAAAACCACTCTATCACCTCTATCGACAAGTATTGAGCGACATGCAGCAGGACACATATTATTTTCGTCGCAGGGATATTTTTTTTGCCAAATAATTTTTGGAACAACGCCAAAATACGCTCCACCGTCAATTTTAAACTCTGGTGTATCTAATATAAAAATCTTCATAGTTTACACTTTTTACAATATTTAAAAGTGAAAATACTTTTTCTTTTAAATAAAATAAGAAGCAAATATAATTAAAAAATTGTTTGTAGTAGCTTTTAACAGAAGTTCTTTATTTAATTACGCTAACTCGCTTGGATTTTCCCACACAACCCCGCTCTCTCGGTTCAACTTTACAAACTTTACGAACTTTAAAAACTTTAAAAACTTTACAAACTTTTAACTGATTTTTTTAACTGACTTCCGAGAATTTTTTCGTAATATATCTCACAGGGTACCAAGCGGCTATAAGTCCAATAATCATTACAGCAATAAATACCCAGACAAAATCCATTGCTTGCATTGCAACAGGATAGCTATCAATTATAAACGAACCTCCAGTACCTAGTTTTATTAAACCAAATTTTATTTGAGCCCAACAAAGAACACTTCCAAACAGCATTCCAACAATTGCACCTATAAAACTGATAAATAATCCTTGTAAGAAAAATATTTTTCTAATAGTTTTGTCTTCTGCTCCTAGGCTTTTTAAAATTTTAATATCATTTTTCTTTTCTATTATAAGCATTGTTAAAGAACCAATAATATTGAAAGATGCTATTAACAGAATGAAAATCAAAATCATAAAAATTGCCCATTTTTCCGATTGCATTATTTTAAATGCATATTCGTGTTGCATATTTCTGTCTTGAACAATAAAATCTTCGCCAAAACTTTCTGTTAGTTTATTTAATGAAGTTTTTATGTTTTCGCCTTTTTTAATTTTAATTTCTATGGAACTTACCTCATTTTCATACTCTAAAAGTCTTCTAACTTCCGAAAGAGGTGCAATAAAATATTTAGTGTCGTACTCTTGTTGAATGGAAAAAATTCCAGCATTATAAACAATACTTTGATTTAGATTGTCTGCTGCATCTATCATGCCAGCACTAATTTTTTTTGTTCTGCTTGGAATATAAACTTTTACAGGATAAATAAAACTTACATCTAAATTCAAATTATAGGCTATTCCTTGACCCGAAACACCGCAAAAGGCATTTTGATATTCTAAAAAATAATCGCCTCTAACAATCATAGAATCTATGCCTGTTACATTTTTATAATTATCGTCAACTCCTTTTATTGTTGCAACAATTTGTTTGTCGTCGTAAGCAAACATTGCGTTTTCTTCTAAACAAAGCGAATATTCTTCGATAAAATCTAAATTTAGTTTTTCAGAAACTTTATCATCAAATTTAAAAACCTTGCCTTTTGCTGCAACAATTTTAATATCGGGGTCAAAAGAATTGTAAAGCCTTGTTAGTAAATTATCAAAGCCATTAAATACAGATAGGATAGTAATTAAAGCAGCTGTGCCAACACTAACTCCTAAAACTGAAATGAATGAAATAATATTTATTGCATTTCTAGATTTTTTAGAAATCAAGTAACGGCGAGCTATGTAAAAAGAAAATTTCAAATTTTACTTTTTTAATAATTGATCTATTTTTTCACTTTGGTCTAGAGAATCGTCTAAGTAAAAAACCAATTCTGGAATTTTTTTAAGATTATTTCTAAGAGCATTGCCAAGTTCAAATCTAATAGGCGACACCTGTTTGTTTATTTCTTTAATAATAGCTTCGCCATCGTTTGAAGGAAAAATACTTAAACTAATTCGGGCAATACTTAAATCTGGTGTCATTTTAACATTTGTAACTGTTAGCAATCTGCCTGGCACTAAACCATTAAATTTATGTTGAATAATATGAGATAATTCTTTTTGTACTAAATTGCCAACCTGTAATTGTCGTTTTGATTGTTCCATAGTGAATATTATTTATTAATTTTAATTATGACAAAGTTAAATTAAATTTTCAATTATCATGCAAGCGAAAAATATTAAAGCAAGAAAATTTTAGTTAAAAGTTAATAAAGTTTTTAAAGTTCGTAAAGTTAAATCCATCTGAGCAATAAACTCAACACTCAACACAATAAACACCCCGCTCGCTCGGATTTGTAATCCGAGCGAGCGTCATGGGTGTTGGGAGCGAGCAATAGTGGTGCTAGGAGCGAGCTGGTGTGGGTTTTGTAAATAGCAAATTAATTTTCATCAATTTTTCGTAATTAACTTTCATCACTTTATCAAAAGTTTTTCCGTAGGACACATCAGTTAAAAGTTTATAAAGTTCAACTGAGTTTACGAGCTCGCTGAAAGCAAAGTTCATAAAGGAAAGCCAATCATAAAACCGCTTTTAATTTTTAACTTTAAACTGAGTATGCGTTAGCTTCTTTTGTGTCCTTTTGTGTCTTTTGTGGTTTAAAACTAATCCATGCGAGTAGAGTGAGCTTGCGAACTCTGCGAAGCAATAGACGCGTCAGCCACTTTCGACTTTCGACTTTTAACTTTTAACTGACTTGTCGGCATAGGTGCTACAACTTTGAAAATAAAATAGGAAAATTTAAAATCTTTGGAGAAATTCTAATTGCTGTGTTAATAACTAAGAAAAAAACTGCTTTGTAATATACTAATAAATTTATTACTTCGTGCAAAATTTGAAAATAGATGAAAACAAAGGTATTAAAATCAATTTTAATATTTGTAATTTTAGCTTGTACTGTTTCTTTAAAAGCGAATACTGTTGACAGTACAGAAAATCTTTCCTTGCTAAAAAAAGTAGAGAATTGGTATTCTGAAAATATGAATTATACAACTATTACTTTATTGATGACTGTTGAAAGTTCATTTATACCTTTTCCTTCCGAAATTATTATTCCTCCAGCTGCTTATATTGCAAGCAATCCAGAAAGCGATTTGAATATATTTTTAGTTGTTTTATTTGGAACAATTGGTGCTTTAATAGGGGCTTATATAAATTACTTTTTGGCTTTATGGTTGGGGCGACCTATTGTTTATAAATTTGCAGATTCTCGCTTGGGACGCTTCTTTTTACTTAGTAAGGAAAAGGTTGTAAAAGCAGAAACATATTTTAACAATCACGGAAAAACCTCTACTTTTATAGGAAGATTAATTCCCGGAATTCGTCAGTTAATTTCTATTCCAGCAGGTTTGGCAAAAATGAATTTTCTTGCTTTTAGCATATATACTTTTATTGGAGCTATGATTTGGAATATTATTTTGACAGCTTTAGGTTATTTAGCTCATGGACAAAAAGATTTAATAGATAAATACAATAAAGAATTATCAATAGCTATAGTTGTAATTGTTGTTTTAGTTATTTTATTTTTTATTATTCGTAAACTTATCAAAAGAAAAAAATGAGAGAGTTTGGACTTATAGGTTATCCTTTGAAACATTCATATTCTCATATATATTTTGAGAACAAATTTAAAAATGAAAAAATTGATGACGCAAAATATAGTTTATTTCCTATAACAGAGATTTCTAAGTTACATAATATTATAAGTACTAGAGAAAATTTATTGGGCTTAAACGTTACAACTCCTTATAAAGAACAGATATTGCCTTATTTAAACGATATTGATAAATCCGTTTTGAATATTGGTACTGTTAATACTATAAAAATTGAAAGAAACGGAGAAGAAATAAAATTAACTGGTTATAATACTGACATTGATGGTTTGCGTAAGACTTTTGAAAAAATAGAACTTCCGCCAATAAATAAAGCATTAATTTTAGGAAGTGGTGGCTCTGGAAAAACCGTAAAATTTGTTTTAGAAGAACTTGGAATTAAATCAACTACTGTTTCACGAAATCCAAAAAACTTGTCTGTATTATCTTATAAAAACGTTACAGAGGCAGTTATTAAGCATCACAATTTAATTATTAATGCTAGTCCGGTTGGAATGTTTCCAAATGTAGATAATTGTCCAAATATTCCTTATGAATATATTAAAGACACGCATATTTGCTTTGATTTAGTTTATAATCCTGAGCAAACTTTATTTTTAAAAAATTGTAAAGACAAAGGCGCAAAATGCATTAATGGCTTAACTATGCTATACGAGCAAGCAGATCGAGCTTGGAAAATTTGGAATAGAGATTAAGTTAAAAATTTGAGCTTAGTTTAAAACGCTACGTCAGATTCGCTTTTGTCAAAATAGCCTTTAATAATTCCGCGTTTTGAGTTTCGGATAAATAATAAAATTTCGTCTCTTTCTTTGCTAGCAGGCATTTCTGCTTCAATATAAGCAGTAGCCTGAGAAACGTTCATTCCGCGATTATAAACTACTCTATAAATATCTTGAATAGCATTAATTTTATCGTTACAGAAATTTCTACGTCTCAAGCCAATAGAATTTACTCCTGCAAACGAAAGAGGGTATCTAGCTGCTTTAACATAAGGAGGCACATCTTTTCCTACTAGTGAATTACCAGCAAGTATTGTATGTGCTCCAATTCTACAGAATTGATGAATTAAAGAGTTTGCAGAAATAATTGCATAATCGTCAACAATTACTTCGCCACCTAAATTTACACCATTTACTAAAATTACATTATCACCAATAAGGCAGTCGTGAGCAACATGAACATATGCCATTATCAAACAATTTGAACCAACAATAGTTCTTCCTTTTGCAGCAGTTCCTCTATTTACTGTTACAAATTCGCGTATAGTTGTTCCGTCACCTATTTCAGCGGTAGTTTCTTCGCCTCTAAATTTTAGGTCTTGAGGAATTGCTCCAATTACAGCACCTGGAAAAATTCTACAATTTTTACCAATTCTTGAGCCTTCCATAATTGTAACATTGGAACCTATCCAAGTTCCTTCTCCAATTTCTACGTTTTTGTGAATAGTAACAAAAGGTTCTACCACAACGTTATTGGCAATTTTTGCTGCCGAATGAACAAAAGAAAGAGGTTGATTCATAATATTTTTTTAACTAAGTTTAACAATTTGTGCATACATATCTGCTTCACACGCAAGTTCTGTGCCAACATAAGCTTTGCCTAGCATGTGGGCTATTCCTCTACGAATAGGTTCTAATAAAGTTAGTTGCATTACTAAAACATCGCCTGGAACTACCTTACGTCTAAATTTTACATTATCTATTTTTAAGAAAAATGTAAGATAATTTTCAGGGTCTGGAACTGTTGATAAAACTAATATTCCGCCAGTTTGTGCCATAGCTTCAACTTGTAAAACACCAGGCATTACAGGCTCGTCAGGGAAATGTCCTTGGAAAAAGTTTTCGTCATTAGTAACACATTTAACACCAACAACTTCGGTTTCGCTTAAAGATAAAATTTTATCAACCAACAAAAATGGGAAGCGATGAGGTATAAAACCTTGAATTTGCATTACATCCATCAAAGGTTTTTCGTCTGGATTGTAAATTGGAATATTTGCTTTCGCTAAGTTTTTCTTTACCTCGTTAAGATGTTGACGAATTATTTTAGCAATATTAACATTAGCATAATGTCCTGGACGATTTGCAATTATATTAGCATTAAATCTATAGCCTGTTAGTGCTAAATCGCCAATTAAATCTAAAAGTTTGTGGCGTGCAGGTTCATTACTAAATTGTAATTTTATATTATTCAAAACACCAGAAGATTGAACTTCTACACTTGGTCTATTAAATAATTTAGCCAAACGGTCAAATTCTGCTTGGTCACATTCTTTATCAACAATTACAATTGCATTATCAAGACTGCCACCTTTAATTAAATCTTGTTTTAATAGTGGTTCTAATTCGCTTAACAATACAAAAGTTCTGCAAGCAGAAACTTCATTTTTAAACTCGTCTAAACTATTTAAAACAGCATATTGATTTGAAATGGCATCTGATTTATAATCGACTAAAACTTGAAGTTTATATGTTTTGTCGGGATAAACAGAAATTTCTATATTTTTTTCTTCATCAACAAATGATAAATTTTCTTCAATATTAAAAACTATGCGTTCTGCATCTTGTTCTATAATTTCTGTGTTTTTGTAAGCCTCAATAAAATATTTTGCACTTCCGTCTAAGATAGGAACTTCTGGTCCGTTAATTTCAAATATAACATTATCAATTCCTAGTGCGTAAGTAGTTGCTAATAAATGTTCTATTGTACTAACATTAACACCATTTTTACCAATAGTTGTACCTCTTGAAGTATCAACAACATTTTCTGCAACAGCCTGAATCTTAGGATTATTTTCAATATCTGTTCTTACGAATACGTAGCCTGTGTTTGGCTCTGCCGGCTTTATCAAAAGAGTTGCTGGTTTTCCTGTATGCAAACTCACGCCCTCAATTTTAACTTCTTTTGAAATAGTCGTTTGTTTTACCATATATCAAGTTCTAAATAATTCTCAATTGTAAAAATCTTGACAAAGATACAATCTTGTTAAGAATTTTGAAAATTTTTGAGATTAAATTTCATGTTTAATGAAAATCTTGAGAAAGCACTTGAAAAAATCTTAGCTTTTATTTATATTTGGCGGATTAAAATTTATGAAATATGAAAGTTTTTAGAATTGCTGTTTTATTTGTCTATATCCTTGCAGCACTTGGCGTAGCTTCGTGTAAAGATAAGTCAAAAGTTGAAGAAGTAACATCAAAACAACAAGACAATCCTATCATAAAACACGATGCTTTGGCACAGTCGTCAGATATGAAAATTGTTGAAAGTTTTGAAAACGAAAACCCATTAAAAGTACATTTTGTTGATAAAGAAGACGAAAAACAAGCTTATGAAAAGCAATATTATGAGAATGGAAACTTATTTATAGAAGGATTGCTTGTTGATGGTAAAAGAGAAGGAAAATGGACAGCATATTATCAAAATGGAGTAGTTTGGAGTATTGGATATTATGAAAATGGTCTAAAACAGGGCAGGAGCGAGGTGTTTTACGAAAATGGAAAAGTTAGATATATGAAAAGCTATAAAGACGACCTTGCAGATGGCTTGTGGCAATTCTACGATGATAAAGGAAATATGATAGGAGAAGAAATGTATAAAGAAGGTAAAAAAGTAGTAGAGTAGCTTTGATTTATTATTTTTTCAAAATCTAGTATCTCTAAAATCGTAAGAAAAAATAAAATATTTATCTTCTGTAGTTTTAGAAACTATAATTTTTTCGTAGGAAATTTTTCCATTTGTGTTTTCAACATCAAAATTAAATTCTACTAAAGTTTTACTTCCCAAAGAGTAAGTTTTTACTAAAGTATTTTTTAAATTTTTAGGTTTACCATAATATTGCTCTCTAGCCGAAAACGATGATTTTATTGTTTCATAGTCATTATTTATAAAAACTGTTCTATCAAGCATTTGCATTATTTCATAAAAATTTGAATTTTTTAAAAATTCATAAAATTTAGAAGCAACTTCGGCATATTTATTAAGTTCTGAATCTGGAAGTCTTTCAATTTTTATTAATTCTGCTTTTTCAAAATCTTCTCTATCTATAGTTGCAATAAAAAACTTTCCATCTCTATCTGAAATCATAATTTTATCTAAAAATCTATCGCCACTATAATTTACAACATCAACAATCAAGTTTAAAACAGGAACATCATATAAAATTTCTGTCCAAATCGATTTTACAGAAAATGAATTAGTACCTTGATATTTTGATTTCTTTTCGTTAAATCCAGCTTCAAATTTTGAAAAACTTAATTTCTCTTTCACAGTCTCATCAACCATGGCATAAGCATTTTCAATGTCTCCACTATTTAAGATTTGATACATGTTTTGTAAAACTAATTTTAAATCAGAATCAGCGTCATTTGCCATTTTTGGAGTGTAAAAAATATTTTCTGAATAATCGTAGCCTAAAATTTGGGGTAAACCTTCTTGAAAATACAAACTGATTTTTTCATAAAATATCAATTTTGATTTTGAAAACACACGATAATAAAAAAAGTAAACATCGCCTATTTCTGTTGTTAACACTTGAGTACAATAAATTCCTAAACTATCAGAATTTGGAAACTCAGTATTTCTTGCTTTTATAGTTGTGATAAGATTTTCTTTACTAAAATATTGTTTTAAAGAATCCGAAAAATGAGAATAGCAAGTTTCATAGTTTTCTTTATTTAGCAAATCAAAAAAATCGTTCACAAGTTTTTTAGCAACTTCAATATTATTTTGTTCTAAAATTTGTTGTTCGTCTAGTTTTTTAGATTTTTTATTTTCTGAACAAGAAGTTATAGCAACTGTTAGAACTAATATGCTCAATAAAAATTGTATGGAAAATAGTCTTTTCATAATTAAATTTTTAAGCTACTAAGTTAATTAAAAAATCACAAACATATTTTAATATTTTTTATATTTGTCAAAACATAAATTTTAACTATGGAAAATATTGAATTGAGGATTAAAAAGCTTAGCGAAGAATTAAACAAACATAATCATAATTATTATGTATTAAATAATCCAAGCATTAGCGATTTTGAATTTGATAAACTTTTGGCTGAATTAATAGATTTAGAAAACAAATATCCACAATTTAAGCAAGCCGACAGTCCAACTCAGAGAGTAGGAAGTGATATTTCCAATGTTTTTAAAACTGTAACTCACGAATTTCCTATGTTGTCTTTAGGAAACACATATTCTGCTGAAGAACTTAATGATTTTCATAATAGAATTGTGAAAGAAATAGAAATTGACCCAGAATATGTTTGCGAGTTAAAATTTGATGGAGCTTCGATTTCAGTTTCTTATGAAAATTCAAAATACTTGAGAGCGGTTACTCGTGGCGATGGCACTCAAGGTGATGATGTTAGCGAAAATATAAAAACTATAAGAAGTATTCCACTTTCTATTTCTGGCGAAAATATTCCTCAAAATTTTGAAATTCGTGGCGAAATAATTATGCCTCACAAAGTTTTTGATGAATTGAATGAAATTCGTGAAGAAAATGGAGAATCTCCTTTTGCAAACCCACGAAATGCAACATCGGGCTCAATAAAAATGATTGATTCTCGCGAAGTAGCTAAACGAAATTTAGATTGCTATTTTTATTATATGATGGGCAAAAATCTTTCTGCTACAACTCATTGGGAAAGTTTACAACAACTAAAATCTTGGGGATTTAAAATTTCGGAACATAGTAAACTTTGCAAAACAATTTCTGAAGTTTATAATTATATTGAATTTTGGGACGAGGAAAGAAAAAATTTAAGTTATGATATTGACGGAATTGTAATAAAAGTAAATTCGTTTGCACAACAAGAAATTTTAGGATTTACAGCAAAATCGCCACGTTGGGCAATTGCGTATAAATTTAAGGCAGAGCAAGTTAGCACAAAACTTTTAAGTATTGATTATCAAGTTGGTAGAACTGGGGCTGTTACTCCAGTAGCAAATTTAGAACCTGTGCAACTAGCAGGAACAGTTGTAAAGCGGGCTTCGCTACACAATGCCGACCAAATTGCACTTTTAGATATTCGCATTAACGACATTGTGTTTGTAGAAAAAGGTGGAGAAATAATTCCTAAAATTGTTGGAGTAGAATCTCATGATAAAAATTCATCGCCTACGCAATTTATAACTCACTGTCCAGAATGTGGAACTCAACTTTATAGACCAGAGGGCGAAGCAAGACATTTTTGTCCAAATTCTGACCATTGTCCACCACAAATAAAAGGGAAAATAGAGCATTTTATTTCGCGAAAAGCTATGAATATCGAAAATATTGGCGAAGAAACAGTTGCTTTACTTTATGATACAGGCTTAGTTCGTTCAATTTCGGATTTGTACAAGCTCAAAAAAGAAGATATTTTACCTTTGGATAGAATGGCAGAAAAATCTGCTAATAATATTATTAACAGTATTGAAAAATCAAAAGAAGTAAGTTTTGATAGAGTGCTTTTTGCTCTTGGAATTAGATTTGTTGGAGAAACTGTGGCTAAAATTTTGGCAAAAGCATTTAAAAATATTTTAAATCTCTCTATTGCAAGCAAAGAAGAACTGATGCAAGTTGACGAAATTGGCGACAGAATTGCGGATAGCATAATAGAATATTTTAACAATAAAGAACATACACAACTTATTGCAGATTTAATGAATGCTGGTTTGCAATTCGAGTTACAAGAAGATGAAAATGAATCGCTTAGCGATAAATTGCAGGGAATGTCAATAATTATTTCTGGTACTTTTAAAAATTATTCTCGTGACGAAATAAAATCTGTAATTGAACAACACGGAGGTAAAAATGTGAGCTCTATTTCTAAAAACACAGATTTATTTGTTGCTGGCGAAAATATAGGTCCTGCAAAACTTAAAAAAGCTACAGAACTAAATATTAAAATTGTTAGCGAAGAGGAATTTATAAAGATGATTGAATAAAAAAATTAGGTGAATAATTTATAAAATTCTTCAAGGCTTATTTCTTTATCTTCGACTTTTACGGCTTCTTTTATATAATCAATCACTTTTTCTTCTAAAGCTTGCTCGTAAAGTTTATTTACTAATTCTTTATCTTCTAAGCTTTCTTTAGCATGTTTTTCTAAGAATTCTTCTGGAATACTCATAATTCCATATTGAGCAACTTGCGCTCTAATTCTTTCTTTAGCAACTTCAAGAAGGTCTTCGTTATTAACTTTTAATTCGTTTGCTTTTGCAATATTGGTTTTAATTAAAGTCCATTTTAAGTGTTCAAGAAATCTTGGGAATTCGTTTTTAAGTTCTTCTTCTTTAAGTTCTTGATTTGAAGCTTTAATCCAACGTTCTAAGAATGCTTCTGGTAAAGCTACTTCTGTTTTTTTAACAACTTTATCTTTTGCATCTAAAGACAATTTATAATTGGTATCGCGAGAGTGAGTATCTATCAAGTCTTCTTTTACTCTTTCAACAAATTCTTCTTCGCTTTTTACTTCGTTTTCGCCGTAAACAGCATCAAAAAGTTTTTGATTTAATTCTCCAGCTTTATATTCTCTTACAAGTTTTACTGTAATTCTAAATAAATTGCTTGTGTTTTCTAATTCTTCTTTGGCAATACCTAATAAAGACGATAGTTCAGTTTCGTTAGGATAAGCAAGTTTAATATCTATATCTTTAATAGTGTCAGCTTCAATGCCAACGAGTTCTTTTTTAATTTTTTCGTCTTTTATAACGTTTACAGAAATTGAAGAATCAACTAATTCTAAACCATTTTCTTTAACTTCGCCATTTTCGGTAAGCTCAATCATATCAACTTTTAGTATAGATTTTTCTGTTGATTTTTTAATATCAGCAACCTCGCCCATTCTTTGTTTGTAGCGTTCAATTTCTGAATTTACCATTTCGTCATCAACGGTAATTACATATTTAGTAAGTTTATCTTTTTTGCTAAGTTTTACTTCAAATTCTGGAGCTAAAGCAATATCGAAAACAAAACTAAATTCTTTATTTTCTAAATCAATTTGTTTTTGGCTTTCGTTTGGTAGAGGGTCGCCAAGAACATTTAGTTTATTTTCTACGATATAGTCGTTTATTGCATTTGAAACAGTTTTGTTTAGTTCTTCAACACGAACTGCTTGTCCGTACATTTTTTTAATTAAGCCAAAAGGCACATTTCCAGGTCTAAATCCTGGGACATTTGCTTTACGGCGATAATCTTTAAGGGTTTTTTCTACGCGTTCTTCTATATCAGAATCAGCAACGTTTACAGTTAGAGTTGCGTTTAGTTCATCGATTTGATTTAGTACAACTTCCATTTGTTTTGTTTTAGTTATAATTTATAAAAAGTTAAAAAAACCGCATTTATTTCTTGTCCGAAACTCATGCGGTTGTTGTGCGGATGAAGGGACTCGAACCCCCACGCCTCGCGGCACTAGATCCTAAGTCTAGCGCGTCTACCAATTTCGCCACATCCGCCGCAAAATTGAGTTGCAAAGATATATACATTTTTTTAATTAAAAAGCATTTTTTTGTTTTTTATTTGTTTGGAGAAAAAAATTTGATAGAAAGTCAAATCGATTTACTAATTTTTAACTATACGTTTGCTAAATATATTTTGTTTTGTTTGTTGTCAAGTTTCACAAGGTTGTTTATGATAACTTGTATTAATTAGTGGTAAAGATA
>ENA-UOOK01000101-UOOK01000101.1-fermentation-metagenome-genome-assembly--contig:-NODE-101-length-92495-cov-8.288230_pt1 | contig 92495 bp, 79 predicted proteins | sample MGYA00245777_ERZ724023 | MGnify/ENA primary metagenome ERZ724023 (study PRJEB28704, sample SAMN03018312) | fermentation metagenome | biome: anthropogenic terrestrial biome; feature: soil; material...
GAGAACAACTCCAAAAACAAGAATTGACATTAGCAGCATTGACAGATATTCTTTCATCCTCTACACCTCTTCCAGGGTACTACCTGTAAAATTATTTTTATCAAAAAACAAACATAATATACACATATAAATCTGTATTGATAATACTTGTGATATTAATTTTAATACTAAATTTTTTACTAAGTGTTGGGTAATTTCTATACAAGAAGATCTTTAAACAAGCAATATACCCGAAATAGGATTAAAAAGGCATTATCATCTCAATTCTAATAAATTGTCTTAGAATTCAAAATATTGATACAATTGAATAATAAGCAATGCTAGCTTTAAAATCCAGACCGTAATTATTCCGGAGTTCAGGTAAATATACCTTAAACTTGTAGCTCATCCATAGGACTTACGCATTAGATAAAAGTATTCAATTAAAATGCTAATTAGAGCCTAAATTGTAGAATAATCCTTATTTAGATTTAAGTTCATTATTGTCTATTATCCAACTGTAGAAATTAGTTCTGCTTTGAGACAGTATTTGAGACGGTATGTTTGCCTACTTATTCTCAGCTTGATGAAATTTCAGAAAGCGACATAAATTTTAAGATATGAAGTAATATAAAAAAATAAACAATATCGGAGAAATTTTTAAATTACTATATAAAAACATAGAAGAATTCCCTCCATTAAGACTACACCTTTAAATCTCATACCTTCCTTTTCTATCCTATAATATAACTCTTATAATTTTATTTGGTGACATTTTTATGAAATGTAGGCTTTGCAAATATTATCCTGAAGATTTCGGGGAACTTACTGTTGACGTTTTGCATATGGATCTGGTATTTGATGTTTATGATGACAGGACGAATGTAAAGTCCATACTCAGGGTAAGGACAAAAGATGCTCCTATCGAGACACTGGAATTAAACTGCAGGGACCTTGAGATCAGGGCTGTAAGCTGCATACAATACGAGGTCTCTTACAGATATCGGAAAGATGATGCGATTCTTGAGATTAATTTTAGGGAAGAGATCCCGCCGCATACCGAAGTTACGGTCATTACGGATACGGTTTGCAGGCCGACTAAAAATATCCTTGAAGGGCTTTACTATGACGAAACGCCAGCCGGAGCGCCTCCTCAGCAGATTACGCAGTGCCAGCAGTGGGGGTTCCAGAGGATCGTGCCCTGCATTGATGACATGACTGCAAAATGCACTTACAGGACGACCATCATTGCAGATTCACGGTACACAAACCTCATCACAAATGGGGATGTCGCGGTTGAAAGGAGTACCGTAAAGCCGGGCAGGGACAAAATCGTCTACGACAACTCGGTAACGCCTATGGCGACCTATCTCTTTTTCCTCGGAGTCGGGACTTATGCAACATTTAAAAGGGAATTTGAGTACCCGGACGGGGGCACTTTTACGCTGGAACTGCTCGTGCCGCCTGACTCGGACCCCAGGGCTGCCGAAAAGACTCTTGATATCCTGCACGACTGCGTTATGTGGGTCTACGTCTTTACCGGGCCTGAACAGTTCGATGAGGATAAACTTCCAGCCAGGCAGCTGATCTGGAACCTTGTAAAGAGGCGGGAGAAACTGAAAATGGAGGCAAATCCCGAGTCCGGACAGGAAGATGAGGGAGAAGAGCTCGGAAAGATCAGGGCAGAGCTTGCCAGGCTTGTCAAAACCATCACTCCGGGTTACAAATACACAGGGACTGTCTACAGGGAAATCGGGATGCAGAACTCGGACTTCGGGGGCATGGAAAATGTGGGGAACACTACCATTACCACAAACCGCATCATGCCTTTCCCGCAGATAACGGACCCTGCTTTTGAGTACATGATCAAGGTCAAGGTGCACGAGTACTACCACAACCAGAACGGGTCCGAGGTTACCGGGAGAAGCCCGTTTGAGATCTGGTTAAACGAAGCTGTGACCGTGCACGTGGAAGAGCAGTACCATGCTTTCCTTTTCGGTGAGGACTACCAGAGGCTCGATAGGGTGCTTGAACTGCTTGCACCGGCGTCCGGGACTTTTGCTCTTGACTCGGGGGCTGCTTCCATGCCCATTATCCCTGACGGGTTCAATGACCCAAATGACCTGATCACTGCGGTTACGTATGTAAAATCCCCTGAATATGTGCGCATGGTAGAGAGCCTGATAGGGAAAGACACTTTTGTCCGGGGCCTTGACCGTTATTTCAAAAAGTTCCAGCACTCCAATGCTTCCACACAGGACTGGATAGAGGTTATGGAAGAAGAAAGCGGAGTGCCCTTAAAAGAGATGTCTGAGACCTGGCTCAAGCAGACTAAATTCCCTGTGGTCGAGGTCTCAGCCGAATACGATAAACCCACCAGGAAATTTACTTTCTTCCTAAAGCAGCACTTCCCGGCTGGAGGAAAGCCCTGGGAATTCCCGTTCAAAGCAGCTCTTGTGGACGAAAATGGAAAAGACATTGCCGAGGTGCTGGAAAGGATAAGCGGGGAAACCGCAGAGATTGTAATTGAAAACGTGGATCTGCCCTCGTTCCTTTCCCTTAACAGGGGGTACTCCTTCTACGGAAAGCTTGTTTACAGGGCAAGCCAGGAAGAGCTCCTCATGCAGGTCAGAAAGGACAGTGACATCGCAGGCAGGTTTACAGCCTTCTATACCTTTGTGGACAGGGAAAAGCTGAGGCTCCTTAAAGTTCCGGGCTCGGCTCCCTCTGAAGACTTTGTAGAGCTCTACTACAGGCTTCTCAATGACCGGCAGCTTCTCGAAAAGGCAGGAGGTCAGTTCCTGACCATTTTTGAGTCCGTGGAGGACCCGGAGTATGCCCATCACTATCAGGAACTTTATGATGTAAAGCAGGAGCTCCTGAAGGCAGTTGCCTGGAAGTACAGAAGCTCTCTTATTTCCGCCTACCGCTTCTTTGAAAATGCCTCGGTCCCAAGGGACGGGTCTCTGGAAGAAATAGCAAGGGTAATCAAGAGCAGGCAGGCTAAAAACACCTGCCTCGGGGTCCTTGCAACCCTCGATACCCCTGACATCCATGCCCTGATAAAACAGCAGTTTGATACCGCAGCCTGTGCAACCGACCGGTTGAGCGCATTTGCCGCGTACCTGAACAGTTCGGCCCCTGACAAAATAGAAGTCCTTAGAGCCTTTGAAGCTGAATCAAAAAAGAACCTTATTGCCTGGGAAGCCTTCCTTTCGGTAATCGGAAGCAACAGCAGTGTTGATGCGGTAGAACTGGTCAGGGAGATGGAGAGGTCAGATGCTTTCAGGATCGAACAGACAAATGACCAGCGTGCCCTTTACGGGAGCTTTGCCCGAAACCGCAAAAAGTCCCTCCAGACCGAAGACGGCAGGGCTCTCTTTGCAGAAATCCTGCGAAAACTGGCTCCTGTAAATGAATACAGCACCGTAAACATGCTCAACGCCTTTGCAAATATAGACCAGATGGAGATAAGATACCATATCCCTCTGGTGAAAATTCTTGCAGACCTCCTTGAGGAGCTTGACCCCCAGAAATGCCCGAGTGTATATAACAGGATCAGAAAACTCCTCCTCGGTGCCCCTAAAGCTGTCGAAGGCTACGGGATAGAGCATGGGAAAATTCCGGCTCTGCAAACTGAAAACCAGGAAAAGAAATAAACTTTAGAAAAAAATAAACATTGGATTAACAAGCCACTTAAAGAAACGGTGTCCGGAAGACTTTATCACTCAAACCCTCTCAGGCAATTCGGTCCCGAAGAAACGGGAGTAATCATATTCTTCCGGACATCTGCTTTTTTGTATCATATTTCATATCTGTTTATTGGGTTTCAGGTTTTTGATCTCGAGATTTGAGACAGATCTTCTTTATGAAACCTGACTTCATTTTACGCGAGTATGGCGCTTCTGTGGCACCTTTGGAGTTATTATGCCTGTTTATGTATCTTTTATGTATCGGTAATCTCTTCTATGAACACAAACAGATTTTTTATTACTTACCTTGACATCGGTTTATTTGCTGTGAAATATGGGTTCAGAGAGGTTAAAAACAGTTTTGAAACAGATCCGTAAAAAAGCAGTATTTGCATTTGAAAGTACTTGCCAATAATATTAGTATAAAAAGGTATTTATAAATACTCATTCATGAATAAATTATAGCAGCAAAGGGTTAAACATCATAACTTTATATGGAATTTCATTCTTACATTATTCTTCCCGACAGCTGATCTTTGTAAGAAGGAATAACCGTATAATTCATACTAATAATTCGGATTATTAAGAGTAACGACTCAATTATTGGGGGGTCAATAGTGCTTAAAAGTTCATCTCGGTTAACATTTGGGGCTATCATACATATCAGAGCATCCTTTCCGGTTTTGCATATTATATAGTATAAAAATTACAGAAGATAACCACTTTTGGATAGGCTCTAAATTAAGCATTCACTAATTTTTAAAGGGGTATAGTATGAGGGGTATAGTATGATCACTTTCAGAATCAAAGGTGTCGTTAAAGAAAAAGAGACAGGTTTTCCTTTGCCGGGACTGTTTGTAAAATCCTACGATAAAGATTTACTTTTCGACGATCTGCTAGGGTCGGCGATAACTGACACACAAGGAAAATTCGACATCATTTGCGAACTCTCCGACTTCAGAGACTTCTTCGAAAAAAGGCCGGATATTTATTTCAAGGTATTCAACAGTGACCGCACTACTTTGATTCACAATACCAAAAATGCCGTACGCTGGAATCAGGGCAGGATATCAGAACATGAAATCCTTATTCCATGGGAAGAAATACATGATCATAGAGAAACAGAGGTGTTGCTGACTGGCGATGATGGGAAGTCCAGGGAAGAGTTTTCCGTAGGTGAATCGCTGACTATCCAAGCGAAAGGACTCCGGCCGGGATATACACATCATTTTGCACTATCTATGGATGGTAAAGCGCTCTTCACCGGTACATTCATCACTAATCGCTACGGTGAAATTGAGCCAACTGTTCTGTGGCCTCAGATGGGGCTCGATGATCCCCACGGCGAGGCACGATTCACTCCCGAAGAGGCAGTAAAGAGGTGGAAAGGTGCAAGTTTTAGTCTGGAAATATCGATGGAAAAGGAAACCATTTCCACCCATAAGTTCAAGATAAGCGATACCTTAAGCGCCCCCATTGTAATCGTATCGGAGGAAGACGGCAGGTTATTAAACGGTTTTGAGGTGGGCACACAACCTCTGTTGCTTACGCTGAGCAACCTGCCGTTTGGTGGTGATACACGCATATATATGGTGCCACAACAGCATAACTGGCAAGTTGGCGATCCTTTCCATCCTGTAGCTTTCAACAACTGTGAACCTGCCGTGCGTGAGGTATCTCTTCGTGAAGGGGGCGTACAACAAACAATTAAATTTGCTGCGGCGGAAATATTGCTGCCAGGAGCGTATGATTTTATTGTCCGTCCGGTGCGCTATGGTTTTGAAGAAGATGAGCTGCTCGCTGTTCTTCCAAATGATATCATCGGTTCAAGACGTGTTACTGGTGTAGTAATACGTGAAGCTTTCTGGAAGGCAAAACCTGTGCTTGGCGGTTGTGTAAATAAAATTCCAGTGAGCGGACATTCGATTTCAGGGTCTCCCTACTTCCGTTATGCCGATACTTTTACTGTAGGTGAGGATGTTTGGGCTGGACTTGATCCGAAGATCGTAGATCCCAACAATATCAGTAAAATGTGCGCATTATACGTCATAGAAAGCAAGGATGCCACAGGATGGTCAAACAATAGCCTTATTCATTTGCCTGTTTTGGGCGGGAATACGAACACAACCAAACACAAGCTTCAAGCAGGCTGTATAAATGCAAACAAAATTCTTGTATGGCCAAATGCAACACAGCTCGGTGAGTATGATATTGTTGTGGATTTTGGCAACAACACATCAGATGCAAGCCTTTTTGTTCCCGATAATGCGTATAATACACCTCTGGATATCATCGACGGTTATTTCGTTGCAGGTTTCCGTGTTGTAAAAGACCCCGGCACTATGCAGGATTTTGCACATGCTGGAAAATGGAATTATGATGAAACTATCGTGAACGCCATGGGCTTTCCAGGTATAGTAACAGTGCAGGATGAAATCGGATCGTATCATTCTTCCAGTACACCAACAATTGTAAGTCGGCAATTAAGAATGAAAGCACATGTTTTTTTCCCGGCAGATATGCCGGGAGTAACAGATCCTGTACAAATCAGCTCCAATCAACCAAATTACCCATTGATCGTGATCATTCACGGCAATGGACACGATTATACATCTTACGATTTTCTTTTAGAGCATTTCGCTAAAAACGGGTTTATAGCTGTGAGTATAGATGTAAGGTATTTTAATGGTTCATCGGATGTCCATGGCATGTCAGGACAAGGGCGTGCAGAGGCTTTGTTCCCTCATCTCAATATAATCAACACCAAGTTTGGTTCAAAAGTGCAAAATAATATCGGTATCATGGGACACAGCCGGGGTGGTGATGCCGTGGTAAAAGCTGCCAGGATAAACCAGCAGCAAAAGCTTGGAAACAACATTAATGCAGTAATCGCCCTGGCACCCACAGATCAGTATGGAACAGAGATATTAGGTGGGGCATGGTCAAAGCCTTTCTTTGTGCTTTATGGCTCAAGGGATGGGGACATTGACGGTGGTATTTGGACGTCTGGCTATACCGTGCCCCAGACTGGATTCGCACATTATGACCGTGCGAACGGTTCCAAGAAAAGTATGTGCTTTGTCTACCGAGCAACACATAATGGTTTTATCACAAGCAATTACGAAGCAGATTACGGAGACATCCCGGATCTGCTTCTACCTGACACCCAGAAGGCCTTTACCAAAGCGTACATGAACGCGTTCTATCGATGGCACCTTAAGAATGAGTCACAATGGGAAGGTATGTTCGCTGGAGAGTGGACACCCGGGTCAGTTTCAGCAACCGGTGCAAAATCCTATATCCAGTACAATGACCCAACTACTAAAATCGTTGACGAATTTGAAGGCGCTATAAACTGGCAAGCAAGCACTATTGGTGGCACAGTGGACCATAATGGAACACTTCCTGTGGATCCAAGCGAAGGTAAAATGAGTGCTGCGGTAATTGCGGGTCTCGATCCAAAATCACCACACGATACACAGGGACTGAAAGTCAAATGGAACGACACCGTTGATAAATTGATTTTCAGTATCCCACCAGCACACAAAAATATATCTGGTTATTCTGTACTGAGTTTTCGCGTCACGCAAAAGATAGACAGCGCTGATAATCCATTAAATCAGTCACAGAATTTCCGTGTAGCACTAAGAGACGGTTCTAATAATGAGAGAGCAGTTCGGGTGAGTGCATTTTCGGAAATTCCGTTTCCTGACTACCGCTCAAACCATGATTTAAGTAAGTCGGCGATGAATACGGTACGTATCCCATTGAAATCATACCAAATCGTTTGTGCCGGGCTGAGTCCGGTGAATCTAGACGACATTACTACCCTGACATTCCTGTTCTCTGAAAAAATGACCGGGGAAATTGAGATAGATGACATCGAATTTTCAAATTAAGGAGGTGACATAATGAACATCAAATACAGAATGCGGAAATTACCAGAGTACAAAGTCCAGGCAAGGGAGGTTGTGAGAGTTCTGGATAATCAGCCTCATTTGTTAGTACGTATGGAGATAAGTGGTGAATATTTTCCACATCGTGCTCCACATCCCTTTGTCATGATAAAAGTGAATGAGAAGGAGTACTTCAAAGACCTGTTTACGGAAGTGTCACCGGATAACCAAAAATTATTAGGCTATTTGCCAATCAATATCCCGTCGAAAGGGGTCATTGTATTTGGATACGGGGATGAAATCTGGGGTGCTGTTCCAGGCGAATTTGATAAGGAATCCGTGACCCGGTTAGATAAGAAAAGGCTTCCAAAAGAGATTGTGATCGTTGATGATGATTTTCTGCGGCGCAAGAAGTAACTGCCTATTAAGGGGGTTGAACGCCTAACAAATAAGGATTGAGACGGTGTTGAGTCGTTTCAATCCTGGGTTCAAGTAAGCCTGGATTAAAGGTAATGCTTCAGGAGTGGGATCTGAAGAGAAGATATGCTTATTTTCTCACCCAAAGAAGGGATAAGATGATATGTTCAGGGTCAGGGGAAGGAAACATTCAGGATATTTTCATATGGAATCTGACCATTGAAGACGCACCAGTGATCAAAGTGGGATTCTCTCTTGATCAGGGCATAGGTGTCCGTTTCCGCCGATTGTTCGCGGATTTGGCAACTGGGCCATATTATGTTCTGGATTATGAATTATCATCCCGAATCCAGCGCTCTCTGTGAAAAGAAATAACGCTCTTGAGGAAGACCAACTCTCCGCCGCAGCCCGGAAAATAAGAGTCTTTATAAGGTTTACCAGTTTCCGTCTTCTTTTCTGCGGAACTCGAGAGCTGAGATTCCCTGCATCTCAGCTATAGTTGAGGTAGATTTCTCTTGCAGCTTTTGAGCAATAATCTAATTGATCTTTTTCCCGCTAAGAGCTATCCGAAAAATGGTTACTTGCTGTAACTTTACAATATGCAATATGCAAAACCGGAACCTTCCTGAGTAAAGAAGTCAAAGAATACCATTTTGAAAGTTTAATCTAATTTCAGTATGAATTTCTTGGGGGATGGTAAAAGGAATTTAGAATATTTTGAAGGCTTGTTAATTGAAGCATTCTCTTTTCTATTCAATATTATGGGATCTCTCCTCATAATATACGGCGGGATCAGGTCAATGTTAGGGGTTATTCTCATTGAAGTTTTGAAGAAAAACTACAGTTACCAGCAGGTAAGAAAAGAGCTTACAAACAAGATTGTTTTTGGGCTTGAGTTTTTCATTGCAGCCGACGTACTGGAAACTGTACTGAACCCCTCTAAGGAAGAACTGGTCCTTCTGGGTACCGTCGTGTTAATAAGGACGGTTCTTGGATATTTCCTCAGCAAGGAGGTTTTGGAATACCAGCTGGACTGAAAACAGTATAATTTAAAAGCAAGTAACGTGTTAAGGATACAAAATATTATTAAACTCTAATATTATACTAATCCGAAATCCAGATTATCAACCTGAAAATTCGAATTCCGGGTTATACTAAATTCCGGGTTCATTACTGTATCACATAAAATCGGGTCTGAATTGAAATCCGGCATCCGAATAATTTAAAATCACACACAGGAGCAATTTAATGTACCATCTAAAATGTATCGAGTGCGGTGCAGAGTATTCAAAAGATGAAGTGATCTATACCTGCAGCAAATGTGACGGGCTGCTTGATGTTATTTACGATTATTCCTCAATCAAACTTGACATGGAGAAGCTTAAGACCGAATGTCCTTCGGTCTGGAAATACGCAAAACTTCTCCCCATAGAAAGAGAACCTGTTACTATAAAGGAAGGCGGGACCCCGCTCTACAAATGCGACCGTCTTGCAGAAAAAATAGGGATTAAGGAACTCTATGTAAAGCATGAAGGCCTGAACCCGACTGGCTCTTTTAAAGACAGGGGAATGACCGTTGGGGTTACAAAAGCGCTTGAACTCGGAATGAACACTGTTGCCTGCGCATCAACCGGAAACACCTCAGCAGCCCTTGCCATCTACGGGGCAAAAGCAGGAATCCCTGTTGTTGTGCTGCTTCCGGCAGGAAAAGTTGCCCTCGGGAAGGTAGCCCAGGCCCTTATGCACGGGGCAAAAGTCCTCAGCATCCGCGGAAATTTTGATGATGCACTTGCTCTTGTACGCACGCTCTGCTCCCAGGAAAAGATCTACCTCTTAAACTCGATCAACCCTTACAGGCTGGAAGGCCAGAAGACCATTGGTTTTGAGATCGCAGACCAGCTCGGCTTCAAGGTGCCTGACAGGATTGTCCTGCCTGTAGGAAATGCAGGGAATATTACCGCTATCTACAAGGGTTTCAGGGAGTTTAAACTGCTTGGCATTACGGATTCCCTCCCGAAGATGACAGGAATCCAGGCAGAAGGCTCCTGTCCTATCGTAAAAGCCATTAAGAGCGGGGCTCCGGCAATTACCCCTGAAGAGAACCCTGAAACCGTTGCAACGGCGATCAGGATAGGAAACCCTGTAAACGCAACAAAAGCTCTTCATGCAATAAGAGAATCCAGCGGGACTGCGGAATCCGTTACCGACGAAGAAATCCTTGCAGCCCAGAAAGACCTTGCAAGGCTTGAAGGCATTGGAGTCGAACCTGCAAGTGCAGCCTCGGTTGCAGGGCTTAAGAAGCTCGTTGATATGGATGTTATAGGCAGGGACGAAACCGTGGTCTGCATTACAACAGGGCACCTCCTTAAAGACCCCCAGACTGTAATTGATATCTGCGAGGAGCCAATTGTTGTTGATGCAAATATTGAATCCATCCGGGAAGCAATCTTCGGAAAGGCAAAATAAAGCCGGAAAACAATTTGATTGGAAATACAAATTGAGGAAAAGAAGCTGTATTAAAGGCCCGGCCGGAAAGATTCGGAAGTAAGTATTAAGATAAGGATTATAAGTACCGGAACCGTAAACAGTTGAAAGATTAATAACCGGGCTCCGGTACTCTTCAATCCTTAAAGGTATTCCGGGCAGCGGATTAGCTTCCTTTAACTGTTTACTGTTATTCATATTCCAGTTTGTATTCAAATTTTTTTATCATAATAATTATCTGTGGGCGTGAACACGAATGGAGCAGGATTATAAGCCTCACGAGATCGAAAGCAAATGGCAGAAAAAATGGAATGAGAGCCGGATTTTCCAGGCTGAACCCGATAAGCGGGAAAAGTTCTTCATAACAATTCCCTACCCTTACCTCAACGGGAACCTGCATGCAGGGCATACCCGTACTTTCACGATAGGCGACGTGGTTGCAAGGCATAAAAGGATGCTCGGGTATAACGTGCTTTACCCTATGGGCTTCCACGTAACGGGTACGCCAATTGTCGGGCTCGCCGAACTTATTGCAAACAGGGACCCGCAGACTATGGACGTCTATGAACGCCTGCATGGGATCCCCAGGGATATCCTGCCAACCCTCGATACTCCGGAAAAGATTGTGGATTATTTCAAGGTAGAAGCCGAGAAAGCCATGCGCATGATCGGGTACTCCATTGACTGGAGGCGAAAGTTCACAACAACTGACCCGACCTACAAAAAGTTCATCGAATGGCAGTACACCCGGCTTGAAGAAAAAGGCCTGATCGTGAAAGGCTCCCACCCCGTAAAGTGGTGCCCTAATGACAATAACCCTGTTGAAGACCACGATATCCTGCACGGAGAAGAAGCAACGATCGTGGAGTACACCCTGATAAAGTTCAGGCATAAAGACTTGGTCCTCCCCTGTGCTACACTCAGGCCTGAAACAACATACGGTGTAACTAACCTCTGGGTCAACCCCGAAGTTGATTATGTAAAAGCCAGGGTTGAAAAGGACGGGAACGTAGAGTTCTGGGTCGTCAGCAGAGACGCTTTCAGGAAACTCACATTTACGGACAGGGAAGTCGAGTATGTTGAGGATGTGCCTGCAAAATCTATTATAGGTATCAAACTCACAAACCCGGTAACCGGAGACGAAGTAATCTCCCTTCCTGCATCCTTTGTGAGGCCTGAAAACGGAAGCGGAATAGTAATGAGTGTTCCTGCCCATGCGCCTTTTGACTACCTCGCCCTCCGCGACCTTTATGATACAGACCTGAGCGAATATGGAATTACCGAAGACCTCAGGAAAATAGAACTTATTTCTCTGATCCAGGTCCCTGAATTTGGAGAATTCCCTGCAAAAGAAATCGTGGAAAGCATGGGAATTGCAAACCAGAAAGACCCTAAAGCCGAAGAAGCCACTAAAATCGTGTACAGGAGAGAGTTCCACGGCGGAGTCCTTAAGGAGCTTACCGGGAAATACAAAGGATACCCGGTTTCCAAAATTAAAGACATACTTACCAGGGATTTCATCGCCTCAAACACAGGCGAGACCTTCTACGAATTCAGCGAACCTGTGGTCTGCCGCTGCGGGACTCCATGTGTCGTGAACATGGTAAAAGGTCAGTGGTTCCTGAACTATTCAAACCCGGACTGGAAAGCGAAAGTTTACAAATGCCTCAGCCAGATGCGGATCATTCCCGAAGAGTACAGGGTCGAGTTCGAGAACAAGGTTGACTGGCTCAAAGATAAAGCATGTGCCCGCAGAAAAGGGCTCGGGACCCACCTGCCCTTTGATAAGGAATGGCTGATTGAGTCTCTTGGGGACTCGACAATTTACATGAGTTATTATATTATTGCCAGGTTTATCGAGAGAGGCGAGCTTGCCCTTGAACATCTTACCCTTTCCTTCTTCGATTATGTACTTCTCGGAAAAGGTGATTCTGCGGCAGTTTCTGCAGAGACAGGGCTCAAACAGGAACTTGTGGAAGAAATCCACAGCCATTTCAATTACTGGTATCCGGTTGACCTGCGCTCTTCAGGAAAAGACCTTGTCCCAAACCACCTGCTCTTCTTCCTTTTCCATCACGTAGCCCTGTTTGAAGAGGATAAATGGCCAAAAACTCTTGCAGTAAACGGCTTTGTTTCCCTTGAGGGTCAGAAGATGAGCAAGTCCAAAGGACCTATCCTTACCCTGGAAAGCGCGGTCAGTTCTTACGGGGCAGACATAACAAGGATGTATATCCTCTCGACAGCCGAACAGACTCAGGATGCAGACTGGCAGAAGGCAGGGATAGATTCTGCCCGCAGGCAGGTGGACAGGTTCTATGCCTTTGCAAAGGATGTCATTGAGAGCGGAAAAAGGGCAGACCTCAGCGCGGAGCTGAAGCAGATCGACCACTGGATGCTCTCAAGGATGCAGAACTACATAAGGGAAACAAACATTGCCCTTTATTCAATCCAGACCAGGGAAGCTATACAGAACTCTTTCTTCCTGCTTATAAACGATGTCAGATGGTACCAGAGGAGAGGCGGAGAACATCTGCTTTACTATGTGCTGGACAACTGGGTCAGGCTCATGGCACCATTTACCCCTCACCTCTGTGAAGAGATATGGGAAGCCATGGGGCACGAAGACCCGGTTTCCCTTGCCCAGTACCCTCTCTATAACGAAGACCTTATAGACGAGGGCGCAGAACTTGTTGAAGAGGCTGTGAAGAGCACACTGAACGATATCGAAGAGATCATAAGGGTCACAAAGATGAACCCGCAGAAGGTCTACCTCTACACAGCTCCTGCCTGGAAAGCCGAAGCCATAAAATGCGCCTGCGAACTTCAGGTCAAAGCTCCGCTTGAGGTCGGCACTCTGATCAAAACCCTGATGGCAAACCCTGACCTGAAGCGCTTTGGCAAGGAGATCCCGAAGTTCGTCCAGAAAATAGTGCCCGAATTCAAGAGCGGAGGTACCGAGCGCTATGAGACCTTTGCTTACCTCGGTCTTGACGAAAAGGACCTTCTGAAAGAATCAGCTTCTTTCCTGGAAAAAGAAATCGGCTGCCCGGTTGAGATCCAGAGTGCAGATTCTCCTGAGTATGACCCGCAGAAGAAGTCCAGGTTTGCAGAACCCCTGAGGCCTGCAATTTATATTGAGGAAAAGAAGGAAGAGTAAAAAGTTTCTTTTTGACTAAAAATTTGTTTCCGGGCAGAGTGAAGAAGCCCGGAATTTCTTACTTTTTTCTTTTGTTGATGCTCCCTGGTTAATTTGTGGGTATTATTCTTTGTGGGTATTATTCCCAAATGACCGCAAATTGCATCTCAAGTTTTTCTGTCCACGCGCCGTGCTCCGCTTGAACCCGCAGCATACAGAAGATAAAAACGAAGTATTGACCGCGCACGGAAAGTCTGATCCCAGAACCATGTAGCTTGAGACGTTATCTCCTTTGAGATGTTATCTCCTGCCAAAAGATAAAAAAGAACGCTTATTAACCAGTGGGGCAGGAATTCATTTGCAGCTTATTAGGGGGATGCTGGATAAAGATAATTTGAGAATTTTGGGGGCTGAGAAATGACTTTGGAAATTAAAACTATTGTGTTAAAAAATTATTTAGGTAATGTGAACTGCTACCTTATAAAAACAGACACAGGTTTTATTCTGATTGATACTGGGTGGGCAAACAAACGTAAAGAGCTTGAAAAAGAGCTTGAAAGAGCTGGCTGCACGTCTGGAAACCTGGAGCTTATCATTTTAACCCATGGAGACTTTGACCACACGGGAAATTCGGCTTATATCGGTAAAAAGTTCGGTTCAAAAATAGCAATGCAGAGTGATGACTCCAGAATGGTCGAAAATGGAGATATGTTCTGGAACAGGAAAAAGACTAATGTCTTCACCAGGACAGCGGTCAATGCTTTGTTAGGAATTCTCGGACTTAGGCCGGACAGATTTAAGCCTGATATAAGTATAGACGAAGGAGATGACCTTTCTAAATATGGATTCAATGCTGTCGTTCTTCATATACCGGGACATTCGAAGGGTTCAATAGGAATATTGACCACTGAAGGGGACTTTTTTTGCGGAGACCTTCTTGAAAATACAGATAAACCGGCTGCCGGCTCTATTATCGATGATCCCATGGACTTTAATGCCAGTATAGAAAAATTGGGAAAACTGGAAATAAATACTGTTTATCCAGGCCACGGAAAGCCATTTCAAATGACACTGCTCACAAAAAGCTGCAAAAAGTTGCAGATGAGTAAAGAAAACAGAAGAAAAATATAAAATTTGCAGGGATCAATAAAGCTCGGCTCTTCTATCTTCAAAAACAGGAATTGCTTTTCTGACCTCATCTTTTCTGAACAGGTCAAAGTTGTAAACAATTTATGGCCCTTCCAAATAAGTGTTAAAACTAAGAATATAAAATGCTTATTTTGGATAATAGATATATATTTAGACTTCTTCCAACAAAGGAATATTCTAAATAATTTTTATATAAATAACATATAATAGTTATTAAAAACAATAAATAATTGAGATAAAATTTTTATTTTTTCACAATTTATGTTTATTTGTGATTAAGGCATATGATAACATTTTCATACACATGAAATTCAATACTAAAAACGGGGTTAAAAACAAAATTTAATTAATTAATTGAAGCATTTGATCCCTCTAAATGGCAAATAAATCATTAAATAAGTGTAAATTAATTGTAAAAAGACTGAAAATATATTTAATTGAGTAAATAAGACTTAATAACCCTTAAAAGATTCTTCATCTTTTGAGGTTTCTAAAGTAAATAAATGAATGGACAAACCGTCATCTGGCCGGATAATTAAGTTTACAGATCCCCGAAAATCGCATGAAAATTCGGACATTAGAAAAATGTCTTCCTTGATTGTCGAGAATTTTTTGTGTTTATTCTTAATTCATTTGAATACGTCTATCACTCAGTGAAGCCGCTGGAGCAAGATTTGTTTTTGAAAAAAACATCTCTTTATCTGAGACAATAATAATAGCGGCAACTACAATAAGAACCAGAGTCTCAATGCACTTAGTCGTCTGAGACATATTTAGTGCTTCCTGGGAGATGTTCATGATAAAGTGAAAGAGAATTGCCGCAGGAATACTTTTCCCATTTTTTATGCAGATCCAGCTAATAAGCACTCCCATAGGGATAATGCTGACAAAAAAATTCACACCATACCATATATTTTCATGAAAAATTTCGTACTGATAGAAGTTGTTGACAAACATCAGAGGAAAGTGCCAGAGCGACCATAGTATACTGAAAATTATTGATGCCATGAAGTAGGATGTGTACTGGCCCTGAAGACTGTCAAATGCATATCCTCTCCATCCAAGCTCTTCAAAAGATGCGGCAAGCAAAAGAAAAATCAACACAGGTACAAATCCTGAAGAAAAAGAGAAACCATCAGCAAGTTGAAACTGCGAAACTGATCCTCCAAACAGAAGCGAAATAAATATGGATACGAGAACAGTTAGAGGCATTATTAAGAAAAGTACAGGAAGCATTTTTGGCCTTATTAGCCTGAGGTTGATAAGTCTGTTAATAAAATCCCTTTTTAAATCCGAATTTTTTGACGTAAAAGTCATAAAAAGTGAGATTAAAAAAGGAGCCATCAGTCCAGGCAATACAAATAACATATAAAGTCCATTATTTTCATCCTGAAAACTCAGATATGCCCCTGCAAAGCAGAGAACATAAGTTGCGACAAAGGTTGCAGTAAAAAAGACCTTAGGTTTGTATCTGTAGTTATGGATCATCTATTCCTCCAAATTTTAAATTTCACGGCATCGTTTTTATTTTTCACTTCAACATAGGTTTGACAGGAAAAAGTAATGATATGCCCTTAAAGTAATAAAATGCCCTTAATTTGTCTTCTTAGACAAAAAAATAGAATACTTCATACAAATCCGTTATATCATTCCTGATATATACATATTTTTGAACTGATAAGTATGTTGTTTTTTGAAGTGTGGGAATGAAATATATAAAGACAAACTCTTATTAAATATAGTAGAGTCAACATCTGATTGGACATAATATTATCTGAACGATAGTTTACAAGGAGGAAGTGAAAACTAGCAAACCAATAAATTAAATAATCTTTTTATTTTCAGAATAAAGCTCCACTCTTCTATCTTCAAAAACAGGAATTGCTTTTCTGACCTCATCTTTTCTGGACAGGTCAAGGTCGTGAACTATTACGCACTCTTTGCTGCCTGCATCAGCTTTTACTTCGCCCCAGGCATCAATGATCATCGAGTTTCCAAAGTAGCTGCAGTCGGGGGCAAAACCTGTCCGGTTGCAGGCGATGTGAGGGATCTGGTTTTCTATTGCCCTTGCTTTTGCAAGGATTTTCCAGTGTTCGGACCTGGGGTTTGGAAAGGCAGCTGTGGTCACAAGAATGTCAGAGCCGGCAAGAGCCAGTTTTCTTGCAACCTCGGGAAAACGGAGTTCGTAGCAGATTTCAAAGCCGATTTTCAGGTTTTGCTTTTTCAGGGAAATAGGTTCTATTGAGCTGCCTTTTGAAAAATACTTATTTTCGCCCTTGAAAGGGTGAGTCTTACAGTAAGTGCCTGCAAGAGTTCCCGACTCAAAACAAAAGCCCAGGTTATAGTAGAGATTGGAATTATTACTTTCCGGTACTTCCTTTTCTTTCAGGATTATTGAACCCAGGATGATACAGTCATTGGCTTCGGAAAAACATGCAAGGTTTTCAAGAACAGGAGATGGAAGGCTTTCTGCGGCATGGCCGAGGTTTTCATAGCAAAAACCTGTGGAAAATACCTCGGGGAAAACAACTAATTCGGCTCCTTTTTCAACAGCTTCGAGAGCCATGTAAAGGGCTTTTTCAAGGTTTTTCTGCTTCTTACACTGAAGCACATCCATCTGGATACAGGCAACTTTCATATCTGACCAGTCCAGGCCTGGTTATTGATTATAATTCAGATCGAAATAGGGATTTTCAGGTTTCTGATCTGTTTAAGGTTTTCAGGGCAGCAGAGTAGTTTGCTTGCTTTTTGCTACAAGCCCTTCGAGGTCTATCCTGTTTTTTATTGTCCCTGCAAGCACTTCATTTGCAAGCCTTGTTATTTCTTCCCTGTTTTCACGGATTTCGTATGCAGGGTCATCAGAGGGGATCTCAATTTTTGTTATGTCGGCTCTGGCTTTTTTCAGGTGCGAGTCAGGAGCTTCGCAAACAATTCCGGGTTTTTCCATATACTGGTCAAGGTGTTTCTGCGTGATTCCTACAAGTTTTAATTCCCTGCGGAAACAGGGCCTTTCAAAGAGCCGCGAAATCACATATACGCCAACAGGAATCCTGAAGTCCAGATCGATCTTAAGGAGCTGATTCCTGAAAATAAGATAAATGTCTTCAGGGTTAGACGAGTCTGCTGACTTGAGTTCTTTGCCTTTTTCCGGCAAAGGATCTTTGCTCTTATCAGGCAGAGAATAAATTTTGGAAGGAGGGACCTCGACTTCGTCCAGGAGTTCAAGGTCCCTGAGTGCCCTGAGGTAACCGGTAAGGACCAGCCTGTGCTCTTCTATGCCCTCAGCTTTCAATTCTCGTGTGAGCCCGCTTATTGAAAGCCGCCTGCCGTCAAGCAGTTCCATAACTTTAATGTTAAGTTTCTCTGCCATTTTCTCTGCCTTTATATCGAGATGAGGGTTAGTTAATGGTATTTAATCTTCAGGCCCAGGGCCAGAAAAAACACAATCTCCTGCTACAATAACTCATGTAATCAGGTCCGCACTTCCGAAAGCCTCCGGAAAAACTGAATATTTTCCCTATTAAAAGGCTGCGGACAGGAAAATTGCAGGGGTAACACACGATGTAATTATCCTGCATAATATAAAGCTTATGAGAGATTTTGCAGAAAGACCTGAAATTAAAGTGGTCTCTGTAAAAAATATGGAGCGAGAGAATATTAACAAGAGTACGCAGAAACAAAAAAACCTTAAAAGGAAAAGAACTTCAGATTGAGGACATCAATGTAAAGATTTTTAGAGAAGAACATTAAAATAAAAGTATAGACATGTACTTCAAGAGTCTACTAGTGCCTGAAGAAACTGAAATTGATCTTTTTTCAGTGAAATTGAAGGGCAACGCTTAAAAATAATAATTGCTATCTGGTTTAAGCTTAAACTGATGACATTTCAAGGATGTAAAAATGATTACAAAGTTAATTCCAAGAAAAGTGTTCTTTACGAGTGGAGTTGGTACACACCCCGAAAAACTTGAATCTTTTGAGGTTTCCCTCCGGGACGCAGGTATTGAAAAATTTAATTTAGTAACTGTAAGTTCTATCCTGCCTCCTAAATGTGAAATTGTAACAAAGGAAGACGGTTTAAAAGAACTGAGCCCTGGAGAGATAGTTTTCTGTGTGATGTCCAGAATCTCTTCAAATGAACCCGGAAGAACTTTAACCACTTCAGTTGGATGTGCTCTTCCAGGAGATATTAACAAGCATGGTTACATCTCCGAGTACCACGCTTACGAAGAAAGTGCACAGGATGCAGGAATACACGCCGTAAAACTTGCAGAAAGCATGTACAGCACCTGGACAAAGGAGTCACCTCTTAAAACCTTCAGCACTCCCAGATCATCCATCTTACACGAAAGCGGAGAGTGGATGACAGTAATATCTGCAGCAGTTTTTGTTATTTAAATAAAGAGGTAAATAAAGAGATCTCGTACAGAAACTCTATCAATACTGCTGCTTTATATACGTTATAACAGTATTAGTTACAGATATTATATTTATCATAATGATATTTATTCCAATGTGAGTTATTACAATATTATTTATTACAATGTCATTTGTTTACGATATATCCGTTTACGTAAACATCCCGATACCACTCGCCGGACCACCAGTATCCAGCATCCGACAATCATAGAAAGTTGTCAGTGATTATCGAACTATTCATTATACTCATTTCACATAATTTATGACTTTTAAACACAGCAAATCGAGCTTCCCTGGGAGAAGCTACTCTCTGTGAGAAGTCGTCAGGCAAGAGAGTCTGCATATATTGATATTTAATGAAAAATATATATCATTTAATGTTATTTGCGCCTCTTACCATCTATTGCCGGGTACCTGCAAGGCAGGACAATAAAGACCACAGGCAAAACTATAGAAATCTGTTATATTTATGTGGAGAATGGTATGCATCACAATGTATTTACGAACAACCCGACAGTTCCAATTGATGTAAAGGACAGGCCTGTAAGCGAATTGATGGACGGAATGCTCAGAACAGGTTTTCAGGGCAGAAAGCTTGCTGAATCAGTTCAGGCCTGGCATAACATGCTCAGAGAAAAGGATACGACCGTGCTTATGGGCCTATCCGGAGCCATGGTTCCTGCCGGCATGCGCAGGGTTATTTCCTACCTGATCCGGGAAAGGATGATCGACTGCCTCGTAAGCACAGGGGCAAACCTGTTCCACGATTCTCACGAAGCCCTCGGCAGGAAACACTATGTGGGCTCACATCTAGCCAATGATGAAAAGCTCTTTGAACACGGTGTGGACAGGATTTATGATGTCTTTGCAGTTGAAGAAGAATTCAGGACCACAGACAACCTGGTTGCAGATTTTGCAGAGGAAATCGGAGAAATGAGCTGTTCTTCAAGGGAGTTCATGTACCTGCTTGGAAAGGAGCTTGTGAAGAGAGGAGCTGCTGAGGATTCAATAATAGTAAGCGCATACAGGCACAATGTCCCTATATTTGTGCCTGCCCTGTCTGATAGTTCCATAGGTATAGGGCTTACAATTGCAAGAAGAAGAGGGCTCAAACTTGAAATAGACCAGATAAAAGATGTTGACGAAATCACCCGGATAGTGGAAAAATCCGGACATACGGGCGTGGTCTATGTAGGAGGCGGAGTCCCTAAGAACTTTATCCAGCAGACCGAAGTGATAGCATCGATACTGGGAGGGGATGTCGCAGGACATGAATATGCCATTCAGTATACCTCGGACTCTCCACACTGGGGCGGGCTCTCAGGCTGCACTTTTGACGAAGCGGTTTCCTGGGGTAAGATTGCACCTCAGGCAAAAAAAGTGCAGGTTTTTGTGGATGCTACCATCGCCCTTCCGATTGTTGCTCATGCCCTGCATGAAAAGGCACGCGGACTGAAGCGTGCTGCCCCTACGTATTCCTGGGATGGGCCCGAAGGGCTTGAAATTGCTTATTAAAAATAATCACATCACAAATCTTTATCATATTTGAAACCGATAACATAAGGTGAGAAGGAGAGGACATAAATGGGTAAAAGAACTCGAATAATCAACGATCCTTCCTATTTAGTACCATTACTCAGGACTTTTGGATCCAGAACCCATAAAAAAATATTCGATGCACTTTCTAACAAATGGATGACCAGAACGGAAATCGATGAGTTTATAGGCGCAGATTCATCAAAAAGCCTTCATATTCTGAAAAAAGCCGGGCTCCTCGAAAGCCAGTGGAGAGTCCCTGAAGCGGGACAAAAACCCTCAAAAGAATACCACAGTTCTTACTCAAAGGTTCAGGTGAACTTTCAGTGTTCCTTTGAAGACCTCAGTGATATCATTATGCTGACCTTCAAACCATATGAAGAGGTTAAGGACGCTATGGAAGAACTGGAAAAACTGGTAGAAGAAGGCAATACTTCAATGAGCAACCTCACAAGGACTCTTAACAAGAATCCGTTCTACATCTGTGCTGTTGCCCGCAGGTCCGAAAAGCTTTCAGTAATGGGGCAGAGGTTAAAATTAATTGAAGATGTTGAGGAGAATTACGATTGATGATTAAAATCCTCCAGACCAAGAGCGGAGTCACCAAGTTTCAGGTTCTGATTGAGATTGCAGCCCACCAGCCCAATGTAAGGCAAAAAGAAATTGCCGCAAAAATAGGAATAACTCCCCAGGCAGTTTCCGAATACATAAAGGAGCTTGTAAATGATGGGCTGATTGTCACTGAGGGCCGCGTCCGGTACAGGATAACAAAAGAAGGCGTAGAATGGGTCCTGGAAAATGCCACAGAAATGAAGCAGTACGCCCGCTTTGTCATGGAAGATATAATCAGCCATGTCTCTACCTGGACAGCCATTACAAGAGAAGAGGTCAAAGAAGGCCAGCAGGTCTACCTGAAAATGGACAACGGACTCCTCTATGTAAGCAGCAAGGAAATGACAGGCGCATCAGGCACTATCATATCCGATGCCGCCGAAGGGGAAGATGTGGGAGTGACCAGCCTCAAGGGCCTTATAGACCTGGAAAATGCAACCATTACTATCTGCAAGGTCCCCAGGGTTGAACGCGGTGGGTCAAGAAAAGTAGACCTCGATCGCCTTAAGATGCTGGCAGGCTCAAAACCTTATGTAGCAGCAATCGGTGTGGAAGCGTTAATCGCTCTTCGCAAAATCGGCATAAGCCCTAATGTCATGTTCGGAACAAACGAATCCGTTATTGAGGCTGCGTATCACGGGCTTTCATCCCTTGTAGTCTCAGTGGACGAACAGGTCTCTGCTCTCCTGAACAGGCTGGAAACCGAGAACCTCGAGTATGAACTCGTGGACCTGACAGTCGAATAAATAGATTTTGTTTTTAACTTTTTATGTTTAATTTAGGGTTCAGAGGTTCCAGATACATGGTTCCGGAACTCGAACCTTCCGTTTTTAATATTAAGCGCAAATTTCTAATTCAAGTATGACTCTCAGGCTTCCTGAAATTCACGCTGCACATTTTTATCTACAAATGGTATATTTTACGTTATAACGGAGGTTTCCCGTGAAACTGATTGTACTTTCCGATACACATCTTAAAACAGGAGAGATTCCCGGACAGCTTCAAAGCCTTCTCGAAGACTGCGACCTGATCGTCCATGCAGGGGATTTCAGCACTGTAAAAGCATACAATGCCTTTAATGCCAGCGGCAAGCTGAAAGCCGTTTCCGGAAACGATGATAGCTCAGAACTCAAAAAACTCCTTCCCGAAAGGCTGAAATTCGAGGTTGAAGGGATAAAAATCGGGGTAGTTCACGAAGGAGGGCTCTCAGTGATGGATACAACCGCCCAGGGCTACCTGGCAAAAGAAATGGGAGTGGATGTCCTGATTTTCGGGCACCTGCACCGCCCTTTGATTGAAAGAAAGGATGTAATGCTCGTCTGCCCGGGTTCTCCTACAAAACCCAGGATGTCAACTCCAGGTGTAGTAGAACTCATAATCGAAAAAGGGAGTATAGAAGGAAGGGTACTTACACTTGAAGGAGAAAGCTGTGAATATATTAAGTTCCGGGATGCCCTGAAAAGACAAAAAGAAGAAGAGAGCCATAAATAAAAAGGGCATAAGCAGCTAAGGCTGCCAGAGATTCTTAGAAAGTAGATTAAGAACCTGTAAAAGGGCCTCTTATTGCCAGAACTCAGGCACATGCCTCGCTAGGCGAGGTCTCTGGAACTACTTATTCAGTGAACTCCTGAAAATTCACATGGTCTCCAGTTTGAACATTACACCTGTACCCTGAAGGCTTAGATAGACTTTATCCCCAAACTCGAGAATCTTTTCAACACCAACATTGCTGTTCCAGTTATATACAAAGTCGTAGCTGCCCTGCATGGGTTCAAAACCCAGGGACAACAACCTCCGGTTGACCTCAGATGGGCGGACTCCTTCACTACTGAACCAGACCACAAGATAGGTTTTCACAGGATCATCCCATATACTGATTAATAATTAATTTTAGCATAAGTCCTAATTCAACCACACAACATTTGTTTTATATCTGCTTCGTTTATTTATCTAGATTTTGTCTTTAACCTTTTCAATTTCGTGAAAAAAGGAGAAATTTCTTCGGTAAATTAAACCTCGAAAACTATCTGGAAAGAAATATGAAAAAGAATAAGAAAAAAATAAATAAAAGCAGAATAAAATAAATATATGAATCAAAAAAGGATTTGGAAACGTTGCAGTAGCATAAAGTTTCTGTATTTAAAAGAGGAAATTCAGGATAAAAAGTCCCTGAATTTCTGACCGCTTAATTACAACACTTTACCCGGTCACAAAACTTATTACTGGTTTTATGTATTGTCTTTAAGGGATTCGAGAGCTTTTTTCACCATTTCGCGGTAAATCTCCGGATCAATGGAATAGTGTTCTTTTGCAAGCTTGTAGTTTGGATCTTCCTGTGCCTCAACTGCTCTTATCCTCTCAAGAGTCTGCTTTGCAGTGTCAAGTACCCAGAGATTCCTCGTCAGCTCATCCACCTGCTGGATAGATTCCGGACGAATTGAGGTCAGGACATTTCCATCGTCTGTGGTATAGGTACTGGTCTTACCAATTACCGCAACAAAAGCTGGCATTTCGCATTCAGCAAGGAACTGAGCAGCTTCAGGCTGGTACTGCCCTGCATATATAAGGAAGGAACCTGTGGGATCGGAAACCCTGCCCCTCCAGTATTCGGAGTCGGTGCCTATATCTTCTTTTTCGATAAGCGTACCCACAATAAAGATGCGGTTCACATTCGCCCCTGTCGGGGTAAGGAGATACTGCGGAGCATACTGGTCGTTTTCATCCTTTGAGGTAAGGTTTGAGTCTTTCAGCTCTTTGGCAAAAACCCGGCGAGCCGCCTCCCTGAAGAAACCCGCCATTTACTCCACCTCCTGTTCGGCAAGAGGTTCAGCAAGCATCTGGTCAAGGAGCTCCCTGTCCAGAGAAGTACTTGGAGTAATCGATTCCACAAGGATATAGCGGTCAAGCTTGTGCCCTGTGACAGTATAATACCTGCCGACAAGCTCGTGTTTCAGTTTGTCCAGCACAACCCCGGGATCAAGAGCATCTGCGGCCATTGCAATTGCGCTGTCAAGAGAGATTCCTGAAAGCTCTTCGGTAAGTTCCCTATTAATCAGGGCATCCTGGGTGGAAGTTCCGGAATCAAGGACTGCCTTTATCCTGAGGTCGTATTCTCCTTTAACCTTCCCATGTTCTGCACAGGCACCTTTAACCAGAGCTCTTTTGCATTCAGGGCAGCGTTTTATAAGTCCAGACCCGGTCTGAATATCAACCATTGCCCCGAAATATGTAAACATGGAGGTCCTTACTTCAATATCTTCATCGAGTGCTTCTATGGAACTTGACCTGTTAAGCTGGACCTGAGCCTTGCCGTTCCATTCGCTAACTACTACATTTTTCAGCATGTAGCTCTTGCCTTCTTCCATATCCGGAAGTTCGGAACTTGCCCAGTTAGTGAATTTGATCACTCCGGTTTCGTCACCTATAAGCCCTGCCTGTTCTATAGATTCATGGGAGTTCTCCCAGAGCTGGATAACTTTTCCTCTTACTGTTGCCCACTGGTTCCCAGCAAGATCAGCAATGTTCCTGAGCTCAGCTTCCCTTGCTACAGGAGTGAAATCGCCACCACCCATTATAACAGGCTCGGAGAGCTTTTCTATTGAACTGTTCTTGTTAACCTGGACCTGGAACCTCCCATTATATTCCCCAACAACTACACTCCGGAGAAGGTAGCTCTCTCCCTGTTCAAGGAGGGGGAGTTCGGCATTTTTCCAGATGGTAAACTTTATGATTCCTGTCTCATCTCCAAGAAGCCCGACCTGAGATATGGACTCATGAGTGTTTTCCCAGAGCTGAACAACCTTTGCGTTAAGGTTTGCCCACTGTCCGTTCTCCGTAATATCCACAATTTTGGTGAGCTGGGGTTCAGCCTGTCTGACATAAAACTCATTTTTAGGAATAGAATATTTCTTCAAAAAATAGTTTGTTACACTGCGCTGCGCTTCATTTGAAGGTACCTTGAACTTCTTAATCAGCTCGTCGAGTCTGCTTTCGATGTCCTCAACAGGCACATCGATGCCAATTTTCATAAACCGGTCTCTAATGGATTCGGCAGTTTGCTTCATATTAATTCTCCTCAAGCCTCATGGTTATCTTAATCTTATTGAGAGGCACTCTAAATTACTGCAGCAGAGAATATAAAGTTGAGTGATGTGGGGTGAAAGTATTCTTTAAACAGGGAGCAGTGGCAGGAAGCAATCATACCTTTAGAACCTCAATGTAATGAATTGCAAGCCCGAAAAACGCCTGATTCATAGACTCAACCCGATTTAAAGGAAATAAGTTTATCCTTTTTAAGGCAGTTCCACTTCTCCTCAAAAAATACTCACTTATCGTCCTCTTACCCATCCTCAAAGAGTACTCACCTGTCTTCCTCTTATCTCTACTTTGAGCTTAGCCTCAAATTTATTTTATACTTTAACTGATTGGCTATGTAACCGGATAGCTGCATTAACTGTATAGAACAGTACAATTACTCATCATTAGACCTGTTTTGTTATTCAATAGTTCTCTGTTTTAGATCGCAAATACTATCCAGTTATCTGTCCACAAGGCACTTTGTAATAAAAAGTGTTTTGCAGGAATTGACCACACTCTTCGTAACACCAGTTACTTTGTAATATTTTTTTGAGTAACTTTAGAATAGATTGTTTCTTAATATTGATATATTTTGGGATGTCATGTGCCTTCAGAGACTGAAAAAAATATAAAAAATATTTCTATTATATCCAGTGTTCAAACTTTCAAAATTAAGTCGTTTTATAATTTTACATTTTTTAAACTGAATAAAGAACCATCTTCCCTGTCCGAAGAATACTTTAACAGAAACCGGAACTCATGTTATTTATTGAGTAGGAGAACTGCACTTATTATATATATTTTTCCCTTTTATGGGTCAGAGACTCATCGGTATATATTACAAAATTCTTTCGAATATTTTTTAGTTATAATTCTGAATTTATATATTTATTAAACAGATTTTGAAGGGAATGTATAAATTCTAAAAAATGTTTTTTAACTCTATGAAAGCTATTATCCTCGCAGCAGGTGAAGGACTGCGCTGCAGGCCTCTTACACTTACTCGTTCTAAAGTGATGCTCCCCGTAGCCAACAGACCTATTCTGGAACATGTCATATCTTCGCTTGAGAAAAATGGAATCAAAGAGATCATCCTGGTTGTCGGGTATGAAAAAGAGCGCATAATGAACCATTTTGAAGACGGGCTGAACTTTGGGGTCAGTATATCATATGTAGAGCAAAAAGCCCAGCTCGGGACAGCACATGCTATTGAACAGGCAAAAAAACTCATAAGCCCCAAAGACCCCGAATTCATTGTTTTGAACGGGGACAACCTCGTAGAACCAAAAACCATAGCCGACCTCCTTAACAACTATGAAGGTGATGCAAGCCTCCTGACCGTAAGAATGGAGGATACGGCAGGTTATGGAGTGGTACTGAAAGAAAAGAAGAGAGTCACCCAAATTCTTGAAAAAAGACCCGGTGGCTTAAGCCGTCTTGTAAACACCGGAATTTATATATTTACACCGCAGGTCTTTGAAACCATTGAAAAAACCCCCATATCCGAAAACGGAGAATATGCGATAACCGACACTCTCCAGCTTATGATTGATGAAGGAAAAGTGGTTACTTCAATCACAACCGAATCCAAGTGGCTGGATGCGGTTCACGCCTGGGACCTCCTGAAAGCAAATGCAATCGTATTAAATTCCTCCAAAAACCTGAAGAATGAAGGGGAACTAGAAGAAGGAGTGATAATTAGCGGAAAGGTTGCAATCGGAAAAAACACAAGAATCCGTTCAGGAACTTATATTGTAGGTCCTGTAGTAATCGGGGAAAACTGTGATATAGGACCTAACGTAGTAATTTTGCCCTCCACTACGATAGGAGACAACGTATCCATAAGATCCTTTACCGAAATACAGAACAGTATAATAATGAATGACTGCAGGATTTCTTCTCATGGACAGATTTCAAACTCCATAATTGGAAGCAATAATACCCTTGGCCCTGGTTTTACTGCAGAGGAAAAGGAAAATCTTGAGATAAACATAAACAGCAGGATCCACAAAGCCCCAAAGCTCGGCACTATACTTGGGGACGACAACCGCATAGGAGGCAGAGTGCTCGTGAAAGCCGGAGTAATGATTTCTGTCAATTGTCAGGTCGAATCCGGAAACACCATTTACAGAGACCTGTCCCGCGACTCGGTGGTCCTCTAAGCTCTTTAGAAGGAGATAAAAAATGTGTGGAATAGTAGGATATGCAGGGCGAAATGCTGCTGCGCCGGTAATTATAGAATCTCTTAAAAAACTCGAATACAGGGGATATGACTCAGCAGGGATTACTGTCCTTGGCAACGGGATTGAGACATATAAAGCAGTGGGAAAAATCGTAAATCTCGAATCCGAAATTCCGAAGAACCTCGGAGGGACTATCGGGATAGGACATACACGCTGGGCAACCCACGGCCGTCCAAGCACGGAAAATGCCCACCCCCATAACTCGGGAGGAAATCCCGGAAAAATCTCACTGGTGCACAATGGGATTATTGAAAATTACATGGCATTAAAAGAGCGGCTCATTGGAGAAGGTTACGAATTCAAATCCGAAACCGATACCGAAGTAGTTGCACACCTTCTGCACAAACACATCTATGGAAGCCCGGATGGAAAAAAAGCTCGATGTGAACTCCTTACAGGACTAAGAGAGGCTTTAAAAGAGATTGAGGGGTCCTATGCTCTTGCAATAGTCTCTGCGGATGAGCAGGGAAAACTTGTGCTTGCCCGTAAGGACAGCCCTCTGGTTATAGGGCTCGGAAAAGGAGAAAACTTTGCTGCATCTGATGTAACCGCTTTTCTGAATTATACCAGAGATGTTATCTTTGTGGATGACTTTGAGACAGCAGTCCTGACCCCTGACAGTATACAGATATTTGACAGGGAAGGAAATCTCAAAGAAAAGAAGATAGAAAAAATAGAATGGGACTTTGAAGCTGCAGAAAAAGCAGGTTATGAACATTTCATGCTAAAAGAGATTCATGAACAGGTCAGTGCAATCCATAACACCCTGGCAGGCAAAGTCTCAGAACTTGAAGGGGCTATATACTTAAAAGAACTGAACCTCAGTGAGGATGAAATAAAGAAACTTTCAAGTGTTCAGATTCTCGCCTGCGGAACTTCCTGGCACGCAGGTTTGCTCGGGAAATACCTGTTTGAACAGCTGGCAGGAATTCACTGTGACATTGACATATGCTCTGAGTACAGGTATAGAAACCCTGTTATGCATGAAGGGACCCTTGCCATTGCTATTACCCAATCAGGAGAAACCGCAGATACACTTGCAGCCGTACGGGAGATTATGTCTTACAATTGCCCCACCCTTGCAATCACGAATGTTGTGGGAAGTACTATAACAAGAGAAGCAAACAGTGTGCTCTATACTCGGGCAGGTCCTGAGATAGGAGTTGCTGCCACGAAGACGTTCAGTACCCAGCTTGTCCTTCTTTATCTCCTCGCTGTAAAGTTCGCTCTTGTAAGAGGCAAGCTAAGTCCTGATTATGTGAAAAGCTTCATTACAGAACTCAGGAAAGTCCCCGGAGAGATCCAGCAGATTCTCAACCAGAAAGAAATAATAAAAGAGTGTGCTGAGGACTTTGCCCATGCAAAAAGCTACTTCTTCCTTGGAAGGCACCTGAGTTATCCAATCGCACTTGAAGGAGCACTGAAACTCAAAGAGATCTCATACGTGCATGCTGAAGGCTTTGCTGCAGGGGAACTGAAACATGGTCCTATCGCCCTGATTGACGAAGGAACTCCTGTAGTTGCGATTGCCACGAGAGGGCAGACTTATGATAAAATGCTCAGCAATATAAAAGAAGTAAAAGCCAGGGATGCTGTTGTAATAGCAGTTGCCAGTATCAAGGATACGGAAATAGCAAAATATGCGGATGTTGTCCTTAGAGTTCCACAGAGTGATGAACTGCTGGCTCCTCTTTTGAGTGTTGTCGTGCTTCAACTGCTTGCTTACTACACTGCCCTTGCCAGGAGCTGTTCTATTGACAAACCCCGTAACCTTGCAAAGAGTGTCACTGTCGAATAATATAGTAAAGACTTCAAATTTTGGAATTTAAACCAGGTTAATTAATAAGAAATAAACTTTCAGAACAGAACTTAACTTCATGAAATATTGAGTGGGACTTATGAAACTCTTCGGATCTTCAGGAATTAGAGGTATAGTCAACAAGGACGTTACGCCCGAACTTGCACTGCAGGTAGGGCTTGTGCTGGGAAGCCGGAAAAAAACTGCGGTCATCGGGAGAGACCCCAGGGTTTCTGCACCTATGATAGAGCACGCCCTTGTTGCCGGGCTGACCGCAGCAGGTTGTGATGTTACTAAAGTGGGAATGGTAACCACTCCGACCCTGGCATATGTAGCCAGAAAATACGAATGCGGAGTAATGGTTACAGCTTCACATAACCCCTCAGAGTATGTGGGGATAAAACTGTGGAACCCTGACGGCATGGCTTTTGACTCAGCCCAGCAGGAAGAAATTGAAGAAGCTATAGAAAAAGAAAGCTTTTCGCGAGTTACCTGGGACTTTATAGGGAAAATTGCTGAAGACGAAAATGCCATCCGGGACCATATGGATATGATTAAAGGCCTTGTAGGGAATTCAAAGCTGCGTGTGGTTCTTGACTGTGGATGCGGAGCTGGAAGTACAATCACTCCTTATCTCCTGCAGGAACTTGGCTGTCAGATAATAACCCTGAATTCCCAGCCTGACGGACATTTCCCGGCAAGAAACCCTGAACCTAACGAGCAGAACCTCTCACTGCTTAAAAAGGCAGTTGTGGCATTCGGAGCCGATCTCGGAATAGCCCATGACGGGGATGCAGACAGGATGATGGCAGTAGACGAAAAAGGCAATTTCGTGTCCGGAGACGAACTGCTTGCAATATTCGGGCGTTTTGAATGCGGGGACGAAAAAGGGTCCGTTGTCGTGCCTGTGGATACTTCCATGATGGTAGACGATTATCTTGAAGGCTCGGAAATCATAAGGACAAGAGTCGGGGACGTTTATGTTGCAGAGGGCATAAAGCGGTTCGGGGCAATCTACGGTGGAGAGCCTTCAGGAAGCTGGATTTTCCCTAAGATTTCTTACTGCCCGGACGGTATTTATGCAGCTGCAAAGCTTGTTGAGATTGTAGGGGAAAAGAAATTAAGCGAGCTAAGAGCAGAACTTCCTGTATACGCTACAAAGAGGGGGGCTCTACCCTGTGCAAACGAAAAGAAAGCCGAATTTATGAAAAAGGCAAAAGCAAAGCTGGAACCCCTTGGAAAAGTCCTTGACATTGACGGCATCCGCGTGGAACTTGAAGACGGCTGGGTGCTTGTCCGCCCCTCTGGTACGGAAGCAAAGGTAAGGATTACCGCAGAAGCCCGCGAAAATGTGGATGGGATCTATGAGATGGCAGAAAAAATAGTTAAGGAGGCGCTTAAATGAAAGCTGTTGTCCTTGTTGCAGGCAAAGGCACAAGGATGGAACCTCTTACTTCCGATTGTCCTAAGGTAATGCTTCCGGTAGCAAACAAACCGATACTTGAGCATATCCTTAATTCAGCCGTGGAAGCAGGTATAGAGGGCTTTATATTCATTACGGGATACCTCGAAGAGCAGATAAAAGCCCACTTCGGGGACGGAAGCAAGTGGGGAGTGAGCATTGAGTACGTGCAGCAGAAAGAGCAGTTAGGGACTGCAAATGCTATAGGTTATGCCAGAGGACACGTCAAAGGATCATTTCTGGTACTTAATGGAGACATGCTCATAGGGCAGCAGGACTTAAAAGCCCTGCTCTCAAGGAAAGAAGAAGCTGTCATCTGCGTAAAAGAGGTGGAAAACCCCTCGGATTTCGGAGTGCTTGAAACCGAAAACAATAAAGTAATCAGGATAATTGAAAAGCCAAAAAAACCTCCAACAAACCTTGCAAACGCCGGAATTTACCTTTTCAGGGAGTCCATTTTCGGCTTTATTGACAAAACCAGGCCTTCTATAAGAAACGAACTTGAGATAACAGACTCCATCCAGATGCTAATAGACAGCGGAGCGCCTGTAGGTTACAGCCCTCTCAAAGACATCTGGATTGATATAGGGTACCCCTGGGACCTCCTGAAAGCAAATGAGCACCTGTTAAAAGCCCTGAAAGGCAGCTGCCAGGGTACTGTTGAGCCAAACGTTACTATAAAAGGAGAGGTCGCAATCGGAAAGGGTTCTCTTATCCGGAGCGGGGCTTATATCGAAGGGCCTGTGGTAATAGGAGAGAACTGCGATATAGGGCCTAACTGTTTTATCCGCCCGTCAACAGCAATAGGCAACAGGGTCAGAATCGGAAATGCAGTGGAGATAAAAAATACAATTATCATGGAAGGCACTCACGTAGGGCACCTTAGTTACGTAGGAGACAGTGTAATAGGACGCCGCTGTAATTTTGGAGCCGGCACGAAAGTTGCAAACCTCCGTCATGACGGTAAGAACATAAAAGTAATGCTGAAAGGCAGGATTCTCGATTCAGGCAGAAGAAAACTCGGCGTGATCATGGGAGACGATGTGCATACAGGCATCAATACAAGCATAAATATAGGTGCGGTAATGGGAAAAGGAAGATTCACACTTCCCGGAGAAGTGGTCAAGCACTGATCCCATGAATAAAATCTGAAAAATAAGGCAGAAACCCCTCCTTTTTCCTGATGGAATTAGGGAAGGGGATCTCCAGTATTTTTAGTAATCGAATTTATTTTGTTTGAATTGAATTTATTCTTCGAATTATTTTTTACATGAATTAGGTTTATAAGGGCTATATTCAGGCTCAAGACGTTACTGAACTTATGAATACAACTGCTGTATACAGTAGAGCACTGTTTTTCGGAAGAAACCTTCTACCTCTACAGTAAGAGAACCCTCATTCATTTTTTCTACAGCTTTCCTCAAACTATCATCCGAATCAAGTATTTCTCTTATTGTATTTTCATCGGACTCAACTGTTATTGAAGGACCGAACTTTGAATCAGGGTCATTGGGAGTGTCATACCTGTAAAAGTCTCCTACTTTTCCACTCCTCATAAGTAAAGTTACGTAGAGCATCTCACCATTGTTAAGCTCAATTCTCCCAGCAATTTCCTCACTTCCAACCAGCCTTTGAACAAGCGAGGGCACTTTATCAAAGTTCTCATTATAGAGTTTCATCTGCGAACTTAATTCGGTAAAAAGATCGTTCTCAGTACTGGAATTAATAGACGTATTAAAGGAATCAGCTGCTATTATATTACCCGCACTGGAAGCTACACCTGTTACAGGAGCAAGCAAAAGTACAACTAAGAATAAACTCAGAATTCGATATTTACTGCAAGAAGCCATAATTAAAGATAAGAAGCCACGATATAAAAAAGTTCTCAATAGAAAGAAAGGTTCTCAAAAAAAATAGGATAATGGAAAAGTGAGCATTTTAGGAGTAAAAATGATGAGTGAGTACATGGGTTGAAAGAAAATAAAAAAGAACAAAAAATAAAAACTTACCGGGATAAGTTTTATCCAGCGGCAAGCCTTAAAGTTTAAGAGATGGTCTGAATACCTCAGAACAGTACTTGTCGAAGACCTGGTCCTCAACCTGTTCGCATATTTTCTTATAATCTTTTGACTTCGGGTCGTGCTTGCTCATAGTCTTTTTGACTTCAGCGTTCATTTTATCAAGAGTTTTCTGGTCAAAACCTTCCGTATTCTCCATAGTAAACATACAAATCATACTCTGGAACTAACTTGCTTAGATGTTTAAGCTCTTTTTACGTTGTTCAAATTCTTACTCAACATACTACAATATAAATATGTTAAGTAGGTAGTACACCGGTAATTAATTACCAGTTTTAACTATTATAGAAAATAGTTGTAATTTGATAATTAAAATATTTATATTATTGCTATAATATATTAGTTTTCCCTTTGATCAATTCATTCATACATTTAATGAATGTGTCTGGAGGGTATACAAAGAACTCGTTATGAAAGCCCTATTACTCAAATAGATAACTCATCAAGGCCTGCACATCGTTTGTTCAAACAAATTTTAAACAATATGCTCTTTATCCGTACTCCTATAAATATTTTACATTACATATTATCCATCGGGACGTACATCTGTAAATTAAGCATCTGAATATATAATGGTTACCTGAAGTTCAATAACGATTTACGTATAAAAAGAAGAAATAATAATATATCCAGAAAAAATAATTTTCACTAAACACGTTTATTTGTTACATATTCAGGAGAAGGCTTTCGCAATCGAATTTAGGGGTTGGATCATGGGTTAATTTTATTAGCCCCTCAGGTCACTATAGGTATAGAAAAGTATTCGAGTTGATTACAAAGTGCGACCAGTCTCACAAAGAGTGAACGCGAAAAAGACTCACGAGAACAAAAATGAGTTTGGAAAATCCACATCTGACCTTCTTATTCTGAAGCCTGAAGGATACCCCCTGAGCGGCATGATGGAAGAGTATCCGGTTATTGAAAACAGGGATGTATTTGAGTTCTATGCAAGGGAACAGTGGGGCGGATACGTTGCCCGCAAAGGAGACTATCTCTTTGACAAGAGGATGTTCCCTGACTTTGCATACCGCATCATAGATGTGGAACCTGCAGAGTCCATAATCGGAAATTCCACATCGATTATCGTAACCGAAGAAGACACCGGAATTTCTGCCTCTTCAGAGATAAAATGCGACGTCAGATTCGAAGATGTGATAGGGCAGGAACTTGCAAAACAGAAGTGCAGGCTGATCGAACGTTTCCTTGAAGAGCCTGAAAGATTCGGGAAATGGGCACCAAGAAACATCCTGTTCTTCGGGCCCTCAGGCACAGGAAAAACCATGCTTGCCAAAGCCCTGGCAAACAAGACCGATGTGCAGATCATTCCTGTCAAGTCCACCCAGTTAATAGGAGAATATGTAGGAGATGGGGCCCGCCAGATCCATCAGCTCTATGACCGCGCAGAAGAGATGACTCCCTGCATAATATTCATTGACGAACTTGATGCCATAGCCCTCGACAGAAGGTTCCAGGAACTCAGAGGAGACGTAAGCGAAATCGTAAATGCCCTTCTGACAGAAATGGACGGAATAGTTGAACGTGAAGGGGTCTGTACTATATGTTCAACAAACCGTGTCAATTCCCTGGACTCTGCAGTAAGAAGCAGGTTTGAAGAAGAGATCGAGTTTGTCCTTCCTGGGGAAGAAGAAATCGTTCAAATACTGGAATCAAATGTGAAAACCTTCCCTATGAACGTAGAAGAATGTGATTTTCAGGCACTTGCAAAGAAGGCTAAAGGGCTTTCTGGAAGGGATATTGTCGAGAAAATCCTTAAAACCGCCCTTCATCAGGCGATTATTGAAGACAGGGAAATTGTTACATGTAAAGACTTTGAAAAAGCCCTTGCTAAATTGAGCAGGCAGGACTTTACTCCGGACCCGACCCATCTGTATGTATAAACTATCTGTACGTATGTGAACTAAAAGAGATAGTGCCTCTTCACTTTTTTATTAAACATTCCAGGTTTATATTAAATATTTCAGGCACCTCTCTTATACATTATTTTGTTAGCGTTCATTTTGTTAGCGTTATTTTATTTTTGATAGATTTTACAATTGTTCTCGTGCAGTCTATATCGCAGGCAAATTTTTTCAGTCTGGGAATCTTTCATTTCAGGCTTGTAGTTTATAAACAGAATTTAAAAAAATTAAAGAAACTTTTTCCTGTTGAAGACTCTGGGATAGTTTTATGTAGAGAAATCGTTATTCTCTATCAGAAACCAGATTTAAGTAAAGTCTCAATCATACCCAAAACAAAATTTAAAAGGGATTCCCATGAATGAAATACGTGAAATTGATCGCTTTGAATGCAGGGTCATAAGTGTAATCAAGAACCTGGCCTGGAAAGGTGTGACAGTTGAAGAAAATGATACAAAAGGAAGGGTGTACTTCGGAAGGGTTAACGGGGAAACTGAAATCAACCCTGGAGACACATTTTATCTTGGAATCAAACCGATTTATGAAATCGAAGATAAGACTATGAGAGTTACACTCTACGATACCGAAGATAAACAACTGGACTGGACACTTCTTTGAACAGCCTGATACCTGAATTTAAAAAAATAAATAATATATAACTCTCACAATTTCTCAAAAGTTCATTCAGGTCGGTAAGGCACCTCAAGTTCCATCAGGTCTTCGGCTACAATAACATCTTCAAATACTTTTTTCGAATCTTTCAGAATAGGCTCCACATCATCAGTATAACGTGAGCTGATATGAGTAAGGACAAGTTTCCTGACCCCGGCTTCTTTTGCGAGAGCTGCAACCTCGCCTGCTGTCGAATGCATGGACTCTCCCGCCCAGTCTGCCATCTCATCGGCAAAACTACCGTCATGGATTAAGAGGTCGGCTTCCCTGCTGGCTTCAAGCACTGCTTCACAGGGCCTGGTATCTCCGGAGTATATGATTGTCCTTCCAGGCCTCGGAGCTCCCACAACTTCTTCGGGATTTACGAGCTTTCCGTTCACTTCCACCGGGTTACCACGCTGCAGTTTGGCAAAAAGGGGACCAGGAGGGACTCCAAGCTCTACTGCCCTTTCCCTGTTGAAACGCCCGAGTCGGGGATTTTCAATAAGAGCATACCCCAGACTGGGAGTACTGTGCTCGGTCTTCAGGGCCCGGACCACATAATCTTTCCCTTCCACAGTGTCTCCTGGGCTCAGTTCCACACCCCTGACTTCATATTTAAGATTGCAATATCCGAGGACCTTAAAAAATTCGGTAAACTCTCTTGTCCCTTCAGGCCCATAGATAGTTAGCGGCTCTTTCCTTCCCAGGAAGGACATAGTTTGAATAAGACCAGGGATCCCAAGGAAATGGTCAGCATGAAAATGGCTGACAAAAATAGAAGACAAATTCATCATTCCTGTCTTTGCCCGCATCATCTGCTGCTGGGTACCCTCTCCGCAGTCAAATAGTATAAGCTCCCCTTCTCTGTTGACCATTACTGCTGACGGGTTTCTGTTACGGGTCGGAAGAGACCCTCCAGTGCCAAGAAAAATAATACGAAGCATGATGAACTCACTGATTTTTATAATGGATATTGAATTTATAATAAATACTGATTATGACGACTACTCGTTTATGATGGGCTGGCCGATTATAAAGGATTCACTAATTACATCAGGAGTATTTATTGATTCCCACTCACTCTACCCGTTCCTTTTAAAGGACCGGACTGCAAGCAGGTATGTGTAAGAAAATTCGAGCATATAAGTATAAGCTCAAATATATAGAGGTTGTGCAATAAAACTGTATGAAGATGGGATACTATTTATTATAAAAGCTCTTTAAACCCTACAGATTTACATTTCTGTCAAACCTCTCTTCTAAGAAGATGGCTTCCCCCAGAAGAAACTATCCTGTTATGGAATTTTTCTATTCAGGCGTTGGTCATCCCTCTGGAATAAATGAAGAGAGCCTATCACCAATTATAAAGAAAAGGAACCGTCGTCACATGTCAGGAAATTACGGAAAAGTTTACCTTGTGGGTTCTGGTCCAGGCGACCCTGAGCTCCTTACCCTGAAAGCCCGCCGGCTTATTGACAGTGCTGAAGTCATTATCTATGACCAGCTTCCGGGAAAAGCAATTCTGGGTTCAATGCCGGAAACTGCAGAGAAAATTGATGTGGGGAAATATGCGGGTAACCACACCATGACCCAGTCCGAGATCAACAAAGTGCTTGTGCAGAAAGCAAAAGAAGGCAAAATGGTAGTCCGTCTGAAAGGAGGGGACCCATACGTCTTTGGAAGGGGAGGAGAAGAAGCTGAGGTGCTTGTAGAAGAGGGTATAGAGTTTGAAGTCGTCCCAGGGATCACTTCTGCAATCGCAGTGCCCGCATATGCCGGAATTCCAGTAACCCACAGGGAAAGCACTTCGATGGTGACCTTCATAACCGGACACGAAGACCCCACAAAGGAAGAGAGCGGACTCGACTGGAAGACCCTGGCTAAATTCAACGGAACGATTGTAATCTTTATGGGTGTAAAGATGCTCAGGCGAAACACTGAAGAGCTCATAAAGTACGGCAAGGACCCTAAAACACCTGTTGCAGTTATAGAAAGAGGGACACGGACTGACCAGAGGGTAACAGTTGGAACCCTTGAAAACATCGCTGACCTGGCAGAAGAGAGAAAAGTAAAAGCCCCTGCCATCACGGTCGTAGGAGATGTCGTTAACCTGCACGATATTCTCGGAGAACAGCTGACTGGAGCGGAGTTTTAACCCGCTGAAATGAAAGGAGGAGATAACATGGCAGAAGAAAAAATTCCCGTGCTTGCAATCATGAGGCCGGAAAGTTACCGCGAAAAATCCGAGGCAATTGCCAGAGATTACGGCTTTGAGCCCATATATGCTCCAATGATAAAGCTTGAAGGCATGAAAGACGAAGGATTCGAGCCTTTTGTGCAGAGGGTTATTGACGGAACTTCGGATTATGTTGTTTTCACAAGTGCAAACGGGATAACTTTCACACTGGATAAGCTCTCTGATGCCGAAAAAGAGAACTTCATCACAGCCCTGAAAAAAAGCAAAGTACTGGCAATAGGTCCTAACACGGAAAAAGAGCTTGTAAAAATAGGGATTGAAAATTCCTTCATGCCTGCAGACTACAGCTCCGAAGGAATTGTAGAAGCTCTCTGCCCCGAAGTAAAAGGGAAAATAGTGGACCTTGCAAGGAGCGCTTTTGGGGCAAAAGTTTTAATCGAAGGCCTTGAGAAGTGCGGAGCAACGGTTTACGAGACTCATGTATATACCCTCACCATCCCTGAAGGTGCAGCCCAGAAAGAACTCATAGAACGTACCCTTGCAGGAGAGGTTGACGCCTTTGCCTTTACAAGCTCTATGATGGTTAAAGGTTTTATGAGGCATGCGGAGAAGCTGGGAGCAGCAGAGGCTGTTAAAAAAACCCTTAGCAGTGCTGTCGTAGGTGCAATCGGGACCCCTACTGGAAATACCCTGAAAAAACACGGGGTCAATGTAAACGTAATCCCTGATGAGTTCACCTTTGAAGCCCTGATAAAGGCTATGAAGAAAGAGCTGTGATGAAAAAATAAAACTTAAAATTTCAGAAAACAATCTCACTTTTGACGATCAATATGATAGGCATTTCAAAACTTTACTGCGGAACTGTTGAGCCTTCTGACGCCCTTCGTTATGGAAGGGACTCAAAGAGGCTTCCCTCTCACCTGCTGCAGTTTTCAAAAGATAAAAAACCGGTTGTAGTATGGAATATGACCCGCCGATGCAACCTGAAATGCGTCCACTGCTATGCCCAGGCAAAGGACATGGAGTTTAAAGGCGAGCTTTCAACAGAAGAGGGAAAAGCCCTTATCGATGACCTTGCATCTTTTGGCTCTCCGGTTATGCTATTCTCCGGGGGAGAACCCACTATGCGAAAAGACCTCCCCGAACTTGCAGCCTACGCGCGGGAAAAAGGGATGAGGGCCGTAATCTCAACAAACGGGACCCTTATAGACAAGCCTCTTGCGAAAAAGCTAAAGGAGGTCGGGCTTTCTTACGTAGGTATCTCACTTGACGGCATAAGAGAGACAAACGACAAATTCAGGGGCATGTCCGGAGCTTTTGATGCAGCCCTCAGGGGACTGCACAACTGCCAGGACGAAGGCATAAAAGTAGGGCTCCGCTTCACGATCAACAAGCAAAATGTAAGGGATATCCCTGCAATCTTTGACCTGCTTGAAAAAGAAAAAATCCCGAGGATCTGTTTCTACCACCTTGTCTATGCAGGCAGGGGCTCGAAAATGGTAGACGAAGACCTCTCCCTTGAAGAGTCCAGGCAGGCTGTGGACCTGATTATGGAAAGGACAAGAAAACTGCACGAAAAAGGTTTCCCTGCAGAAGTCCTTACAGTGGACAACCACTGTGACGGCCCCTACCTTTACCTTAAAATGCTGAAAGAAAACCCGGAAAGAGCGGCCGAGATTTATGAACTTCTTTCCATGAACCAGGGCAATTCCTCAGGGATAGGAATCGGATGCATATCATGGGACGGATCAGTCCATGCCGACCAGTTCTGGAGACACCACTCCTTTGGAAATGTGCGGGAAAGGCCCTTCAGCGAGATCTGGACCGACCTGAGTGACGAACTTATGGCAGGGCTCAAACACAGAAAGCCCCTTATCCAGGCACACGGAGACCGCTGTGCAAAGTGCAAATGGTTCGACGTCTGCAACGGAAATTTCAGAGTAAGAGCCGAAGCCGTTTACGGAGACGTCTGGGCAGATGACCCTGCTTGCTACCTCACAAAAGAAGAAATTGGATACGATGAAGCCTGAAAACAATTCAGGCTTATTTTTTAGTTATTTTCTTTTCTTTAACTTTTTTCTGATTTTTCTTTATTATTAACTTCTGGATGTCCCACATTAAACTGAATATCGTCAAAGGAACACTCCATTTAGTCTGGAAAACCCTTTTTACCCCATGAACCGCATTTAAGTCCACATGTAAACATAAAAGCCCCCGCCAGCTTGTCTGGCGGCCTTTCGCAAAAAGAAAGAAGCTAAAGGGAAGAAGAAAGAAGAAAAAGCAGAAGAAGCTTGAAGATATAGTAAGACCCAGAAGCAAACGATTACTTGTTTGTTCTCTTCTTTTTTGTCTTTTTGAGACAGGCCGCTCTCCTTCGTCGAGCGTGACAAGAAAGACCTGATAAAGCAGAATGATGTTGCATGGGTCAAGATATTTTCAGTTTTTTCATATTTTAGGCCCCTTTGAAGGATCTCAGAGTCAGATCTTCCAAATAATTCCACCAGAGATAAAATAAACTCTTAACTTATAGAGCCCATCCAAAAAGTTTTGATCCACCTAATTTTTACCATAAGCATTGCTCAATCGGGGATATTAGTGCGTCAGCAATAAAATGTCTCATCTAGCCGATTACAGTTATTCACAATCCTGTAATTCTTGAGGATTGACGCGACACTAGGATGATATAACCTATTATAACTTTTCAACATGCAACTGAATTTTCGGATAGGCTCTAAATGATCGTCAGAATATAAATTAATCAAAAGTTTAATTTTTGTTGAGTGAATATATTTTCATATTGTTGAATCTGAATCAATTTAAGAAGATATTGCAGCAATGACGATTTTGATGAATGACAATAAGACGTGTTGTATGACTCCATTATCGATAGGCATTGAGAAAGTAGCAAAAAGGAAGTTTCACAAATGACTTAAAATACAATGTGAACAACTTCATGAGCAAATAAAAAAAGATCATCAATATGGTTACCGTTTTTTTAGTGGTAGTGTTTTTATGTATATCGTAAAATTTCATCATGATGATACATACCATGTCTATAGAATGCGAAGAACAACTGGTAAGGAAGCAAGAGAATGAAATTGTCGTATAAGGTATGGTTGGTAGTTGGTCCTTTATTGCCATTCAATAAAGAAGGAAAGCTTATTTTTGAGCCATATAAGGGGTTTATGACTGATTTGCACGAATTGAAATATCTTGAAAATGAAATGAAAAATAGTAGGCAATTAAAATCTGCAGTAGATAATTTGGAATTAAAAATAATGAATAATACAATGAAGTGGAAACAAGGTCAAAGATGGTAGACTCTTATTTGATAGAGATTAGATTATTCGGAAAAGTGAAATCCGAGACTCGCGAGTTAATTTATCAGACTAGCCAAGATCATAATATCTGCATATCTAGACCAGTGCCACATATTACGCTGGTTGGAGGGTTTAGTACCAGCAACGAAGCACGACTGGTACGGGACTTTGAATCTGTAAGTCGAAATTATGATTTAATTCGCTATGTAATTGAAGGTATCGACACATTCCCAGATACAGGTGTCGTGTATTTAGATGTGCAGCCAAGTCCAGAGCTTGTGGCTTATCGGAGAGAATTGAGGGACAAGCTACAAGGATATTGCAGTTTATGTCAATACGACAAAAAAGAGCCTTTCGAATTTCATTCAACAATTGCAATGCATTTAAGTCGCGATAAAGCGGAAGAAATTAAGAGAAGTATAAACCATGATAAGCGATACAGTCATCGTATGCTTCGTGTAACGCTGTTAAAGGGAGGGAAAATACTTTCAGAGTATGACTTCTGCTTGAAAAGGATGCTTGATAGAGAGAAAGCTCTGAGCAAACAAATATTGAGTCAAACATTCGAAAAATGTGCAAGTGAACAAAAGTCACAACAGATATTCATTACATCTGATTTACACCTCGGTCACGCCAATATAATAAAATACTGCAATAGACCGTTCAAAAATGTTTACGACATGAATAAAACTCTTGTTTATAATTGGAATTCCACTATACGTAAAGATGATATTGTTTATTTCTTAGGTGATCTCGCATACGACAGAAATTCATATACTGATAGTTGGCTGCGAAAGTTAAATGGGAGGATCACATTCATAAAAGGGAATCATGACGAGTCGAATTCTATCAGAATGTTAGATCACTATATAACTGAACTTGATGATATCAAATTCTATTTAACACACAGCCTCGCTAACGTTCCTAGAGGTTGGGATGGGTGGGTCATTCATGGGCACGTCCATAATAAATCATATGATTACGATATGCGAAGAAAATATCCGTACATTAACTACGACAAGAAAACAGTAAACGTGTCTGTGGAACTTACAAAATATAAGCCACTGAAATTAAGCACACTAGTTAAGCAGATTAAAGAAGGAAAACAAATAAGTAAGGAGGTACAACCTGAGAAGTGCACTGAAAACATATTAATCAGAGTCGCCAAGTTAGTAGCATCTAAACTAAAACTATTGTGATACCTTGCGTATTATACTAATCGTGTAAATAATGCTTTTTGTATTTTCTTCTCGATTTATTAGGTGAACTATAATTATGTATGAATAATACTCATCTTTGTAATAATTCAATCTATAACTCTATTTTTTACACAAAACCGTGTAATGCTCCCTAAGCGGAACTCGGGCGATGAGACTAAATTCGGAGGGAATCCTAAAAATTTCTTTAATGAATAGCCATTTATTCATGCCGTATGCATATTTTTAGGGCAGGAATAATAAGAAAAAGAGTAGAGGGAGAAGGGGCAAATAGATGAAACCGATTCATTTATTTCTGTTTTCTTCAGTTGCTTTTACAGTCTTTTTTATAGCCTTTCCAGGCTGCATGTTGACGGGCTAGTGGAAAAACCCCGAATTTTACGTACGAAGAAATAACTGGGCTACCTCAGACCTTGAAGGTCGTTGACCTTAACTGTGTGGAAGGCTGGAGTTTTACTGCAAACTGGACAGGAGTAAAGGTTGAGATTTTTGAAGAAACAGGTGCTATGGAGAATGCAACAAACGTTATTTTTTACAGCGCTGACGGATATTTCCACTTCCCTTGATAAGGACTATCTATTAGAAAATGACATCATACTTGCGCATAAACTAAATGATGTGACTCTGCCTCCTGAAAGAGGGTTTCACCTGCAGCTTGTGGCTGAGGATAAGTACGGGTATAAATGGGCGAAATGGATAGTAAGGATCGAACTCAGCGATTCACCTTATAGTGGTTACTGGGAAGGTGCTGGTACAACAACATAGCTGATGTCTGCGGGCCTCGTTTGAAAGATGAGGATAAAAGTCCTTATTGAAACACCAATAACAATATAAGATACCCGGGTTATAATATATTGTTGACAGCATTGAAGATTCAAAACCATATAATCAAATCATATAGTGGGTGCATTTGATTATTACAGGGTTTGATTATACTGCCTTTTATTACACTAGCTTTTGTGATAGTCAGGCTTCATGGATTTCTAAATTTCATGAGGTGTCTGATGTAGAAATCTGATTTCATTACCTGCCTGAGTATCATGACATATATTTCACTGCAATACTGTTAAATTAGGAGTTAGCAGTTTAATTAAGTTGGGGGAATAGACGCCTAAGTAAAGAATATAATTATGAGGCAAAGCATTGTTGAGATTATTCTGGAAAAATGGGGGTAATTTGAAGTGGCAAACCGCCATGTTAATACTTTATATCCTGGAGACCCATTCAGGGACTGGCTTGTTGAAGAAGTTGTAGGACACCGGCTTCGAGATAAAAAGTGCATTGTGGATGTTTTAAAATACAATTCCTCTCACACCGTCTGCAGGTATAAATTCAAAGGGGAACACTTCAGCGTAATGGCAAAGTTTTTTGCCGAACCAACAGGGAAGCTGAAAGCTTACAACCCTTACAAAGGAATGATGAACGAATACCGGAACTTGAAAAAGGCAGCTTCTATAATAGACGTCTCAAAGCCCCTTGCAGTTAGAAAAGACTTTAACTGTGTCCTTGTAACCGACTACATACCTGGAAAATCTCTTGGCTGGTACCTTAAACACGAAGAGGACCTGTATGAGAAACTCGCTGCAGTGGCTCACATGCTCAGGCAGCTGCATGATAATACGCAGTCTTCCTACAATAAAGAAAACGAGTTCAGAAACTATCATGAAGTCCTGGACCACCTTAAACTTGACCATAGCACGAGAGAGACCTTCAATAAGCTCCTTGGGGAATGGTGGTACAGCTCCTGGCTCGACCGTGAGTATGGCTGTATGGTCCACAGGGATGTAACTCCTTCAAATTATATCTTTTGCAAAGGAAAACCCTATGCCATTGATTTTGAGAGTTCCTGGTTTGAGGCACACCCGGTAAGAGACCTCGGGGTCCTTACCGCAGAACTTAAAAATGAGTTTGAATCACATAAAGGAGGAGGCTGGAAAGCCGAACCGTATATAGGGAACTTCCTCTGGGAGTACAGCCGCGGTGAAAAGGACTTTTACCACGTTACCAGAATTTTGCCTTTTTTCATGAGTATAGGGCTGCTCCGTTCGGCAAGGCTTCACCAGGGAGATTACAGGAATTATCTGATAAAAGAAGCTCGCGAATGTTTAAATGCAATAAATAGAGGAAATTAAGGAAATAGGGAGAACTAAGGCAGTTAATGGGGGTAAAATTAAGGGGATTGAATACAATAATTAAGGGGATATGGGAGGTAAGAATATTTCAAGGAACAATGAATTGGAAACAGACGAGGGCACTATAATCGTCCCCACAGATCCCATGATGGCAGGGGAAGATACATTTGAGAGCTGCCACATAAAGGGTGTTATTTTTGACTGCTACCAGACGCTCATCGATATCCACACTGACGAACACACGATCGAGACTTATGAAACTGTAAGCGCATGGCTTGCCTACCATGGAGTAAAAATAAAGCCTGAAAAACTGTGGGACACATACATGTTTAAAGTCAAAGAAAGGATGGAGGACTCAAAGGAAATATACCCCGAAGTAAGGGTTGAAGAAATCTTTGCCGAGATCTGCATGGAAAATGCGATATGGAAAATCGACGAGAAAATCCTCGGAATTGAGACGTCAAGAGTCTTTCGGGCGGCTTCTATCCGGAAACTTCGCCCCTTCCCTCAGAGCATAAAGCTAATCGAGCACTGCATAAACATCCCCAAGTGCATAATCTCCAACGGGCAGAGGGTCTTTTCCGAACTGGAACTCCGGTTCCTGGGGCTTTATGACTACTTTGATTTTGTTATTTTCTCATCCGACGTGGGATACAAGAAACCTGACCTCAGGCTTTTTATGACAGCCCTTAAAAGGATGGGCCTTGAACTGGAGCCAAAGTGCGTGATGTCTATCGGAGACTCCTATGAAAATGAGATCCTCCCTGCAAAAAAACTGGGGATGCATTCCATGCACATAGAGGAAGCCTGGAATTTTTACGGGCTGAAGGACTGATTTATCTCTATCCGGCAAACAGGCTGTGGAAGCGTTTTAGAAAGCAACGTGGTTTTACTTGCTCTCTTAATTCAACTTATTCTTCTTTTCGTATATTTTAGAGTAAGACTCTGGAAACTTATTTGATACAGATCCCCTCAAATGAGTATTTTAAGTTATTTTTTAATATAATATAGAAATATTTATAAAATAGTTAGTATTTCAGGTTCTGAACTCCATATACCATACCGGGAAGCTCACATCAGAAACCGGCTCTTGGGTGACATTTGATATTTACCATTACGGAAAGAAACTATCAATTACTATATATTGAAATATATAGTAATTTAGATAAACTATATATAATTGAATATAGATCCAAGAGTAAAAGATAATAATATAGATGAATTCAACCCTATATACTCCCAACAAATTCACAGGGGGTTACCAATGCTCCAAAACGGAAAGATAAAAGGCTTAATTTTTGATTGTTACAAAACCCTTATTGACATCAGGACCGACGAAAAAAGCCAGGAGACAAACGAGAGAGTAAGCAACTGGCTGCTTTACCAGGGAGTAAAGATCGGATCTGACAGGCTCAGGGAAGAGTACAGGCGGAAAGTTGCGAGCAGGCTAGGCAATTCAGGACAGCAGTACCCTGATATCCGTATAGAAGAGATTTTTGCCGAGATCTGTGAGGAAAATGCTTTTAGAGAAATTGATTCTTTCTGGCTTGGTATTGAAACCGCAAAAGTCTTCAGGACTGCCTCAGTAAGAAAACTGGAAGCTTACCCACAGAGCCTCAAGCTGCTTGAAAAATACAGGAACATCCCAAAATGTATCGTATCAAATGCGCAGAGAGTCTTTACTGAACAGGAACTGCGCTTCCTCGGTTTATACGACCACTTTAATTTCGTGATCATATCTTCCGACCACCGCATCAAAAAACCTGACACAAGGCTGTTCAAAATAGCTCTTGACAACCTGGGACTTGAACCCTGGGAAGTGCTCTCAATCGGGGACACGCCAGAAAACGACATTTACCCGCCCCAAAGCCTCGGGATGAATGCGATGCATATCCATAATGCTTGGAAATACGCATAATTTTTTGACATTATATTGACATTATATTATTTTTGATATTATATTGACATTATATTATGTTAGATTATAAGGAAAATTCATTAAATATCAGTTGTCACGTTATTGAACATGGGAATGGAGGCAGTAAAAACCTCAGTTCAATAAAAAAACGCGATCAACTAAAAACAGATTTATAATGGATTTATATTCCTGACATTTATTGAGCAGTGAGAAATTAACATTTTGTTTGAAACCAGATATATTTAAATAATCGCAAGCACTCTAAAACCCAAGAAATTCTTACACTCATTTCTCATCACGGAGTGTCTTTATGCCAGAATCAGAAATTCCAAAAGAATATAACGCAAATGAGGTTGAGAAAAAGTGGATGGAGAAATGGAACCTCTCCATGTACCACTTCAACTGGGGAGAAGATACCCGTCCCCAGTATATAATTGATACTCCACCTCCATACCCTACAGGCAATTTTCATATCGGAAACGCGCTCAACTGGTGTTATATCGACTTTGTCGCCAGGTACAAACGCATGCGCGGGTATAACGTAATGTTCCCCCAGGGCTGGGACTGTCACGGCCTGCCGACGGAAGTTAAGGTTGAAGAAATCCACGGAATTACGAAAAACCAGGTTCCAAGAGCCGAGTTCCGCAGGATGTGCAGAGAACTTACAGCAGGAAACATCGACAAGATGCGTAAAACAATGCTGCGCCTGGGCTTCTCCGTGGACTGGAGCAACGAATTCGTTACCATGGAGCCCTCGTACTTTGTAAAGACACAGAAGTCTTTTGTAAGGATGTACAACGGCGGGCACATTTACCACGAAGAACACCCTGTAAACTGGTGCCCCCGCTGTGAAACTGCCATTGCTTTTGCAGAAGTGGAATATGAAGCAGGTCAAACGAAACTTAATTTTGTCCACTTCGACAAGGTAGACATCGCAACTACAAGGCCAGAACTGATGGCAGCGTGCGTTGCAGTTGCAGTTAACCCCAAAGATGAACGTTACAGCAAATATATTGGTCAAGAAATTACAGTGCCAATCTTCGGGCAGAAAGTAACCCTGATTGCTGACGAAGCTGTCGAGCCCGAATTTGGTACAGGCGCTGTGATGATCTGTACTTTCGGAGACAAGCAGGATGTGCGCTGGTGGGCAAAGTACGAACTGCCACTTGTAAAAGCAATTGACAAGCAGGGCAAGATGACAAAAGCTGCAGGCAAGTACGAAGGCATGAGCATTCCCGAATGCAGGGAAGCTGTCATTTCCGACCTGAATGCTGCAGGCTTCCTCTATGACCAGAAGCCCCTTGAACAGAATGTAGGGCTCTGCTGGCGCTGCAACACCCCGATAGAAATCCTCTCCGAGCCCCAGTGGTTCGTAAAAATCAACCCTGAAGGCATCCTGAAAGCTGCAGATGAGATTAAATGGTACCCTGAATATATGAAGGTCAGGCTCCAGAACTGGACAGGCACTATGGAATGGGACTGGTGTATTTCCAGGCAGAGGATCTTTGCAACCCCTATTCCGATCTGGTACTGCAAGAAGTGCGGCGAAGTCATGATTGCCGAAGAGAGCTGGCTTCCGATTGACCCGAACGAAAATGCACCAAAGAAAGCCTGTGCTTGCGGCTCAACTGAATTCGAACCCGAAACAGATGTCCTTGATACCTGGATGGACTCCTCGATTACGGCATTACATGTTTCTGGCTGGGAAAGCGAGCACGATCTCCGCCTGCCTGCCCAAATTCGCCCTCAGGGGCATGATATCATCAGGACCTGGGCTTTCTATACTATCCTGAGAAGCCTGGCGCTTGAAGGAAAAAGGCCCTGGGACTCTATAGTGATTAACGGAATGGTGCTCGGACCCGACGGGCACAAGATGAGCAAATCCCTCGGAAACGTTATCTCTCCTGAAGAAGTGACCACACAGTACAGTGCAGACGCTTTCAGGCAGTGGGGCGCTGTTGGGGGTTCCACAGGCTCGGACGTAATGTTCCGCTGGAAAGATGTGATCTCAGCATCTCGCTTCCTGCAGAAGATGTGGAGTATCTACAGGTTCTCGATGTCCCACTTAAAGGACTTTGAGCCTGAAGATGCCGAAAACTTCCCTCTGGACTCTCTCTACACAATTGACAGGTGGCTCCTGAGCAAGCTTAACAGGCTTATAGACACCGCCACAAAGGAGTTTGACGAGTACCAGTTCGATTCTACCTTCAAAGCCATTAGGGGCTTTGCCTGGGAGATCCTTGCAGATAACTACCTGGAACTTGTGAAAGGCAGGCTCTATGGAGAAGATCCAGAAGGCAGGAAAGCAGCCCAGTATGTGCTATATACAACAACCAGGACCCTTTCCCTTATGCTGGCTCCATTTATACCTTTCTTTGCAGAAGAGATGTACTCAAGGTTCGACAAAGAAAGCGTGCACACTCAGGCCTGGCCATCGGTTAATGAAAGTCTGATAAGCGAAGAAGCTGAAGCAGCAGGCGAAATGATCAAAGACATTACAGGTGAGACCCGCAGATACAAGTCAGACCTGGGAATGGCTCTCAACGCTCCGCTGAAGAAAATAGAGATCTACAATGCAGAGATCGATACAGGGGATATTTCAGGGGCTACAAACTCCGAGGTTGAACTTATGAAAGGAACTCCTGCATTTGAGTACGTGCCTGTTGAAGTTAAACCCAATATGGGCATTCTAGGACCGCGCTTCAGAAAAGATGCGGGAGCCGTTGTGAAAGCCCTCAAGGCAGAAGACCCCACTTCAGTCGAGGCTCAGGCAGCTTCAGGAAAAATAACAATCGCCGTAAACGGAGAAAAAATTGAACTCGGACCCGAAGCAGTCGAAATCCGGAAAGAAGTAATTTCCGGAGGCCGTGAGGTCGACGTGCTTGATGTAAAAGGCGCAGTAGTCGTAATTGTCAGGTAAGCCAAAGCTTACCTTCTTTTTTACATATTCTTCCAGTCAACTTTTTACTTTTTTGAAGAGCCTAATACAAGCTGGTGTAGTCTCACATATTACTTAAACTGAAAAAAGAATGCTCACAAGAGATTAAAAATATAAAGGTACAAATTTAAGAAAAATATAATTAAAGAAAATATAAAGGAAGAAAATTTCAATTAACCTGCAGTTCCGGCAAGTTTCACTGGAATTTTACATGCTGGTATTTGATTTTACAGGTTTGTTGAAATTCTTAGAATATATCTTAATTAGTTTGGGTTGTTTTAGTTCTCACCAGCATCAGAGAGAAAGATAAGACAAGAAGCGCTGCATAAAACACCACGCTGGGATCAAACCTGTTATATAGGGACAGCCAGGTGTATACGAGCATTGACCCTGAAAACACTGCTAAAACTATAAGCCCAATATATTTTGCATCTACCATTTTTCATCACTCACTTTTCTTGTTATTCTACAATTTTTTTGTTTTTAAATTCAGTATTATTATTATTATTATTATTATTATTTAGAACTGTAATTTATTTCAATTTCAGAATAAACAGTTGATCAGTTATGATTTGTAAAATGCCTGTATTTATTTAGATTATTGAGAACGCCTTCAAGGTCAGATTTCATCAGCTTCAAATCCAGATTTTCCCCTTTCATATTATCCATGAAATTAATCTTTTCCTCTCTCTTAACTACGATATCTTTTTTTAGCGAATCTATTAAATCGTCACTTTCGTCACCAAACTTAACCTCTGTAACATTCTCGTTAAATTCGAAGTTATTTTCAGCTGGTTCGTTATCCAGTCCATCAACTTTAATCGCAAATTCACTTTCATCTAATTTAAAATCATTATCAAACGACATATCCAGGTCTGAAAACATCTCAACAGGAGATGGTAATGCAGCCTTAAGTTCAGGACTGCTGCCTGTTAAAGTGTTTGAAGTAGACATTTTAGATAGAAGGCCGTCATCAAAATCTAACTCGTCTTTTTTAGATTCAACTACTTTATCAAGAGTGTTAACTTTGTCAGTTCCACTCATTTTTAGATCTGGTTTCCAGTTATCAGATTTTTGGGAATTAACAAAAAGCTTCTGAAGAGCATCTTTTGCTTTCAGGACTTTTGTTTTCACCTGTACAAGGAAATTTTCACTGGAGTTACTCTGAATAGAGCTGGATTTATTCTGGCTTGAGCCGAAATTATTCTTGATTAAACTGCTAAATTTTTTGCTGAACTCAGAAAACGGTTTAAAGCCCTCAGAACCAATAGCTGTTTTTTTCGAACCTATCCCCGAAAAAAGTTTAAACTCTTTAAGATCAAATGAGGCTCCGCCTTTACTTTTATATCTGTCATATAGAGTTGTTGTCCCCATTACAGCCAGAGTTACAAAAATACCTATGAAGATTGTAAAGTTTTTTTCGTATATAGTTATAAGGTCCATATTCATACGCCTCCTGCGAGACTATCAAGTACTCCATCAAATGAAAAGACCATTTTCACTAATGGAGGGACTATAATCATCAGTATGCCTGAAAGTGTAAACATAAATGCGCCGTAGAAAATTGCTAAGTACATTGGCCCCCCTTTTACGGCAACTATTGCAAATATATTGGCAAGCGTTAGAATAATCGTTACTGTCACAACAAACTTGCATAGTAATTCGAGAGGGACACCCCCGAATATACCTAAATTCATACCGCTTAAGCCTCCGGGTATGCCTTCAAGTTTTGATTCATCAATCTCAAACTGGGTAAAAAGGGATGATATGATAGTAGAAAATATCATCAGGATCTGCTCTATAAAGAGAAGCAGGGCAATCATTGATACATGCAGGGGTATGACGAGACTGGTAAATCCTTTGGCTATTCGTTCCCTTTTCATTCTCAAAAGAACCAGCTCAAGGTTGGATGAACTCACAAGCTCACCTACCACTTCTGCATTACCCCCGAAATTTACAGCATCTACAAAAACATTTGTCAATTTGTAGATCAAATAGCTTCCAGTCTCTCCGACAAATCTCTCCCAGCACAGCGCAGGGTCCAATCCGGCTGCCAGTTTCTTGTAGAGCTCCTGACTCATTTCTTTAAGCTCCCCAAGGTTTTTTGGGTCAATCTTTATAAGGGCTTTTGGAACTGTCAGGCCGGAACCACTTATAATAGACCCCAGACTACTTATGAAAGTTGTATAACTTTCATCCCTTTTGTTGATTTTATCAATATCTCTATTTGCCACAATTCCGACAGGCAACATAATAACTCCTGCAAGAACCATTCCGACTCCTTTGATATCGATGAAAAACTCAGGTGAACCAACAAAAGTCGGTATAATGGTAAATATCATAATAGCAAGAGTGGAAAGAGTAAGTGTAAGAGGAATCCACTTATGGATGTATACCTGTTCTTTTGATTTTATGCTTAGATTATGGACTTTAGAATCTTTAGGAGAGCATTTATAAAGTAATCCAACCGCAAAAAGTGACATAAAAAATATAATCACCATTGTGGAATAAAGCGTATCTGCCGGGTCACCTACGTTATATAAGATTACAGAAAGTAACATGATTATAGCTACAAGAGATGTCGAGACAAGCAATGCTGTGTAAGCGTTTGACCATTCTTTGGTAGTCTCAAGGTTTCTTTCGAACTCATCTTTTCTTTTTGTCTTAAACAGCTTCCATTCTTTTGTGAGGAATTCATTATCAGGTTCTCCTGCAGCTATAGCGTTTGATAGCCTGTTAAGAAGTTCCCTCATTCTCTCGTTAGTCACTTTTGTGGATACGAGCTCACATGCATTGGCGTAATCATAATGCCAGTTCTGAGCCAGTTCTCTAATCTGATTAAAATATTTACTTGGACAATATTCTTTTTTATCAGATATACTTGTGAATATTTTGTCTCTTGTAAGGTTGGCAGTTGATATTGAAGCCATATAAGTAAGAGCAAAAAGCATATCGTTACTTATATAGAGTTCTTGTAGGAAATGTCTGTATTTGTGAGAGAGCTGGTCTAAAATGGATCCTGAATTAGACCTTCTGTAAAAAATGTTTTTTATCTCATAGATACCCATCTAAACCACCAACTTAAAACTGGATCCTCAGCATACCGGCTTTTGTAATCTTTGCGATAGTGTTAAAAAATTCCCAGTAATTTACAATTCCTTCACTGTCCAATCTCTCCAGTATTTTTGCCCGTTTTTCAATTTCATCATAAATTACTTTCTTTTTTTTGCCGGGAATTCCAAGCCTTGTGGCGATTTTATTTTCAAGGATATATGAACTTCCCATAGCACTGAAAACATGTGTATCAGTAACAGGATCCCATGAAAAAGCTTCAATGAATGAAATTCCACCTTTATCCGGATTGTACCCAAGAACCTCATTTATACTGAGAACTCTCCTCACAAGCTTGCCGTCCGGTCTACGGACCGCAGACTGGATTAAAACAAAGTTGAGGTTATCCACGTATGTTTTTGGGATGTTTATAGGCTCAGCAGTAAGTCTCTGGATCAATTTTTCTACATTTGCAGCGTGGAACGTTGACATGACAGGGTGTCCTGTCTGCATAGCCTGGAATGCGACATTGCCTTCAACTCCTCGGATTTCTCCTACAAGGATGTAATTTGGTCTCTGCCTCAATGCCGCTTTGAGAAGGTCGAACATTGTAACATCCGAACCGCTACCTTCCCCTACACCCCCACCCCTTGTACTTCCTCTTGTTGTTTCTCTGGTCCAGTTTTTATGAGGGATCTGCAGTTCGGGCGTATCTTCGATTGAAACCAGTTTTGAATCAGGATTTATAAATGCCGTTATACCGTTCAACGTGGTTGTCTTACCGCTGGCAGTTTCTCCGCATATGAAACCACTCATTCCTTCACCGATCAGGATCCACAGGTAAGCTGCCATCCTGTAGTCCATAGTCCCTCCTTTTATGACCTGTAGAATACTGAACGGAATATCAGCAAACTTTCTTATGGTGAAATTACTCCCGTTTTTACTGATATCATCTCCAAAAACAATATTAATTCTTGACCCGTCTGGAAGTGTGGAGTCCACTATAGGGTTTTTGAAAGTAATGGGTTTTCCGATCCTCTCTGCAAGCCTGACAATGTACTGGTTGAGTGCATCATTATCGTTGAATTCAATAACACTTCTCAAACCCTTGAATACCTTATGTTCGATAAAGATCGGCCCCAGACCATTGCAGGTAATATCTTCAATTTTGTTATCATTTATGTAAGGGTCAAGGAAACCAACTCCGATTTTATCCCGGATAACGGAATACTTCAGAGCGTCAAACTGCTCTTTTGTCATGTACATACGATTTTTATCAGGGTCCTCCCTGGCTGGAAATAATCTGGACCATAATAGTTTATTAACACCGGAAGTAGATTTGTCAACCTGCTTTTTTTGTCCAATTACGCAAACAGCATCTAAGGACTCTCTCAATATCCTTTCCTTTTCTTCTAAATTTTCAGGATCAAACTCAATCCCTGTAAGGTAATCTACAAGTTTTGTTTCCAGTTCTTTAATGAGGTTTCCAACTCCGGTAAGGAGGATAGGCTCAATGGGAATATAGAAATTTCTTACGTCGTTTTTGTTTGGATAAATATGCACGTATATCTGGTCGTTGACCTTGTATATCAGATTGGGGTTCTCTATATCTCCATGTTTTGACTCGAGATTGGAGACATATCTGGGTATACCCATTGTATCTATGGGCAGGATATGCAGGTACTCCAGGAGATGAAGGTTTTTTTCAACTTCAGCCTGCATTTCCGGAGGGAGGAGCTTGTAAAGGTTACATGTCTTCAGATTTGAATGGTCATGTCCATCAAATTTTTTTGGTTTAAACGGAAAATTTGTATATACGCCTGCGTTAAGTACATGACCATCTTCAGTACTCAGCTTATCCTCAATGCTATCCATGTAAACCCCGTGCGCGGCTAGTTATTTTCAAATTATCTTATACTTTGGCCTGTGATATTGGAATTATCTTTAAACCGAACCCAGGCTGGACTTCAAAGCTCACTATATTACCTGTGCTTTTCTTAGCGCCTCTTATTTTTGAGACTTCCATAACACTAATATAACGATCAGTGAGCTGTTCCTTTCTCAAGAACAGATGACAATCACATGCTGACCGTATTCTGACAAGAGTGTCTTCTTTGAAAGCATGTTGATGTAAAGTAATGAAAATCGTATATCCCTTGTCGCACAAATTTTTCAAACTTGTGAGAAATTCAAGAATATTATCTTCATCAGAGTATGTGGTAAACATCGTGAGAGAGTCGATTATAATGACTCTTTCTTTGACACTTTTAATATGATCTGTAACAAGATGCAAAGTACCTTTCATTTGTTCGGGAGTCCACTCTACACCTTCAAGGTGAACCGGAAATATCCTGAAATATCCCCAGCTGTAAAAATCCGAGATATCGAGGCTCAGACTTTCCATTTGGCCCAGCATACTTTTAATGGTATTCTCAGTTGAATAATATGCTATCCTGTGAAGCTGGTTCAGGCCGCCATAAGCCAGTTGCTGGCAGAGTACACTCTTACCGGTATCGTTTTCTCCTTCGATGAGCACAAGGGAACCTAAAGGGATGCCCTCACCTAATTTTTTATCAATCTCATCATTACCGCTTGAAATAATATTCTTTTTTTCCTCTTTATCTCCCATTTTATTCACCTACCAGATGCTCTGCGGAAGAGACGATACCATTTTCAGTAATAATTTTTACAGTAAAGTTGTCATTGGTCTTCAGGTCGACCAGTAATTCAATAGTAATACTTTCATGCGGGTCCAGAATGCCAGGATTTATGATATCCACGTTAGGTGTTATGTTATATTGAGATTCATTCAGATAGGACACCTTACTATCTTTTACCAGGATAACATCCCAGAGACCGAAGTTGCCTAATTTGGTTTCACCTGTGTTCGCAACCGTGAAGTTGGCATGGTTTGTTGTGACATTAAACGCTATATTCTGGATTTCAATTCTGGTTTGAAGCCGATCCATCATTGTATGGTGAGCTGAAACGTATCCGTTGTAAGAAGACTCTACAAGATTATTAGCCCCCATCGTAATAGTGCCTGCAACAACCAGAACCGCCCCAATCACAAAGAACGCTACGATTATTGTATCAAGGCCCATAATATCACTTTGAGAATGTATCTGATGCTGATACCCCGTTGTAAAGGAAAAATGTGATTTTATAAATATCACTTGGCAGGGAATCAAGCGTTATTGTTGCCTTAATAGTCTCCCCACGATTCCAGGTGTCTCCACCGCCATTTTCAAGAGTGTATTTCCATGAAGGAGTTGAAGCAGATTCAAATCCTGGATTCCAGTAGCCTGAAGAAGACATTATGAATATGTCACTGAATTGTAGCTGGGAAAGAGGTATATTTGATGACCCGACATTTTTTATCCAGACAGAAACATTATTTCCATCAGGATAAATAAAGATGATATCGATATCTGTTTTAAACTGGTCTTCCATATTATACGCAATGGAATTGTAAGAGTCAGATAGACCATATACAGAAGGAAGTATGGCATTAACAAAAGCCACTGCAGCTATAACACTCACAATTACGAGTATCGCTGAAGCAATCACTTCCTTGGACATACGTTTTTCACCATAATATTGTTTATTTTACGTTCATTTTTTCATTCAGGATGTAACCCAGCATTTTGGAATCAAGGGACGGATCTTCGGGATTAAGTATATTATAAAGCCTGTACAGATCCACCACAGCATCATCAAGGTTGTTATTTTTACCAAGTATTTCAATGACTTTAATAATAATCTCTTTAAGATCACTGGGAATATATCCTAAGAGGGAGAACACTTCAATTAATTCCTTTATTGCGTCCTGATCGTATTTTCCCACCATGTCCTTGCTCCAGACAATAGTCCTGTAGAAGGAGATGGGATCAATAAGTTTGGAGTCAACCCTTTTAGGCTGTTTTTTAGCAGCTTTTTTCAGATCCTCAAATGGATTTTTCGGGATCTGTTCCACTGGTTCCGGGTCTGCATCATCAGACTCATCTTCTTCAATTTCTTCATTTGGAGTCTGGTCTTCTGGATTCTCATCAATCGGCCTGGGATTTACTATCGCACTGGAGATATTAGCAATGCCCTGAATATTCTGGAAAGGATTTTCAAGGACCCCCATCGTTTCCCTGATGTCCATGAGAAGAGCCTTTATAGAGCCTTTGATCTCGGTTACCTCTTCTTCAAGATTTGCAACCTTGGATTCTATAGTATCACTTTCAGCTGAAGCTACTATACTATCAATCATGGACTGGTCAAAGGATTCCCCATCATTCATCATATCACCCAACTGTAGCATTAAAAAAATAAAGTAATGGCACTCAAGAGTGTCATTACCACTTTAATTTATTATTGCTTTAATTTAATATCATTCTAGGAGAAATCGATGGAGGTACCTGCCTGTGAATGGTATAGGTTGCTCCCTGGGGTGGTTTGATTTCAAGCTGGAACTCTTCATTAGGCTCGAGGTCATAAGCAGCCAGAGGAACCCTTACTTCGAATTTCTCTAACTTGTCCAGGAGGTAATCATCATTGTCATTAAACCTAGCTGTGACATTATAGTTTTCTGTAGACATAGGATCGTAAGACCCGTTCAATAAATCAGTTGGTGCATGGTCACGTGCTGTAAAGACTATAAGAGTCTTGTTAATATCGACAGGGGAACCACCTGAGGTCAACTGCAGGAACATGGTGACATTTTCAAGTTCCTTGCCATCTGCGCTACCTGCTGCAATAATGTCTCCGCTCAATTCAACGCTGCTGCTTGCCTGTGCTACACCTGTATGCACAACTTCCTGACTTTTCTGGGTTGTATAGAACCCTGCTCCGAGCATGACGTAGCTGAAAACTGCAGCCACGACCACAAAAGCCACCAGCACGATTGCTGCTTCAAGTCCGGTAAACCCTTTATTGTTTTTAAATAAATTGTTCAGCATTTCAGATCACCTCAGTAAACAGCATAATAAGTATTATTGGCAATGGCTGGAGGCATTGATTTCTGGACGATAAGGACTGCACCCTCTGGTGGTTTTACATCAATCCTGATCCTTTCGTTTACTTTAGGCCTTGAAGTAACATTACCAGTGGTTAAATCCATAGATATCTTATACTTCTCTCCCTTTTCAACTAGGTTCCATGCATATCCAGTAGAAATTACAGGCTCATATTTCCAGTCAGCAGAAAGTTCATCCTGTGTTACAAAATCATCATCATCTATGTAGGTGATAATTGTTTTATTCAGGTCTACTGAGGATCCTCCTGCAGTATTTGTTATGTAAAATGTAATATTATCAATATCAGCGTCTTTCGTTCCTCTTACAATTACATCTCCTGAGGGCGAAAGACTGCTGCTTGCCTGTGCCACACCTGTGTGCACGACTTCCTGACTTTTCTGGGTTGTATAGAACCCCGCTCCCAACATGACGTAGCTGAAAACTGCAGCTACGACAACGAAGGCTACAAGCACAATTGCTGCTTCAAGCCCCGTAAACCCTTTATCATTTTTCAGTAAACGATTCCACATCATAATAATTCACCTCAATATGGCGTGATTATTATTACGATAAATAGAATATCAGACATTATTATAAATGTTTCGCCTGTTGGAGAGTTAACTTTATATAAAATTTGATAGGTATTATATATGATTTGAGCAAGTTAAGAAGTGGAAAGAAAGAATTTTTGATTAAAATACAATAATACAAATGAAAGAGAATTGAATTAATCAATAATGTTTTTTACTAAAATTTAAACATAAAATCAAGGAAATTTTAGTTTACCCACAAGATAATAAGACTTAGAAAGGAGGGGTATCTTAATAATATAAATAATACTGTTGCTGCTAAAAAATTTTAAAATGTTGAAAAGAAAAACTAATTATAAAATTAATTAGCTTTATTCTATGAAAAATAGATAGGCTACTGATCACTTTTTTTAAGAGTGCCGCGACATATAGTCGACAATTTCATAATTGAAGGGAAATAAAAGGAATTTTCACACATATTCCGATATATAATAATAAGTCAACATATTAAATGGTGTTTGATATAATTATACATATCAGAAGAAAATATTACAAAAATGGGGTTTTCAATTTAGATTTTTCAAATAGAATACAAATTCTGAAATAAAAATAGAATACTTGAAGAGCATTATCAGAAGAAAAGCACCGGGTGATGTATATTACTTTTATTTTAGTAAGTGCCAGTAAAAAGCGGCAACATATTAAAAAATATAATAAATAAATTAATGCTGACATTCCCTGAGGTTAAAGACCCGGACATTACAAAAGAAAATAAAGAAGAGAGTTTACTTCATCCCGGACATGAAGAAAGTATAAATAATCAGTTAGACTTTTTGGAAAACTTTCTCCTTTATATTTATGGGAGTGAACAACTCTCTTATTTCAACCGGTAAAGTTTCGGATTTGCCAATAATAAGATAACCGTTATTTGCAAGAGAATTATAAAAATCATTCAGCATTTTTACTTTCTGACTTTCATTAAAATAAATCATAACGTTTCTGCAGAATACGGCATCAAAATGTTTGGATATTGGAGGTTCACTGGTAAGGTCATGCTTCTTAAATCTGATTAACAGTTTATGTATATTTCTTACTTTGAAGTCTTCTCCTGATGGCTCGAAATACTTTTTTATAAGTAAAGGGTCCAGATTTTTTAATTGTTCTTTACTGTATATCCCCTGTGAGGCGCCCTCCAGGCATTTTTCATCAATGTCCGTTGCATAGATAGACACACTCCAGTCTTCCGGCAAGACCTCTTTTGAGCAGATGACAATCGAATAGGGTTCCTCCCCATAAGAACAGGCTGCACTCCAGAACCTGACGATGTTGCTTTTAGATTTATTTTTCCTTTCCATTATATCCGGTAAAATCTCTTCCCGGAAAAAAAGAAATGGTGTTTTATCCCGCATAAACTCTGTAACGTTTACTGTAAGTGCATTTATGACTTCTTTCATCTCGTGCTGGTCTCTTTCAAGAAGACCCATATACGCCGCATAGTTATCTGCACCTGCAGCCTTCATTCTCAGATCAATTCTTCTTTTGAGATAACTGTCTCTGTACCCTGTCAGAATAATACCAGATGATTTAGAAATTTTTCTTACAAGAAAATCAAAGTCGTTATCAATATTTACAACCACAGTACTTCCCCTTTAGTAGTATATTTAACAATCATACTCCCATCTACAGGATTGAAAATAACATTTCTACCCACATCCCCTCCTATATCTTTTGCCAGAATAGGGATATTTTTTCTTATAAGAGTTTCTTCAACAGATATTGCGTTTCTATCACCAATTTTGAGGATATCCAGGTTCATATGCTTAAAAACCTGGGCTCCTCCTGCAAATTTTGCGGTAATCCTGCTTTTTCTAGCTCCCATTTTGATCATATCTTCAAACATTTTTTCTATCGCTGTTTCGGCATACTTGGTCTCGCCTTTATTTGAAGCACCGGGGAGCAGCACATGTGCTATTCCGCATATACCTGTTGAAACGTCAGAAAGAATAACCCCAATACATGAACCCAATCCCATTACTTCTAAGAGGGTATTTTTTCCGATCTTATATTCCCCTATTCCGGCAGATAGTTCTCCATCCAACTGTTTAATATTCGAACCCGATTTGACGCCCATCAGCTTACTTTTCACTGAATTAATCAGGTCACATGACCGACAGGAACCCCGAGATGAGCAGGTATTAGAAAGTGAGCAACAGGCCTTAACCAGCACATCCCCACTGGTTAAAAAGATCGCTTTCCCACTTTCACCCGATACGAATAAAACACAATTGCTCATAGTTGTCCCATAATTTTAATCATATCATCAAGTAGACAGGATTCCGGAAGAAGGGCTAAATAAATCTCTATATCCGAATCAGAGCTGAGAGAAGTCTCAAACAGGATAATATGGTTGCTATTCTTGGCCATCTGTGAAACTACTGAATCAATGACAGCAGTAGGGACATCTACTGCAAAACTTGGAGGAGACGGAAGTAATACGATATTCATAAAATCAGCTGATGCGTCACAAAAAGCTGAAGATAAAATATTTCCGACCTCCATAATTGTTGACGCATACATCTCCTCATCCAGTTCATCCATATCAAATAGATCGCTTGCAATTTTTCTTGCAGACTTTTCAGGAAACATAATGTACATATATCCAGATTTATTTTCTTCGAGGTCCTGAAGTGCTATAATAACTCCTGCAACAACATCACCGATAAATTCTCTCGAGAGATTTTTTATTTCTCCGATCTTGACATTTGGAACTGAGAGATAAATGTCTTTATTAATTAGTTTAGATAGAGCCGTTGCAGCATGCCCGGTCCCGATATTTCCGAGCTCCTTCAGGACATCCAGTTCTGCTTCCCCAAGATTATTTAAATCAGTCATCAATATCACCTTTTATAAGCATTGAAACATCTATAATAGGTATTACACGTCCGTCCCCCAATATTGTAGCACCAATGAATCCTTTTGAATTTGATAAAACGTTTCCAAGTGGTTTAATTACAATTTCCTGCTGGTCAATGATCGAATCAACAATCATACCAACTTCCTCATTTTCTTTTTCGACAATAATAGCGATTTGTTTATCAAGTTTCTCACATTCAATATTGAAAATGCCTTTCAACTCGACAATAGGTATCAGTTTATCCCTGATATAGAGCAGAGGGGTTTCTTTAACGATTTTATAATCACTGCTGTCAACGCTCAAAGCTTTCACAACATTGGAAATAGGGATCGCATACGTCTCGGGGCCAACATCTACTAAAAGGGACTTTATTATAGCAACTGTAGGAGGCAGGTCAATTCTGATTCTCGTAAATTCCCCTTTCTTCGAATAAACCTTAACCTTTCCTCCAAGTTTCTCAACAGCAATTTTCACTGCATCCATGCCCACGCCCCTGCCGGAGATCTCTGTTGCTGTATCTTTTGTCGAAAAACCCGGGGTAAAAATAAGCATCCTGGTTTCTTCTTCACTGAGATTTTCTGCTTCTAATGACGACAATAGTCCTTTCTCAACAGCTTTATTTTTAATTACTTCAAGGTCTATGCCTTTGCCGTCATCTTCGATCTCAATTATTACATTGTTTTTCTCTCTTCTGGCTGAGAGTTTTATATGTCCGGTTTCACTTTTCCCGGCTTTTATCCGCTCTTCAGGATATTCTACACCGTGGTCAACGGAATTTCTCACAAGATGGACCAGAGGATCACTAATTTCATCTAAAATCGTTCTGTCTAACTCCGTATCCTGCCCTTCAATTTCAAACTCGATATTTTTGTTAAATTTTTTACTTAAGTCTCTTACCATACGCGGGAACTTGCTGAAGACTCTCTCAATTTTTACCATCCTTATTCTCATCACCTCATCTTGCAGGCTTGAAATTGATTTATCCAGAGTCCCGGTTGCTTCTCCAAGTTCAGGTAAGTTGTATTTCTGGGATATCTGAAGCAGACGTCCTTTGTTTATTACAAGCTCACCAACAAGATTCATTATATTATCCAGGTTAGAGGTTCTAACCCTGATGGTCTCCTCTCTTTTTGATTCGAGAGGCGCTTTTGCAGGTGATGCTGACTTAAAAGAGTGATTGGATTCTGTTTTCGAGTCTTCAGTCTCCGGGGCTTTCTGTAACTGTAACTCCTGAATAGGAGTATTCTCAGAATTCTCTGCCAGAGGCTGAACTTTATCTAACTGAAGCTCTTGACCAGAAACACTCTTATCTGGTATATTTCCCTCAGAAGCCTTTTCCGGGCTTTGCCCTAAAATCTGAACTTCTTCCATCTGCAGCTTTTGATCAGGAATTTCAGGACTAATCTCAGAACCCTGTTCAGAGACCGGAGTTTCCTGTGGCTTCGGACTATCTGCGGGCGAATCATTACATTTTTTCTTAAAGAGCAAGCCAGCTGATTCGGTTATTTTAAAACAGTGTATGGATTTACTTATCCTGTTTAAAATGAAGTGCATTCTTTCTATTAAACTGTAAATATAGGAGTGAAGTGACTTTTTGTTATTTATGGCTGAAACAGATGTTACTTCAGGCTGCATAACCGTGGTTGGTTGCATATCTGGAATTGATTGGGATTCTTCTGATAAAGAACTATTACATTTATTTTCTTTATTATTACATTTATTTTCTTTGTTAAAGGTATTAAGTGGTTTGATTTCAGAAATATTAAACCGATCAATTTCTGAAATTCTATCCATTGTCTCTTCAACCTTACTGCTGTCTCCTGAGAGGTACACTTTAAAATGACCATCAAAGTCATTATCCATTTCGTTTTCATCAGGTTCTGTTTTAGCCAGTTTACAGACATCTTTGAGAGATTCTATAATCAATGACGCTCTCAAACCTTTCATAACACAGTCTTTAACAAGGATTACATCCACAACAAGATTACAATCATCCAGACTGCAGGTCCCTGCATTTTCCGTTTTTTCCTGGCATTCAGAATTTGAAGAGATATTTACCTCTGACTGCTGTACAGGTGTTGTTATCGGAGATAAGACCTTATTATCTACAGGTCGAGTGCAAAGAGGCTCATGCCCTTCACTTTTCGTTTTATCGTAATATTCAAAAGCTTCTATAAGGTCATCTATTTTCACATTATCATTATCTGCGCTTTCTATTTGTTTGACAATCTCCGTGATGCGGTCGACTGTGGAAAGCAGGACATCGACAAGGTCACCGTCTATTTCTATGCTTCCATCTTTTATGCCGCAGAGGACTTCTTCCATACTATGGCATAGATGTTCAAGTGATGCATATCCGAGAAATCCAGCCATTCCCTTTATTGTATGGGTCATTCTAAAGATTTCATCAACTGCAGCAGTGTCTCCATTTTCCAGATCCACAAAAGATTGATTGAATATATCAAGACACTCATATACTTCCTGAAGGAAATCGCTTTTATAGGCTGCCATATCATTTTCCATTGCATTTCACCTCCGACATCCTCACTATTTCTTCAGGGATCTTAAAAATGGGTTTTACAACATCGATAGCTCCAGCTTCTATAGCAGCTTTTGGCATTCCAAAAATAATGCAGGTATCTTCACTGCACGCAATTGTGGAACCGCCCGCGTCCCGTATCTTTTTGAACCCGGCAGCTCCATCAAATCCCATACCTGTAAGGATAGTGGCAACTATGTTTTTTCCATATACGTCTAACATGCTTTCAGCTGTCACATCAACCGCAGGCATTACAGCATGAACCGGCTGGCCTTTTATGAGTTTTATTCTGACCACACCAAGTGACTTTCTAACGGTCATGTGATAGCCACCAGGGGCAATGTAAACAACACCTGCGACCACTTTTTCATTATTTGTAGCTTCCTTTATTTCCAGCTCTGACAGAGCATTCAGCCTTTCTGCCAGTTGTTTGCAAAAAGCACCTTCAGGCATATGCTGGACGACAAAGACCGGAGCAGGAAGATCTCCGGGAAGCCTTGGAATCACCTGTTCAAGAGTCGAAGGGCCTCCTGTAGACGACCCGATGAGAACCCCAAAGTTGCCGGCGCATTTCCATTTTCCTCTGACAACCTCACCTTTAAATTTTCTCATATTAATTAATCTTAATATGTTTGGATTTGATTTGTGAATATTTCTTATTTTATCAATAAGCTCTTTCTCAGCCATATTCACATCATGGTGAGATTCGGATTTTGCAGCAAAATCTATTGCTCCAAGTTGTAAAGCCTCTAATGCTTCTTTTGAGCCCTCTATAGTCAGGGTGCTAAACATGATTATGGGAACAGGGTCCGTACTCATAATGGTTTTAACAGCTGTCAGCCCATCCATGACTGGCATGTTAACGTCCATTATGATTATGTCAGGGTGTAATGTTTTTGACTTATCTACAGCTTCTTTTCCATTACACGCGTCTCCGACTATCTTTATATCAGGGCTACTGGCAAGCATGCTTCTTATTGCCATCCGCATGAAGGCAGAATCGTCAACAATAAGAGTACGAATCATGCTATCCCCACATTCATTCACCGACTACTTTCTTAATCTCTTCAATGACTTTAGGAGCCTGGAAAGGTTTTATGATGTAGCCTCTTGCTCCCAGTTTTATTGCTGTTTTTACTATATTCTCCTGCCCAATGGCAGTGCACATCACAACTTTTGCATCTTTATCTACAGTAGTCTTTATCTGTTTCAACGCTTCAATCCCTGTCATTTCAGGCATGACAATATCCATTGTAACAACGTCTGGCTTGAGCGTCCTGTACATTTCCACAGCCTGCTTACCGTTTTCGGCCTCCCCTGCAATATCGAACCCTGCACCGAAAAGAATGTTTTTCAAAAGCTTTCTCATAAAAGCTGTATCATCAACAATCAGTACTTTTGCCATATGTATCCCCCAAAAAATCATCTTTTAGATAATTTATCAACCATACTTACACCACGAGGAGTCAATTCAATTTCTTTTCTAATTTTTACGACTTTAGCTAAACCAGAATCGACAAGCCGGTCGTAATAATTATTTAATTCGTCCGTTGATACTCCAACTATGTTTTCAATAGATGCAAAATCCAGCCCTGAATATACCAGAGTAAGAATTTGCATTTCATTCTCTGACAGATTAATTGCCGGTTTATGCTTTTCGAAGAGCCGCTGAAGGTAGCCTTCAAGCATTTCCAGCGTACTTTCCGGGCAAAGAACCAGGCTTGTTACCACGTTACTATTTTCAACATGAGAAAGGACAAGAACCTTCCTTTGTTTCCCGCCCACGTCCCTAAGATCGGTTTTGACAGATCCGAGATTCTCTATTGGGATTCTTTTCTGATTTTTGGCAGACAAAATCCAGAAACCTTCATCTGTTACACTGAAATACCCTTTTTCCCATCGTGCATCTGAGGAAACAACACCCCCAATGGTAGCGGACGACAGGAAAAACACTGCAAACTTATCTGCTTTGAGATTAAATGCAATGAATTTGAAGACCTGATGATGGAGATTTTTAGGGAGCTGAAGTACAATTTTGCCTTCTTTTTTTATCTGGATGCAATTAACACCCTCAATATTAACATCTTCCAGATCTTCTATTTCCCTGAGGAGGATGTTCCTCTTTCCAATAACTAGACTGCTGTTGGTGATTACAAGTTCTACATCCACCCATCTGCCATCATAAATTCTAACAGGAGCTCTAAGGTGGACTTTTTCTGTCATCCCCTTATCTCCTTCAGCTCTTCCTCGCTGAATAACTCTTTAAGATCCATTAATGTGAGAAGCCCATCCTCAAGTTTTCCCACTCCCTTTAAGAACTTAGAGTCATCTCTCAAAGCTAAAAATTTGGGTATTTCTTCGATATTCTCAGAAGACAGGTACTTGACTTCACTTACACTGTCGACCATCATCCCTATAGTAGCATTATTGTATTCGATAACAATAATCCTGGTATTTTCATCGTTCTTTTTTGGTTCTTTACCCAGTCTTTTTCTGAGATTGATAATTGTTGCTATCTGGCCCCTAAGGTTCAGGACCCCTTCTATAAAGCCAGGCACATTTGGAATTCTGGTGATTTGAGTTGGCAGGATAATCTCCTTTACCTGAGAGATCTCAACTCCATACTGCTCTTCTCCAAGACTGAAAACAATCACCTGAATTGTATTATCAACATCTACAATTTGGTTATGATAACTCATTTATATCACCTGAAAGGGGCTTGTAAAACTGCATAATCCAGGTTATATCACCCAATTAGCCCCCGAATAAACAACCCCTGGTTCTGCATTCAGTGTGCTTTTACACTTTTCTTTCTGTCTAAAATCTGCGGTTTTCCAGAAGAGATCTGATTGTTTTTCTGTTCCCCTGAAAATTTGAAGTTGTCTAAGAGAATATCGACTGTTTTCTGGGCAAGATCGCTGACATTCTGCACAGCACTACTTACCTGCTGCATAGCAGCTGTCTGTTCCTGGATTGCAGCAGAGGTTTCTTCACTGCTTGCTGCATTTTCTTCAGCTGTAGACGCGGTTTCACTGATGCTTTTCTCAATATTTTCAATTTTTTCCAGGCCTTCATTAGAAAGCTTATCCAGTTCAGCAAGCATGGAGTTTATAGTCGCAACTGCATCGGCAATTTCATGGCTCTTATTCAAAGCCTCTTTAATGTTCGTACTTCCGGTTTTAGCCTGAGTATCTGCTACATTAATGGCTTCTGTCACTTTTTTAGTTTCTTTCTGGACGTTTGTGACAATTTCATTTATATCATCAGTGCTATTTCTTGAATCGGCAGCAAGTTTTCTGACCTCATCGGCAACAACGGCAAATCCTCTACCGTATTCACCAGCTCGTGCAGCTTCAATGGCAGCATTTAATGCAAGGAGATTGGTCTGGTCAGCAATTGATTTGATTTTCCCTGTGACAGCCCCGATATTATTGACAGCATCGTCCAGTGATTGAATAATGTTCCCAAGATTGGAGATTTCTACAACAAACTGCTCCACAACTTCCAGAGCCATATTGTTAAGTTCCTGAGCTTCATCACTTGTTTTACCTGCCTGAGAAGCATAGCTTGCGGACTTAGCGGAAGAATCACTGAGTTTTCGGAAGATTTCCTGAGAAGCTTTTATGTCAGAAGCTGCCGTACCTGCATGCCTGGAGAGATTCTCTGATCCGGTTGCGATCTGCTCTGATGCAGTTGAGATTTGCTGCATGCCAGTATTCATCTGGTTGACAGCTTCATTGGACTGCTGGGCTTCTTCCAAAGTTGTGAGCATGTCTGCAAGGATATTTTCAATAACCGACTTCATGGTAAGAACAAGCTTATTAAAATCGTCAAAGGTCTTACCAAAATCGTCATCCCGGAGTTTTTTGAGATTGGTTTCAAGATCCCCATCACTGATCTTCCGGATACCTTCCCCAAGATTATTCAGGCAAGTATTAGTATAATCTAAAAGGTCCTGAATCTCTTTTTCTTTATCTTTCATCTCGGTCATATCAGTGAGGACCGTGAGGCTGCCAACAATAACACCAGTTTCATCTTTTATTGGCATAGCAGAACATACCACAGATAGTGCTCTGTCCGCACCCCTGAGTTTAATGGACCCTTCAATATTATAGATACCTTCTCCAGTTTCCAGCACTTTTTCAGCAAGTGATTTAGTATTTTCAGTATCAAGTACCAGAGTACTGTTTTCCACGATATTAGAAGGTGACTTACCAACAAGCTCGTCCGTACTTCTAAGGTTACAGACATCTGCAAAATAAGCATTAGCATACTTTATCTTTCGCGACAAGCCTACAAAGTAGGCAAGCGATGGCTGAGGTATACTAGTAACAATAGCTCTTTGAGATTCTTCCCGCAGTTTTATTTGGTGAGTAATATCTAAAAATACTCCATCAATATAAGCGACATTTCCACTTTTATCGCTCACCAGATGAGCCTGTTCCTGAATAAATATTGTACTGCCATCTGCTTTTTTGATCCTATACTCAACCTGATAGGGAGCTCTGGTTTTCATAGATTTTTCTATAACCCTGTCGATTATCGGAATATCCTCTGGATAAACAATATCAGACCAGGACATTTTTTGGTCAATAAAATCCGCTTTGTGATAACCGGTCAACTCATTAACATTCTCACTTATGTAATGTATTGCCCAGGAAGACTCATTTGAAACTCTGAAAATAGTTACAGGGAGACTATCAATTAACGAGCTTTTTTCTTTTGCGTATGAATGCTCATCCTTGTTTAAGTTTTTTAATGAGTTATCTTTTTTTGAATGATTAAAATCAGAAACAGATGAAGACATATATGATCAATCCCCTAATTAGATATATAATAACTATGATTATAATTGTAAGAAGTATTTAAATGTATAGGTGAGTAATAAACTTTTTACCCGACTAAGCATTTGAATAACTATACAAATAACTTAATATTTAAGAAGAATAAAAAGCAGATATAAAAATAGAGAAGGATAAAAAGTAGATATAAAAATAGAGATTTGTCACTATTTTAATCGTCGTTTAACTTTATAAATTTTTTGAGAGTTTTGGGCTTGGGCCTTTCAGAAGTAAAAGAGCGACTGTATATTTTCAAATTTCAATAGAAGCAGCTAAATCATACATAGTGTGCAAAATTAGCAGGCTTCTTGAAGAGTTAACAAATTTATATAAATCGAGCGAAAGATTGGGTGTGTCCTGATTATCAATGTGAAACTTTATATACATCCAGGTAATCTGTTTCAGAAAAGTATTATTCAGACCTGGGTTTCTTATGACAAAAGTTAAAAAGGTACTACTGCTACTAAAAAATATGGTGTACGAAAGCACCAGCCCGCAAGAGACTCTCAAGTTTGCAAAGTACTACAGGACTAAAGGACTTGACGTTCTGGTAATTCTGTGGGGACCGATGGGAGTATTACTTGCAAAGAAAGATAAAACGAGAGGGTCACCCAAGTATGATGTCTCGATTCAGGAATGCATAGAGATGGGAGTAGAGTTCCGATGCTGTCAGCTTGCCTCAGATATGATCGGGCTTAAGAAGGAAGAATTGATCCCGGGAATTGAGTTTATTTGCTCAAAAGATGTGGCTGAGCTCTTTCTGACATACAGCGAGGAAAACCAGTTGATTATAAATTTCTGAGCTTGATAGCTTATTCAAAAATCAACTTTAAAGGATATTAAAAATTATTTTAAAATCCTTTTTAAAATAATTACTTAAAAATTAATACCCCCACAACTGTTCATAAGCATCTTTTTAAAGCTACTCATTTAACTGATTTTAAAATATTTGTTATTGTAAATTTTACAAAGATGTTTTTAATAATTGTTCTGCTCATTATTCATTAGGAGCTGAAAGCCCTCTTACTATCAAGGTATGTTTGTTAAAAACAGATAACGACTTTTATACATTCCAATGACTCCAAAGATTCAAAGATAGTCTGAAAAATCGTTTTTGAGGAATGAATTATATGTTAATATGCAGTTATTTAGGATAAAAATGGATCTTAAAACTTTGGAGCAATAATACACCAGTGGTGATTTCATGTTTTTAGAAGACTATGAACTTACTGAGGAAGAAAAGCTTCTCTTACAGAAGGTTCTCGACGGAGATATAGCCTTTCGTAAGATTGAAGAGTTTGCGGACCCGCTAACAGCCGTAAAAATCCGAAGACTTGCCATTCAGGAGTACGCAAAACTTGAATTCGAACACATACAAAACTTCTCTTTAGATGTAGAAGTCGCAACAAAGAGGAATATTGAAAACATGATAGGAGCAGTTCAGATTCCTTTAGGGGTTGCCGGGCTTCTGAAGGTAAATGGAGAATATGCCAATGCTGAATACTATATTCCTCTGGCTACAACGGAAGGAGCTCTCGTTGCCAGTGTAAACCGCGGCTGCTCAGTAATTACCAGGTCAGGTGGGGCAAATGTAAGGGTTTTTGAAGACGAAATGACCAGAGCCCCGGTATTTAAGCTCGATAGCCTTGACAGAGCCAAAAAGTTTTATGATTGGGTGAAGAGCCCTGAAACCTTCGAGCAGATGAAACAGGCTGCCGAAAAGACTACCAGGTTTGGAAAACTGCTATCTGTAAAGCCCTTTGTGACCGGGACATATGTCTATATCAGGTTTTCCTATGATACAAAAGACGCAATGGGCATGAATATGGCGACCATAGCCACAGATGCGGTAATGCACCTTATAGAAGATGAGTTTGGTGCACACCCGGTCACCCTTTCAGGAAATATGTGTACGGACAAAAAGCCTGCATCCATAAGTACTATTCTTGGAAGAGGAAAGACTGTAGTTGCCGAAGTTACTATTCCTCAGGAGATAGTCAAAGAAACACTCAAATGTACACCGGAATTGATGTATGAGGTAAACTACAGTAAAAACCTGCTAGGTTCGGCAAGAGCAGGAGCAATAGGATTCAACGCTCATGCTGCAAACGTCATCGCTGCTATTTATCTTGCCTGTGGGCAAGACGCTGCTCATGTTGTCGAAGGCAGCACAGCAATTACGAGTATGGAACTTACAAAGTATGGAGAAATTCACTGTTCTGTCACCCTGCCGGCACTTCCTGTAGGTACAGTCGGTGGAGGGACCGGACTTGGGACACAGAGGGACTGCCTGAACATCCTTGGGGTTGCAGGAGCAGGAGACTCTCCAGGCATAAACTCGCGAAAATTTGCAGAAATCATAGCCTCTGCAGTGCTTGCAGGAGAGATTTCACTTATAGGGGCACAGGCTGCCGGACACCTGGCACGCGCTCACGCACAGCTCGGCCGCGGAAAGTTCTGAAGCTGGCAATAGAAGTACAGGAAAAATTCAGTCCAGCGAATAAAAACAAAAATTAACTCTGGACTAAAAAACAAGAAACCCCTTTCCTCTTAAAGGCGACAGGGAGGGGTATTCTACTTTTCTCTTTGATTTACTACATTAGTAGTTCAGGTTAGTTCTTAAGGGATTCAGGTTAATTCTCAGGTATTCAGATTGCTTTTTTGGAACTCAGGTAGTCATTCAAGTGGTTCAGACCACATTGAAATATTAACTCTTTTTCTTTAAAAAAGATTTTTGAGATTTTATACTCTGATTAATATTAAATTCAGGTAAAATTAGAAATGCTTATCACAATGTGAACTTCTAAATAGTAATGGAGGCGGGCATGAGTAATCCTGTTGATATTCTGGCCTGTGCGGTTACTTCATTGATTTGCTTTTTCATATTATATGCTGTACTTCAGCTGGATATACTTATCCTGGGGATTGTTTTAATAGGCTGTATTCTTTTGGGGAAGTTGCTTTATTTATTTTAAAAAATTTATCGTTCATATTTCGCCCAATTTCCGTATCGGACCCCAAAAAGCAAGATTATTTAATGTTTAATATAAATACTTGATAACTAAAGGGGATAAAAGCCTGAAAAAGGCAGGGGAGAACTCATATTTAAGAAATATTTGAGGACTATCGAAAGAGATAGGGAGATTAACTAAAAAATATGGGAATTTCCTGAGAAATCAGAAAACATAAAGGAAGTTTGGGGGTTAAGTTTCTGGACTACACACTTAGAGTAGGGGGAGAAGCCGGGCAGGGATTACAAACAATAGGAGGAGCCCTTGCGAAGATATTTTCCAGAAAAGGATATCACGTATTCACACACCAGGACTATATGTCCAGGATACGAGGCGGACATAATTTTTATCAGGTCCGCTTTTCTGACCGGAAAGTGCTGGCTTCAAGAGAGACTATTGATATTCTTCTAGCTCTTGACCTGAATACGGTCGAAATCCACAAAAATAGCGTTAAAGAAGAGGGATTTATTCTCTACGATTCAGAGAGTATAAAAAAGAAATTAGAAGGCACTCAGTTCATAGATATCCCTTTCAGAAAAATAGCGCTTGATATTGGAAAGAACAGCGTCATGGCAAATACCGTAGCAACAGGTGCAGTGCTGGGGTTGCTTGACATGGGGCTTGATATCCTTAATAGTATTCTGAGAACGACTTTCAAAGAAAAAGGGGAAGAGATAATTGAGAATAATATAGGCTGCGCAGAGGCAGGGTATAATTATGCCCATTCAAACTGTCCTCGCTGCGAAGCTTTCGGAATTCCTGAGCCGGAAGCCAGAAAACTCCTGCTCATAGATGGTATTCAGGCAATAGGGATGGGAGCCCTGATGTCAGGCTGCAGATTTTATTCGGCATACCCCATGTCTCCTTCAACAGGGATTCTGAATTATCTGGCTTCCAGGGCAGAAGAATACGGGCTGGTAATCGAGCAGGCTGAGGATGAAATATCAGCAATCAATATGACAATAGGAGCTTCTTTTGCAGGCGTGAGAGCCATGACCGGCACTTCGGGAGGAGGTTTTTCCCTTATGGTAGAAGGCCTTTCTCTTGCAGGAATTACCGAAACTCCGCTGGTGGTCGCAGAAATGCAGCGCCCAGGACCAGCTACGGGTCTACCCACACGTACCGAGCAGGGAGACCTGCTTTTTGTCCTGAATGCAGGACATGGAGAATTCCCAAGGGTGATCTTTGAGCCAGGAACTCCAAAACAAGCTTTTTACCTTACCAATAAGGCTTTCGAACTTGCAGAGAAATACCAGATCCCTGTTTTTATCCAATCTGACCAGTACCTTGGAGAGTCTGAATGGACCTTTGAAAATTTTGACCTCGAACGTCTGATATACAATGACTACCGGATGAGGGAAAAAGACCTGGAAGGAGCAGAGGAGTACAAACGCTACAAGTACTCAAATACAGGGATTTCCCTGCTTGCAGTTCCAGGAGAAGCAGGAAAACATCTGGTTGTAGTAGACAGCGATGAACACGACGAAGAGGGGCACATTATAGAGGACTCTGAAACGCGCATAAAGATGGTACAGAAAAGACTGCTGAAAAAAATACATCTGATAAAAAAAGAAATTGAAGCCCCACTGCTGTACGGGGATTCCTCTCCAGAAATAGTGCTTGTAGGGCACGGCTCAACTTACGGTGTAATAAAAGAGGTGGTGGACATCCTCTCAAAGGACAGGAAGATTGCCATGATGCATTTCAGCCAGATCTATCCGTTTTCCAAAAAGGACAGGTTCGATTACATAGAGTTTCTGAAGAATACAGATCTTGTCATTTCTGTAGAGAATAATGCCACAGGGCAATTTGCAAAACTCATGAGAGCCGAAACAGGCTTTGAATTTGCCCACCAGATCTTAAAATACGACGGAAGGCCGTTTACCATTGAAAAACTGAAGGAGGAAGTAGATGCCTGCCTCTGAAGAATATAAAGGCCAGGTCCCTGCCTGGTGCCCTGGGTGCGGAAATTTCCAGATTCTCTCAGCCATCAAACAGGCACTTGCCGAACTTGGCATCGAGCCCTGGGAAGTCCTGCTGGTATCGGGAATAGGCCAGAGTGGAAAACTGCCCCATTACATGAAGTGCCACACCTTCAACGGGCTACATGGAAGGACACTCCCTGTTGCCACGGCTGCAAAGCTTGCAAACCATTCCCTGCATGTCATTGCAGTTGCCGGAGACGGAGACTGCTATGCAGAAGGTGGAAACCACTTCCTTCATGCGATCCGCAGGAACCCGAATATCAGTCTTTTCGTGCACAATAACCAGATCTACGGGCTGACCAAAGGTCAGGCATCTCCCACATCAGCCAGAGGGATGCATACAAAGGCTCAACCTTTTGGGTATCTATCACATCAGTTCAATCCACTTTCTCTGGCAATCTCTCAGGACTGCAGTTTCGTAGCCAGGGGTTTTGCAGGAGACCCCGAACATCTGAAAGAGCTTATGAAAGCTGCTATAACACACAAAGGATTCTCTCTGCTTGACATTCTTCAGCCCTGTGTCACATTTAATAAAGTGAATACATTCAAGTGGTACAGAGAAAGGGTTTACAAATTAGAAGATGACTATGACCCTTATAACCAGATAAAAGCATTCGAAAGGGCTCTTGAGTGGGGAGATAAAATTCCCAGCGGCATTTTTTACAAAAGTGATAAGGAAACACTGGAAGAAATGATGCCGACGATCCGTGAAATGCCTCTTGTGAGGAAAAAGTTCTCACCTGAGGATATTAAGCACGAAATTGAGAAGTTTTATTGAAAACTTCACTTACTTTCTATTTATTTTTTTATTTATTGTTTAGATATTTATTATCTGAACCAGGGCCAAAACTCCAATTATTCCTCAAAATGCTCTGGCCGAAAGCATTTAATTTTAAAAATAACTCCAAATAATTAAATAAAAACTAATATAAAAACTTTATAATTTTTTGGCAAAAGTTAATAAATTAAGAGGGTATAATATCTCTTGTAAAATTATTAATATGTACAAAGGAGGTCAGTTAACTGGGAACCATAAGCATCAGCTCCTGAGTAGGCACATTACATAAAAAATTAGAATCAAGAAATTTAGAAAATCAGGCGCTGGGGGATGGAGCCTTTGACTTTTCTACATATCTTCATTCAAAAGAAATAATGGAGTGAAAACAGAATGAAAGGAATTTTTAGTATCTTTAGAAAAGACGAAAAAGCCTTTACAGGACTGGAATCCGCTATTGTATTGACTGCTTTTGTAGTTGTGGCAGCAGTTTTCTCTTATGTAGTCCTGGGGGCTGGTATTACAGCTTCTGATACCGCCAAGAAGACCATTGATGAGGGGGTCAAAAAGACTACTTCTTCACTTGAACTTGCAGGGGGTGTAATTGCAAAAGGTACTCCGGGAGACGCTCCCCGAGTAGATAACATAATTGTTACCCTTCAGTTGACAGCAGGACAGTCTCCGGTGGATATAGGAACCGACAATACTACAGGAATGATGGTTATAGCCTACACAGACAACTCGACCTATGTTCCGGACGTAAATTGGACAAAGACCTTCATCGGAAACAATGATGGAGATTCTGTGCTGGAGCAACATGAGAAAGTGGAACTCAATATCACTGTGCCCGAGGGTTCAATGTTGAAAGGATCCAAAACACAGGTAGTCAACAAGGAATTCAGACTTGAAGTTAAACCAAAGATCGGTGTAATTATACCTATCACCAGAGTAACACCTCAACAGATTGATAAAGTCATGAACCTGAAGTAACCCCTGAAATATAAGGGGATACTTACCTTTTTACGGGTATAAAAACAAGGAATTTTATTTTCGTATTCAGGTGGTCAGTATGGAACTGGATAAAAGAGTTAACGAAATCGAAACCGAACTTAAAATAATGAAAGGGGAGATTAAGGAGTTACTCGTGGACATTAAAGACCTGTTGAATAAAAATGAAAATCCGTTCTGCTGCATCCCGTACCCTGAAACATTAAAGAATTCGGTACCGGCTAAAGAGGAGAATACAGATAACCAGCCAGTTGTGACCGGAGATGGAGAGAAAAACTCCACGCAGAATGCTCAGAAACCTGAAATACACAGGCCTGAACCTGAGAATTTCAGAAAAATTGACACTTTCATGCTTGTAGAACTTATGATGTGGGTGGATTATGCCGTAAGAACAGTAGGCTACAATAACCTCAAAGAATTGCTGAACCTTTATACTCTTGCCGGACAGCTCCCTGAAGAGACAAAGAGGATTATTGAAAATATCGCAAACCTCTCAATTGAAGAGCCTGCGGAAGAAGAAAGTGTCAGTATGAAAGATAACATCACGGTGCTTTCGCAGTTGAGTGCGATCCTGAGCCCGGAAGGCTTCAGGAAGAATATCCAGCCGCTTAATGAAACCTCTCCAGGCCAGAAAGGGAAAGGAAAAGAGAAGAAAGCAGGGCTTGTTTCAATTGAATTTGAAGCTCAGAAAGGACTGAGAGATTGAAACTAACTGCTGTCAGAAAATCTGACATTAAGCGGCACATTTGAGATAGAACAATATCATCTTTATAAATCAAGACCGTATAACTGAGGAAATTATCATCTTTATCGATATCATTTGACATTTTCCAATTTGATACAACTTAAAATCATACATTAGCCAGTTTGGCAAAACGGTTAACCGAAAATCAGCATCAATTTTTCCGGTCTAAAAATCGGAAAAATAAAGAGGGGGGTCGAAAATTGAGTGGGGAATCGATAAGCTCTGCAATTCTGACAATAGCATCCGTCATATGCGCATTCGGGTTCGTTTCAGCTGTATACCCCTCGGTCATCTCTGCCGGAGACCCAATAATGAGCCGTACGGACTCTATGGGAGACCAGATCATGATAGATATAGAAATTCTGCATGAAACAACAGGCGCGAATGGGACCGAGGTCCATGTCTGGGTAAAGAATGTGGGATGCAAGGGAATATCTTCAGGCATGATCCCCGATTCGGACCTCTTTTTTGGAGAGGTGGGGAACTTTGAGCGTATCCCCTATGATGAAAATGGAAGTCTGGCTCCAGGCTGGAATTACCTGATTGAACAGGATGAGGACAATAACTGGGATAAAGGGGAGACTCTACGTATAAAAATTAAACCTGCAGATTTGCCTGTAACCGGAAAGAAATGCTTCATCAAATTCAGTACATACAACGGGGTTTCTGAAGAAGCCTATTTCACGGTGTCATGATGGGGTTCGGGTCAATAATTGCAGCAATGATTTCGGTTGCAACCATCCTTCTTGCCTCGTATGTCTGCTCAAAAGGAGGGTTTTATATGGCAAACGGGCTCACGGATTCAGTTATTGAAATGCAGGAAAACAAAAACGAGATTCTAAAAACAGAAATAGAGGTTACAAACGTCTCCACAGATGGAGTAGATGTTCTGGTTTCCCTGAAAAATACAGGTTCAACTAAAATCGGGGACTTCACTTACATGGACATAATAGTTACCTATCAAAATGAAACGGGCACCATGAAGACTGCCTGGATACCTTATCAGGGAGGAAAAGTCATTTCCAAAAACAAATGGACAGATCTGGACATCGTTCCTGACCTGATAAACCCTGGAGTTTTTGACCCAGGAGAGGAAATGGAGTTGCAAATCAGGCTGAATTCCTCGGACCCGATCGGGAACTCCAGCGTAAACTGGCTTCTGGTAGCTGCCCCAAATGGAGTAAAAGCTTCACGGTATTTCAATGGATAACCTATCAATTTCAGAAGATAACTTTCAGGGATGGCTCATGTAATCAGAAACTATTCCGATAAAACCGGCTGAAAAGAAACTAAGGGATTAAGGGGAACACAGAGGAGGGGGAGAGAAATGGAAGGAAATAAGGATGAGGGAGTTCTGTTAGAAAAAGAACTGTTTTATGAAGAGGTATTAAGCGACCTGAAAGAAGAAAAAGAGATGCTTGAGTTCATATCTTCCGGAAACCTGGAGATAGACAGAAAACTGGACGGGGGAGTTCCTGTAGGCTCTCTTTGCCTTCTCGAAGGAGGAAACGACAGTGGAAAATCTATTTTTCTGCAGCAGATAATGTGGGGAGCTCTGAACCAGGATAAAAGGGTACTTGCTTTAACAACGGAAAAGACCTCAAAAGAAGTTCTGAACCAGATGGAGAGCCTGAAGCAAGGGATTTCTGATTACTTCATAATAGGAAGAGCAAGGATATTCGAAATTAATGCAAGTTATATTGAAGAAAAACCGCATTTGAGTGAGAGCCTGCTGCAGGTACTTCTTGAATGCATACAAAGATGTGAAGAAGAACTGATCCTTATAGATTCCCTGACAATCTTTGCGGTTAATGTCTCAGAAAATGCAGTATTAAACTTCTTTACTGAATGCGTAAAGCTGTGTGATAATGGAAAGACGATTCTCATCAGCGTGCATGGGTACGCATTTTCCCAGGCTGTACTTTACAGGTTGAAGTCAGTTTGCAGTGCCTGTCTTGAACTCAGGATAGAGCAGGTTGGGGACCAGTGGATAAAAACTATGGAAATTCAGAAACTGAGGGGTGCAAGGAAAACCAGTGGAAATTTGCTGAGTTTTGATGTGGACAGTGAGTTCGGACTGAAGATCATTCCTGTTTCAAAGGTAAAAGCCTGAAAAAAATCCGGAAAGATGGCAATCTGAGAAAAAACCCGAATGAGGAATTGAGATGGAAGCTCTGCCTTTTGACTCGTTGCCTGCGCCGGAGAATGGGGGGCGTTCCAGAGAAGAAATGTTCTCCAGCCTTTCTTCAGAAATGCAGGAGTTCATCAGCAGGGAAGAAAACCATCACATCCTGGATTATATCTGCAGGCTCCCAACAGATGAAATCGGGTTTCCGGAATTCTATCCAAGAATTTCGAGATCCATGAAAGGAATCAAACGCCCTAACCTGATTTATCCTGCCGGGAAAGGACTTGCCGTCCATATATATCCAGATAAAGAGGATATCAGAAACTATTACATTCCTATAGAGCCCTGCCTTTTCCAGAAACTTGATAATAAACTTGAGGAAGTAGAAAAGTTACTCATTGATGTGATACATGATCAGGATATTACTACAAATGACATCGAAGAAAAAAAGAAACTCCTCGAAAAAACCCTTGAAAAAACCTGCGAAGTAAGAAAAGAATTAAAGGAAAATTCCGGGACATCTGACGGAAAACGCAGGGGAAAGAGAGACGCTTCAGGGAAGGAAAAAAAATCCCCTGGGGAGGGAAATAACAGTGAAAAAACTGGAATTTTCGGGAACCTGAAGGAAGCTGGCAAAATATTCAAAACGAAAAAACTGCAGAAAATTTCCGTAACGCCTGAGGAATTTGCTGCAATCAAATACCTGATGATCAGGGACAAGGTTGGGATGGGAGTGCTTGAACCTTTATTGCTTGACTCAAATATAGAAGATATCAGCTGCAGTGGACTTGGTAGGATATTTGTTGAGCATAAAGTATTCGCCTCACTTAAAACAACAATCTCTTTTGAGGAAATAGAGGAACTCAATTCTTTTGTAATACAGATGGCCGAAAAAGTAGGAAAACCTATCACCTACAGAGACCCGATAGTCGATACCGCTCTTCCGGACGGCTCAAGGATTAATATCGTGTTCGGGGAAGATGTATCAAAGCGAGGGAGCAATTTTACCATCAAGAAATTTATGGGGACACCGATTTCAATCCTCGAACTTATCGAGTTCGGAACAATTGACTACACAATGGCTGCATACATGTGGATGATGCTCAGGGCAGGAATGAACTGCTTCGTTTCAGGGGAAACAGCTTCCGGAAAGACCACAATGATGAATGCGGTGACCACTTTTCTTCCTCCCAAATCCAAAATAGTCTCTATTGAAGATACACCGGAACTGCAGGTCCCCCATAAAAACTGGACCCGGGAGGTTACAAGGACTACAAGGGACGCCAGCGGTTCGAATGTATCCATGTTTGACCTGTTAAAGGCTGCTCTGCGGCAGCGTCCAAACGAAATTATGATAGGAGAGATCCGTGGGGTTGAAGGAAATATAGCTTTTCAGGCAATGCAGACAGGACACCCGGTTATGTCAACCTTCCATGCCGCCTCGGTTGAGAAACTCATTCAGAGGTTGACAGGGGACCCCATAAACGTCCCCAGAAATTATGTGGACAACCTTAACGTGGTTCTTATCCAGAGTGCCGTAAACATACCGGGAAAAGGGCTTGGGAGAAGAGTCCTGAGCATAAATGAAATCATAGGCTACGATTCCGAAAGCCAGACTTTTAATTTTATGGACATCTTCAAATGGGACCCTGCCACGGATACCTTCAAGTTTACAGGGAAAAACAACTCTTACCTGCTGGAGCATAAAATTGCCCCTCGAATGGGGATTCCTGAAAATCAGGTCAGAAAAATTTATTCCGAACTTGACAGAAGGGCAAAAATCCTCCGGAAGGTCCACCAGGCAAAGATTACCAATTTTTATGATCTGTTTAACACACTGATCAAGCTTGAGGAGGCGGGGTTAACAACATGAATTTAGTGCAGACAGTTCCGAACTTAAACCTGAATGCTGCAAAACAGGGAGTTGAAGTCTACTTTAACCTTGCCAGAAAGCTGAAAAACACTAAAGTTGTTGATAGAGTTAATGACGACATGCTCTTCCTGCTCACATACATGGCTGCAATTTCAACTGCGGATATAGAAAGGGATAGGATCTTCGATTATGCGGGACGCCAGAAAGAATATGATGCTTCGAAATATTTCAAGCAGGTTCATATCCTTGCCTCGAAATGGGGGTACGAATATGCAAAAGCCTGCAAGTATATTTCTCAGAAATTAAAGGACATATATCTTTCAAAATTTTTTGGAAGAATGGCAAATATCCTTTCTTCAGGAGAGCCGGAGAAAAATTTCCTGAAGCAGGAAAAAATCACAAGGGAAGAGATATATTCCAATGAGTACGAGAGAAGTGTTGAGTCCCTGAAAAAATGGACCGACGGCTATACTGCCCTGATGGTATCCGTAACCCTTGTTGTTACCATAATTCTTGTTTCTGTCATGATCTATAATATTGAGAATATGGGAACCATTGTTTTTCTACTGCAAATTTTAATTATTTTCATAAACGGGCTTGCCCTTTACATAATCTATAAGGCAGCTCCTGCCGAAAAAAAAATACATGCTCTTCGCCGCAAATCAAAGGAACAGGAGCAAATAAAGCTATTGAGCCGGATTTTGCTGCCTCTTGGAGCGGTTTTTCTCATAGTCCTGATATTACGCGGGGCGGAACTGAAATTTATTATGCTTGGAATGTCCTTCTTTACACTTCCGATAGGCTTTCTTGCTATGGTAGATGACCGGAAAATAAATGAAAGAGACAGCAGTTATCCTGCTTTTGTAAAGACCCTCGGGACCCTTGCCGGGACTACAGGAATTACTATCCGAAGTGCGATGGAAAATCTTGATAGGGAAACCATAGGCAGCCTCAAGCCCGGAGTTGAAGAGCTGCATTCAGGCCTTTCTATGGGGTTTAAGTCAAAACTCTGCTGGGAAAAATTCATAGGGGAAACAGGCTCCGAATTGATTAACAGGTGCTCAAGGATCTTTACCGATGCGGTAGAACTGGGAGGCGATCCGGCGGAGATAGGGAACATAGTCTCGAACTCAAGCCTGTCAATCGTCCTCCTGAGGATGAAACGGCAGCTGGTCAGTTCAGGTTTCAAGGGACTTGCCATAACTCTACATGCTGTTATGGTCGGGCTTCTAATCTTTGTAATGGAAATAATTTCCAGGTTCAGCGGGCTTGTCTCCAGGATGAGTGAATCTTATATGTCCATGGAAGGGGGGATGAGCGGGGTGTCTGGAATAGGCATGAGCATATTTAATGTGGCCGAAAGCATACCCATGCTCTATAAATTCACTTTTTCCGTGATAATTATCCTCACTATTTCAAACACACTCGTGGTAAAGATTGTAGAAGGAGGAGGAAATTACAAACTTTTTTTCTATGGGGGGCTGATGTCCGGAATTTCAGGGCTCTGCATGATCCTTATCCCTCAGGTTGTATCGAGAGTATTCACATTCCAGATATGAAAGGAATTTTTAGTTGAATAGAAAGAAAAGCATCTAAAGAAAAGTTCTGAAGAAAGGAGGCAGAAGCGGATTTTGAAACCTGAATAAATCAGACTTTGTGGGAGGTAAAGGGATGAACAGTTTAAAAGACATAAGGATAAACGGATTAAAAGGACTGAGAGAAAATTCATTCAACGGGCTAAAGATTAGCGGCTTAAAGAATTTAATACTCAAGCCGGAATACTCCGGAACAGAAGACATAAACGATGCAGAACTTGAGGATTTGGCAAAAAGGAGGGAAGATATTAAAAGAGAAATAAAAAAACTAAATCAAGAGAAAAAGGTAATCGAAACCCGCATTCATTTTATCCAGAAAAAAGGAAAAGAAAAAAGTGAAGAAATAACCGAGTTCCCCTGGAGAGAAGAAATTTTTCCCCCGCTCCCCAGAAAAACACATATAAAAATGCCTGAGATTTTTGAAGTTAAAGATAACTCTTTACATGTAGAAAATTCCGGATTATTAGAGGTAAAAGATGGTGGTATGAAAATAAAGGGTAAAGGAACAGGTGATAAACCTGAAGATAACACACCTGAAGAAAAAATATCTGAAAATATGGTACCTACCACTATCCAGGCTATGACAATAAATTATGCAGACGGAGACCAAAAAAACGAAACCGGAAAAAATGAAAATAAGATTCCCAATATGAATTCCAGAAACGATTCCATTGAGAAAAGTAACCCTGAAAACAAAAACAACCCTGCAGCAAGCCTTCCTGGAAAGGATTTGATTGAAGAGCTATTGGGTAGTGATGACCTGAACCCTGAAAATGAACAGGGCTTCATGAAATATCTGCAAGAACCGGAAATGGGAGAGCTAATTAATGATTTAAAAAATGTCAAATTTCTCCTTGTCCGAGAGAGCATGCAGGTTAACAACTGATGAAGAAACAAAAACTGAGGACGAAAGCAAAGCTGACGGAAAAAACAGAAGACTAATGAGAAAGAAACAAAAAAGACAAGAAAAAAGTGACGGAAAAAGCCCGACACAATAATTAAGAGTTTGCTATGGAAGTTTCACAGTTACATATTATTTGTGCTCATGGAGATGGAAAAGCCCTTCCCTTGCTTTGCTAAGGAGCTCATTTGCTTCCTCAACTTTGCTGGCAGCCTCAAGGATATCTTCGGAGGCTTCGAGAAAACCATCTTTTTTGGCTTTCTGAGCCCATTCTCTGAAACTCTGTATGTGGCTATCGTTATGTTCGATCCAGTGCTCAATTAAATGGGAAAGGTTATCGTGACTAAGTTCTTCAGTTATAGCTATTCCCTCCTGTATGAGAATATAGAATTCATAGTATAAATTTTAGCTGGATTTAAGATGAAATTTCACACTGTTAATACAGAAAAGGAAAAAGGAAAATATAAATGAAGAAAAAGAAAAGGCATTGATTTCTTTCTTCTGCTTCTTTTTTAGATGAAAATTTTAGAGGGCAGCCATAAAAACTGCCGGTTCAAACTGTCCTCGGGTCAGTTATTTCGCCTTTAAGGGCTGAAGCTGCTGCGGTTGCAGGTGATGCGAGGTAAATAAAGCCGTCTTTTCCCATCCTGCCTTTGAAATTCCTGTTTGCGGTTGAAACACAGACTTCACCTTCCCCGAGTACGCCCTGATGAGCTCCAAGGCAGGGACCGCAGCCAGGGGTTGCAAGAGTTACACCTGCTTTCAGCAGGGTTTGCATGGTCCCGTTCTCAATTGCTGCAAGCAGGGTTGTGCGGGATGCAGGGATTACAATTGTCCTGACTGCAACCTTTTTTCCTTTCAGGACTGCTGCTGCTACTTCGAGGTCTTCGAGCCTTCCGTTGGTGCATGTCCCTATAAAGACCTGGTCTACGTGAGTGCCTTCAACCTCTCCTACAGGCTTCACGTTATCAACCTGGTGAGGGCAGGCGACCTGAGGTTCGATGTCTCCGGCATCATAGGTGAACTCTTTCAGATAAGCTGCGTCAGTGTCTGCATATACAGGTTCGTAAGGGGCAGCTGCCCTATTTTTCAGGAAATCAAAGGTCTTTTCGTCAGGAGGGACAATTCCGCTCTTTGCACCCATCTCGATTGCCATGTTGCAGAGCGTCATCCTGCCGGCAACCGAAAGTTCGCTGATGGCCTGCCCATAAAACTCAACTGCTTTATAAGTTGCACCGGCAATCCCGGTTTTTCCTATAAGGTAAAGGGTAAGGTCTTTTGCATAAACGTCTTTCTCAAGGCTGCCTTCAACCGTCATCCTGAGGCTTTCTGGCACCTTAAACCAGAGCTTTCCCGTAGCAAAGATCTCAGCCATGTCGGTTGCCCCAACTCCTGTTGCAAAAGCCCCGAAAGCTCCGTAAGTGCAGGAATGAGAGTCAGCCCCGACGACCAGCTTACCGGGAAGTGCGAAACCGTTTTCCGGAAGCACCTGGTGGCAGATACCTTCCCCTATCTCATAGAAGTTGGGTATACCCTGCTCCTGTATCCATTCCCTTATTTCTTTCTGCAGGGTAGCTGATGTCTCGGTGTTCGCAGGGGCGATATGGTCAAAAGGAATCACAATCTTTGAAGGGTCCCAGACCTTTTCCAGCTCCATTTCCTTAAAAGCATTCACTGTAAGTACCGACGTGCCGTCATGCGCCATTGCATAGTCAACATTCGCCAGCACAAAATCGTTAGCTTTTGCCTCGGTTCCCGCTGCCCGGGAAAAGATTTTTTCGCTTATTGTTCCCAAAAGTAAGCCTCCTTTCCGAGAATAAAGTGATATTGAATTAAACGTACGCTGAAGAATTAAGATTTCAGAACTCACTATAAATGAAATATATATACTTAATGGATTTTGGAGTTAAAGGTTGATATTAGAAGAAGAGATTTGAAATATATTTTTCTTGAAAAGGAGAAAATAGAAAACAGTCAGCCGGGATAAAATTATGACAGTTGAGCTTGACAACACCACAGCCGGATATTAAGAAACAGTGCCAAAAAGCCTCAATTAAACTGAAGTAAACTGCCATAGGGATAAAAAACCCGTGGCTTTCTTCCTCCTCTTTTTCATATATTCCTTTCTCTGAAATTTCTATCTCTGAACCCGTACCCCGGAATATCAATTTTTAAATCCTTAGACATAACGAGGCCGCCACAATAGATCAATGACTTGAGACGCTCAAGGACTCTATGTTAGTACGGACTCTATGCTGGTCGTCTATATAAGAAATATAAGGAAAAAATCAGAATACGAATAGTTATTTTTTTGTTAATTAAAATCACATTACACTATTAATATATAGGATATATTGATACAAAATTATCAAAATGTGTTAAATTATAACATAATTTTATAGTAACATATGAACACTTAAATAGTAGGTCATCATTGATATATACACTAACAAAAAGTTAGGTTTCCTTCATAAAGCTTTAGAACATATCGATTTTCCTGCAAAGAAGGAAGATGTTGTTAAGCGTGAAGGATAGTAAAGCCAGGGAATTTGAGGAGACTAAACAAAAATAAAGGTGGAATATCATGGAAACTGAGAATAAAAGAAGATTTATTGCAGAACTTCCAATGGAAACTCAGGAGATATTAAAAAATATAGCCTATCCTGCAAATAGGAACGGCATCATTGAGCAAGCAAGAGAGAAAGGAGTAATCTCGGACATACTGCGGGAACTTGGCATGCTTCCGGATAAGCAATACAATAACACTGAGGATGTCGCCGAGGAACTTCATATAATTTACATGGGGATCCCCGCCTGAAAAGCTTAACTTATTTTTTTCATTTTTTTAACAATAAGTGATCCAATAAGTGATCAATTCAATCATTTCCCATTGCTTTTTTAAATGTACCCTGTAGAGCCTGGAAAACATATATTTCTCATTCAGAGCAGGGCAAGAAGAAGTTATCAAACCCTCTTCCTTATCCACTTAATTCACGTTCTTCCCTATCTCTTTTCCCGGCCCTGCATCCTTTTCTTCCTTCTACCTATTCTGAAAACACTTCTCACTCATCAGGCGAAGTTTTAAGCATACTCACGACTCATACATTAGTTTGTGAAAGGGGATTTAATATGACGTCAAAATTGATGGACTACTTTAACAAGCAACCCAGAATTGGGGTTCTCAGCACAGCGAGTAAAGACGGAAAGGTGGATTCGGCTGTTTTTGGCTCACCCAACATGATAGATGAAAAGACCGTTGTAGTTGCAACAGGTAAGAACCGCACGTTTTCAAACCTTCAGGAAAACCCTTACGCGATGTTCCTGATAATGGAACCCGGAGAAGATATTATGGGATGGAAAGGGATCAGGGTATATATGAAGATGAAGGAATCTGCGACTTCTGGAGAAATGCTTGATATGATCAAGAGCCAGATCGCAAAAATAGCTGGTGAAGAGGCTGCGAAGATAATACATGCGACGATCACCTTCGAGATCATTGAGCTGAGACCTCTCGTGGATATGGGGCAGGGCTGGGAGAAATCTATCTGATTTTGACTAGTTGACTTGAATTTTACCGGGCTTCCATATAGGAAAAGACCTGAGAAAAACCCCGAAGACCGATATAAAAACAAAATAAAAATAAAAAAGATGACCGGTTCAACTTTAAAACGGGATTTTATAATATACCGGTCTTTTCAAGAAAACCTTCAAGAGGCACGGAATGAGTCTGGAAACCGCATACTTTGTAGGGGTCCGCTCCCATTGAAAGAGCTACGAACTGGGCAATATTCATGTGGACCATATCGTATTTTACCCCGAACTCTTTTTCAATTACAGGCTGGTAGCGGTCATACTGGATATGGCAGTTCGGGCACATATGGAGCATCAATTCCACACCGGCTCTCTGAAGGCTGTCAAGTTTTGTTTTAGTTACCTGAAGAGAGGTATTTTTGTTCAGGTGGAGCTGGGAAAAACCCATCCCGCAGGTAAGAGTACGGTCTTCGTACCAGCGGACAGGAGATGCCCCGCAGGCTTCAGCTATCGTGTCTATAAGCTGTGGGTTTTCCGGGCTTCCTACGACATCCAGGTACTTGACTTTATAATAATGGCAGGCGTGATGAGATGCAGCTTTAACACCTGAGAAATCGAATTTTTTCGCTTCCTTTATCTGCCCGACTTTACTCAGGAGGATCTCAACTGCATGATAGAAATTAGTCCGCGAGTCCATATCTCCCTTTTCATAAACAAGGTCATCGAAGCCCTTTTCTTTAAAGATGGAATTGACCTTATCCCGGACCTCAGCATTAGTATTAAGGAGCTCACAGGCTTCCTTATTTACGGCATAACAGGTTGAACAGAGGCAGGTGATGTTCGGATATCCGCATTTCCTGGCGACAGCAAAGTTCCGGGCTGCAATTGCTGCTGTTGTGAGACCTTCAAATATATCGGTATAGTGCCCTATCCCAGTACAGCAGGACTGCTCATCGTTTACGCAATAATCTATCCCGAGCCTGTCGAAAACATACCGTGTAGCAGTTTCCACTCCAGGGTATTCCTGCCCGACCATGCAGCTCTTAAACAGTAATAGCTTCCTGTCCGGTATACTTTCTATCGCTTTCAAAGCCAAACTCTCCGTTCTTTTTATCTTTATCACTGTAGTTTGTCTTCACAAACCCGTGAATCCTTTTTTCCTCGATCTTAATTTTAATCCATTTTTCTCTTTCGAAATACCCTGTACTCTCAAGAATGGCCTGGACTTCACCATTAGTATTCCTGAAATCCCTGGAGCTGAGCCCCATTTCCGAACGGGTGGACCCCAGATTCCTTTTAATCCCAATCCAGCGCTCTCCAAGGTCTTTTTCCATGTTCCTGATACCGGTTTCCGGAACCTTGCTGGCTCCGTTTTCTGCAAGGTATTCTCCGATCTCAAGGAAATAGGCAAGCTTCTCAACACCGATTCCTTCGTTAATAGCCATCTGCCGCAGTACCTGAACGATTGTTACAGGGCTATTGTTCCTTGGACAGCGTACATTGCAGGAATAGCAGTAGAAGCATGACCAGATCATTTTGGATTCAAGCACACTGTGGTCGTTTTCCAGCACCTTTTTTACAATTTGCCTCGGACTGTAATCCGAAAACCGGGCTGCAGGACAGGAAGCTGTGCAGGCCCCGCACTGGATACAGCGGTCCAGTCCCAGAGATTCAGGGGTTCGGATACTCTTTTTTGCTGTCTCTGCAAGAGTATTACAATTCGGAGTATCATATTCGTTTACATATGGGATCATTTTATCATCTCTCCTTCCCGGGCAAGGCTGGTAAAAGTTCCTGCAAGCCCTTTGATATTCGGAACATACGCTTTTTTGAAATGGATCCTGTTTCCTGAATCTCCAAGTTTTTCTTTGAGTTTTTCAAAATGCCTGACTGCAAGAGGATATATCGCTTCAGCTCTCGGGTTGTCAGGCGGGTCTTCTACAAAAAGAACGGAAGACGCCCCATGCCTGAATGCGTGCATCACCAGGTCTATGTCAACTACCAGACTGGTAGGAACCCTGATTAGTTTAACATTTGAAGGATATGTGAGCACGCTGTTACCGATATTGTCACAGGTAAGGGAAGCTATTCCGCTGTTTACAAAGCCAAGCATGTCCCCTTCTTCGAGCACACCCTCTATCTCGGCCTTTAACTGAGGTTTGGTAAAACCTGCAATCTTGACAGCTCCTTCCTTACAGAGCTCGGTACAGTACCCGCAACCCGTGCAGATAAGAGGGTCAAGAACAACTCTTCCGCTTTCATTTAAGGAGAGGGCATCGAATGGGCACTTAAGGCATCCTCCACACCGCGTACAGAGCAACTGATTTATGGTTGCAATTTCATTGTCCAGCGTTTTCGGACTGTCCGTAATGAAAGCCCTTGCTCTTACAGCTGCAAGTCCTGACTGGGCAATCGTATCAGTAACATCTTTAGGGCTCTGGGCAGTGCCGCAGACAAAGATCCCGTCAAGGGAACTATCTACGGGTTTTAGCTTGGAATGCTTCTCCTTAATGAACCCACTTTCGTCCTGGCTCAGGTTCAGCACACTGGCGATTTTCTTTGTCCCCGGAGAGGGTATCATAGCTGCGGAAAGTACTACCAGGTCAGCAGGAAGTTCCTTTATTTTCTGATTAAGGGTATCTTCGACCCTTACAACAAGGCTCTTATCCGGCTTTTCAATGACTTCGGCAGGCCTTCCCCTCACAAAGTTAACTCCGGTTTCCTGAACTGCACGATAATAGTTTTCGTAAAAGCCAAAAGCCCTCACGTCAATATAGCAGATCGTAATTTCTGTTTCCGGATACCTTTTCTTAATCAGGCTTGCATGCTTCAGGGCTGCCATACAGCAGTACCTGGAACAGTAGCGGTTTCCTCCTTCCTTTTCGTCCCTTGAACCAACACACTGGATCATGACTATCCTTTTTGGCGTTTCAGCACAGGAGTCATTAGATGAACTTTCACACCTGGAGTCACAGGTTGCAGGGGCAGGATCACTGGAAGCCTTGCTGAAATCAGAGACCCTGAGAAGTTCTCCTTTTGTAGGACCATTGATGCCCAGAACTCTTGCAAGTTCCATCTGGGTCATCACATTTTCAAAAATTCCATATCCGTACTGGGGTTTCTGGGAGGCATCATACTCCTCAAAGCCTGTGGCTACAATAACTGCACCTACATTAAGCTCAATGATTTCTTCCTTCTGGGAGAAATCGATTGCTCCATTTTTGCAGGCAGCTGCACATTTACCGCAGGTTTCCCCATTTAGCTGCAGGCAGTGATTGGGATCTATACAGTAAACTTTAGGGACTGACTGAGAGAAACGCAGAGAAATTGCCTTTTTGTCCATATAGCCGCAGTTGAACTCATCTTCAACCAGGACAGGACAGACACGGCTGCACCTTCCGCATGCTGTACAGTTATCTTTTACATATCTTGGTTTCTTTTTTAACCTGACCGTAAAGTTTCCCGCGCTCCCGCTAAGATTTTCTACTTCCGTCCAGGTCAAAAGCGTAATCTTCGGGTGGGCTGCAACCTCGTTCATAAGAGGACTGAGCGAGCACATTGCACACTCTTCCGCAAGTTTATCAGGAGAAAAGATCTTCCCTATTTTAGCCATCTGCCCGCCTATGCTTGAATCCTTCTCTACAAGGAAGGTGGGAATTCCATTATCTGCAAGGTTTAGAGCAGCTGTGATCCCTGCAATACCGCCACCTATTACAAGGGCCTGCTGAACAATATCCACTTTTATATCTTCCAGCGGCTCGACGTTTTCCAGGCGTTTCAGCTTGGCTTTAAGGAGGGAAAGAGCTTTTTCAGTAGCCCCTGCTCGGTCAGGGTGCACCCAGGCACACTGTTCCCTCAGGTTTGCAATCTCAAGCCCTGCCCTGTTCAATCCGGCTTCCTGTACACACTTTTTGAAAAGAGTGCCGTGCTTGGAGGGAGTGCATGAACCTATTACTACCCTGTCCAGGTGCCCTTCAATAATTTTGTTTTTAATCAGAGCCTGTCCCTGACTTGAGCACAGATACTCATAATCATAAACCGAGATCCCTTCTGCCTTAAGGGTCTTTTTCACAGTATCTATGTCAACGTGTTCGGAAATATTCCCGCTACAGTGACAGATAAATACAGCAGCTTTGTTCAATCCTTCAGTCGTCCCGTCAGTCATTATACTAAATCTTTCAGGGATTTGTATTTAAGATTTGCCAGAAACAATAGAATAATTACCCAAAAAGGACATTTTAGGAAATATTATTGCAAGAATAGGACATGATTTTAGGAAAAGAAAAATATTTAACGTCTCCCCATTACATTTATACACGGGTTAGAGCATAGAATTGGATCAAGAATTAATTAGTATATAACAGTTTTAATCCTATATATATCTAAATGAAGAACTGCAAAATATCATGTATCCTAACGATTCCTGAATCTGTCGATACATTAAGCCTTTAAACAAATTTGGTGCCTGATATTGTCAGAAAGTTTTTATAGACATATAATTATATATAGGGAGAGACTATTATTGTTAAAACCAGCTGAGATACCAGATTTATCAGGCGCTTCATTAGATTTTAATTTTAAAGAAAAATAGAAATATATTAAGCAAATGGATGAAAAAATCAAAAATAGTCAGTTGAATTCATCATTTTAAACTCAATTGACTTTTTGAAAAATTAAAAATAATTAAAACTGTTCGTTTAAAAAAATATATTTCTATTATCTGATGATTCTGGATAAGATATGATACCGGAACCGAACTCGAGGCACCTACCTGTATAAATGGCAGATGATAGTTGTGGCAGATAATGGATTAATATCAGAAGAGAGTAATTTAAAAATGGGAGAGGTAGAATATGAGATGGTCGAGCTTTTAAGGAGGCTCAATATAAACAGACCTGTTGCCTTAACCCTCGCATGTCTCTCAAAAGGAGAAGAGGTTTCTTCCCAGTGTATAGAAATGGTATCAGGCTTAAGACAGCCGGAAGTCAGCATCGCAATGCGCTATCTTCGCGAAAATGACTGGGTAGACATGAGGGAAGAAAAAAAGAACCATGGAAAAGGCAGACCTGTAAAGCTCTACAAACTGACAGTCCAGATGGAGACGATAATTAACACTATAGAAGAAAACGTAATTGCTGAAAGCAAGAATATTCTCCAGAACATAGAACGTCTCAAAAACCTTTCCTGAAGAACAGGAGAAAAAAGTTAAGATTAAAGCAGCTTTTTCCTTTTCAATCACATATATAAAAAAAGTCTATTCTCAAATTTAAGATATAATATATAACCCGGTAAATACCTCTCCACAACCTGAGGAATTAAATTAAAGCTTTCTTGTTCTCTTTTACCTTCTTATTTTATAATGGTCCAGGTTTGAGATTAAAAAGTTATCCATTAAATAATTAAAGTATCGAGTAACTATTAACAAGTTAATCTTTATTTATAGAAGATACTGTTTTCATTCAAAAAATTCAAAGCTAATTTTTATTAACCTGGACATTTGTTGAATGATCTCCCAACCAGTCACATATAGGTGACCATCAACTCCGTTATCAACATTAATCAGTTAGTTATTTTAGCCTCACAAATCGTTAATCTAAAAATTTTTATTATCGCCACCTTCAAAGTCATACCACATAAGTTTCTTTCAGTAATTAATTTGTATGTAAAAACTCTGGAGCTTTAGTTTTTATTCTATAAGATATAATGAAAAACATTTATTTAGAAAAATAAAGGAAAAAATAGATATTATAGAAGATTAAAGCACTTTTGGACCTTATTTTAGAAAGAAGGAGTTACTTAGAGGCATAAAGAGAGCAAATATAATCATAGAAATTTTTATATTAAATGAAATTATTTTAGATAGAGATAAGTCAGGGCACTTGCGGTATTTTATTCTTAAGTGTGCCCCAAAAGGTTAACCCAGCCCAAAATAAGTAAAAAATAAGCAATAGCCAGATTTAAAGCAATGTTAACCGCACAAACAGTATAAATTAAAAATATAAATTAGTAATTATTAAAAATAAAACATAAGTAAATATTTATATTAATTCACTCTATAATGGTCCTTCGGGTGATTTAAATGGTAGATGAAAGTGGTTTAGCTATAGAAACTACTGACATGACAAATGAGACTCCTATATCCATGGGGTCAAGCGAATATGAAATGATAGAATTGTTTAGAAAGATCAATGTCAGCAGGCCAATCGCTCTTACCCTCGCCTGTCTTGCAAAAGGGAGGGAAATCTCTTCCCAGAGCATTGAAATGGTATCTGGCCTGAGACAGCCGGAAGTCAGTGTTGCAATGCGGTACCTCCGCGAAAACAACTGGATTGACATCCGGGAAGAAAAAAAGTCAAAAGGTAAGGGCAGACCGATCAAACTGTACAGACTAACAGTCCCTATGGACAGCATTGTCAGCAAGATCGAAGAAGAAATCATAGCCGAAAGCAAAATTGTGCTGAGCAACATAGAACGCCTTAAGCACATTGCCTGAAATTCATGATAGGGAATGGAATGGTCTGAGTCAGGTGCAAGCTCCCACATAGCAAATTGCGTCGACTTCTGCCTGAATGCCATTCTGTCTTAAGGGGATTACCCCTAACCCTAAATTTTTTCTTTAAAAGCAACTTTTTTTACCAGCAACTTTTCTGTTATAATCGTTTTCTTTCCTCCAGAATATCCTGAATTCCTGAGGTCACGCCACCAGAGTCCCGCCTCGCCCGAGTTCCGCCTCGCCCGAGTTCCGCCTCGCCCGAGTTCCGCCTCGGGAGGGCGGTGTCCTTTTCGCTTCGCTCA